>Ga0255048_10000280_pt1 | contig 39355 bp, 43 predicted proteins | sample JV7_2_2_MG_FD_183619 | JGI IMG/M metagenome (GOLD analysis project Ga0255048, IMG submission 183619) | Seawater microbial communities from Jervis Inlet, British Columbia, Canada - JV7_2_2 | ecosystem: Environmental > Aquatic > Marine > Inlet | place: Canada: British Columbia | collected 2016-10-06
TGGAGGATTCGAATTGGACACTACGCCGACAATTTTGTGTCCCACTAAATGGAACTGTAGGGGGATACAACATTCAACATTTACAATTGCAGAAGAAAATATTGGTTTTGGAGGATCCACTACAACTCCATTCAAATTATGGGATAAAGATCATGAAGAATACGTTGGGTGGGTAGGCAATTGGCAAAGATTACCTCCTACGGCGAATAACTCTGGAACGCCGTCAAGGAGAGGATTTGGAATTTTTGGTTCTTACTCTGGTGCAACTGGAGCTGGTGCTGCAGCATGGATTTATGATAGCACAGCCACATCCGGAACTGCTACGGCTACTGGTTTTGACTGCACATCTATATTATCAAGTATTGGAACAGAGATTGAAGCTGATGTTTTAGCTGGAACTGCTGCTGACTATTCTATTATTTCTTGCCAATGGGATAACGATCGAGATCAATGGTTAATGATAGGAAGTGATACTACTAATGGAGTTTCCATCTTATCTGCCGATTCAATTTGGTCTACATTCATAGATCAAACAAGTAATTTCTTGGGTTACCCAGCTGCTTCAACAAGTGCACTATATTCTCCCATATCCATGAGTAACTCACTCGATGGAATAGTTATCTTTGGAGATACGAGCACATCTACTGCCGCAAGCATCAATGGAACAAGAAGCACTACACCAACTGGGTTTGTTAATAGAAATCTAAATAATACTCTAGGAAACTATATTTTTAATTTTAATTTAGGATCTACACTTCCAGCAGTTAGAATAGATGGATCCACGGGAAGATCTGCTAAGGTATGGGTAGATTATGTTTTATTCGACGGAACAGATTCGGTAATAGCAGAACAACTGCGTGATTGGGGAATCGCCGTCAGCGTCGAGAATGTAGAGTGGTTCAAAGCAAGGTTATTGAACAAGGGTGACGTGAAAGCTAGTGCAGAAGAAATTGAAACATGGGTCGAGTCACAAGCTCAAGAATATAGAGATATGTTACGATACAAAGAGCGTCAAGGTCGACTGCGCAGACGCAAAAAGCAAGTTAGTGGATATATGGAAGAAATAGAGGAGAATTTCGGCCCAATGACTATTGATAATGAACGACTCGCAGATTGGGTTCCCAAAGGTGCGTCAGCTAGATTACGATCCCGAGAGTCAGGAGGCGCACTCAGAACTCCACCACCAGTTTCTATAGAAGCTCAAATTGAGCGGGATGTGCGCGTAGGTGGAACTCCATCAGGTTCAGAAGTTCCAGGAGAGCAAGTTGCCGAAGATCCAGCTACACCAGCAGGATCCGAATTGAATACTTTGGCTAAGGGAGACTTAGATAAGAAGAATCCAGGAGAGTCACGCGACCCTGATGAGTCCCTTGACGAAGCATACTGAGGCGGTCTTGAACCCACGACTCTTTATATAGTAGGAAATGCTATGTATAATTGGGGGTTTCCCATTGGAAACTTATGACGAATATAGACAAATCATCAATCTCTCTTATTCTCCCTGTGTATCTACATTTAAGAACGGTATTATACCGTCTGGAGTAGAATTACAGGAATTAGTGATTCCGCCATGGAATATATCGGATAAAAACGCTGAAAACACCTTTTTGACTGTCTTAATAGACAACGAAGTGCTATTTTCTGGGATAATTCCCAAAAATGGTTTCAAAATTGACATTTTCGACACCTTCTCTAGCCTTAAGTCGACTCCACTACCCCGTAGAATTACAGTTTTTGTAACTCCGGAGTCCGAAGTAGGAGAAATTTTGGATAATCCACGAGAATACCCAGTATCACAGAAGATTTTAGGTGATGTTTCAGCTACTTTATCATTAAATTTTATTGGAATGTGGAGACACCCAGTCATTCATTCAACATTTAGTAACTACGATCAAAGGTTTACGATCGAAAATCTATAATACGGAAGATATAAATACCAACAGTAGCTATACTTCAATGATGGCAAACCTCATTCTATTTACTGGAAAAGGCGGGGTCGGTAAGACGACAATTTCTGCTGCCACTGCTCTGCATCATGCACAAGAGAAACGCAGAACTATTTTAATTAGTTCGGATCCAGCCCACAGCACTGATGATACGCTAGGAATTGCTTTAGGATCTGATCAAGTAGTTAAAATTGGAAAAAATTTCTGGGCAAAAAACATTAACTCAGAAGCTGCTGCAGCTAGATTTGCAGAAACTATGAAAGCTGGCATGGAAAAGCTATTTGGTAACTCGATTCCAGGTTTCGATGCAGAAATATTCACTGATATGGCTACATTTCCAGGAATGGACGAGTTTTTCGCTCTCGATGAGATACTTCGCTTAGTTCAAAGTTCAGATTATGATGTAGTAGTGTTTGATACAGCTCCGACAGGTCATACTTTGAAGGCTCTCAATGCTCCCGCCGCCATTCGCACTTTCTTATTGCGGATTTTACGGATGAAATCTAAAATCGACAACATAAAAGGGATTTTTAAGGCACGAGACACAACTGTGCCACAACTTATCGAAAATTTAGAGCAGATTTGCGAAAAAGTTGAAAGACTGACGTTAATTCTCCGCGATCCGGAGTTCGTATCCATTAACTTAGTGTCCATCCCTACTGAGTCCGGATTCCAAGAGTGTGCCAGGACAATTTCATTCCTAGAGCGCATGAATATTCCAGTAGAGAATATTATCGTAAACAACATAATGCCTAACTTTGGGAAGGAAGAATGGGCTGCTTCAGATCAACATCCTTCCATTAATTTAGTAAAGAGACACTATGACTCACAACAGCCCCATTTAGGGGCTTTTAAGGCTCTCTGTGCCAAGGAAAATATAAGCCTGGTAGGGATGAGTCTTTTGCCCTTTGAACCCCGTGCAGAGCGTCTAATTGACTATGCGAAAATCCTGTATAGAGGGCCATCTAAGGGAGGATTCAACTGGATGCCGAAACCGATTTTCGATGGAGATGCAGAGTCGGACATAGTTCGTATGTCTATCCCCTACATTGGCGAAGCTAAGTGGGCCAACCTAGCCGCAGATGGAATAGAAGTAGGCTATCGTTTCAACACCTTTAATTTTGGAGACGACTGGGACGGATTCTATAGGATCCCCGAAAACATTCTAGATCCCTCCTCGAAATATACAAAAAGAAAGACAGGTAAGCATTCCATCACCTTTTCTAAGAAAGGCAACAAAAACTGAGGAAGTAAGGAGGGACTTGAAGCCATGACCGATCTTGTATGGTATGCTCTCGCTTCACTCGCCACCATCCAAGCTATCCACGGCTTAGGGTTCTTATATGTATTAAAATGGATGTTATGGAGAAATGAGCAATTAACTGACTTATTAGTTGCTCACTATACGGAGAACCCATTAAATAGTAGTTCCGATGAAGAATAATCATGGTTTTTGGTCACGGCGTTTGGAATGACGTGTTTAACTATGAGACAGAACCTACAGGACACACGATAGATTCCATTCGAGACGAGTATGAAAATTGTCTTATCCAGCATTGGCTTGCTCATGAGAGATTAAGGGATTTGGGCAATAGTGATAATGAAGCAAATGATATAATGAGTGAGTGGAGCGACCCCGATTGTCCCGAGGACCCAATATATGGGTGCACTGATCCCGAAGCAAATAATTATAATCCAGATGCCACGATGGAAGCTATATACTACGAATGTAGATATGATGGATGCACAGATCGAGATGCTACTAATTACGATCCGAGGGCAACCGATGATGATGACTCATGTATTTTTCCAGTTCTTGGTTGCACAGATCCTACAGCCAATAACTACAACGAGGCCGCAGAAGAAGATGACGACTCGTGCACATATGATGCTGGAACTATTCCTGGATGTATGGATGAAACAGCCAACAATTATAACGCTGAAGCCACAACAGATAATGGGTCATGCACCTATGATGTAGTAGGTTGTATGGATGAGACGGCGTGTAACTATGATGAAGACGCGAATGTAGATAGCGAAGAATGTAAATATGGTGATGAATGTGGTGCATTAGATGGTTTAGAAGACTGGCACCTCATTGCCGGAGCTATTCTTCTAGTAGTTTTACTGAAGTAAATATTAAATAGTCGAGAGGGATAAGTGATAATATGTTCGGACACAGCTCATGGGATACTTCTAGAACTGGTTTCCGTGCGGAAGCAAGAAAAGCTCCTAAAACAGTGGCAAAAGTATTCAGAGCAGTTTCCGGAGGCATAGGAACTGAAACTCGTGCAAAGCCAGGTTCAGATGTCGATTGTGTCGTGAGTGCATGGAGTGAATGGACTCAAGTAGACGATTGTAGCGAAGTTCGAAAGCGAACAATCACAACACAGCCTAAATGTAATGGTAGAGATTGCCCAGAACTTGAACAAAAGAGATCTCTATCTCCAAGAGATTCAGTATGGCAATGGGGCGAGTGGAAAGACGACCCAAGCGACCCATGTCAGCAAATCCGAGTCCGCGTGAATGTATCACCCGCTGCTTGTGGTGGTAGTGTATATGATCCTATGTTCCCACCAGATGACTTCGGAGACTCATCCACCTTGTGAGGTGAATCTATGTCATCAGGAATTAACGAAGAAGGTATCGGATTCGAAACTCGTCCTTCCGGCGAGTGTGATGTGCCTGATGAAGAACCTAATCTGGTATTATGGATTATAGGTATTGGAGTAATTGCCGTTGCATTGATGGCGTAAGTAGGTGAGTATATGGGAGTGATCGGAGAACCAAAATGCATCGAGTGGGGTAACTGGTATGACGATCCTCGAGATCCGTGTATGCAACATAGAAAATGTAAGGAGTTTGGAGAAATCGATCAGAGCCTCCTTTCTAAATTCTTTGCTACAGAAGATAACTTAGGTCCTGGCGGCACAGAACAAACACCCACAGATACATTAACACTAACTGAAAATTCTGGCCCTAAATATGTAGGATTCGTTGTTGGAGGAATATTAGCTCTTGTATGGATTGCATATCGCCCCTAAATAGGAACCGTTATATATCTGAACCCTCCATAGTGAATGCATGGTAGGATTAACTTTCGACTGGGATGGCGTGGGTCTTGAAGACACTAAGGTTCAACACGCCCTCGATAGTTTGACTTATGAATTTGGTCAAGGTAATGTATGGTATAGAATTTCTAGTTCTGGAAAGGGACTTCACATTATTATTGGAACTATACAGTTGGATCCTAAAACACTAAATAGATTTATTAAACCAACTCCTATGAAGTCAGATCAGCAAATAGAATATAGAAAAAGATTCTCTCAAGATCCTTGGAACTTAGAATGTAAAGGTAGATTTATTTCAGATTCTGCCAGAGCTGTTGGCGGCCTAACAACTTCTCGTATTTTTGTAGTCAAGAATGATCAAGAGTCTGGCGATTGGAAATGTTGGATTTATGTTACGCCGGTGTAATTATGTCTCCCATTCCTCGTGATGAATATAATTATCTTAAAATGTTATTCGAAATAAAGATCGCCAGCGGACATAGTTACATAATTAATGGTTTACCTCCTACCCGTGACTTAGAGGAAGTCATGGAAGCTGTGGAAAAGAATTATTCATTGCTCGAGTTATCGCCGTGAAAGAAGTATTATATAGGTAGTAATCCTAATACAAGACCATGAGCAGTTCGGACGAAACACGATTCTGGCCTAGAGTCGGATTATATGTTACACGAAAAAGTGCGGCAGAATTTATTGAACGAATGGGTGGCACAGGTCACTCGCTAGATGAAGACATGGAAGAATTCGTATCTCCTGGTGTGCCCGATCCTAAGTCATTAGGTAGTGAGATAGACGAGCTTTTTGCAAAACCCTATGAGTCGCAAAACATATCTACTGAAAATATGGCCATTCTAAATTTAATGCAATTCGAAAGCGATAAGAAGAAATACATTATGGAAAAGAAAGGAGAAGGTATGACTTTGGATGAGGCCAAAGATGCATACAGACAAGAACTCCATCAGATAGTATTTGATTCTTTGCCTGAAGAAGCTCAAGAAAGAGTCAGAAAACAACTAGAAGAAAGAGCCTCAGAAGAAGAATGAGGTGAACTGAGTGAAAGATTTGTTTATGAAGAAAAAGATGACGGAGTATATTGAGAACTTTGCTTTTTTTCAAGATACTTTTATAAGTTTAACAGGTATTGAAGATTATGAGAGTATCATGGAGCATTATTTAAACTTTGAGACAGAGATTTGCACTTGTGATAATTGCCGTGAAGATGAAGGGTGCATTCACATTGACACTCCTGATGATGATGCTGTTCCAGATTGGGATTGAGGTGATTGAATGGTTAATGATGATAAGAGGCAACGCCCTTTACCTTTGACTGAGACATTAGTATTCGATATTGTCGAGTATCTTCTAGCTCATGCAGGTTATGGATATTCTACTGAGATATCTTCCTTCATGGTTTCACATAAACCACGAAGATATACTTCAAGGGAAGTAGTAGGAATTCTTCGTAATCGTCCTATGTTCCGTCATGCACAATCTAAGGATAGAAAGGGTGGAATTAGGTGGAGATTAGATCTACTTCAATTAGAGCGTTATTTAGCTCAAAAAGGATTTCAAGAAAGAGCAAGCGATATGGGAATATACGATAAAATGAGGGAACTTAAATTATCTCAGATCACTGCTACTGTGATGGCTTTAGAAACCATGAATACTACAAATGTAAACGAAGTTTATGCGGATATCGCAACGTTATGGTCATGATTATGGGAAATATTATTTCAGTAAGATCAGTAGGAACAATCAAGGTAACTTGAAATAAGTGACGCTAGCCGAATGTTTCGGTTAATTATCCGAATGTATTATATAGTAAGAAGAAGTAGCCTTTTACATGATCTATTTCATTCGCCGTTATCAAAAAGGCGTTAAAGGATCCGGAACTAAGGATTTACTAAGCTCCGAAACCGAAATTACGGTGCCTATGTTTCTACAATTAGCAGAAATGACTGGCACAGGCAAATATGTCTTAGGTAAGCGCGGAAAAGGGATTCGTGGATTCAAGAAAATTACTGACACCATCATCCACCCTGCAGAAGAAATGCGTGTCTTCGCCGCAGAAGGCGAAAAAGAGGCTGAAGAAATGACTGAAGTAGTAGAAGCTGAATCAGAATCATTAGACGCAGAAACCGTTGCCAAAGCTGAAGCAGTTTCGCAAATAAATGTCGATTTAGGATCCGGAGCTTCAGAAAGTAAGAAGGCAGAAGATCCCCAAATTTCAGTTACCGCTTCCAAGTCTGTAGAAAAGATGAGTGATACAGAATTATTTGAAACGTTAGGAGCAATGTCTCAGACTAGATTAGAAGCAGATAACCTAGCAGATTTCCAGTCCGATCTATTAAAATTAACTGCAGAGATGCAAACTAGAGGAATCGTTCCAGCATCTGGAGAATCAGCTGCAGAAGATAAAATAGTTATCGGAGCAGCATTTAGCCCTATGAAGGCTTTTGCGATTGGCGCAGTAGCCGGAATAGGTATCGGCGTAATAGGGTCAATGACATATTATAAGCGTCAGATAGACGATGTTAATGTAAAGATGGCTGAATTAGAGGCTAGCATTCGGGAAGCAGAAACAACAATTGGAAAACAAACCAGAAGGATCCAGAGGGCTGAGGATGAAAGAGAGGAAACAAAGGCAAACAAACCAAATTTGAATCCCCGCGATCCATATGATTTAGATTTCAAATTCCTTAGCGATTATCAGAATCAGCAAGGCGGATCTCGCTTTTCTCCATAATTAAGCTAGGTAGGTATTATTAATGACTGCAGAAGATATTATGTCTGACAACATTGACTCTGAAGAAGAAGAAGAAGTTATTCCCGATCCTAATCCGCAATTAATTAAATTGCAAGATTTGTTAAGGCAGAAAAACACTTTAGATCGCTACAAAGATCTCTTGGAGATGGAAAGAGAGGTCACACTCAAAAGACAATTCAAAAGATTCATGAATATAATTGGAATCGAAGATCAGAAAGTTGTAGATAATTACTTTCCTAGTTTTCGAAATACTTTAGTAGTAATGGATAATGAAAATTTATCTACCAAAGAAAGATTGATCTCCATAGTAGAATCAGAGTTTTTATTTGATATAATGAGACTAAAGACAACTAGTCGAGAAAGAGAACTTAGGAGAGTTACTAAAGAACTATCCACTTTCATATCTAAAGCCGCTTTAGATACACAGGATGAAGATACTTTATTTGCACAGAGATTATTATCTAACACACTTCGAGTAGTAGCCACCGAAATAGAGCCAAAAGAGAATAGACAACCCAACCAACCTATGTTGGATGCTTGGGTTGAGGCTCTGAGGAAAGGAATGGAAGAATACTTGGAGAATATGTAGGTCAGAAGTGTTAAATAGCAGCATTGGGATGGATGAATATGGGCGACTTCGATGATATCATCAAACCTGCTGGACAAGGTAATAATCCAGTTATAGATGTTACTGGACACGTAACTGATGTTCCACCCAAAAAGGAAGCCAAGAAAAAGGTTCCAAAGGGTAGTTTGCTCGAATTATTCTTGAAAGAAGGGGAAGATGCATCAACATTAGCGGATAGATATAATCTAGATCCAGAAATGTCACAACAAGTTCTAGTTCCATTACTAAATTTCCTTGATAAATACGAGATCGGCTCAGAGTTTGCCGGATCCCCTGCTGTGCAGGGTGTAGGAGATTTGGCTAGCATTATCGGAGATGTCGCACCAGTCATTAAAAATGCGGCACAATACTTCGAAGGAAGAACTCAAGCATTATCTGAGGAAGATGAAGCATTCTTGGCTAAGATTCGTGAAGCACAAGGTGATGGTGGCGGATTATTCGTTACCGAGGATACAGTATTAACTGAATCTGATGAATTTTCATTTGGAGAATCAGTAAGTGAGGATGGAGACTCTCTAGAAATGGCCAACAATTACTACGAAGGGCCAATTCCATTAACTGCAAATCCCTTTACTGACGGAGTGGATTGGGCAGCCGTCCTAGACGGGCCTGAATATTCTAGCGCAAGTAAAAGCGCATACACATATACAGATATGATGCCCGAACCAGATATGCTGATTAGAGGATTCGAAGATTTGGCAAAAGCCGCCGGTTTGGATCCAGCCAAGGTAGCCGCTGCTGACGGACAATTAAAAATTAATACTCGAAAAGAAACCACTACTGCCTTTGCCTCCGGAGCAGCTCCAGACATAGAACATAATCTATCTGAAATAGAGCAAGCTATGGCAGCTGAGAAAAAGAAACAAACAGCGTCATCTAAAATAGTTTTCGACACTGAGAACCAATTATTAACTCCTAGTAATCTAGGAACTTATGATCCTCTAAATGTGCCTGGTTTCGAGAGCGCGCCGGTCTTGAATACAAGATTAGAAACTGCTGAAGAAATGGCAGAAAATTTAGGTTTAGATCTTTCAGATACCGAGATGGACTCTGAAGAAGATATTGTTTGGCTGAATGAGGCAGAAGCTGAAGAACAAGGATATGAAATTGAAGACATAATCGAAGATCAAACCGAAGACTTAGGTCTCAACCTTGCCGAAGAATATTACGAAGTAATTGGCGAGGAGTCGGATGATGATGAGTGAAGATATCAAATTGAACCCTGTCTGGGTTCGTTATTGTAGCAATCGTATGGAGGATTGGCTATCTTGGACACGCAAGGTTCATATTAGAAGTTATATAGAATTAACTGAAAGATTTATGGATCTTCATCCACATTATATTCCTAGTGGAACAGAATCTAATTTAGTGATCTTAGATAAAATGTTAATGGATAGAGATTTTATAGACTCGCTGACTGATACAGGAATTAAAGTTTGGGCGGATTCTAACTTGATTGACTTCGTGCGCGCGTTAGATATCTATTCGTCGAGATATCCCGAGATTAAGGTGATAGCTAATTTATTCAAAAGAAGAATTCATTGGTTAGATAGGGTGTATCGTTTTGCTCGTGCAGAAATAATTGCAGATATAAGAAATAACGGTAGACAGATATAGAACACCAAACTTAATATAGTAGGTAACCGGACTACTTATCATGGCATCTTACGATCCAATACCTACCATGTCGTTCACAAAGTGGTTTTCGATCATGGATTATGCGGTTTCTCTTGGATTCAAAATGACAGAATTAGGGATACACATCACCACTATAGCTAACTCAGACATCCTTAAAGGAAATGAGAGAATTGGACTTTGTGGAATTAGAAGTTCAAATAATGGTGCATCAGTTTCTCACGTTATTGGATGGGATATGGAGGGTAAATTCACCTATTATGGTAACAGCACGATGAGAACTGTTTTGACTGGATCCAACCACAATACTGTAATTAGGAGGAATTCACCTACACTCCCACAGATTCCTGGCGTTTCTTTTGGATCTATGGGAAGAACATATTCGGAGCTCAAGGGTCAATGGGAGTTACAAAGTTCTATCATGTTTGCATTAGGTGAATGGTTTGATGGTGTGCAAGCTCAAGTTTCTACCCCCTCCGTTTTTAATACTATCGATTTTACAGACTCTAAGGGTAATGGAAAAGGAGCACTTCCCAAAGCATTAAAGTTAATCGTTCCATTCGAAAAAGCTTTTGATGATTTAAATTTACCTAAGAAACTATTGAAACAATTGCTCGATCCTCAAAGTGGACTTTTAGCACAATCATCGAATCCTAGATTAAGAGAGGGCAAGGATTGGTTGTGGAATACTCCCTATATTACAGCCTTCCAATTAGCTTCAGCTAAGGGTGTAGCATATACTAATAGCGATCGAGAGAAAATGTTTAAATATTTCTATAATCAAGGTAACTATATTCAGCAATATAATGATCCTAACAAGAAGGATGAATATTCAGGAGCAAGACCATTCAAATATTATGGATATCCACAATCAAGTATTTTAGGAGCGACTAAATATCCTCAATCTTCATTATCTACAGCTACTGGACAAGTAGCCGTTCCCGCATCTATTGATAATTATAAATATAGCAATAATGGATCCACCCCCCAATGGCAAACCATTTCAGATCTCAGTGCGATTCTAACATTCCAAGATAAGGTAGCAACTCCTTTGTGGATGATTCGTTCTTTATCACAATTCGGAACTGCTAAGAAAGTGAGCAGTAGAATGCGGGTTAATAAAACAACGGGAAATCCAGTTGCTTTCCCGAACCTAGTTAATGGAACCTCTCCAGATTATGGAACTCTAGGATATTGGACAGTCGGTCAAAGTTCTCCAGTAGAGTTTGCAAGTATCATAAGTGGGGTTGCAAATGATCCATCCCCATTAATGGCTACACAATTCGGAGCAACTCCGAAAAGGGGTGCTCCACCAGTAAGTGCACAAAAGACTAAGCCAACCCCTAGTGCAACCCTCAGTGTTAGCACTGGCGCAAAACCAAGCAAACCAAAGAGAGAATTTAGTCCTGAAGGAGTTAAGGTTACTATTAGCGATTTTACCAAGTCATCTACATTCTCTATGGGATCCAGTTGGTTGGTATTAGATATTACTCCCGACCAGGCAGTCTATAATAAGATTATGAAAGATTGGGAAAAATCACAAGCTGGTTGGGCGAAAGGACAAAGAAAGGTTACTCCTCCCACAGATTATATTAAGCAATATCCATCATTAATGCAATTAGCCTTCAAAGCTGGAAATCCATTGTTACTCAATACTAATGGTAAATCTAATCCAGAATGGAAAGAATATAAGTGGGATAGAGATAAGGATGTTGTAACAGTTTCTAAGGATTCTAGATTCACATTTATTGACGATGATCCACTAAAGGGAATGACTTTTGCTATACGCACGAGTATGGGAACAATTGATATTCGCCTAGTTTATGACCAAGGCAAACAAACTACAGAAATTATTGAATGGTTTAAGGATGGAGCCACTGAACTAAAGGTAGAAGTTGGAAATGCAAAGGGAACCGCTATGCTTCCAGTAAATGTAATGACAGCTCCATCACCAGATGTAGCCCCTCACCAATTAATAGATACTGGGGCTATGACTGTAGAATGGTATCAGAGACCCTTGATTAGTTATCCACCTAAAGAATTAGTTACAGATTCATATCCAGATTCCTGGACAGCTTTCACCAATGAAATAGGAGTTGGCTACTTCAATGCTGATTCTCTAGCAAAGAAGTTCCCATTAATGTTCCAAGCAATTCCATTTGATCAGTCCACAGCTAAAGAAGTTGATCTCGCCACTGAATTCGTAGAATTAGAATTATTCGTGGCAAAAAATACAGATACATATACAGGATTTGATTATTCTGCTGGAGAATTCCATTCAGAAAAGTTAATTTTCCCTTGTGATGAAAGATATCTATCCTTGGAATCTATTACTACGGATCCATCTACAGGAGATGTAAATATTGAATTAATAGAACCAGCTAAGGTTTCTAGAGGGAAGTCAATTGCAGGGATATGGGTTTCAAAGGAAGGAGATCAAGCAAAGATTGAATTCAAGAGCGGAGAAACAATTATTATGCCTGATGAAGTAAATCGAGGATTCTCTGCCATAGAAAATGGTAACCAACAGAAGCTCCAAGGATTAATAACCCAATTAACACTCAATAAATATCCAACAGGACTAAGTGCGGCAACCATGCCGAATCAAATGCGCATGGATCGGACAATAAAGAATATTCCTGTGAACCTATTAGATAAAAGACAGAGCTATCCAGATTCTGCGGGTGAGCCAATCTTGGCTGGAACAGGTGGCTTAATTTATCTAGACAACGACGACAATGTTTGTGTTATATTACCGAATCCAGATCCTGATATGGGATTAGTTAGATTCAAATTAATTTGGAAGTGATTACGATGGCAGAGAGAAAGAGAAATATTAGTAAATTCGATAAAGATTCTGGCGAGTTTGTTTCGAGTTATGAAAATGGAGATGAGGATGTTCTTCCCGCAGGTGGACTAGTTGAGGAATTAATTGAAGAAACCGGCACTGTTGATGAATCACCGGATCCTGTTCCGGCTGACGAGAAAATGGTAGATAGTGTATTATCTACCTATCTTGGAGATGAGATGCTAGAAAATCTTAAGGAACACGCAATCATAGCAGATTTCGAGACCATAGAAGATGCAGATAACGCTCTCGTCTTTGGAGGATCAACCAGAAACGATATCAAGTTCGTTCAATTTAGAGAAGGTGAAAATTTCTTAACTGATACAGGATCGAAACAATCTCTTGCTTCCATTGAAACTGGTTCATTATCTCCGGCCGGAATGTTTAGTGATGAACGCATCAAAAAGACAATAGAAGATCATATCGCTAGACTTGGGTCCACGTTTTCAAATGATGATACACGCGCACGGCAAGCTAAGAGATTAGATAACATTCGAAGGATAAACACTACTTTGACTAGTGTTTTCGGTTTCGATGATCCTAGACAAGCAGAGGCATTCTTAGCCGCATGGTTAATGAAGGATTCCACTTGTAGATTATCAGGTATTCCAGGAACTGGAAAAACTACCGTTGTTGAGTCCGCTGGTTTGCTTATGGCAAACAGCTATGGATTCGATACAGGAACTAGATTTATTCCAATTAGGCCCTCGGATCCCGACTCCCCATTCCATCTTATCCTAAAGGGACAGGAATATGATGCATATCTGAATAACAATACGGACGGCATCAGAGTAGCATGGAACCAATGGAGATTCTCTGAATGGTATGATTTTGATAGCTTTACAGGAAAGAAGACTCCATCCATCTTAGAAAAATCTGGAGCCTACTTATTCGACGACACTTTCTTGCAAAAGAAATATGCAATACCTCAGACTACTGGAGGGGTTACTAATGCACCTAAACTTGGAGCCCTAGATCCTAGCACTTATCGTAAAGCTTTACTCAATGTATGGCTTTGGAGAGAAGAAAAAACCTCAATGGATGGATCCAAATATTTCCTGTATCATATATTGCCGATCAACCTGGGTCTTGAAGCCTTTGCTAATGGAAACGGTAAGATCACGCTAGGACAAGAGCACCCAACAAATCCTAAATATAAAGCAATGTTCGATGTAAACTATAATCATATTTTAGCTCCAGGAATTACTATTCCTGATGGATCTACACTAGCTGAGGAAGTTACTAAATTAAATCTACGAACTGACGCTGGTCGAGATGAAGGTTATTACCTAAGAGAGTGGTTGATGACTCATTACTATGATGAGAGAGTTAAAGATAAATCCTCTGGCTGGACAGAAATTAAGGGAGAAATGTTGAGAGAAATAGGAATAGCTAAAATCGATTACGATAAGAGAGCCGATGAAGTTCTTTATGGTATGGATATTAGACAAGTTTCTCGTCCGGATCCTACAGATGCGGAAAAACGTATTTCGAGTTATGAATTCGAACCAATTCCTAGACCAGTAGTTACCCAACCAGTTAAGTTCTTCAACGAAGCCAACCGATCTCAGTCAGGTGTAGAAGATGCTATCCTAGGTCTAATTGCAGAAAAAGAAGTTGAATATAGAGGACGTTCTTTTAGATCTCCTAGCTTCGTCGCTTGGATGGACACTAACCCTCACCAAAAAGGAAACGACTTAGCTTTCGTGGACAGGATCGACATGGAATTACTATTCTCTACTGTAACATTAGGTCAAAGATATATTCAATTAAATGCCCAGTATAATCCTCAGACCATTTCTACTCAATCTATGGAAAAGGAGGCAATATCTCAACCACAAGATAGAGTTATCTTCGATCAAGAGATAGGAATAGCAAGTGATACCCTTCAGAAAGCACATTCCCTCCGAATTAGTGATTTGATGGCTCTATGGAAACATATTGATACCATTCCATTTAACAACACTGGAGGCGATATGAATAACTATGATGGCCTAAGAGATATCTCATTGCTTTCTGTTATGTTTACTCAAAGATTCATGAGTAAACCTCTGGAGAATCAAACAGGATCAGAAACAAGAAGGATGTCTTTACCAGAAGCTAAAACAATTCACAGCAGTCCATTGATCGATATATCTAAGGCATCCAATCAGACATTATTAGAGGGTGGAACTCCTCCTGGATTCGAAGTCAATGCTACAGCATTCGGAGATCCAAAGGCCGATGATACGGAAACACAAACCCCTACATTGTTCAAGAGAGTTCTAGGTTTCCGATTCACTAAGTCATTAGTTAAACTTTCACGCGCCTTCGCATTCCTTCGAGGAAAGGATTTCGTAACTCGAAAGGAGATTTTAGATGCTTTACCGTTTGTTATAGGGCATCGAATGGGTCCAGCACGAGCTGGAGATGACCCCAAAGGTAGAGATACTGGATTAATAGAAGGCGGAATGGGCGCACTAACTTCTGAACAAGAATTAGTGAAAGAACTGATTGTAGCTGGATATGTTCTATCTACTGAGGATGAAGAAGGTGGTGCCGGAGTATGGGATCCCTTATCAGATGAGGCTGCTAATCCAAATAGTAAGGATAGAAAGAATAGCTTATTGGATGTATGGGATGCATATTATCAAAGATGTAGAAGCGTATTAGAATCTGCTGGAAACTTTACTGAATATGAACTCAAAGTTCTAGATCCATTAAAGACAGCCATTAATGGATCAGGCACTAATGACTTATCTTTGAGAACCACTCCTATTCACTGGCATATTGCAGCAATGATAGTAGAACAAGAAAAGAAATCTAGTGAAGCGGATTGTCTTCGTCAAGATGATGGGATGACTTATGCACAAAGATACACTAAATATTTCAAGGCTATGAATGCTCCAACCAGAAACATAAATCCTCTAACTCAGTTAGCTGATAGCACTGCAGAAGAAATTAAATTAGATTTTAGCCTTTATGATTATTACTATCTCCGAGGAAAGATTGCTAACGATCCTCTATTATTCACAGACGATAGAACATATTTATTGGGATTAGTAGAATCTAGAATTCAAGCATTCGTAGGACCTTCATTTAACTTATCTCCTGATGAAACATCTAATGTGTCTTATGCATTATCCTCTTATAATATTTGGAATCCTGATGAGGAATTAGCAAGTAAATATATTGTTAAACCAAATCCAGGAGTTGCTATGAATTCTACATACAATGATGCTGTAGGTGGCTATGGACAATTGTTCGGCCAAATGGATGACTCTTTCGATATTACTAAATTGATGCCTAATGAAGATTTCGATTCTATGTTCCTAGTTGATGAGACATCAGAGTTCTCTTATCAAATGTCTAATCAAAAGATGAGAATAAGTGGATCCTATCATCACGAACAAGATTTTAATGATGATTTCATCCCTATTAGTTCTTCTACTGCTAGATCTCCAAGAACATATTTAGCAGCTAGTGATGCAGTAACTGACAAATTTAGGCCCTGGACCATGGAAGGAGTAGTTATCGATCCTAGTAGCAAAACTGTTTCTGAAAATAATTTAGATTTCGAGATTACAATGGAAGATATAGAATCATGTTTAGAATCTATCTTAGCAAATCCAACGGAGACACCAGAAGCAGCCATTCAAAAGGTAACTCCTCTGCTATGGATGCAAGATGTATTTACCAAGACAGGAGCTATATTCTGTTTCGATCTAAGACATCATCCGACATCTAGAAAAGCAAGTTCACTTCTACTTCTAATGAAGGAGAAGGGTCTAGTAGATAAGGATGCTACTGAAGTTCCGGGAGATAACCTAAGATTATGGGTATGGATCGCTGCAAACATTGAAGAAGATGATGACGATTTTACCAAGACAGTTTCATTAGTAACTACCTATGGAATAACAAGTGGATTCTTGGAGAACACAATCCTTATTGGAAATCAGATAGATCTTCCTGGCAACTTTGTAAGTATAGATAATGCAGACTTTTATGATTCTGGAGACAGCGTCGAAGCTCTCTATCTAGATTCTGGAAATATAACGGAAAATGATGTTAAAGCATATAATCAGCTCTTTAGAGATGCAATCAGAAGGAGCACACAAGGGGCTTGAATACATGAGTATTCGCTCATTCGCTAAGGCTCAAGCCGAGTCTCAATACGCAGCAGAATTAAATGCGCCCGAGCGCATGATCGATGCGTGGTCATATATTTTACCATTACAAGCGAATACTTCATTAAACAATGGTGGAGCAATAACTGATTTCTCTATAGGATCCGGATACCACGGACCCGCCACAAACATGGGAAAGATATTTTTACCGCCCCAATACATGGCAATGTGCATACCAGAGAATTATCATAATTTCGATGCCCGAATTGTAGATGAAGCCAGTCAATTCGTCGCCGGATTTACTTTAGCGCACGAGATCGGCCACAACAATATTCATCCAGGTCAATCAGCAGTTTCTTGGAAAGTTGCACTCGAGGACATTCCTGTAGATTATTCTGACAAATGTATGTGGATGAATATGATATCTGACATTATGGTTAATTATAATGTAATGAATGGAACAGCACTGTCTCGAAGACTTAGTGAAGAAGAAAAAGAGAAGTATAAATCCTCTATGTTATTTGGTAATCACCTATCTATGTTTATCCGATCCAGTAATGATCTTTACAAAGATGGGGCATTATTAACTAACTTAAGAACCTATGCCGGAAAGACTTTAACAGATAATAGATTTGCAGAAGATTTACCAGAGGATGCACCATTATGGCAGCTTCATCAAGGACTAGGGAGAGGAACACAATATTTTCCTTCATTAGCACATTCTGTTTGTGAGAAACAAGATAAAGAGTATAGACAAGTTAGACTTAGAGATATAGGAGGTAGTTCCAAGTATCCTAAATTATCTACTTCTAAAACATACACAGTAGAAGATATTAAAACCTATGATGGAAAGACACGAAGTGATTTAATTCGTGAACAGAAGAATTCTTCGAAACCCGCACCTTTTAATTATACTCCATATTATCAACCTATGTTAGAACTTCAAATTGCTGGTAAGTGGTATGAAGTAAGATATTTTGATGATATTTCTCCACTAACAGGAGTTTATTGTAGTTCGTGTTGGGGACACTGGAATCAATCAGAAACCGAACAAAGTTGGGATCAAAAAATTGGAGGAGATAACAATAGGATCCAAATCGTTCATTTACTCTTAAATGGTTGGGGAGGTCATTATGCAAATCACGGTTGGGAAACGCAAACTAAGAAACCCAAATTTGGTTATGCTGCCGGTGATGCTTGGATTGATGCTTATGCACCAACTATGGCAGGAATATTTGAATTCACATGAATAGGAGAGAAATTACATGAGTTACTCAACAAATCCTTTTAATTCCGAACAAGGGAAGAAAATATTGAAGGAAAACTTTAGACTTGTGTTTGCACAAGATAAGAAAAATCCACGAGATATAGAGGCTATAGATCTTGGAGAAATTACTGGACATTTTGTAGATAATACAGAACAAATTATCAATAACATTATGAAGTTTTCTAAAGGACATAAACCTATTGCCCCTGCTGACGCATTTGAAACTGGAATATATGTTTGCCCGCATTGTCTTCGACGAGATTTCATGAATCTATGGGAATTTGAATATTGTGGTTTCTATCAACCAGGATCGATGGGAAATAAACCATTAAAGTTCGAGAAATATAACAAAGGAAAGGGATATAGAAAAGATACTTATCCAACCATAGCAAGAGTTAAATGCAATACAATATGGTCATGCACTGCCTGTAATACAAGTCACGGATCCATGCCTAGCAATTCTAGATGTGAGCGTTGTAGTGGAGAAGATTTAAAAAAGGTAGGATGTGGTATGACTTCATATGCAGAACATTATCCTCCCAGCTTAACTGTAGATCAACAATTTAGTAATCCACAACAGGAAAACTCCCGAACAGTTAATCAAAATCAACATTCGGTTCAAGCAAACATTGGACCTAAAAGTCAACTCATTAGACCCGTCGTTGGAATGCCTACCGCATTCGAATATTCAATAAAGTCATCTACAAGAGGTCAAACCGATTATTCATATCGTTCCAATGGTTATGAATCATTTGCGAAGCAAATTCCTACACTTAATGTAGGTTATAGTAATAAAAAATTAATGATTCCAAATGACGCGTATTGTATAGGTAAGCCACTAGTGAAAGAACTCCCTATATCTCCAATGCGTCTTTTGAGATGGAAGCCCCCACCTAGATTCAAATGCACTGCTTATTCTCATAGAGATTATTCCGACACTGATTCATGGAGAGCTCAGTTCAAATTAGGGAAAGATTTAGGAACTAGTTATTGGTGCACTACTAGAGATGTCCACGGCAAACAACACGGAAATAGATATTCTAGGGAATGGGGTGAATTAAATAACGCTATGGTTCCAACTATTACTAGTCCAAATCCATTGCCATTCAACCCTCAGTGCCAAGCTAAAGGACAGTGTGTTTGCGGTAAAAGATATGGACCATGCGCATTTCAACCGAGAAAGTTCCAAGGAGCACCTATTTATCGAACTACATTAGAGATGCGTCCACGGCAACACATGGATGAATCTTATCAATATAGTTTATATCTTCCAGCTAGGTTTTCACTTCAGAAATATATGGAAGATGTTACAGATATTCCCATCAATCAAGGAGGTAAAGAATTTTGTCCGAATGATCCTACCGTTGAAGAATTGTTGGATCTCATTAAGTTCGATGAAGAAAAGGATGAATTTACTGGAGAGTCTAATCTTGATAAGAATATTACTGTTCAGGACTTAATTGATTCTGGAAGACAAGAAGTAGTAGACATTATAACCAAATATGCAAAAGGAATCGTAAAAGATGAATTCACTCAAATAACTCTTGAAGGCTGCAGTGAAAGAGGAGTTCTAATGCGAGATCGTTATCGAGGATGGGTTGATTATTCATCTGAAGTATTAAACGCCGCTGGTGATTTAGTGCCCCGATTCCTCTTTGTAAATAAAAAAGAAAAAGCAGGTAAAGAATGGTTAGCTGAGTATTGTAAGAAGCTCAATGACTTTCCCAAAGGAAAATATATCTTCCAAAACTTCTCCCGCAACAATACTTATAGTTATCGCCAACCCACAGTTTACTATGCCGATCATTTATATTCTAAAACTTATTTGACTAAAGATCACCAAGAATCACAATTATTACCAGTTCTTGCTGGAGCACCTAATTCAATTTCAACGAGTGGTAACACTTCACCATTTTCTATGGAGTTCTGGAGAAAGCTACGCGGAGTAAAACTGAAATCAGAAGCCAGTAAAGAAACATTTTGGCCAATAGTGACGGATGGAGATACCAGTTTCATTCCAACATATTTAATCTCTAGAGTCAAATTACCGATGTGCACATTAAATGGACAAGTCAGTAAATTAGTGCAAGGAGCTCAAAAGAAAGTAAGATCCACTCATTTCGTTGAAGCCGGAGTCCAATACTTAGACGACTCCATGATGACTGTTTATACAGTCATGAGGTGCACTACTTGTAATGATATTTTTGATGCTGGAGGAGTTCTGAACTTCAGATCTTCGCAAGGCTGGGTAAACTCAACTACTGGAAAAGTTACTGGGAAACCAAATTATTATACTCAAAAGGCATTCGACACAGAAATCGCGCATGAATTTGCAGCTGGAACTCCCTGGGAGCCGTTTACTACCTCTGATGGATTTAGAGTATGTCCTAATTGGGGAATCGATGCGGAGATGAAATATGGAAAAGCTATGCTAAAGGCTTCTGGAAGCACAGGCTCTGAAGGGCTAGGACACTCAATGAATGTCGGAGTTAGAGGCTCCGGAAAGAAAGGGAAAAAATAAATAGCTAAATAACTGAGGAAGTAAGGAGGGTCTTGAAGTATGAGTGGGTCGTTTGAGCAAGCATCAATAATAGCCAAGGATCCTTATGCATGGTTATCAGAAAATGAAATAGATACTGAACCCGGTGATTATCCAGAATTTATTAACCCTCTTGAAGTCGTCGTCAAGGCATTGAATAAAATGATATTCCCAGCTCCAAAGAAAATTAAATTTCCAGTAGAGCCGACCGGTAGGTCTGGTTGGAAACCTGGAATCGATCCAGAATCTAGATTAGTTCCAGAATCTATTGTGCCAGGAATTTTAGAAGGATCACCTGTGCAAAGAGTGGATCAACCTACAACTTCAGGAAAACCAACAGAAGGGGAGGCTACATTTATTAATTTCGTTTGCGATTGTTCTGGATCCATGGATACGGCGGATATGGGAGTATTACCTGGATTTAGGCAAGCTAAGCGTTGGGAAATGGTTAAAATTATTGTTACTAGTTTGATCGAGACGGCAAAAGAAGAAGGACATTTCTTTCAAGTTACAGGATATACTACTAGTTCTTATGATATATGGCCAGGCCCATCAAATGAATATGATGCAGCAATGGCCTACTTTATGAACCCTCCAGAAGATGGCCCACAACCATTCGCACCAAATGGAGGAACAGATGCTGGACAAGGAATGAAATATGCGTATGATCAGATGCAAACATTCATTGTTTCAGGAAAATGGAAAGTTAAGAATTGTTACACCTTCGTTATTGCCGACGAAGATATCCAAGTAGGCCAGCGATCAGGCGGAAAATCTAATAGCAGAGTGGGATGGATAGATGAGAAATTTAGAGAATACGGCCCCGTTTATTATTGTTTAACAGTTCCGATCACTCCAGAAGGAGATATTGCTCCAGCGGGACGTGCTTTGGCTAATGGAATTCAAGGAATTAAAACAGGATTAAGAGATTACTATGGTGGTGAATATAAAACCGAGGATTGTGCCACCTCCTTTGGTTTATTTTGGAATCCTCAAACAAATACTACCATTGGAGCTGGAAAATTGCTGGAGATTTGCCAAGGTAGAGGAAAAAACCGATGCACAGGCAAGTCCAGTAAATAATGTCCCGCTTCTATGTGAAGTCTTAAATAACAGGTGTGCGGAGTAACTATTGAGTATTATGACGGATGTAACATTGGGAGATCATATTAAGTTCCCGGCTTATGGTGAAAAATCTATATCATCACAAGTTATTTTCATTACTGGCAAGAGAGGATCCGGTAAATCCTACACTGCTGGAGTTTTAATGGAAGAATTAGCAAGAGCAAAATTACAATTCGTATGTTTCGATGTTCTTTCAGCCCATTTAGGGATGGAGTCTCTCCCAAATGTAGAATCTATTAGTCCAAGAGAAGATGAAACATTAGATATGAATTTATTAGTTGATAAATTGGCTAACGGAAATAAGTCGTTAATTATCGATGTCGGATCTTGCACACTACCTAAACAACAATTATTAATTTCTGATTATTGTGAAGCTTTAATCAATGCAAAGATAGGGCTCAGTCACAAGAAAACTTTGATGACTATTTTTGAAGAATGCCAGGATTTCGTTCCGCAACAAGGAAAACCAATTTCTTTCAATTCCATAGTCAGACTTTGCAAACTTGGTAGGGGATTAGGATATGGAACAACATTAATAACACAACGACCAGCTGCTTGTAATAAGGAAGCATTATCTCAGGCTGCCGTTTATCTAACTCACAATGTTATTAACTCTCGTGATCTGAAGCACTAGAGGAACAATTATCTTTCGGAACTGACCGCGAGCGTGTTAAGAGAATCCTTCAAGGAGTAAACGCAGCACAGCGAGGAGAGGTAGTAGCCTACGCACCAGAGTATTTCAGAGAGTCAGGATATATTAGAATTGGAAAGATCCGTGGAGATCGTAGAGTAAAACATTCTGGTGGAAATATTATCGCAGGTCCAGTTAGAGAGGCTGGATCAACTGTTGCGGGAGCTGATGGAACCCATCTCACACATTCGACCGGATTAGGCGGACAAGATAATGCGGCATTTTCTGATACTGCTATTCCGTCACACTTAACCACTATAGCCCCCATTTCGGGCTTATCCGGTGAAGCCGGATTCGTGGCTAACAATATGGGCTTTAAGCCGTTCGACCCCTACGCAGAATCGGATATGGGAACTGATGGGAGTTACTTAACTTCTGAAGATTTGGCTGGAGCCTTTAGAGCAGAAGATACCATGCTCTCATGGTCACCACCTGAAGTGAGCTACACGGGTCTTGAAGACAATGAGTTTGAAGCGGAAGAATCTGCATCATTAGCTAGAGGTCCATTATTTGGATTTAGTGTTGCAGTCATGATCGCCGGTGGCGCATTCTTTATGTTGAAAGCATAAATAGGTGATTACCTTACTTCCTTACATGGCTACCCGAGTGCGAGCTATATCAGATCTTAGATGTTCCACTAGTTATCGTCCCGGAGATTTTGTAATTACACACGATAGTATGTTCTTGGATTTAGAACCGGCACTGTGGCATGAAAACACAGGTGACATCCACATTCAAGTTTATGACTATATGAATTTGCATCCCTATCTGTTCGAACAAAAATATGGTTGCGCTAAGCCTGATGAGCAGATCATTAATTGGGTGAACAAAGTTTATCTTTTGTTAGACTATAATAAACGATCAGGAAAATGGCGGGCATTTCGATGTCCAGAATTTACGAGTGGACCACCCCAGGAGATAGACATTAATTCTTGGATCCACCTACCGGAAGAAAATATATTAACTCAAGTAGAGCCTCTCATAGTAAATCATCCTGTAGCTCGTTGGTGGTTACTAGAAGATGTATCAAAGAATAAAAATAATAGCGTTAACGAGTATTCGATTAAATTAAAGAAAAGCGAGTCTTGGGATAACAGACATGGAGTATGGAAGACACCATCAATGAAAAATGGAAGATCCGGGAAGGAGCATCTGTTTGGAATGTTTCATGATGAATCGATTGTAGGTGAGGAGGAAGTAGAGTTAATTCCAGTAGGATCCATTTTCTGTGTGAATGCAGAAAAGGTTCTTAAGCAATATGCTCCAGGATTTCTTATCAAAGTTAAAAGTGATGATTATTTCTACAGTTCATCTGGAAACAAGACATTTAATAATGAAAAATACGAGGCAGCAGAGACTTATCAAGAAGATGGATTCGAATATTATTACACAGATATCCGAAGTTTCAATTTGAAATTTAAGTTGGTAGACAATACTGATCCCTATTGCATATTCCTCCAAGACTTAGAATTTCAATAAAAGAGGAAGACTTTAAGTAGTCGTGTTGTCGATAATATATCATGCGAATCGTTGATCGTAACGCCATGACTAGAAATTTGCCCAATTCTCCAAGGCTTGCAGCACTACCTTCAGTCAATATCGTAAAGAACAGTTTACCTGCTCACAATGCAGAAGGACAAGGTTTAGTTGCAGCAGGTCCTCGACCCGCACCTCCAGTATTACCTAACATTCCTACACTGAATATTCCAGGCCCACGCCAATATTCACTTTCTGATTTCGCTGCTGGTCACGGAGCTGGACAAGGAGTAGTTCCTAACACACCATTACCTGCAGCCCCTCAAACACCTACACGCTCTCGAGTTAGATTAGATGCAGATTATGTGCGCAAGGATCAAGATCTTTCTCGCTATAATCTTCGTGCAAGTAACTGGACTCCTTCAGCCCAGTATAGTAGACCATCTCACACAATGGAGATATATGGTCCAGGCCGAACAGTAGATGTTTCAAGCATGAAGCCGATGAAGGCTGAGAACTACATAGGTTCAGTTAATAATCATGGACCTTCACACAACTTTGGTGGCGACCCTCGATTCGAGGCAGACCACGCAGCTTTTAGACCAACTGCAGCACAGTTAGCTCCTAGTAACGCTATACGCGCGCAAAAGGATCTAAGGATGACCGAGTTCATGAGAGCAAACAGTGGCCCAGCCGCAACTATTTCTGGCTTTGACCGATCCGGTATCGCCAAGAAGTTAGCTGCAGAAAGCCGCACACGCGGTCCTCGCAGTCAACCACTAATGAATATACCAATTCGCCCAAGCCCTGTAATGCCTTCCACACCCAAGGTTGCTCACTTAATTCCTAAGACAGCACCAGTTCGTATGGAAGCTAATTATATTGCACCACCAATTCGTGGAGCAGATCTAGGTGGAGCATTTAGTTCTATGTCCTCAGTTTCAGGAAATATCGGAGTTCACCCTGGTCGTGCTTTCGGTGCTGAAGCTCATCTATTCCGTTGAATCCTTTAACGTTGCCGGTGAGGACACTAGCATAGCCAACATTAAATAGTAGGATAGCGTAGATTACTAGCGATAGCATATGCCTCGTTTTAAGTCTGAAGCAATAGTTCGTGCCCAATGTGATGCTGGCGTAGCTGAATATCTATCTGATATGCATATGAAAAGATTAACTCGTAATCTTAGAAATGGTGCTATCCTCGGAACTACATTATCCGGAGTCCTTTATTTGATCGGAAAGAAAAGATTTGGTTTAGAGAACTGGGAGATCGCCATGCCATTTGGTTTAGTTATATTTACTACATTTTTTGACACCTTGGTCACATGGGATAAAGAAGATGCTGAATATACACTAGATTTCGATACTGTATGTGACGGCTATGAAGATGATGAAGAAACGGATGAAGATGAATTCGATGAGGATATCGACGAGGATGAAGATGAGGATCCCGAGGAGTGATTAAAATGGGTTCTGATTTAATAGAATACGCGGATGACGACCAATTCTTTATTGTCTTAGATGTTTATACATCTTGTCCAAACGAATGCGGAGAGAAATATATTCCTATTCTCTATGAAGCAATACCAGGTCATGATCCTATGTATATATTGGGCTGTGGAAAGTGTGGTTTTCTAGATGATGATTGGGATCCCAAGTATGTTTATGAAAAAGACGATGATAACATTATCAAATACTATCGAGATTCTTCTACTTTTGATGTTGTTCCAATGCACCCTAGCCTAAGAAATGCTGAGGATGAAGAAATTTGCACCTGCAATAATCTCGAGCATACCATATTCAATCACTATTGCCCAATTAATGAAGATATAGTTTCTAAAGCTATCACAGTAGAAGCCGAAGAATTAGATTATCAAGATATAGAGGATCAAGCAGTTATGTTTGATGTAATTAATATGGTCGAAGCCAATGATCTTTGGAATGAAATACTTTTAGAATTATTAGCTCGAGGAGAAGCTGTTCGAAGACCTGATGGAAAAATTATTTTTACGACTCAAGCACCTCAATATGACATAATCGAAGATATTGCTGAGTATACCACTCCGCAATTCGAATTTAATGCCGATGGAGATATTAAATAGTAAAAGAGCGAAGTGATCACCATGTCGACCCTTAACCCAATGCACCATTCACCTTCTGATAGAATGCTAGCATATGGATTATCCGTAGGTGTTTTGGCTGGCGCACTCGGACTATGGGCTATTTATAATAAGACAGCTCCCACTTTAACGGATGCATTCAAGAGTGAAAGTCAAGATGAGTTCGACAGAATGCCTGGAGCAACCCAAATAGTAAATAACATGATGGAGAGGATCGATGCAAATGCGGTATTATTTGAAAAGAATGATCCTACACTATGGCCCGCTGGTGGATTGACTGTAGTAAATATAGTAGATGCTATCAAAGCGGCTAATAATCTTCCAGAATTTCCAACAGCAACTATTTGAGGTGAAAAAATGAATGTCGAATTAATCCCCGTAGCCATAGCTGGATATTTAATTTACAAAGGGCTCGGAAAGTATATGGATTCTGCAGATGATACGGACGCAAGTGACGGTGCAGCGGCAGCAGAAACTTTCGAATCAGAATACTCATTAGAATATATTAATCCAACTCCTATATCTGGATCCACAGATATTCATGGAGCAGAATCGATTAATAGATCCTTTCGCGCTAGTCCATCTCATGCACATGGCCGAGGCTTTGGTGCAGAGTTAGTTGCTACTCAACAAACACAAGAGATAATGAATAGCACTGGATTTGTAGCTCCTGGACAGCAATGGCAACCAAATGCAAATTATGATGGAGTTCATGTAGGATATGCTTACAACGATTTAACACCAGTCACCAGTAATGGACACAGCACTGGTGTAGAAGTTCACGCACCTGCAGTATTGAATCCTCGAGACTACCAAACAATTTCTGGACTCACTGGATGGCCACTTCTAAATGATAGCAACGCAAGAGGGGCTAGCCGTGGAGCATACGCTACTTCCGGCGATCCTGGTCCATCATTCAATTATCCGGCTGGTTACTACGATGTTGCTAATGACTTTATGCCTGAATACAGATTCCCATTCCCATGGGCTCCAACTTATAATCCAATGAGTTCGGCTGCTGCATTAAATTACCAAATGGTAGCGGGTTACTAAGGGGGTCTTGAATACATGGGATGGGGTAGTGGATCTGGCGGAAAAGATGCCTACATTACAAAGGACGCTCACAGCAAAGCTAATTATAATATGGGTGATGCTAGATTCATGGCTGCGGATTCCGCAGAGAAGCCCTTATTAGTTGTGGATGGAGGATTAACTATGGATCCAAGAGCATTTAGAAAAACTTCTCCTATTACTCATTTCACACCTGAAGAATTAGGAATGAATACGGCTGGAACTCATTTTGATAAAAATGGAGCTCGAGGAGATTTTTCAGATAGCACCCCAAGTTCAGTGAAAGATGAGCCACCAAATGGTTCTCATCCTGTTACCCACGATCCCGAAACTGCTTCACCAATGGATCAAGGACTTTATCTTCACGCAGAAGATGAAGGAATGATGAATTCACTTAACAATAAAATAATTTCTACCGTTTCACAATACTGGGGAATAAGCCTAGTTGGACTAGGTTTACTGGGTCTAGGCTACTATCTCGGACACAACCGACAGGCTTAAATAGATGCACACCATATGATTATATATGGCAGCAGTGCTTATAGGCTCAAAGTCTTACGACATGATTTTGGATGCTACTACTCCTGATGTTATTCCCTGGGGTCAGATAGTTCACGATGTATTTCAGGATCCTAAAGACAAAGATTTTTATAATGGGATTGTAAATGATCAGCAAGCTCTCGTGAATATGATTAAAAATTCAGGAATAATTCTAACCCTACCTACAGGAGCTGCGGCTACTAAAATTATGACTTTGGCTCAACTTAATACAGACCTTCCACAACTATTAAAAAATTATATAGCAGCTCTAGGATCTAAAACAGGAATTCCCGAAGCGATAACAATTCCTGTGGCAGTTACACCTTCTCTTTGGAAGCGAACTAGAACGGGAGCAGTCCAAATGTGGCAAGGTGTGGGATTAGCTACAGCAACTCCCCTGGATTGGCAGACAATTTTATCAAAAACAACAACAATCCATGCCGGAAATTCCGAACATACAGGAGAATCTTTTGGAACCTCCACAAATGTAGTTATGGAGTTAGTAGGATTTCATGGCCAACAAGGTAGTGCTAATATGCAAGTTAAAGATCCAACTGAAATAGTAGCAAAAGGTAATAGAACTAAGTATCGACAATTAATTAATGAATTAAATTCCAAATATAAGAAGAAACTAAATCGTTCTAATTACGAATTAGGAACCCCAGCCGCAGTAGTAGCGGGGGCATTTCAAATGCCTATAGTTCCTAAGATAACTCCAATGCTGGCTAAAAACTTCTCAAAAGGAGAGGGAAAGAGAATTGTATATCCTTGTATAGTTCAAAGAAAATTCGATGGAGTTAGAGTCCATGCTCATTATTCCCAAGGAAAGTTGAGATTTTATAGTAGAAAAGGAGTAGAATACGACTGGCTTAATAAATCAAAAATAGCTACCGAGATATTATCTATGTTTAATACTCCTATGGCTATAGCACGAGGATTTGGATTAACTGGTGGAAAGGCACCTGCAGCTACCTCATTTCCTAATTCTACTTATAGTGCAGATTTAGTTAAAGGAGTAACTAATACGGCAGAGCAATTAGACAAGGATGTAAACGGCCCAAATATACTTAAGGTCATGAATGAACAAATGGATAAAGATGGTTGGTGGCTAGATGGGGAACTATATTCTCATGAATTAGATTTTGATAGGATTTCTGGTTTAGCAAGAAAGAAAAATAGAACCTCAGCCGAAGATGAAGACACAATGAAATTAGGATATAGAGTTTATGATTTCTTCTCATCTCCTAGTGAGGATTTTTATCAAGTAGCTCATGATAACGGATATACAGGCGATCCTGAAGATTTAGTAAAAGATTATAAAATAGAGGCTATAGATCATAAGTCACCTTATAGGGTCAGATATGGATTGTTAGCATTGATTTATCGACTGCACCAAATGGATACTATTCCGGGCACTCAGGATCCTAATGAGATAATTAAATCCTTGAAGGGGGGTGCAGTAGAACTAACGGAAAATATCTTTGTTGAAAGGGAAGATCAATTGGAAAACATACATGATTTATTCGTAGATGAAGGTTATGAAGGTTTGATGTTAAGAAACTTAGATATGCCCTACGAATTTAGTAGATCTTGGAACTTAGTAAAATATAAAGTTATGAAAGATGACGAATTTAAGATAGTAGATGCTGAGAAAGCTCTAAAAGGAAAACAGAGAGGAGCAATAATTTGGATTTGTGAAACTCCTCAAGGAGAAAGATTTAATGTAGTCCCTAATGGAACTATAGAAAGTAGGAAAGACGCATGGAATAATTGGGAAGCGGATCCAAAACAATTTATAGGAAAAGAGATAACAGTTCAATATCAAGAATTAACTCCTAAAGGGATTCCTCGATTCCCGAAAGGTATAGCAATACGCGATTACGAATAAGAGGATAAGACGACTAGAAAAGATTTGGTGTGGCTGGAAGCTACCCAACATTTCGCCACCGGATTCTCAAAATGGTTTAGAACTGTTGAAGACACACCATATTGAAACTGAAGTCATCATTAAATAGCAGAGGACATTAGTATAAAGTATGTCCAGATCTTGGAAAGTTGGCGATCGCGTTAGTAGTATCGCTACCACATATCCAGGAATAGGAGTCATAACAGCAGTTCGCTTTGATGGAATAGATGTTAGGTGGTCTGACGGAAGTTGGAGTCAAGAAAGACCTTTGGATTTAATTTTTGCGGGCAATGTTACTGATCCTGTTAGATATCAAGCTGAAGATGATATCTCACAATCATTAAATATTACTCAAGAAACTGTTCCTATGCCTTTCGGATCAGGATCCTTAGAAAGTATATTAGCTCCAGAATCTTCTTTAGAGGGTGCTCCGATTGTTAGAGGATTTTATCCAAATGTAGCTCTTGAAAATTTTAGAATATATCAAGAAATAGATTTAGCCGCAATGCAACCAGGAGCTCCAATACCACTATTTGCTAAAGGAGTGATTTTCTGATGGGTGAAGTTTGGAATGCCGCATATCGCGCACTGACAGATATCGGAATTGATCTACAATATGGAAGACAAATTCCCGGCAATTGGAAAGTAATGAAAACAACTAGAGTCGGCCCATATGAAATTATATATGCAGTTCCTCCAGAATATTATACTGGTTATGAAAAAGGTAAGGGTCAACAAACTATTGGAGGCTTTGGAACAGCTGGAGTTAATAAATTCGGCATAGAAATACAAGTTCGAACTGATGAGGGAGATGTTGGAACAGATAGAGTTCTAGAAAACTCTCCATTTGAGAATCAAGTAGAAATTTATGATCAAGCTATAGTGGCCTTGAGAGAAGTAGTTAATCCACCGGTTCAATCTATCTCCCAAGTGGGAACTGTAGAAGGACAAAGTCCATTGAATAGTATGGGTCGCCCGTGGAGAATTGGAGATGTAGTTAATGTTTCTCGTCCAACAGGTGATGGAGGAGGATTTACTAAAGGATTAATTACTAGATTATATCCAACCACAGTTCAAGTTACTTGGAATCCTGATCCACAACACGCTCGACCCTGGACTACTATTGAAAAGAAACAACATTTAATTTTCGTCTATCATGATGAAGAATGGGAGACATCTTTGAAGTCTTATATATCAGATTCTTTCGTTGCTGAAGAAATAGGTAATCCTTTCTATGAGTTTGAAAATAATCCAGAGGAATTTCCAGATGCTATGCGTGGAAAACCTCCAGCATGGACTGAGTTAGTAGGAATAGCGGATCCTAATTCTAAGATCATAGATATGAGCCCATTGCCATTTAATCAAAGGGTGTTACCCCGAAGTCTTTAAATAACAAACCATACTATGTTTTATCATGGGTAAGTCAATGCCTTTTACAACTATTGTGGCTGTAATGGCCGTTGGTGCATTAGTAGGTCGTCTAATCGAGCCTAGTTTAAGATCATTTATGGTTAAAAATGCAGAGATAGTTACAAGCGCACCATTTATGACACGCAACATGACCGCAGCTGATTACGAAGAAGCATATATTGAATCTTCAGGAACTACTGCAGAGATAACCCCAGTTTCATTATCAGAATCCTTCGTAGGAAGTTATCTTGGAAAGCAAGTATTGGATCTTCAAAATACTACTGCAACATTCAATGATAGTCTAAATTCAGGACCGATTTCTGATGTTCAAGCATTCTATGAAAATCCATGGGTTGCAGATCCGTTTCAGGTCGGTGGAGTTCAATGAAGATCGACGTTTCTGAAATCTTAGCAGTTGCAGGTTTTCTAGGAATTGCATATGTTGTATATGATCGAGTTACCAGTTCCCGTGATGCTAAAAATGCAGAAGCTACCGCAGCCGCTTATGGTGGTGCAGGTTATAGCGCATCTCCAATGAATGAAGGCACAGGATTCAGCGGCACTATTGGGAACAATCCCGATGTCGCTACAGGTGCTACACAATATAGCCTCGGTGTGGATCCAGTCGGACTAGATCAATCAGCTCCTTCAACCACACTTAGAGCAGATGCATATACTTATGATACAATGCCAGTAGTTGGTCCAGTATCAGTAGACCCTTTCAACGGCTATGTTCCTCGTCTTCCAGTAAATGCAGTTAGACCACTTATACCCGTTATAGGTAGTTCAGCAGGTCCACAAGCTTTAGCATATGCAGCCGAATCTCGAGTTGGCGATAATCAAGCAAACAGTTCCACTGCATCAGAATCAATTAATGGAGTCTTGGGTCAACCAGCACTTAATCCAGGGACCAATGAGTCATATTTAGATATGTCGACTGGGACTGTTAGAACTGCAGCCGAGTGGAGGAGAAATCATGCAATGAATGTTCAAAGCGATACACTCATTCGTGCTGTCCCAATCTCCGGCGGAATGGACTTAATGCTACGCAGAGTTTAGAATTCTTAAACTTCTAGTTAAAATGGTATTATTATATAGCTGAAAGCATATACATATAATATGAACGGAGCGGGTGCTATAGAAGGAGTCATAGTTCATCACGATGCCTACTATGCTTGTGATTGGAAAAAATTAGTTTCCGATGCTAAGCCGACTGAAGCAGATATCTCAGCCGAGGATTCGGATACTAAGTGGCCACTTTCAACCATCACAAAACCTGAGCTTGCCGATCCTGTTTTTGATAAAGACAATATTCCCACTAATATGGGTTCGGCCTTTGCTATAACAGGAGAAACATATAGAGCAATCGAAGCTGCTGGAGATACTTCCAGCGTTTTGAAATACTTCAGACCACTAATTATTTACTGGACTGGAGCTTCCGATATGGAAGATATAACTAGAATCTTTGATAGTAAAACTGGTTACAAAATTTCTTCTTTTGCCTCACCGATGCCAGGATATCCATATTATAATCTCACCTTTGATTTATTCGGAGATCCACATTCTACAAACACATATTCCAGCAGAGATGTAGAGGACTATATTTTTGAGTCTCAGTTGTTAACCGCTCGAGCTTATATTCCAGATCCTGGGGAATTTTATTCTCAGCCCGATCTCAAAGAGGATTCAGCAGCACCAATTCCATTCATAGAACTTCCCTCCTTAGAATCTATTGAATTTATGACAGATTCAGGATCCGATTTTCCTACTATTTTAGAAAAAGCAATAGCGGAAACAGGAGAATCAATGGCTACCGAGGAATCCATAGATGATCTAACAGTAATTTATGCGGGTATTTCTCATGTAGTTCCCTTGCCTAACTTAAATCAAGATTTCCTTAATCAACTTCCTAAGAAAATACGCGATTCGTGGAGCCTATCTCGAAACAATCCTTTCATTAGACTCTCCATTTTGAAAAACTTAGTAATGGTTACGGCTGCTGGGGACGAAAACCCTGGACTCTTTCCAGTTAATGAAATATATGGTGGCGGAAAAGACGATAGCGGATCATATATAGAGAATCCCTACAATGACGATCTCTTAGTCGAAATTAAATCTCTTTCTGACTTAATTGACTCTTTAGTGGAAAAAGGTATTCTGGCCTCCCTAGATATCTATTCCTACTGAGGAAGTAAGGAGGGTCTTGAATCCATATACATGGATTGGTTAAAGCACTCAATCTTAAATAGTCGTGCGGTCTATAACTAACTGGTTTATACTATGCAAGAGGAATTATCATCTCAATTATCCGATTTAGCGGAGGAGTTTAATAATGTTCCTGAATCTCCAGAACCAGATGTGGATTCATCTGCTCCTTTAGAAGATGGTGCTATTACACAAGTTCCTGATCAATCTATGATGTCTGAGAGTGTGCCCACCCAAGATATACCTTCATATGTTGGAGAATATTCAGATACTAACCCCGTAGAAGTAGAAGGAGATAATCCAGAACCAGTAATGCTTGATGAACCAGTAGTCTATGATAATTATCGTGAGGATCCTGCAGATTATATTTTTGCTGCAGAGAAAGCTAAAGATAAGATCGATATAGCTGCCATGCCTTTTGCAGATTATTTGGAATGGGTATTTCCACCGGATGGTAAGAAAGGACATAAGGATGGAATGGAAACTCTCGAAATGGTTTGGGGAAACTTAATGGCTGCAGGTTATGATGTAGATATTAGAAAGGTTAAAATTGCTGCAGCTCTTTGGAGTCGTAGACATTATACAGGAAATAATGTGCAATCGGAAAGATACATTCTCCAAAGAGTCCCAGCTTCAAAATTAATTAGTTTTATTCCTCCATCATTACCAGTTAAAGATCTGGATTACTTAGGAGATGAAATGTATTTAGGAGAAGCCGAAGATGATGAAGATGACTCTGATAAGAAATGGATTATAGGAATTTCGGCTGGAGCTGCGATCATAGGATCGATTCTAATGATGAGGAAATAATATGTCTAGTAAACTACCAATTATTTTAGCAATAGTTGGAGTCGCTTATTTTATATCCACAGCAAGTGCAGAAGAAGGAGATGATATCTCAGGATGTATGGAAGTAACCGCTTGTAATTATGATTCTACTGCTACCGTAGATAGCGGCGATTGTAAATACGGTGACTCTTGTGATGATGACGATGATACATATGATCCACCACCTGCTGATCTTTGTGATAATCTAGATACTACTCAAGACTACTTTGTGGCTGCCGTTCAATCTACTCAGGGTAGAATTCACACAGCTGGAACTTTTGTATCAAATAAGTGTAGGATTACTGAGATAGCCGTAGATCAAAAAGATTATGATGTAGGTGATGAGAATGGAAGGGTTGTTAGAGTGTTTTGGAATGCAGATGTTTATAACAAATCTGAATCTCGTTGCGGCAAGAGCTGGGGAAGTGCTAACAAGTGTTCGTTTGCACCAACCTGTGGATCAACTGTTGGAGCCAACGAAGGCCATCTAGAATTTACTATTCAATTACTCCCTACTATGACCTCTCAAGTTGAAGGTTCAAATCTGGGAGCACCAGTAAAAGGAAATGAGTATTTTACGGGATACTCTAATAATATGTTCGAACCGAAACCATGTATTGTTCCAGATGATGAACGATCAGAGTTAAAGGGCGCGACGGCCCAATATTATGTAGATATACAACTTCCCTCATCTGCGCCATTAGGATCATATGATGTGAAGATATTAAGTGGTCTGGAAGGAGATTGGGATAATCAAAAATTCGCTGCTAAGGCTAAAGCCATTAATGCATTCAATGTAGGTGAGTGTGAAGTGACTCCATCTGAGGCAGAAAACTATGAAACAAGGTTTATGAGTAACCAAAGCTTCATGACATTATAAAACGAACTCATTAAATAGTAAGAACGGAGAGATAATAACATGAATCTAGACTTGCATATCCAGAATGTCTTAAAGCGTTCTGAGATGGAGAATGCTATGCACGGCGTTATGGATTCATACGGCGGACAATATCAATTGACCTCATACTCCGAAAGTGCAAAGTTAGCAGAGCAAGTTTGGGGAGTTCCATTAGGAGTTACTGCCCCGAATTCATTATCGCGCCCCTCCACTTCAGCAAGTAAAACGCTGCGTCAAGCAGAAAGTTCTCAAGGAGCAAGTCCTCTAGATGAAACTATAGGTGCAGGGTATAGATTAACATATTCTCCAGAAGACAACTCTTGGAAATTATTTGTTGTAGCTCCGGACGAAGGATCCCTGGCAAAGTTTTGGAATAAATTAACAGGACGAACTCCTGAATCGGAAAGAATATCAATACAAAAGTCAGGCACATACGCGGAGAATAGATTTTTGACTGAGTTAGAATATAGAAAAGATATCTCTCCTCAAGATAAGCAAATAATTATTTCCACAGTTGTAGATCACAGCAAAACAGATTTCACAACTGCATACGAATTAACCAACGATAATCGTTTCGGCCCACCTACAAATGTAGCATATGCTGAAACTATCCAAGGTCCATTTGGAGCTTCATTAGCTACCACAAAACAATTAGAGATGAAACGCGCTGGATCCCAACCCGTTTCTAACTTTAATAGAGCCCCAGTTAATATGAGCTCCTCACACGCGCGTAGCATTAATACAGATATGGGATCCTTTTACACTCCACAACCATTAAGCCGTGCTCAGGCCGGATTAGTTCATGATGCACTAGGAAATCCAAGTAATAAACACTTCACCCCAGGTGTCCACGTCCCTGCATCCGCAGTAAGTCGTCATACATCCGGTAGGAGTCTTTAAGTAGTAAAAATGAGAGATGAATAAACATGACCGACTTGATCGACAAGCCAGTAGAAGCCGCCAAGGGCGTTTATAGTCTGGGTAAAGGCCAACTTCAAGAATCCACACTATATGCTGGCGTTCTAGGAATTGGTGCTGCTACTCTACTAGGGATGACCTTTATTATGTTACCCTTTGAAAAATTACCCTACGGAAAATTCATCCGCACAGGTTCTTTAATTCTTGGTGGTGCCGCTTTGGTCGGTTGGTCTGCTAAGCAAGACCCAGATGTTAAGGCTGCAAGTTCGATGGCTGGATATATCATGACCGCAGCTGGTCTACTAAAGGCAGCTGCCGATCTCGGAGTTATTCGCATTCCTGGAGCTAGGACACTATCAGATCTAGTTAGCAGCGGTGGAGTAAGTGCTTTCGGTGCAGAAGATACCGCTTTGATGGATGACCGAAATGTTATCGGTCAAGATGGTGCAACCTATGACACTCGTCCAATAGCTGAGCCTGGTGACGATCCAGAACTCTACAATGACGAAATGACTGAAGGTGTTGCAGAAATGGTCGGACGATATGCTCCACAAGAGCGTGTCCCAATGGATACCGTTATAGAAGGATCCACAATGGCCGGAACTATTACACAGAACTTCGGTGCAGAACAGCAATCCTCGGGTTGGTATAATCCAAACCGAACTCTTAAGATGAATGAGTTTGTCGACGCTACTGATGCTATGGCTCAGGGCAAGATGGACGACAATTCTAATCCATTCGTCGCTTCCGTTCACCCAGTCTCCCCCGCATATCAGCCACCCGTTTGGTATGCAGAAGAAGAAATGATGGTTTCAGCTAGTTTACCTAGCTTAAACGCAGCCACAATCGGCGGCCTTCCAGATGTTCTAGGTTCATATATCGTTCCAGGGTCCTCTGGTAATCCATTCCTTGACTCAGTAGCTATGTCATCAGCCGGACAATCCGGTCACGGTGTAATAGAAAACTTCGGTGCAGAGGTGTTCTTCTGATGTTTCATAAAATTCAATCTCTTTTAATTAATGATGTCACTGTTGGTGGCGCATTAGTTTTAGTTGGGGCTGTCCACTTTGTAGGTGGCGGTCTTTCGGACATGATGGAGAAGACCCTTTTCGGTTACTCCTGGCTCACAGTGGGCCGTGTCCTTTCTCTGGTCCCCCTAAGTATAGGTGTGGCCGTCCTTTCCAAGCGATTTCTGGGAACAGAGATCGATCCCTTGGGAATATCCGATGAGGTGCAATAAATGTTGAGTAAAATAACTGATTTCTTGACGAGTGATATGGTTCTTGGAGGCTCATTAGTAGTCTGCGGAGCCGCTGTTGCCATTGGTGCTGGTGTTGCTATGCTAAGTAAGCCTTTGCCCGTGATCCGTGTTAGTGCAATGCAGGTCGCTGGAGCTTTGACTCTACTTCTAGGTGTGGCCGTCATTACTAAGGGTAAGATAGATCCACTCGATATGGAGTAAGCGTAGGTAACCCTACTTTTCGATCTCCCGAGATGCCGACAGGCTCTATATGCTTAGGCATAGGGGAGTCTTTAAATAGTCGAAAATTTCACTAGTAATTAGCAGCCGCCTTGACGGGTGGCAGCAAAACCAAAAGGTGAAAAAAAATGAGTATGAGAAGCCAAGTATACGAATGGAGTAACATGGCCCCTACTGGACAGAATAGCTCTCTGAGGCGCACCACGACCGACATTTGTGTCGCTCTACCTGCACTTCGTGAGATCGATCTGTTTATTGGTGGTTATGGAAACAACATTACCAAGCCCGCAGAAACGACCGCCACACAGTTCGTAGTAATTGAAGATATATCATGCAGCCCATGGCTGAATGGTAATGTCCAAATTAGGATTAACACGACTGATTACTTCCAGAACCCGGATGTTACCAATATGTATGGTATTCCTGGTATGGCAAGCCCCTACCCACGAGGTGCCGCAAGCACTTTGGCAGGGACAGCTGATCAGTTGCTAAAGTCCTTCGATCTATACCCAGATGTTTATGTCCTACCTGGACAAACCTGGCAGATCCTTTACACGACAAGAGATGGAGCAACCGCAGGAGCAGGAACAGCACAAGTTGTTTCCGCTTTCGTGAAGTATACACTTTACGATGGCCCAGACGCGCTAATTGCTAACAAGCTCTTGGAACTGGGTGTAACTATCAACCCAAACAACGTTGACTGGTATAAGAGATCATTGATTGAGCAGCAGGTTGCTGCAGCATCAGCGGGGGCTTCACAATGAGTATGCGAAGCCAAATTTATGAGTGGGACTCAGCCAATTACGGCGCAGCAGTCGCACTTCCAGCACCCGGCCGATCTGTATCTATCTTCGTAGGTGGATTTGGTAACAACATCACCAAGCCAGCTGAGACAACCGCGACTGAGTTCGTAGTTGTTGAGGATATCGCAATCACACCAAGCGCAAGCTCCGGTGCAACTGCAGCAGGATCTTTCTACCGTGGACTCCTAGCTGGAACCACAACTATCGGTCTAGCAGGTCCAAGAGCCTACGTCCAAGTGAGAATCAACACCACCGATTACTTCCTGGATCCAGATAACGTCCCTAACGACGGAATCCCTGGCACTGGTAGCCCTTACCCACGCTCGGTTAACTTCCAGCCTTCCTTCAACCTATACCCAGACGTTTACGTTCTGCCTGGTCAGGTTTGGGATGTTCTGACAGTCTACTACTCCGCAACTGGAGCTGGTGACGGTGCTGGTGTTGCAGATTCTGGTGACTACCGCGCCTTCGTTAAGTATACTCTTTACGATGGACCTGATGCTCTTATCGCTAACAAGCTGTTAGAGATGGGAATAAGCATCAACCCCGGTAACGTTGACTGGTATAAGCGATCCCTTCTTTCCGCGTAAGCGTTTAGACACGGATCCTACCTGAAACCCCGCGATCTAACCGATTAATTTCGGTCAAGATTTACGAAACCCTCCCTGGGAGCTTCTGCTTCCAGGGTAGGGCACACTACCTCTGACGACTATATCTGTCGTTAGACAATTAATGTTTCAAGCAGCGTGAGCATTTTCTGAAACTCAGGTATTTATGCCTTAGCATTAATGGTTAAATAGGTAATCCACTATAGTTTATATCATGGACGCGCCCACCGAATTGATAATAGAAACTCCTGTAGGAGAATGTAAAGTAGATACCAAGGATCTGAAACATTTTGTTTTGGATACGCGCAAAGCTCTAGATGAAATAATGGGTGACGATCCCAGCACACTTTCAATTGCAAATTATCTTGAAATCCCACCGGGAGACTTAATGTCTAATTTAGAAGAAATTATGGCTAAAGAATTCCCTACAACTATGGAATGTTTTTCTAGATATATTAAGCTCAACTATGAG
>Ga0255048_10000281_pt1 | contig 39332 bp, 62 predicted proteins | sample JV7_2_2_MG_FD_183619 | JGI IMG/M metagenome (GOLD analysis project Ga0255048, IMG submission 183619) | Seawater microbial communities from Jervis Inlet, British Columbia, Canada - JV7_2_2 | ecosystem: Environmental > Aquatic > Marine > Inlet | place: Canada: British Columbia | collected 2016-10-06
TCGCCAGCTTGCCGTCTGCGGTGATGTAGATAATCGGGGGCATGTGTGATCCTCCTGATGATGTTGGTTTTTAAAATTCAGCCGTAGCCGTAGCCGTAGCCGTAGCCGTAGCCGTAGCCGTCGCCGTAGCCGTAGCCGTAGCCGTAGCCGTAGCCGTCGCCGAAGCCGTAGCCGTAGCCGTAGCCGTAGCCGTAGCCGTAGCCGTAGCCGTAGCCGTCGCCGTCGCCGAAGCCGTAGCCGTAGCCGTAGCCGTCGCCGTCGCCGTCGCCGTAGCCGTAGCCGTAGCCGTCGCCGTCGCCGTAGCCGTAGCCGTCGCCGTCGCCGTCGCCGTCGCCGTCTAGAGTTACCTGCCAGACCATGCCGACGCCTCGCATGGAATAATTGCGATGACGGCCCGCTTGGCGACCTTCACAGTGGCGGGTTCATCCAGTTTGGTCTTGTCCGTGGGGCCGTGATTTGCGATCTGATTCAAGCCGCGCTCAGCCCCCCAAACGCGCACGATCTGCGCATCTTTGATGATGGTGTACTCGCCATCGTCGCAGGCATCCCCCACCCAGACGTGGCCGCGATCCGCGACGACAATAGCGAGGCCATGGTGGCCGTCGTTTGGTGAGGTCTGCGTCTCTGACTGCCCCGTAAGGGCGCCGATGATTGCGGCGAGTTGACTTGTGGTGATGCTCATGTGTGATCCTCCATCCGTTGGCCGCGTTGGTGCGGCGATGGGGATCTATCTAACAAAACCGCATACACCAGTCAAACAAAAAGTGAGACCGGGCGACTGATTCTGTCACACGGCCTCGCTCGATTTTGGCTTTTGATGGTTTAGGCGGCGTTGCTACCTGAATGCACGCCGGAAATCAGAACGTCCAAGGATGTGCCTGTGATTTTGGCAATCTTCTGCAAATGCAGTAGGTCCGGTTCGGTCTCTGCCGCCTCCCATCGCCTATAACGGGCCTCCGCGATGCCGAGCGCCTCGGCGAACTGGCGGATGGTCGGGTATCCTGCGGTGACCCTGGCTGCTTCCAGGCGTCGGGCGAATGCTTGTCGCAATGGTGAAGCGGGCTTTGGGGGCGTTTGGCTGGCATAGCCAAGGTATGCGTCACGACACGTATCATTTCACGTCACCTTTTTGGATGCAGGAATCTAACGTTTTGTTATTGACTGCTCACGTGCCGTTTTGTTAGATAGGGTCATCATGGTATATCCCCAACCCCTCATCGACCGCTACGGAAGTGCCGCAGAGTTTGCGGCGGCGGCTTCTGCGCACCCAGACGCACCCAAGCCACTGACGAGACAGGCCGTCTATCAGTGGAAGCAGAGAAACAGTGTTCCGTTCATGTGGCGTCACATTGTTCGTCAGATTGCCTGCAATGCGCCAAGCGGTGCTGGAACAGATCGGGGCGCGGCATGACTGCGCCCCTCACCCCATCATTGGAGCGACTTTCTGAGGCAAGCGGCTGCGCTGGTCTAAAACAAGCCTGCGATGCAGATCGGCGCTCCGATGCGCATGGACCGACAATCGCAGGAATGCAGGGCTTGGCGCACCAGACGCGCCCACAGTTTCCGAACCCGCAGGGTGACTCCTCCCTAACTGCGGACACTCCCCCCAGCGGCATCCTCCCAGAGCCGCTGGGGGCTTTTCTATAAGGCTAGGGGCGGGAAATGCGCTCCATTAGCCGCAGAGACGGGCACATCACAATCACCCTGCCGGATGCGGATGCTCAGACACTCCAAGTCGCTCTCGCTCCGGTCATGCAGGGCCAGACTACCAGCAAATCAACAGACGACCTGCGGCAGAGCCTCATCAGAGGCATTGCGCGGGCTTTGGACAAGGGAACCAAGCGAAATGCTTAACAGATGCGAATTTATCGGCAACCTCGGGCGTGATCCGGAAGTGCGGACCTTTCAGAACGGCGACAAGGTTTGCAACCTGCGTCTGGCCGTTTCCGAGAAATGGAAAGACCGCGACACAGGGGAGCGCAAAGAGCGCACGGAATGGGTGTCGGTTGCTATCTTCGGCCCCTTGGCGGGCATTGCTGAACAGTACCTTTCCAAGGGGTCCAAGGTCTATCTCGCGGGCAAACTGGTCACGCGCAAATGGCAGGACCAAAGCGGCCAGGACCGCTACAGCACCGAAGTCACGTTGCAGGGGCCACAGGCTCAAATGACCATGCTTGATGCCCCCCGAGAGGATCGGCAGGGCGGCGGCGGGTACGATCAAAGCCCCGAGGGCAATGGCGGCTACGGGTCTGGCGATAGCCCTTCCCAGCAGCGGGAAATGGACGATGAAATCCCCTTCTGACCAGTCAACCTTAAGGCGTTTGAAAAAATTTCACGGAGACTGACATGGACGGAACCTACGGATTGGCCGCTGGCGAACTGACGCAGCTTATTGAGCGCGTGGAGAAATTGCGGGCCGAGCAAGCTGAACTCAAGGAACTTGAGCGTGAGGTTTTCGCGGAAGCCAAGGGCCGTGGGTACATGACCCGTCCGATGCGGTCCCTCATCAAGCTGCGTGCGCAAGACCCCGACCAGAGGGCGGAGGAAGCTGCCGTTCTCGAAATGTATAAGAGCGCGGTGGGCATGTCATGAGGCCGCGACAGTCCCTTCGCCTGAGTAAGTGCCAGGAGGCTGCATATCTCCGGGTCCACAGCATCCTTGCCAAGCCCCCAAGGCAGTCACGCTTGCGCGCGCTGTGGGCCGCTCTGGGGTTGCGCTGATGGCTGTGGATAGGGAGGGGCCGATACAGGAGGCCATCGTCAGCTATTTGCGCCTGATTTTTCCAGAGCCGCAGATTGTTCACCATGCGCGAAACGAGGTCAACAAGCGCGGCAAGCACATTGCCATGGAACTGTCTAAGGCCAAGAGGCGGGGCGCGGTAAAGGGTTTCCCTGATATTGTTGTCCTGCCATTTTCGACGCTTGGAGCAATGTTTTTCGAGGTCAAGGCGGAAGGCAGATATGCCAACCCATCACAGCGCGACATTCACGACAGGCTGCGGGCGCTGGGCTATCGTATAGCTGTTGTGCGTTCGATTGACGACGTGCGCGAGGTTCTGACGGAGTGGGGCATCCCTAGTCATGATGTGTCACAGAAAAGCGCCCCGGACGATTAGCCCGAGGCGCTTGAATTTGCCGTGAGTAGCGGCTAGAGTGTACGTGTCAACGCAGGTCACTTTTAGCATGGGGAGCCATGCAAATGCAAGGGCCTGCCCAATAGAGAAACGGGCAAAATGAGTCTACCTTACTTTCCCATGTATCCCTCAGACTTTGAGGCCAAAACCTCGCATTTAAGCATTGCGGAGGATGGCGCGTACAATCGGCTTTTGCGCATTTGCTGGATGACGCCAGGATGTACCTTGCCTAATGACGAGGCGTGGATAATGCGTCGAGTTCGGGCGCATAGCGATCAGGACAAAGAAGCGGTTCTGACTGTTTTGGCAGAGTTTTTCACAGTCAAAAATGGTCGCCTTAGCAATGCTAGGCTTTCTAGAGAATGGGTGTCTGCAAACGAAGCACATATCAAGCGCGTTTCGGCGGGATCAAGGGGCGGAAAAGCTAAGGCATTGAATAGAAACGATAACGGGTCTAGCAATGTTAAAGCAAAGCCCAAGCAACCAGAACCAGAACCAGAACCAGAACCAGTTAAAAGAGATACTAGCGTATCTCCAAAAAAGCGCGCTTGCGCCATCCCTGAAAATTGGGTTCCATCAGACAAAAACGTAGATCAAGCCCTTTCTAAGGGACTTTCTGAACAGGAGATAAGCCATGAAGCAGATAGATTTAGAGATTACCACCTTGCAAAAGGCACGACATTCAAAGACTGGGATGCAGGGTGGCGAACGTGGTGCGGTAACGCAGTCAAGCACAGAGGTAGCCGCATGGCTGGCCAGCAAGGCCCCAGCGGATATGGACAGGGCAGCAGTATCGCGAGCATCGTCGCACGGCGTCACGCTGGGGGTTAAGTATGAAGGCCGATATCCGACCGGCCCAAACGGGGAGTGCCTCCCCTCTTATGAGGTAGCCGCGTCCTGCGAAATTCACGGGACCGATGCACAGAGACAGGCGGCAAAGCGTGACGTTGAAAAGTTTCTGACGCCTGCCCCGGTTCGCGCTATCGAAGCATGGCTTGCAGAGTTGTCCGTGATAACCGCAGGCCGGGGCCGTGAGGGATTCGACGCGGAATTGATGGTCACGGCCTACGCTGCGCGCTTAGCACAATTCCCGGCTGATGTGGTCAGGGAAGCGTTGCTTGGCAGGGCTTGGAAGTGGTTCCCCACATGGGCTGAACTGGAGGTGATCTGCAAGGCTAAGGCCAGCCCGCGCCGCCACATGCTTGCCGCACTTTCTCAGCCAGAGCCAGACCACGAGCCACAGCGCCGACAGCCGACAGCGGAGGAGCGCGAACGGATAGCGGCGCTGGTCGCGGAGCAGTTTCCGCACGCGCCGCGCAAATGGGGAAACCGGGCCGTTGCCGAGGTCACCAGCGGCGATTGCATGAAGGAGGCTGGCGCATGATGGCTTTGGATTGCGTCAAGGCCGCGTCGATCGCATTCAACGTGCCGCTGGATGAGATCACAGGGAGCAAACGCAGCCACTGGATTGTGCAGGCGCGATTCGCCAGTATCTATATCGCCACGGGCATTTTTAACCACAAGATTTCAGCTATCGGTCGGGCCATCAATCGGGACTGGACGAGCGTTTTAAATGGCCAGCGCCGTGCTGAATTGTGGATGCGGACCGATGCCCTTTTTGAAAGCCGCGTGAAGTCTGCGATGGCGCTTCTGGCACCAAGCGACGTTATCGGCAGGGATGGTGAATTTCACAGGCACGGTTCTTTGACGGAGCGCAAAACATGAACGCAGAGCGCGCAAGAGACCATCGGGATTTGGCAATTCTGGACGCCATCGAATGGACAAGCCCAGCCCAGGCGCGGCGGGAATTCGACCTGACGCCTGGGCAGGTGTCGGGGATGCGATGGCGCATGATGAACCCACGCAATCTGCCGAAATGCCAATGCACGAAAGCCGCGAACAAAGACGGCGGGATGCCGCGTCTGTGGTGGAAGGAAAGCACATGATCCGCATCGCACTCATCGCAGCACTAGCGACACCAGCCGCAGCGCAGGAAAACATTCACGTCTGGCCAGGAACCGCAGTGTCCGGGCACATCCCCAGCACCATCGAACTACATGACCCGCGTGCGCCAAACGCCGTCGCGTCCCTGACTTTTCACAACACGGAAGTCCACGCGCTGGATGAAGCCCTAACCCTCACCTGGCACGGCATCACGCTGCAAATCGGCGTTGAATTTCAGGGAGGCGATTACGGGGCAGAGGTTCTCACAATCATCGCCCCGCCGGGATATGTAGCCGTGCCCCCAGAATTGACCGTGCCCGAAAAGGAGACGCGCGTCTCACATATCTACAAATTCGAGGGGATGTGATGTGGTGCTACCTCCCCGAAACGGATTGTCTCTTTGCAGCGGAGCCGGTGGATTGGATATGGGCCTCAGTCTCGCCCATCCAGGCTTTCACACACGATGCTTTGTCGAATGGGAAGAATACCCCCGGCAAAGCATCATCGCCGCACAGCGCGCAGGGTATTTCGCCCCAGCCCCGATATGGGACGACCTTACCACATTCGACGCAAAGCCCCTCAGAGGCGCACTCGATACCGTCCTTGCCGGGTATCCCTGCCAGCCATTTAGCCACGCGGGACAGCGCAAAGGCGCAGACGATCCCCGCCACCTCTGGCCACACGTCGCCCGCGTCATCATCGAACTGGACCCGCGATGGGTGTTCCTCGAAAACGTCGCAGGGCACGTCAGCCTTGGCGCTGAGGCCGTGTTGCGAGAATTATGGGGCATGGGCTACACGCCTGCGGCTGGCACATTCTCAGCGGCTGAAACTGGCGCAACGCACCAGCGCCTCCGATGGTTCTGCGTGGCCTACCGCGACAGTCTGCACCGGGAGTCAAACAGCAGAAAATCCGACGCCGGGGCAGACGGGCGGGACGAGCCTATCAGGGGCAGCGGAAATGTGGCCCACAGCGCAAGCGAGGGACTTCCGCTCCGGGGACAACCCGAACAGCCCGAGGCAGGCGCGAAAACTGGAACAGGGATGGTCGCAGAACCTCAACGACGTGGCGGAGGCAGCGCAATGGCCAACGCCGATGGCGGGGACACCAGCGCAGAACGGCAACAGCGCAGCGGGGAACAACGACTTCACACGCAAAGCAGAGGAATTGGCGGCGGCAATGTGGGGAACCCCGCGGGCATCGGATGCGGAGAAAGGCGGCCCGAACATGAAATTCGGATCGGGCGGGACACCCCTGCCAGCACAGGCAGCGCAATGGCCAACGCCAGCAGCACAAAACCACAAGGGGAGCAGCCCGGACAGCGTGACCAGGGCGGACGGCAAGAGCCGAATGGATATTCTCCACTACGCTGCGGAGCAGGGCTTTTCCCACCCGGACCAAGCAACGCCGCAGCATGGGCCGACGCTCTCGCAAATTCTCCGCATATGGCGCCATCTGCGAGCCTCAGTGATTGCTACGCACAAGCGCGCAACGTGGCGGCGTCTCATGCGGTCGAGGACCAAGCGCCGGCTGAATCCACTGTTCGTCGAATGGTTGATGGGTTGGCCACCCGGTCACGCGCTTTGCGATTGCTCGGAAACGGAGTTTGCCCAATTTCAGCAGCGTATGCGTGGCGCACTCTCAGCGCTGCCCACGGCCTCCGGCCCGTGGATCTGGAAGCCGCCAGCGCAAACAGCACCGGAACAAACACAAATGGAGATGTTCTGACATGACCAAACTCAGCCCCGAGGCGCAGGCAACGTTTAACGCACTGCCGCCCAATGGCACACAAATCAGCATCCGCGAAATCACCCGGCAAACCGGATACAGCGAAACCGACACCCGCACATACCTCGCACACCTCATCAATCGCGGCGAAGTCACGGGCTACCGCGTCCGCTGGGGCCGCGCACCAATCACAGGAACACCGACATGAACAGATCCGAAATTCTCGACACCGCAAAGCAGGCCGTAACCAAAGACCGCGCTGCAACGCACGGCGACCCAGAACGCAATTTCGCGCTGATCGGAAATATCTGGGGGGATCTGCTTGGGCGGGACGTCACCCCCGCCCAAGTCGCGCTTATGCTGGCATCGCTCAAAATTGCCCGCGCATGGGATAACCCCGGACATGCCGACAACTGGGTGGATCTGGCGGGATATGCCGCGTGCGGTGGGGAGGTGGCCGAATGATCAAAAAAGAAGAACGCATTGGTGACTGCCGATTGATCTTAGGCGATTGCCTTGAGGTCATGCCGACACTTGGCGCATTCGACGCAGTGGTGACCGACCCGCCTTATGGGATAGGCATTACCAAGTCAAACCGCCTTGCGGTTTCCCGTGGGCTTGGCGGCAAGTCATGGGACGACGAAGCGCCAGACCTTTCCTGTCTGCCAAGTGTTCCAAGCATTGTTTGGGGTGGAAACTATTTTGACCTTCCACCAACTCGCTGCGTTTTGGTCTGGGATAAAAACAATGCTGGCCGTGATTTTGCGGATTTTGAAATGGCATGGACGAACTTAGATCAAGTTGCGCGCCGGATGGTCTTGCGTCCGATGAACATGGATGGCGGCAAACAACACCCCACGCAAAAACCCGTCGCGCTGATGAAATGGTGCTTGGGCTTTCTTCCTGACGCTGAAACTATCCTCGACCCTTTCATGGGTAGCGGAACAACGCTCGTGGCCTGCGCCAAGCTGGGCCGCTGCGGGACCGGCATCGAACTGGACCCGGACTACTTTGAAATAGCGTGCAGGCGCGTGGAAGAAGCATACCGCCAGCCGGATATGTTCGTGCAGCCGCCCAAAACGGCAACTCAGGGAGGGCTTGACCTATGATCTGCAATGGCAACGAACTGTTGATCGAACAGCCGCTGTCCCCCATGCTCAACACCAAGGAACGCGCGCATGGCGTATCCTATGGCATGTCAGAGGCGGGCTACGATATTCGCATAGCGCAATCAGTGACGTTGCACCCGTTCCGGCGGTTTGCTCTGGCATCTGCAATCGAGCGGTTTCATATGCCCGAAAGCCTAGTAGGCATCGTGCATGATAAATCAACATGGGCAAGGCGGGGATTGAGCGTTTTCAACACGGTTATTGAGCCGGGATGGATAGGCTTCCTGACCCTCGAACTGATCTACCATGGATGGCGACCAATTCGCATCCCGGCAGGCGCGGGTATCGCCCAAGTCATTTTTCACGAGACATGCGAAAATGCGGCCTACGGCGGCAAATACCAAAACCAAGGCGCAGGACCGCAGAAAGCGATACTGGAGGTTGACTCATGATCCGCAGACTATTTCGGAGGCTCAAAAAAGCGCCCCAAAAGGCCGATCTTGTTCCTGTAGTTTTTGCAAATGGAGTTGATGACGACAGCTATGGAATCGCTGAATACCTTTCAGGCGGTCGTGTGTTCTATTTGGATAGGATCTACTCTCGCAAAAACACCCTGCTGATCCGTGGCCGAAAGCTGCGTTTGAAACGGGGCGTTATCATAAAAACCTCACAGGGTCATATCGACTTGGCGTCTAGCGATGACCCCCTGCGCCCTGTCGTGGTTTCTGGCCCGAAGATGATTTTAGATCACTGTGAAATAGATGTGAGGGCTGCCCCGTGAATGAAACGCAGAAAGCGATACTGGAATGATTGCCCCCCTCTACGCTTGCGCCGCTCAAACAGGCCGGGAGCGCTCCGTGCAGGCCGATCTTGCCGCCATTGGCATATGGGCATGGGTTCCCGAGATTGTGCGTCCTGTGCGACCAAAAGGCGGCGGCGTGGTGGCGTCGTCAAAACCGATCTGGCCCGGTTATGTGTTCGCGCGGCTAGATCCTGCCATGTTTTTCGAGGTGCGCAACGTCAGATACCTGCACCATACAAAGCTGACCCTATCAGCGCAGGCTGAGGGGCAGCTACTGCGGCAACGCGACGAGATTGACGCGATGAATGAGCGCACGAAGCGCGAGATAGAGGCGGGGGAGCGTGTCACGGACTGGCAGGCAGGCACCCGCCTGGAGTTGATAGACGGCCCACTGCGGGACAGGCTGGCGACATTCGCGCGCATCATTCACAAAAGCGGGCGGGTCGGATACCGCCTGCAAATCGAGGTGGACGGGATGGCTCTGCCGGTCGAGGTCAGCCCGGCGGATGTGAGGCAGGCCTAGATATTGCGTCAACCCGCCAGATATGGTACGGCTGAGGTGCGTCAATGCCTGAATTAGCTTTCGGGGGCGCGCACACCACCGGCCCCGCGTTAGCGAACAGCGGAAAGGGCCGGTGCTACTGCATTCTCACAGCAAGAGGCGAACACCCCGAAAGGGACTCGACTAGCTATGGTTAAAAAAACAAATCAAAACGTGATCGGCAAAGGCAAGCCCGGGCCTGGACGCCCAAAAGGCACGGTCAACAAGAGAACGGCACTGCTGAAGGATAGCATCCTGCAAGCCGCCGCAGAGGCGCACGAAGGCGGTATGGTCGGATACCTGACCGAGCAGGCCAAGGACAACCCCACGGCATTCCTGACGCTTCTTGGCAAAGTCCTGCCCATGGATGTGACAAGCGGCGGCGAGAAAATCGCAATGCCAACAACGATCCTCCTAGAAGCTGCGATTGACAGCCGCGCGGATTAAGCTGCGTTACCGTGTAGCTTTTGGATAGACCAAAGCATAAAGGAATAGTAGAATCAACCTCATGCAATTGAGGGTGAAAACGATGAAAACTATTCGGACGGAACAGCAGGACGGGCTAAAGCGGAACCGTCCAATCAAGGATTGGAGCGGAACTAGGTTCGGTCGTTTGACGGCGCTTTCTCTGGTTGAGAGGGATGTGAAGTATCGGAACCACAAGTGGCTTTTCCGATGCGACTGCGGAATTGAGAAGGTGGTTCCGATCAGATTGGTGGTAACGGGACATGCAGCCTCTTGCGGCTGTCTGGCATCTGAGGCTCTGGCGGAGCGCAATAGAACGCACGGGCTGACCCGCTCGAACCCAAAGGAATATCGCTCATGGAAGGACATGCGCGGTCGCTGCAACAATCCGAATGACGCGAGCTACAAAGACTACGGCGGTCGCGGTATCAGGGTTTGCCGTGAGTGGGACGACTTCTCGGTGTTTCTGAGAGACATGGGGCTGAGACCAGACGGAAAGACGTTGGATCGCATAGATGTAAATGGCGATTACCAGCGTGAAAACTGCCGTTGGGCTGGCCACAAGGAACAAGCGCGCAACAAAAGAAACAACGTCAATATCGAAATCGACGGCGTAACCAAGACGCTGGCCGAGTGGTGCGTGATCTACAAAACAGATTCCTCCAAAGTCAGGTATCGCCTCGACCACGGGTGGAGCGTCAAGGGTGCATTTACTGATGGCCGATACCAAAGAAGTAACCGCGCATGTGGAGCTACCGCGTAAACTAGTCTCAGTGTTTTCTGGGAGGGCACGATACCGCGCCGCTTATGGAGGGCGCGGTTCGTAGCCGGGTAAAACCAGATCATTCGCCAAGATGACGGCGGTCAAAGGCTATCAGTGGGGCGCGGCGGGCCATGAGGGGCAGATCCTCTGCGCACGCGAATTCATGAACAGCCTGGACGAATCCAGCCTTGAGGAAATCAAGGCTGCCATCCGGTCAGAGCCTTGGCTGAATGCCTACTACGAGATTGGCGAAAAGTTCATTCGCAGTGTGGATGGCCGGATAAAATACACATTCAGCGGGCTGCGCCACAATCTCGACAGCATCAAATCGAAAGCGCGGATCTTGCTGTGCTGGGTTGATGAGGCCGAACCAGTGACGGAAGAGGCATGGCGCAAGCTGGTGCCGACGATCCGCGAGGAAGGCTCAGAAATCTGGGTGACATGGAACCCGGAGCGCAAGAACAGCCCGACGCACAAGCGGTTCCGAGAGACACCCCCAGACGGCGCAAAAATCGTGGAACTGAACTGGCGGGACAATCCTTGGTTTCCCGAGGTTCTTGACCTTGAGCGCAAAGGGGACATGAAAGCGCGCCCCGACCATTACCCCCATGTCTGGGAAGGCGATTTTGTTACAGTCGTGGATGGCGCCTATTTTGCAGAGGGGTTGACACAAGCCCGATCTGAGGGGCGTGTGGGCCGGGTGGCCGCAGATCCTCTCATGACGACGCGGGCGGTCTGGGATATTGGCGGGACGGGCGCAAAGGCCGACGCCTGCGCAATCTGGATTGTGCAATATGTGGGCCGCGAAATCCGCTTTCTGAATTATTACGAGGCTGTCGGGCAACCCCTTGCAACACACGTTCAATGGCTGCGCTCAAATGGGTACGACAAAGCGCTTTGCGTTCTGCCTCATGACGGGGCGACGAACGACCGGGTGCATGACGTGTCATACGAAAGCGCACTGAGGGCGGCGGGGTTTGAGGTTCAGGTTGTTCCGAACCAGGGCAAGGGCGCGGCAATGGCGCGAGTCGAACAGGCGCGGCGGTTGTTCCCCAGCATGTGGTTCAACGAGGCGACAACGGCGGGCGGCTTGGATGCTGTCGGCTGGTATCACGAGAAACGAGACGATGAGCGCGGCATAGGCCTAGGCCCCAATCACGACTGGTCTAGTCACGGCGCAGACGCCTTCGGGCTGGTGGCTGTCGCCTATGAAGCGCCAAGCGAAGCGAAAATTCCCGATTTCAAGGCTAGGAGCGTCTTTTGACCTCTATCAAAACCGTCGCGGCAATGATCCGGGACGCAGAACAGCACGCAGATGATACGGCCAAGGATCGCACGCTTGCCGATGAGTATTATCGCGGCGTCATGTCGGACCTGCCAGCGGACCAGTACCGTTCCCAGGCGATGAGTCGGGACGTGCGCGTGCATATCAAGCGCGCGCTGCCGTCTATCATGCGCACCATTTTTGGCAGCGACGAGGTGGTTGAATTCCTGCCCATGGGCGAAGGGGATGAGGAAGCGGCGGAACAGGCCAGCGATTTTATCAACTACGTTGTGTTCCCCGAGTCTGACGGGCGCAAGGCGGTCTATGACGCCATCCACGACGCGCTGCTGCATCGCAATGGCATTCTGCGCTGGTGGCACGATGAGCGGCGCTGTGCGTCATTCTCAAGCCACACCGGGTTGTCTCAGCAGGAACTCGACGTTCTGGCGGGCGACGATGGCGCGGAGGTGGTCGAGGCGACCGAGCGCATGGAGGCGATTGACGCCCCGGATGGCTCTGGCCAGATCGAAATTCCGGTCTTTGATGTCAAAATCAAGCGGATCATCACCAAGCGGGAATACAAGATCGCGGCAGTCCCGCGCGAGCGGTTCCTGATCCACTCTGAGGCCACAAGCATCGAGGACAGCCTGCTGACCGGGGAACGCACACCCATGCGCCGCTCTGACCTTGTGGCGATGGGCTATGACCGCGACATGGTGATGAGCCTGCAACTGTCTGGAGATGACGACGACGAGCAGGACGCGCGGCGCGACAACGCACGGGATGCGCAGGAGTCTGACCCGGCAAACGATGAGATCGACTATTTCGAGGTGTTTGTTCGCGTCGATATGGATGGCGACGGCATCGCGGAACTGCGGCGCATGTGCTTTGCCGGGGCACTGACCGAGGACAACCTGCTGGTTGACGAAGAGTGCGATGAAATCCAATTCACCGATCTGACTGCCATGCAGCAGCCCCACCAGTGGGAAGGCATTTCACTCTTCGATGATCTGAAAGACATTCAGCAGGTCAAGACCGCGCTGCGCCGCCAGACGCTGGATAACATCTACTGGCAAAACAACATGCAGCCGATTGTCCAGATGGGGCGCGTGCAAAACCCGGACGCGGTGATGAACCCGCAATTCGGTCAGCCCATTGTCCTGAAGGACGGGGCGAGCGCCAGGGAAGCAATCCAATGGAACCCGGTTCCTTTTGTCGGCGCGCAATCATTTGCCATGATGGAATACATCGACCAAGAGGGGCAGGACCGCACAGGTATCTCCGACGCTTCGGCGGGTTTGGCCCCTGACGCGCTGCAAAACATGACTGCCAAAGCATCTGCCATGATTGAACAGGCTGGAATCGGTCAGGTGGAAATGATGGTGCGGACAATCGCGGAGGGTCTGCGGCGGTTCTATCGCGGCCTGCTGCGTCTGGTCATCCGCCACCAGGACAAGCCCCGCACGGTGCGTTTGCGCAAAAAGTGGGTGCAATTTGACCCCCGTCATTGGAACGCGGAAATGGACGCGACCGTGAATGTCGGGCTTGGCGCTGGCACCCGTGAACGCGATATGCAGGTCATGCAATTCGTGATGAATTTGCAGGAAAAGCTGCTTGCGGCATTCGGGCCTGACAATCCCTATGTGAAGCCCGACCAGCTTTACAACGCACTAGCCAAGACGGTCGAAAGCGCAGGCCTCAAAACGCCATCGCTGTTTTTCACAGAACCGGACATGCAGGAAGTCGCGCAAAAGATACAGGCGGCGCAAAATCAGCCAAACCCGGAGGCCGAACGTCTCAAGGGTGAGATGCAGCTAAAGCAGGCTGACATGCAGATGAAAATGCAGCTTGAGCAAGCAAAAATGCAAGCATCGCAGGCCAAGGAAAAAGCCCAGATGGAGGCGGATCTGATGGTTCGCCAGAAGGAAATCGAGGCCAGCAGTATTGCTCAGCGTGAAAAGCTGCAAAGCGATGCCGCATTGCAGGAACAGCGGCTGGCGTTTGAGCGTGAAAAGCTGGCCACGGATGTGCAGTTGCAGCGCGAAAAGATGCAGCAGGAATTAGCCGACGCATTCGCCAAGGCGCAGGCCGACATGGCCAGAAACGGAGTGCAAAATGCCCGGACAGTTTAACGATGTGCGCAATATCACAATGTCTGCGGTGGGTGCCTACGCGGTCACCCCCAACGACAGTACCGATCTGACGCAGCCTTGCCGCAGCGTGACCCTGAATGCAGGCGGGACGCTTTCGTTCGTCTCATCCGTTGACGGTGCGACATATACCACCGGTGCGCTGCCTGCCGGATCTTATCCGGTGCTTGCATCTCGCATCCGCTCAACGGGCACCACTGCCACGGGGATTACCGCGTGGATCTGAACTGGTTTTCACTGCCTCAGTCTGCCACGGGCAAGGAATTCCCGATCGGCTATGATGAGGCGGGAAATCCGGTGCGCCGCTCTCGCTTGGGCGCTACCTACACGGCAAAGCCGCAGGCATCGCCCGAGGCGGAAAGCAAGCGCGCCCTGATTGATCAGATGATCAAGGGGCAGGCTCAAAGCCCCCTCTACAGCCTTGAGCAAGCCCGTATCGACGCACAGCGCGCCGCGGCACCTACGGGGCGCGAAATGGCATCCTCGCTTGTGCAGGGTGCGTTACAGGGCCTGCAAGCGCCGGGACGCGCTGCGGCTGGTGAGCCGGTGACCTACGGAGACGCATGGGCAACGGCGCTGGACTATGGGGCACTAGGCGCGCCGATGAAAGCGCCAGAAGGTGCGCTTGGAATCTTCGCTGGTCGTCGTGCCAAAACTGCGGATCTGGATGCCCTTGCGCGGGCTGAGGCTATGGCCAAAAGCGGCGCGGATCGGTCAAGCATATGGTCTGATACCGGATGGTTTCGGGGGGCTGACGGCCAGTGGCGCTTTGAGATTGACGATAGGGGAACTAAAATAAAGCCGTATATGTCGCGGGCGGAGGGCGGGGATGTACCCCTAAGCGATACTATTGCGCACCCTGATTTGAATCGTGCCTATCCCGGCATGTTTGATGGTGACGGCGTATTGGTCGGCTATGACCGGGCCGATACAGCGCGCGGGCAGTATAGGTACGATTCCGATAGCATCCGAGTTAGCGCGCCGCAGGAGTCCGACATGGGGCAGGCTCGCTCTGTCTTGCTTCATGAGTTACAACACGCAATTCAGAACCGGGAAGGGTTTGCGCCTGGGGGGCGTGCGAGTGACTTCACATCGGGGCCAATGTTCGATCCAAAGGCTCGCAGTTTAGGGCGGGAATTGAGCGAGGCCATTTATGGGTCGTCCACTATGCCAGTATCCGACATTGTGAGTGACGTTCGCTATGCTGACGTTGAAATTTTGGAGGAAATCAGCCGCGCTTACGGTTTCGAGACTGTTGATGATGCGATGTCATACCTCAAGGCGCAAGACTACAAGCGGACGCCATATGCGCAGTACCAGCGGGTGGCGGGGGAGGCCGAGGCGCGCAACGTGCAAACGCGGCGTGATTTTTCCCCAGCGCAAAGAACAAATATACCGCCATGGGAGACGCTCGATGTCCCCGAAAAGGCTTTGATAAAGCTGGATGCGCCTGAACCGACAGTCGCCGCGTCTCAGCCTGCGGGCGCGCTGGGGGCGGGGGGTATCCGCGCTTATCACGGCACACCGCACGACTTCGACCGCTTCGACATGAGCAAGATCGGCACGGGCGAGGGTGCGCAGGCTTACGGTCATGGGCTTTACTTCGCGGAAAATGAAGGTGTGGCGCGCGGGTATAGGGATGCGCTTGCGGGCCGGATTGAAGTCCAGCCAGTTCAGATTGACGGTGTGAGGTACAACCCGCCAAGCGAACAGCACCAGCGTGTCGCCGCTATTATCGCAAAAGATGGTCGCCGAAATGCAATGGCGACTTTGCGCAGCTTGCGCGACCAAGACTTGCTTGAGCCAGATCAAGAAGCAATTTGGAAAAAATTGCTTACGGACACAAAGGGTAAAGACGTTCAGCCGCTTCAAGGCGGCCACATGTACGAAGTCAACATAAACGCGGACCCGGCTGACTTTCTGGATTGGGACGCGCCGCTGAGTGAGCAGCCTAGAATTTTGGACAGGTTTGGATACGCCGAAGCAAAATATCCGGAGGATTGGATACCTGACGTTAACATGACTGGCGCGCAGCTTTATAGGAAAATGGGCGGGCAGGCTGAAATTGGGGCGACGACTTCGGCGGGCGCGTTGGCGTCAAAGGCCTCACGCCCAATTCGTGCGAAAGATGGCACTATAATTGACAAGCCTTTGGGCATTCCCGGCATCAAGTACCGTGACGCAGGCTCTCGCGGCATGGATGGCGCAGACGGCACCCGCAACTTCGTCGTGTTCGATGAAAACCTGATCGAGATTGTGCGCAAATACGGCATCGCGGGTGCCGCGGCGCTCACAGGCATGACAGTCGCAGAGATAGAGGCGGGCATGGGGCAGGCCCAAGCGGGACCGTCAGCGGCAACGATCGAATCCTACTTGGCTGGCCTATGACCGATCAGGAACGCCGCTCACTGGCCCAGCAGATCGCCACAAACCCGCTCTATGATGACCTGATGGCGGCGATTGAAGCCGCATACACTGAACAACTGATTTACGCAGACACAGAGCAGGCCCGACTTGACGCACAGTCCAGAGTACGGGCCGCACGATCTTTCCGCGAGGATCTTGGGGCATTGCTCCAAGACACCCCCGCCGTGAAAGGCGGTTTCGCTTAAGCGAGCCGTCCACTAGCCGTGAGGCACCCACTACATGACAAACGAGAGCGACACCCTGGCTGATGCCGGGACCGAAACCGTTGAAACCTTCGAAGGCGACAGCCCGTCCGAGTTCGACTTTTACGACCCTGACGAAGATCAGGACACCGTTGAAGCCGATACAGAGGAGGGGACCGACGATGAGGAAGGCGAACCCGAGGGAGAACCCGACGAGGAACCCGACGCAGAGCCACAAGAAGAGCCAGAGGAAACGCCAAAAGAAGCCGCGAAAGATGCGGTGGTCAAACTTCCTGACGGGACGGAAACGACCGTTGATGAGTTGACCAAGGGCTATTTCCGACAGGCCGACTACACCCGCAAATCGCAGGACCTGGCACAGCGCAGGGAAGCGGTGACGCAGGAAGCGACACGAGTTGAGCAGATCACCGAAAGGCTGGTGGATCATCTCACAGCATTCATTCCAGACGCCCCGGACCCGTCCTTGGCCTATTCTGATCCCGGTCGGTACACCGCGCTAAAAGCACAGCACGATACCGCCGTTCAGCAGATGCAGGCCATCCTCTCAATGCAAGAGGACGCAAAGACGGTCAATCAGGGCATGACTGACCGCGAGCGTCACGAAAAGGTCGCCGCAGAGGGTCAAAAGCTGTTTTCCATGTTCCCCGAGGCGGGAACAGCGGAGGGCCGCCAAGCATTTTTCAACAGCGTGGGAGAGGCGGCGCAAGCTGTCGGTTTCAGCCGTGAGGAAGTGCAAGGCGCAATGGATCACCGCATCTACGCGCTGGCCCATTGGGCGCAAAAAGGAATGGAAGCCGACAAGGCCAAGGCGTCTGCCAAGGCCAAGCTGGCGAAGGCTGCACCGACACCCCAGAAAAAACCGGGGCAAGGCGCAAAGCCGAAAAACTCGAATCGTGACGCAATGAAGCGACTCAACCAGACAGGCAGCATCAAAGATGCGCTGGCGGTTGATTTCGATTTTTAACCCTCACTCAAGGACGAAAAAATGGCACAGGTAGCCGGTACTTTCGTGTCCACATCTTCGAACACCAATCGCGAAGAACTCTCAAATGTTGTGGACCGCATCACCCCCGAAGATACACCGATTTATTCGCTGATCTCGAAATCCACATTCAAGACGACGCATCCCGAATGGTCCACCGACGAACTGGAAGCGCCGGAAGACAACGCCCAGCTTGAAGGCGACGACTACAACTTTTCGGCCACCACGCCGCCCGAGCGCCTGGGGAACTATACCCAGATCATGCGCCGGACTGGCATCCTGTCAGAGACACAGGAAGCCATGGACGAGGCCGGAAACGTCCTCAAGGTCAAAGAGCAGATCGTCAAAAAGGGCATCGTGGCCCGCAAGGACGTTGAATATTCGATCCTTTCGGCCAACGCTTCTGTCGGCGGCGCAACGCGCAAATCCGGTTCCCTGTCCTCTTGGATCGAAACCAACGTTTCGCGCGGTGGCGGCGGTGCCAACGGCGGATTTGACAGCGCAACGGGCCTGACCGTCGCACCGACCAACGGGACGCAGCGGGCATTCACGAAGGCGTTGACGGATACCGTCATGCAGCAGGGCTACCAGAGCGGCGCAAACTTCCGTCATCTGGTCGTCTCGCCTTACGTCAAGTCCGTGTTCGTCACGTTCATGTCGGACAGCAACGTGGCCAGCTTCCGGTACGCGGCATCCAGCGGCACGAACAACAGCATCGTTGCCAATGCTGACGTTTACGAGGGGCCATTTGGCAAGGTGATGATTCACCCGAACCGGGTCATGTCGGAAATGGGCGCAAGCGCGGCGCGCAATGCCTTTCTGATCGACACCGAATACTTGGAATTCGGCTGGTTCCGCAAACTGAAGCGGGACAAGGACGTGGCCAAAACCGGGGATGCCAAAAAATTCGTTGTGATCGGTGAAGGCGCGCTCAAGGTCAAGAACGAAAAGGGCCTTGGCGTGATTGCCGACCTCTACGGCCTGACGGCTGCAAGCTAAGGAGCAATGGCAATGTATGCACCCAAAACCCTCACAGCGTCCAAGACGCTCACGCCGTCTGACGCAGGAACCGCGCTTGTCGTGAATGCGGCGGCCGGCCTGACCTTGACGCTGCCCCCCGCGACGGGCAGCGGCTACGCCTATAAGATCGTGATTGGCACCACGGTCACATCAAACTCGGTGGTGATCCAAGTCGTTGGCGATGACACCATGACCGGGCTTGCCATTTCGGCGGCTGATGGCGGCAACAGCGTCAACGGATGGGAAACTGCCGGGACAAGCGACACCATCACCTTTGACGGCAGCACCACTGGCGGTCTCAAGGGCGACGTTGTGGAGTTGATCGACTGCGCGGCTGACACATGGTCTGTGCAGATCCGCTCTGCATCCACAGCCACAGAGGCAACACCGTTCAGCGCGGCTGTCTCCTAAGCAATCGGCGGGGCTGTCATGGCCCCGCTTCCCCTATGAGGTGAGAACATGACCGAAGATGATATCAAGGCAAAGCTGGACGAATTGGGCATCGAATACGATGGCCGATGGGGCACCGAACGCCTCAAGTCGCTTTTGCCGAAGGCCCCTGAAATGGTGCTTTGCGAAGTGCAGCGCGATTACTGGCCCACCGACGATGAAATGTCCCGTGTTCGCAAGGGGGAAATCATCGAAACCACACCCTTGGACGCGCTTGACGGTATCGAAAGCGGCGCGCTTAAGCGGGTGCGGTGAATGATTGTCCGGGATGGCGATTGGACGCTCTTTGATAGCGACATCAAGCTGGGCCGCTATGTCTGGGTGCGTCACAATGACGATGGGTCAGAGACCTACCGAACCGACTACGCGGTGCAGCCGACGATCGACCACAACACGGCATTTCGGAACATGCTTGATCCGGGCTGGAAGGGCGACTGGCACAAGGTTGCGTCTGTCCCACTGAATATATTTCACGACCAACTTGCCGAAGCATCCCGGCAAGAAGATGACGCCTATTTGTCCAAGTGGCTCAATGACAGAGACAACCGGGCATGGCGAACTAAGGGGGGGCGTGTCTGATGGCATTTACCGACTATATCGACCTGCGGACGGCTGTGATCGAGGAAGTCGGCGCCCCTGAGATTGCCGACAGATTTGACCGCCTAACGAAACTGGCGGAGGCCGCGTTAAACCGCACGCTTCGCACCCGTTACCAGATCACCACATCGGCCCTGACGATTGCCAGCGGCGCGGCGTCACTCCCCAGCAACTTTGCGGAGGTGATTGGCCTTTTCGACGCTCAAGGCCGTGAACTGCTGGCACGTCCACACCAACTCACAGCCCAGACGTACCAGAGGGGCCAATACAGCGTCACTGGTACGCAGATCCGGGGCGCGGATGGTGACTATAGCCTGCAATATTACGCCAAGCTGCCAACGCTCACAGCGTCTCTGACAACAAGTAACTGGCTTTTGGAAAACTTCCCGTCCGTCTATCTCTACGCAGTTTCGGTGGAGGCGCTAAAGCACCTTCGGCGGATTGATGAGGTTTCGGCGGTTGCTTCAGTCCTAGCGGGCGAAATGGCGTCCGTCGCCACAGATGACTTTGCGGCGCGATATGCGCGCGGCGGGGTCCGGGTTCAAGGATGCACGCCATGACGACCGCTGTCTTTAGCGCCTTCACGTATCCCAGCCTGACGCTTCTTGAGGCGGTTCAGGCAATGGCGCGGAATGTCGGCATCCCGGTTCCCGATCGGGTTATCGGTGACACTGACAGAACCATGGTCGAGGCGCTGGACTATGCGAACCGTCTTGGCGAGGAATTGGCGCGGCGCGTTGACTGGGGCGGCTTGGTCATGACCGCGACGTTCTCAGGAACGGGCGCAGATGCCGCATTTTCTCTGCCGACTGACTTTGCCCGATTGGTGCAAGGGGTCACTGCGCAATATGGCGGCTCTCCGGTTCGCCCCCTGACGCGGGCTGAGTGGGGGTCACTGACAGCCGTTCAAGGCTCCCCCCGCTACTTCCTGCTTGAGGCGAAATCCCTGCGTTTCTGGCCCTATCCTGCGCTTGGTGAGGCGGTCTCTGTCACGTACCTTAGTCGGTCATGGGGCACGCAAGGCGAAGAGTTCCTTGCAGACTCGGATTCCACAGTGTTCCCGTCTGAATTGCTTGTCATGGGGCTGATAGCCCGCTGGCGGCGTCAGAAGGGCATGGACTATGCCGACTTCGAAGCGGAGTATGAGGCAGCGCTTGCGCAATATGCGGACTTTGACGACAGGAGCCGCATTGCATGAGGGCGCGCGTAAACAAGGCGGCATCGCGCCACAAGGGGAGCGAACAAACCCCGAGGGTTCCAGCTTTGAACCACACATTCCCGGCACCCGTCCGAGGATGGTCAGTTGATGAGCCGTTGCCCGCTTCACAACCCGGCCTTGCGCGCATTCTCGACAATTGGGTTTGCACAACGCGGGGCATTCGCGTTCGAGGCGGCAGAACGGAGGTCGATGACATAGGCGCCCCGGTTCTATCTCTCATCACGTACCGGGCGGCTGTTGAAAAGCTGATCGCGGCGACGGCAAGCGGCCTTTATGAAGTTGGAGGAAGCGCGATTGCATCGGGGCTTTCCTCTGGGGATTATTCGTCAGTTCAGTTCGGCACGACCGGCGGCGATTTCGTCTATATGGTCAACGGGGTTGATGCACCGCAGCTTTACAATGGATCGACCGTTACCGCCATCACCGGGGCATCCTCTCCGGTCATCACGGGGGTTACGACAACCGATCTTTCTCAGGTCTGGTCTTTTGCAAGTCGCCTCTGGTTTGTTGAGGATGGCACGCTTTCAGCCTGGTATCTACCCACCGACAGTATCGGCGGCGCGGCCACTGAGTTCTCCCTTGCGGGGGTCTTCGCAGATGGCGGAAAATTGTTGTTCGGCGCGAAGTGGTCACTGGATGCGGGCGACGGGCTAGACGACAAATGCGTTTTCGTCTCCGATGGGGGCGAGGTGGCAATCTACGAGGGGACGAACCCATCCAGCGCTTCGACATGGCGCCGGGTTGGCCTCTACCGGATGCCGCGTCCATTGGGCAAGCGTGCATTCACACAGGCAGGCGGGGATCTTCTGATCGCCACGGTTGCAGGTCTCATTCCCGTTTCTGCGGCTCTAAAGACAGATGCGGGCGCAATCGAACGCAAAGCGGTCTCCCTGCCGATCGGCACTTACTGGAGAACGAAGGCATCGCAACTGACGGCCCGCACGTGGGACGTTGTGAAGGCGCATGACATGGGCGTTATCCTTGTTTCCCAGCCGGATACGTCAGCCACGTCTCCCAGCGTCCTGATGGTCAACATGGTGACAGGTGGGTGGTCTCGTGCCACGGGCTGGGATGCTCAGTGCATCGCCTACTATGGCGGTTCGACGTACATCGGGAGCTTAGACGGCAAGGTTTACCTTGTGGATCAGGGCGGCAACGATGATGGCGCGCTTTACACCGCTTCATATCTCGGGGCCTTCGAATCCTTGGGGATTGGCGGCGCGCTCAAGACATGCCGTCAGGTCAGGCCCCTGCTTGAAATCGGCACTCCTGTAATTGTCCAATCGGGCGTCAATGCAGACTACAACGAAACATTGCCATCACCCCCATCTGCGGCGGCTGATGGAAGTTTGGACGTGTGGGATTCCGCGATTTGGGATACCGCGCGATGGGATGCGGGCGCGGATCTGCGCACGGCGTCAAGCTGGATAGCCGCGGCGGCGACAGGAACGGCCATCGCCCCCTATCTGCAAATGAGTTTTTTAGGCGCAGCAAAACCAGACGTTGTTTTGGCGTCGATTGATTTGCAGTACCACACCGGGGCCGTCGTCGCGTGACCCCGGTATGGGATGCCGCCGCGGCTGAATGGGTGGCGGGCCAGCTTGGCTATGATCGACCATTCACTTCCTGCCGTTCAATGGCTGTCATTCACTCGGGGCGCATCGTTGCCGGCGTTGTGTTTCACGATTGGAACCCGGAGGCGGGCGTGATCGAGTTGAGCGCGGCTGCAACAGACCCCCGATGGATGACCCGCAAGGTTATCAATGAGGTGTTTGGCTATGCCTTCGGGTTGCTGGGCTGTCAAATGGCGGTGGCGCGGACTGAGGCCAGCAATAGTACGGTGCGCAAACTGTGGCGCGGTCTGGGCGCGCAGGAAACAATCATTCCCCGGCTTTTCGGTCGCGCAAAAAACGGCGCAATTCTCACACTGACTGACGACAAATTCCGCACGTCGAAGTTTTACCAGGAGACATAAATGGGCAAGGCATCCCCCCCACAGCCGACAGACCCGAAAGACACTTCGGCGGCAACAACAGGCACCAACGTTTCGACCGCGATTGCCAACGCATACCTGCAAAACATGGATGAAACCGGGCCGGATGGGTCGCGGACATTCTCGCAAACGGGGTCTCAGTCTATCTTTGACCCCTATACCAAGAAAACATACGACATTCCGCGCTTTTCGGTCGAAACCACTCTTTCCCCGGAACAGCAGGCAATCAAGACGCAAAACGACGCTACCAGCCTGAACCTGGGCACGCTTGCGAATGACCAATCGGCCTTTCTGAACGATTACATGTCTCAGCCGTTTTCCTACAATCCGGGGGAGCATGAAAACTGGGCGCTTGGCCTGTATGAGCAACTGAACGGCGGGAAGATTGACCGGTCGCGCGAGGATCTGCGGTCCCAGCTTGCAAATCAGGGAATCACGATGGGGTCCGAGGCCTATGATAGGGCCATCACAAATTTTGACACATCGAACATGGATAGCCGGAACCGCTTCCTGCTGGACAGCTACAATACCGGAATGCAGACCGACCTGACCGAGCGAAACCAGCCTATAAACGAGATTATCGGCCTCATGTCCGGTTCTCAGGTGCAAATGCCGCAATTTCAGACCGGGGCGGGTATTGGCGGCATCACGGGCACGGACAACGGCGCGATTATTGCCAACAGCGATGCCGCACGGATGCAGGCATGGCAGCAGCAGCAAGCGGCCACGGGCAGCATGTTCAGCGGCTTGGGCGGCCTGTTTTCTGGCCTTGGCAGCTTGTAGGAGGCGAATATGTTTAAGCAGGGCGATTTTCAGGTAGCGCAAGGCACGACGCCAGAGCAACTGGCGCGCAAGCGTCAAGCAATTCGAGATATGGTGTCCAAGTACGGAACGGCCCGATACACGGGGCAGGGATTAGCCCATATGCTCACAGGGGCACTGAACGGGTTCAAGGAACACAAATACGGCAAATACGAGGGCGAACAGCAATCGGCTGCGAATGAGGGTTTCGACGCTGCGACCGGAACAGAGGGCTATGAGGCCGCGCTTGCGAACCCATGGACTACGCCCGAGCAAAAGAGCGTCATTGCCATGCGGATGCAGCGGGACGCACAGGAGGCCGCTTTGGCGCGTCAGCAGGCGGCGCAGGCCCGATCGGCGGGCGCAGCTTCGGCGGCAGACGCGAAGGCAGCCGCAGAGCGTCAGGCGTCCATGGATCTTGTGTCGCAGTTTTTCACGCAAGGAATGGGCGGTCAGGGTGGCGGTCAGGGTGGCCCCGCACCCATGGCGCCACCAACACGTCAGGCGGCGGCCATGCAGGCCTACGGTGGTCCGACCATGGGCGCTGCGCAGGCGCTTGCAGGCGGTCAGGGCATGGACACGATCAACGGCAACTCCGGGGCGGATGTGCTTGGCGTTGGTGGCGATACGCTGGGCGGCGGGATGTCTGACGATGTGTCTAGCCCCGCGCAACAGCTATCGGCTTTCGATGCCTATAATGGCTACAAGTCAAGCGAACCCGCACCGATGCCGCAACCCGCACCACTTCCCGAAGTGATGGCCCCCAAACCCGCACCGATGGCAGCGCCGCGGTTCGACCCGCAGATGGCGGCTCAGATCATCATGAACCCGAGCATCCCGAAGGAAATCAAAGAGCAGGTCATGGCGATGGCCTTTCCGCAGGAGGGGCCGCAGTTCCGCGTTGCCACTCCCCAAGAGGCGCAGGCGTATGGCGCTAAGTCGGGCCAGTTTGACACAGAGACGGGGCGGTTTTATCCGGGGAAAGACGCGCCATCCAGTGAGGCGCAAATTCAGCGGATCATGTCAACTGGTGTTGACCGCGAGACGGCCATTGGAATTGCAGATGGCGTGATTGTTGCCGATAGAGATCCTCTGACCAGAGAGGTCAGTCTACTTAACAAGGCGACTGGCGAACGGTATTCAGCCCCGGCACAGGCCGCCGCAGCGCCGCAGAGCGCGCCTGAACCTGACGCGCTGTCGTTCGGCATGGAAATACCATCGGGCGGTGATGCTGCGTTCGGCCTTAAAGGTTTGGGCGCCAATATCGCCAACACGCTGACTGATGCGGTCGGCTTTGGTGAAGTCATGCCGGAAGCCGCAGAACACACAAGGTTCTTCAAGAACATCGAAGAGGATTTGCTGGTAGGCTTGTCTCAGGCATACGGGCGTCAACCTGCACAGGCGCTTATGGAGCGCATCCGCAGCCTTATCCCCCAAGCTGGAACCCTTGAGGGCGCAGACCGCGCCAGAGGCGAATTGGAGCAGCTTGAGCGGCGCTTTGCGCGCGACCTTGCCTTGACTGAGCGTCAAATGGAGCGGCGCATGGCACCCGATTCAAGGGCAGAGGCAGAGCAACGTCTAGCCGGGATCAACTCAACTCTTAGTATTATCAGCGAAGCGCGACAGCGCCTTGGAGATCCAGCCACTTCTGCGGCACCCGGCAGCAACGTGACTTCGACAGGCCTGAAGTGGAAGATTGTTGAATGACCATTATCGAAATTGAGGGCAAGCGCATTGAGGTTGGAGACGGCTTCAAATCCATGTCGCCCGAAGAGCAGGAGCGCACTGTAAACGATATTGCATCGCAACTTCGGATCGGCGCTGCCCCGGCACCACAATCGTTCATGTCCAATGTGAACCGGGGCATTGCCGACAGCGTGGGCGGCGTTGTGGATTTTATCAACCCATTCGACAAGCCTCACTCGTTGAACCCGTTCCCCGATGGGACTGGTAGCGCTAAGGCGGGGTTGCAAAGCACAATGGCGGCTGGCGGCATTGACGTGGCGCAGGGCGAGCCTGACAGCCTGATGAACTCTTTTGCGCGAGGCAGTGGGGAAGCGGCAGGCGCGTTGCCTGCGGTCGCTCTGGGCGGCGCAGCGGCGGCGCGGGTGCCAGGCATGGTCGGCAATATGGCTGGAGACGTTATGACCAGCTTGGCATCAAAGCGCGGTCTTGTTGCTGAAATGTTGGCTGGTGGCATGTCAGGTTTTGCGCATGACGCGGCCAAAGATGCTGGCGCGCCTGAGTGGGTGCAGAACACAGCGGCGATTGCCGCGCCAATGAGCATTCCGGCGGCAGGGGCGGCAATCAAAGGCGTAGCGAAACGAACACCTGTGGGCGGATTTGCGCGAAGCGCTGCTAAGTCCGTCAAGGCCGCTGCGATGCCATACACAAAGTCAGGTGCGGAGGTGGTTGCTTCGCAGCGACTTGTTAATCTGGCTGGCGGTCCCAAGCGTGCCGAAGAACTGCGCAACATGATCAAGGGGGACAACCCCCTAGGGCTGACGCCTGCGCAGCAAACCGATGACCCAATGATGCTTTCCATTGAGCAGCTTGCAGCCCGAAACGATCAGGCTCTGAGGGCAAGGCTTGAGGCGCGCGAAAAGGCAGGCCGCGCCGCAGCGGTCGATGAGGTTTCCGTTCCCGGTGACATTGACGACACCCGCGCATTCTTCGAAGAAAACCGCCGCAAATTCGCTACGGAACTGCGCAAAAAGGCATCCGACGCGATCAAGCGCGCGCAGGCTGGCGTAGACGCGGTGGGGCAGCCATTGCGCACAGAAGAGGAAAATGCACTCGCGGTTTCCGAGCAAATCCGATTTGCTCTGGATGATGCCAAGATGCAGGAAGCGGAATTGTGGGCAGCCATTCCAAAAGGCGAAACGGTCGGAACCGGAGTTTCGCGCGCTTTCGTTGCCGACATTGTGGCGAAAACGCCGCGCGCGCAGCAGAACGACATTCCTAACATTCTTCGCACCCTCCTTTTTGATGAGGGCGGCTTTCAGGATGTGGAGACGGTCTCCGAGATGCACGGCCTATACTCGGAACTGCGCCGGATTGCGCGATCTGCCGTGGCCGGGAATGACAAGAACAACAACCTCGCCCGCATCGCCAATGGTGCTGCCGATGCCATCCTTGAGGATCTTGGCGCGGTAGACGGGCTAACGACTGTTGGCCGTCAGATCAATAAAGCACGCGCGTTTTCTGCTGAAATGCACGCAACGTTTGATCAGGGTGAAGTTGGGCGGCTGTTGAAAAAAACGCTTGATGGTGACTTGTCGGTGGCCCCGGAATTGTCCCTGCAACGCACAGTGGCGCGGCCAGGGGTTGCAGGATCGACGGCAGCGCGCGATATAGAGAAGGCAGCACCGGGGTCGGAGCGGTATATTGGCGACTTCCTTAAGCAGCAGTTTAGAGACGCGGTGTCGTCGCCTTCCGGTGAATTCACAAGCAAAAACGCGCAAGCGTTTCTTCGCCGAAATCAGCCGCTTCTTGACCGATACCCTTTGCTTAAGGGGGACATTGCCGATGCAGTCAAAGAGCGCGACGACGCAGCAGCGTTTGCCGCGCGCATCGAGGCTCGACTTGGCAGCCTCCAAAAGGCCCGCCTATCGGCTGGCGCAGCCCTCCTAGATGGCCCCCCGTCGCAGGCAATCAAGGCATTCACGAGCGCGCAAAACCCCGTCAGGGCGGCACGTCTACTCGCAAGCGAAGCGGCCAAAGACAAAACTGGCGCTGCTCTTTCTGGTCTTAAAAGCCTTCTTTCTGCTGAGTTGATCAAGAAGCCAACTGGTGAGGGAATAGAGGCTGCACTGAGTGACCCAAAGCTGAAAGCGGCTTTCCGGGTCATCTTCTCTCCTGAAGAAATTTCAAGAATGCGGACCATCGGGAGAGAGCTTGCCAAGCTGGATCAATCTGCGGTGGCGGCACCCTCTATCGGGTCGAGCCTATCGGGTGCCTCAGCGAATAAGGTTTTGGAATATGCCGCGCGCATCGTCGCGGCAAGGCACGGCGCAGACCTTGGCGGCAACGGTGCGGCAAGCCTCCAAACCGCACAGATGGCATCCAGCCGCATGAAGGAAATCATGGGGCGTCTAACCGCTGATAGAGCGTCTCAAATGCTTGCCGATGCTGTTGAAGATCCAGAATTGTTCCGTAGCCTTTTGTCTGACATTCGGAAGCCGAAAGACGAGGCGCGCATCGTAAGCAGCGCTTTGCCGTATCTTGTCGGGTCTATCTCTGCGGCGGATCTTAATTCTGAATCCGCAACCCAGCGCCTCGATGCCCTGATGGCCGGGGCAGGCGAACCCGATAATACAAAATCCATGCTGCGGTCGCTCATCAAGGGTGACTGACTGCCCGCCGATAAAGTCGGTACCCCCACACAAAATGTCAAGGAGCGCGGCCAATGCCTCGTAGTGCGTCAGGCGTATTTTCCAAACCTGCTGGAACAACGGCGGTTTCTGGAACAACTATCGAAAGCGTGGACTTCAACAGCGTGATTGACGATCTGGTGACAGACGCCAACGCCGCGCGGCCTATCTCAGCGGGCGGTACAGGCACCACCACAGCGGCGGGGGCGCGGACAGCGCTTGGCATCGCTAACGCCAATGGTGCGGCCATCATCACCGGAAACTGGCAGTTTCTGGGGACGATCGACATGACGGCAGCACCGGTCAGCCTGCGCCCAGGTGAAATCCAGAACGATGACATTTCAGCGGAAACTATCAGCAACGGGAAATTTGCAGACGCTGGGCTGCGGTCTTTCGCCCAGGGCACGGCAACCGCCGCAAACAAGATCCCGTATTCAACGGCGGTGGACACATGGGGTGAGCTAGGTTTTCTTGATGAGGACGATCTGGCCAGCGACAGCGCAACAAGCATCCCCTCGCAGCAGTCTGTCAAGGCCTATGTGGACGCTGCCGCGGTGCTGACCATCGGTGTCAATCAATCATGGCAAGATATGTCGGGAAGCCGATCCGGCAGCAGTACCAGCTATCAAAATACCACGTCACGCCCGATCATGGTCTGTATTCAAATGTCAAATACTGGATCACATGAGGTGCAGGTGTCTAGCGACAACACAACATGGATCACGCTAGGCGATGGAGACAGTGACGCAGGTTTGCCTCTGTCATTCATCGTGCCGTCGAATCATTACTACCGATACACAGGCGGCACTTATGCCCGCTGGACCGAACTAAGATAATCCCCCCCGCCACTTTGATCTATCAAAACCGCGCCTTGCGCGGCCTGACCCGTTTGGACGGAGCCAAGACCAATGGAATTCAAGACCTTCACGGCGCAAGACACAACGGGCCGAGTGCTTCCGGCAGCGACAGCGAATGTCTACACGGCGGGCACGACCTCCCCTGCCACTGTGTATGATGAAAACGGCGTTGCGTTTTCTCAGCCCCTTACGGCTTCGGGATCTGGAGGCTTTGGCTTTGAGGCGGTCAATGGCGTTTACGATGTGGCCATTACTTCTGGCGTCGAAACCCAGACAATTCAAAACGTCCTGTTCTACGACCCGAACAACATCCAGAACAGCCGGTTTGTTGATCGGGCGTCTCTTGTTGCCGGATGGGCTGAGGATTCCGTTGCGGATGGTGTTTTGGTCTCAGACGGCACGGTATTTTATATTGCCGAAAGCGGATTGACCGTTATCTCCGATCTGCCGGGGCTGAGGCCTTTTGTTCCTGGCGGCTGGTGCTATTGCCAGCCCGAGCACTTTGGCGAAAACACATCCCCCGCCAGCACAAATATGACGGCAGCAATTCAGGCGGCGATCGACTATTGCGAGGCCAACGGGACGGGAACGTTTGGGCAGGGCGCCGCTGTCGGGTTCAGCGCCACGCGCTACCTTGTGAGCGACACGGATGCTGACGGCTACGCGCTGACGATCACAAGCAGCGTCACCCTGCGCGGGCAGGGCAGCAATTCGTCGGCAATTTTCATAAACACTCCAACGGTCGTGACTGTCTACATCGGCAAGGGTGACACCGCCATTCTGGCAGACACAACAAACGTCCAGCAGGTCCGGGGCGTCAAAATTGAAAACTTGCAGTTTTACCAAACCAGCGCCACCACGTCGCCAACGGCTGGGTGTCATATTCGCGTTGATCGCTCAATTGCGCATATTGAAAGCTGCGAACTGGTGAACCACCACAAAGGCATCGAGTTTCTGGGGAACCCGGAAAGCTGCCGGGTTACAAACTGCGACATCACGCAATCCAGCACCAGAGCGGTTCTGAATTTTGACGCACAAAGCGCGGGTTTCACCGCTGGTGAGACAGTGACGGGCGGAACCTCCGGGGCGTCTGGTACGATCTATTCCGTAACAAGCGACGGCACCACGGGGCATCTTGAGTTGTCCAGCATGTCGGCTGCGCTTTTTGAGGACAACGAAACAATCACTTCTGCGGGCGGTAGCGCCACGGCAAACGGCGTTTTGACAGGGAAAACAGGTTCTTGCGGGATTTTTATCGAGAGGCGTCAGGTCAATGAAAACCTGCCGGGTGATGTCTACGAGGACAGCACGGATAGCCTGTTCTATGTCGAGCCGAACAGTGTCTTTATTGACAACTGCAACCTCCGAATGGGCGCGTCAGATCACCAATATGGTGGAGCGTATGCAGTCCGCGTGGGCGCGTGTGACGGCCTATATATCACAAATAGCCATCTTGCATGGGGGTACATCGCTGCCGTTGGGCTAATCCCCTCTCAGGCCAACATGAGTTTCACAGACGTTCGCATCGTTGGCGGCTTGATCGACCCCAAGCCAAATAAATCTTTGTATGGTGTGCTTCTTGAGGACGTTGGCGCTGTCGGAACTCTTACGATAGGGTCTATCAGCATATCTGATTGCTCTATTGCCGGAACGGTTCTGGATGGTGTTCGAGTAACTGCGGATGCGCGGCGCTTCCGGCTGGACAATGTGGATATTAAAGGGTGCGGGCGCTATGGTCTTATCGTGAATGATGCCAACATCAAAAACTTCAGCATGACGGACTGCGGTCTGTTCAATACGAATACCGCAGGCGGCACGGCGGCCATGGCCTACGTTGGAGGCTGTGACCGTGTGACCATTGCTGATTGCAGCTTTGATACCGGGTATCGCGGCATCCAGCTTACTACGTCTTGCGACAGGGTTTCCATCACGGGTAATGTTTTTGACGGCATGACGAATAGCATCTCAATTTTTGTTCCATCGGGGCTGACGGGTGAGGTGACAATTGCGAACAATGACATTGAGGAAAGCGCAACGCTTACCTCTGCGTCACGGTTGCACGTCCCGGCGGGCCTTGAGCGTATCCACATCACTGGAACAACGAACATCAACGAGATCCGGCAAGACCTGGGCGGCGCCGGCTATTCTGGTCAACGTGTCCTGGCGACATTCGCAGGCGCGTTGGACTTGGTAGATGATGCGACAGCCCCCGGCGGCGCTGTTGTGCCAAATCTGAGGATAGGCGCAGACTTTACGACTGCAACCGGGACCGTTGTTGAACTGGTCTACGCGCCGGATGTCGAGGCTGGAAAGTACATCGTCGCAAGCACGCGAGCGAACGCATAACCGTAGCGCCTCGGGGCAGGGCTGGCACCCAAATCCCCGAGGCTACCACCACGCTCAAAGGATAAAGCGCAATGGGTCATCAAAACATCGGGACGAGAGTGCGATTCCGCAAGCCTTGCAATTCGGGGAAGCCTGACAGGGTGCGGGGAACCTAGCCCCGGCACATCGGCAAAATTCCTTCGGGCTGAGCCTCAACCGTGTCGGGCGGTCGCATAACAACAACAACCCCGGCGGCAACTTTAGCCCACTGTTACGGATACCCTAAATGACAAATAAACCGCTCACTGACGATGAGGTGGAAAAGTTGCGCAAGATCCTAGATCAAGATGCCAAAATGCAATGGCTATGGTCTAGTCTGCGCCGCATTTCTGCTGGGGTTTTCGCATTAGCGGCGGTCCTTGTGGCGTTCAGAAATGACGTGTCTATCTTGATTCAATGGATTGTTGGGAAGTGATGAGCCAGAAACGCAAAGAATATCTTTTTCTGTGGGTTGCATTTGCGGCGCTATTAGGCGCTGCGGCGCAGTTCATTTTGAGTGATTGGATCAAAAATCCGGTTCCATATCGAAACGTGCAAGTTCAGTCCATCAGCTTCGCCGATAGCAGAATTTCCTTAGTGGCCAACTTTGAAAAAACAGCCTGCATATTTGAGCGGCTAAACGCGATCGCAGGCGTTGCCGGGGAAACTCAGTTCCTCTATTGGGAAAACATAGACGCGACAGACACCGGGGATAGATCGGTCGGAACCCAAACCCTGCGCATAGCCATATCGGTTCTGGGCATTGATTACGACTGGATCGAAATACGCACGCGGCACGACTGCGATGGGACAAAGGCGGACAAGGTTTTTTACCGAATTTTGCCAGATGAAGTGAAGGATGGGACAGAATGAAACTGACACAGCGGGCCATTGATCTGGTCAAAGAGTTCGAGGGAATGCGGCTGAAAGCCTACCTTGATCCGGTCGGAATTGTTACCATCGGATACGGCTATACCAACCGCGCGGGGTTCGGTCCCGGCGTCAAAATGGGCGACGTGTGGACCGAGGAAAAGGCCGATGTGATGCTGGTGCAAGGGCTGAATTTGTTTGGCGACAAAATCAAGCCACACATCAAAGCGCCAATCACTGCCAACCAATTCGGTGCTTTTGTTTCGCTGGCCTACAACATTGGCTGGCAATCGTTCATCAAATCCACCGCCCTGAAGCGGTTCAACGCTGGCGACACAAACGGCGCAGCTGAGGCGATGATGTGGTGGAACAAGGCTGGCGGCGAAGTGCTGCGGGGCCTGACTCGTCGCAGGCAGGCAGAGGTTGACCTATTTCTGTCAGAGCCACGTGCGGCACATTCTGCCGGGGCATCGGTCAAGCCCGATCCAGAGCGCACCAGCCCAGCCAAGTCAACCACGCTGCAAGCGGCGGCTGGAGCGGCTGTGAGCGGCGCAGGTAGCGCGGCCTACGCTGTGGGGCAACTGGACAGCACAGCACAGACTGTCGTTGCTGTGGGGGCCGTTATAGCGGGGCTGTGCCTTGCGTGGATCATGCGCGAGCGGCTGCGCAAGTGGGCCGGAGGTGATCGGTGATGATTGATCTGCTTATCAGTATTGGCACAGTCGGTGCTGTCGGGCTTGCAGTCGGCTGGTGGGGCGGCCAGATGCGAGGCAAAGCCAACGAAAGGGCGAAACGAGATGCTGAAACATTGGAAGGGCTGGAGCGCGGGCGCGAGGCGATCGGCCATGGTCGCGCTTCCGGCGCTACTCCTGATGAGCGGCTGCGCCTCAATGACAGTCAGTGGTGACGCGGGCTGCGTCAGCTATGCAGAGGCGCGCCTGACGATGCCGCGTGAGGTGGCCGTAGGCTCTGGGCCGTGGGTGCAATGGGTCGCGGATACTGACGACAGAATGACAGGGGCGTGCAGATGATCGGGATTGGATTAGGTCTAACGACACTACGGGGCGGATCTGTTTTCAACCCCGCTGATTTGTTCGGGGTGGGCGACAATGGCGCTATGTTCACTGTGTCCCCTGAAACCTGCTTTACAGACACTGCTCGCACAACTGCGGCAGGTGTTGGAGATCCGGTCGCGGGTCTGACCGATCTATCAGGTGGCGGCAATCACGGGTCGCAAGGCACGCTGGCAAACAGGCCAATCCTGCGTCAATCCGGCGCGCTGTACTATCTAGAATTCGATGGTGCGGGGGATTGGGTGGCAGTTACGACCGGAGGGCTGCTTGGTGAAACATGGGCGCATGTGGGCGGGTGGAACAGTACCGCAGGGCTACGCTTTTTTGCCACAAGCCAGTCATTTCAGGGGGCGCCGCGACAAGGGGCGGCAATCACGGAATGGTACAACAGTTCCGGCTCGTTCGTTTCGATTGCGACAGTCAGCGCCGGGACGGACCATGTTCTGACAATCGAGCAGGCGTCAACTGTATCATTGAGCGGGCGAGCCAATGGCGTGACGGGGTCAACCATCACCCCCGCAGACGACAGCGCAGCGGGGAACCAGGGGCTTGCATTAGGCTCGCAAAGCACCTCCGCCGGAACCAACGGTCTTTCCGGAAAATTCTGGGGCGGTGTTTGGATTGACCGGGCATTGACCGGTGCGGAGCGCGCCGCAACTGAGGCATACTTTGCGGATCTGGCGGGTGTGACGCTATGAGCAGCTATGTAATGCGCGTGACCATTGCCTGCCCCATTGCGATGGTTGATGATGCTAACAACTTGGCAATGGTTCTCGGGGAAGGACCGGCTGATGGATCGACGTTTGGAACCTTCATGTGCGAAGATGGTGACGGTGCGCAATACGCAGTCACATCTACTGTCGCGCGGGCCATATTTCCGATCGCAGCTACATCCACGCTGTCACGTCCTGTGTGGGACACGTCCCCCTACGCAATCAGCATGGCCGGTGCAGAGCGCGCTCAAGCCGCGCTGTCGGTCTATGACCCGTCCGACCCTGTTAGCCCAGCACCTAGTCGGATTTTGGCCGTGATCGGAAATGATGCGGGCGCAGCTTTGTCTGTCATGGGTTTGACTGCGTTGGTGCCAGAAGGCGATTGAAAACCCCTGCCCGCCGGGATGCGCTAAGGAACGCTTTGTCATTCGCTCATATCCACAAGATCCGCGGGGTTGGTCACAACAGGTTGCGCTTTTGGGCACACATCGTAAAGCAGAGAGCCATCGGCCCCGCGCTCAACGCGGACCGTGACGCCTTCTTCGCGGGCAATCCGGGCGACCTCGCGCAGGGCAGCTAGAGGTAAGGGGCGCGCAGTCATTGGGGGGTGCCCCCAAACAAGCCAGCCGCAAACCTGCGCTTCTCTCTCCCCCTGCGCCGTGCTGGCGCGTCATAGCGATTGTGGCACCTCTGGCACAGCGCGCGCAGGTTCTCGCGTGCGCAGTTCTCCGGCTGGTGGTCGAGGTGGGCGACGGTCAGAATGACCTTTACTTCGCGTTGCGTATCAAACGTGTACGCGCAAGTGCCAGCTATGTATGTCCCGGTGTCGGCGCAGATCGAGGCCTCGTATGCTGTCAGGTCCATTGTCCGGTAGGCGGGGACAGACTGATCACTCGCGCGCGCGCGATCGGTGCCTCGCTGGATGGTCTCGTTATTCGGCGCATTGCACCATTCGCAGCGGTTGCCTGCATCGTTTCGGACTCTCTGGCTGATTTGTTTCCAGTCGTCTGGATAGCGGGCGCGATTTTCTGGGCGGATCGGCATCGTATTTCCCCTGTCTATCAGTGCTTCGTTCGGCTCATTCCAAGTGCGCGCCCTTACTCCATGGCTTTGCGGTCATTGGTCCGGGGTCCTATCGGTAGGCCATGGCACGGCGATCGGCATCCAGTGTGATGCGTCACTCTGATATATTTCAGAGCCAACTGATCTACCTTCATCAATCACCCGCCAGCATCCCTCATTGTCCGGTCCTCCCTCAGCAAACTGCGCTGGCCATGGGAGTTTGTCTGCAATGCACCAGACCAATATCACTGGCCCAAAGAATTTGCCTTCTGGATTCCGTGGTGCTGTTTCAATAGGCAGCCAATCGTTGCTTCTCATGACTCGTTCTCCAAGGCGTCGGCCATTGTCAGAAGCGCAATCGCCAACTGTCGCGCGGCGTTGGGCCTTAGCCATATTTCGTCCATGGGGTTATCGGGTGCGTTGTGGTCGCTCTGGCGAATAAACATTTCAGCGCCATCGTGCGATACAGTCACATAAATAGACTCTTTGCAGGATATTTCTATCCCTGTCAGTGCGTCGTTAAAATCCCGGCGGCAACCGCACCTCTGTCCATGTGCGGCACTCATGCAGCAAGGCGCGGTCATTGGGCGTTCTCCAAAACATGCGCCAGCGCGTCTTGCGTCCCTGCAACCCAGTCCGTATCTGGGCCGTGCAGCCGCCTCCACTTCGACGGCTGTTGATGCAGGGCGACCTTGGACGTGTCGCGCAATCCTTGGTGATGTCCCTCGCACAGGGGGATAGCCGTCACATCTGGCGACTTCCGCGCGCTGTATCGTCCGTGGATGGGGTGATGTGCTTGTGTGTGGCTGTCCTGCTGGTGGCCAAATGCAACGCATATGCAGCACGGCAGGCCACGCACAGCGGCAAGGTAGTCAGGCCGGGGCATTGCGCGCGCCACCTTCTGGCCTAGCGGGGGGAGTCCTGCAAGATTACTCATGACTTCTCACGCCGCTTGATTCCGCGATGAGTTTGGTCAAGAAGATGCTCAACAGGAACGCCAAAGCGGCGGCAAGCCATCACGTAATTGTTCCGCGACATTCCCGCCAGTGAAGCAGCTTTACCCGCGTCAGACACGTGTTTTCCGCAATCAATCAGCATATCGACACGCATCTGGGCATTTATCCTGGCTATGTCTTCCCATGTCTTGGGGCCTTGGTATGTCCTGCGTCGTATCATGCCATTACCCCAGATCTTTCCGCTTCACGCCATTCGACGCCATGCCGCGCGCCGTATTCGTAGATCACCTCAATCAAATCGCGCATTTGTTGCACGCTGAGATTTGACGACCTGAACCCGACCGGAAACGGGCCGCTACCGTCCAGACCATCGGCAAATTGGCACTGATGCCCGAGGGACTGCATAAACGCGGCTTTCCATGTGTCAGAGGTCCAGTTGCGACCCTCTGGGGATGCGCGCGCAACGTCTTGCAGCATTGCCCACATCTTCGCATTTTGCGGCGTGGTGCGCTTTTCTGCGGTGATTGACACCACGGCGCGATCGGGGGCGCCAGCCAGGGCTTCGGCTGCGTAGGCGCGCTGGCTCTTGCCGACAAGGTATATCTTGGGCATCAAAACGCCTCCTTTTCTTCCCACACACGCACACCGGCAATCGGGCGGGTCTTGTGGTTTTTGGCCACGTAGGCGTCGATAAAAGCCACCATCGCTTCCCGGTCATGCCGCACAATGTCGTTCAGCGCGTCTTTGTGGCTGGTGACTTCGTACCGAGTGACCTTGCGCAGCCCTTTGACACTAGCAGCGTCCCGCTTAGCCGCTTGTGCGGCCTTCTCTGCTTCGATGGCAGATTGGCGGGCTTCCTCAGTGGCGCGCTGTTCTTCGATATTAGCGGCATTGGCTGCGGCGGCTTTGGCTTCGGCCTCGCGTCGGGCGGCGTTGGCGGCTTCCCATGCGGCCTTCTCAGCAGCGCGCTTTTCATCCGCCAGCTTGCGCTTGAACCCATCCACCAGAGCGGTCAAACCTTTCGAAATGCGGTCCAGGTCGTCAATCGTCGGCTTATACCGGGCAAGCGCGGCTTTCCATGCGTCGTGAAGCGGGGCGGCTTCGGACTTTTGAGCATTGGTCACGTCCTTTTTTGCAGCCTTGATCTGCTTGTTAAGCGCGTCAACGGCTTTCATTGCACCTTCGTCTGTGACGGCTTCACCATCCAGCCAGCTTTCGGCTTCTGCGATATGGTCGCCAAAAGGCGCTAGGGCTTCATCAAGGGCGTCTGGCGGGTTGTTGTGATTGCGGGGGGCGGGGGTCATGTCGTTCATGTCGTGTCCTCAGAATGGAATGCTGTCGTCGCCTAGGTCAGTGTTGGCAGGCTGAGAAAGAGCGGCTTTGCGTGCGTCTTTTGCGGTGTTCGCATCGTCGAAGGCCGCCTGGTCTGCGGCTCGTATGTCCCTGAGAGTGTCGGCTTCGGACTTCCACAGCGCGCCAAGGTCATCGAGGCTTTGCGCCTTGTTTACTTGCGTCACGATCCGGTCAGACGCAGCGCGGGCGTTGAACTTGGGCGGCTCCGGGTCTTGCCCTCCGTCAGGCTCATCGCCATGCAAATCACCCTTGTGCCAAAGGTCTAGCGCTGCACCAAATCGCATGGCCGCGTTTCGCAGGGCATCCCCGATCAGTTCTTTTACAGCATCGCCGCCGCGCTTGCCGTCTGGGTGCCCATATCCAAGCCGGGTCACGTTGCAGACGGTCAAGAAAATCCACATGCCGCCATTCTCATCTATGAGCGGCGTGCCATGCTCGGTGCGTGCGACAGGCTCCCAATTCCAAGAAGGGTCACAATCAAGCAGTCTGTCAGTCAGTGCAGCGTGACCGACATAATCCAAGTGGACAACATCCCTGTGATGCCATTGGCCGCACAACTTGCAGCGAATGCCTTTCTTGAAATCAGCCTTTACCTCATCGGTCTGGCGTTTCGTGGGTTTCGGCAATTTCGAAATCTGATTTGACTTGAACGGAGCGCGCAGCAGTTCAAGACCAGTCTGCCGCGCCCCGTCTGTCTTGATCGGTGTTTGATTGGTCATTGCGCCCACCAGAAAATAGCGGCACCGATCGAACACCAGAAAAGCACGGTTGCGAATATGGCCGGGCCGACCCACCACGCGGGTGGCATTGCGTCGGGCGGGTCATGATCCTCTGGCAGGTTGTCGATAATCCATTGCTCTCGGGGGTTGGAAGTCGGGCGGGTCATGTCACACCCCCTCCGGTCGCTGGATGATGGCCTGCTGCCATGGGTTGCCGTCAAAGGAAATGTCGATCACACGGTCAATCCTGCAAGAGACGGCTGCGTCCCACCAGCGGACTTGCCTTTCTGGTTTGGTATTGAATGCATTAATCACCCCATCCTCATTCATCGCAATCCACCGCCACCCACCGTGCAGACCTGCGGGCCAATTGGGGAGTTTTCCGGGTGCGGCGCGGTAGGTTGCTTCGGGAATAAGCGATGGGCCAAATGCGCGCATCCACTCCCCATCCAAGAACACCTGAAACTCACCTTTGTGCGCCCTGAGCGCGTCCTGCGTTTCCTTGTCGAGCTGCCCGAATGGCTTTTTGATTTTGGTCAAGTCCGTCATATCTCTACCCCTTCAGCACATGCCGCAGGGCGCAACGGCCCGCAGCGTTTCAACTGTGATGTGAATTGCCCATGCGCCCAGAATAGCGAGGCAGGCAATCTGAATGCAGGTCAGGAAATTGGCGCTCATTTCAGAGCCTCCTGGCGGGTATCTTCCGCATCGGTTTTCGCGTCCTCAAGAGCGCGCCATATCTCCGCGATGGTTGTTTTTGGGTAAGTCCTGACCATTGCGTAAATCGTGGCGTTCAATTCGTCGCTCAGAACCGCCTGACGGCTGCGGGCGGGGATTGTGTGAACGCTCATGCCATTGCCTCCTGCAAAGTGTCGAACCGCGCATCGCACTGACTTCCGTTTCCAGTATCGAGTTCGCGGGCGTGCGCCTCAGCAGCGCGCTCCTCGAATGCCTCCACAGCAGTTTCACCCATGGCTGTCACAAGGTCGCGGCGGGGCAGCTTGAGCGCACCCACAGACCACGACACAACCCATGCTGTGACCTCGTGATAACCCTTGAAGATGCCGACATCTGGCTGGCGGTGAACCCTCTCAACCCTGTAGCTCAAAACGGCTTCGGGCAGCGCGAACTCGTCTAGTTCGATGTGATCGGCCATCACACGCACCCCAGCTTGACTGGCGGCTTGGTCCGGTATGTCGGTGCTGGGAGAGTGACCAGCAGGCCGCGCATCTGAACGTGAGCGGCGGCGGCGCGGCGGTTGGTCGCCAGCTTGCCGTCTGCGGTGATGTAGATAATCCGGTGCATGTGTGATCCTCCATCCGTTGGCCGCGTTGGTGCGGCGATGGGGATCTATCTAACAAAACCGCATACACCAGTCAAACAAAAAGTGAGACCGGGCGA
>Ga0255048_10000282_pt1 | contig 39321 bp, 41 predicted proteins | sample JV7_2_2_MG_FD_183619 | JGI IMG/M metagenome (GOLD analysis project Ga0255048, IMG submission 183619) | Seawater microbial communities from Jervis Inlet, British Columbia, Canada - JV7_2_2 | ecosystem: Environmental > Aquatic > Marine > Inlet | place: Canada: British Columbia | collected 2016-10-06
TCAATTCTCTAGTCTTTGGGAGCCCTGTCGTGAAGAAGGGTCGTCATCGCCGCTTCGAAGAAGCGCGGAAGTTGAAGCAATCGGGCCCTGGGGCGTTTGACCTCGGGTTCGGCGATCGCTCGCGTACTGACGCGAACGACGAAGACGAGTACGCCGCGTTGGCGGAAAAGTACGGCGTCACGTTCGAAGAAGACGAAGACGTCGACGTAGACGACTAGCGAGCCGAGCCGGTAAGCAAGGCGTAGACGAAGCCGCGGCTCGCCCTGGACGCTTCCTATCCGCTCGAACCGTGGCCCAGCCGCCGATCAGCGTTTGCGCACCGTCGGGTGCGGGAGCGGAACCCAATCGGAGCGCTCCAGTTGAATCACCATCTGGTCGTAGATCTGCTTACCCACCAACTCGATAATCTCGTCGCCCGACTCCACATAGACGGGGTGATTGCCGGTGAATGCCTCTGGGGCCTCGGTGCACCACCAGTGGAAGTCGGTGCCGCCGTCGCCCCAATCGCGTCGCTTCCACTCCCGTAGCCGGGAGGTCACGTGACCGTTCTCGTCGGTAGCGTGCTCAAGCCGGATCGGTACCTGCCAGCACACGTTTGGCTTCCAGTCGAGCGGGCGTTCTCGTGCGGCGAGCGCAGCGATGTGCAATGCGCAGCCGGCGCCGCCTTCGAACCCTGGACGGTTCAGGAAGATGCAGGCGTCGTCGACCAAGCGGGTGACCGTGATCGTGGTGCCGTCGTCGGTCGTTTCGGGTCGCAGGAACCCGCCCTTGGCAGCTTTGGCGTGGAACTGCATGTGTTCGGGCTTGACGCGCACGAAAGCCCTCACCACCGTTTGTACATCGTCGTCGTCGACGAAGTGGGCGCCATAGCTGCAGCAGCCCTGCGCCATTTCCTCAGCCGGGGCATCGAGTACGCCCTGGCAGCCCTCGCCGTAGATGCACCTGTGGTTCGACTGCAGGTAGGTCGCATCGAAGATCCAGGTGCGTTGCTCGTCGGGATCTTCGAACGAGATCCACTCATGCACCTGGTCAGCCACGATCGGCGACCCTAGCGGCGGCGAGTTGCCACCGGTGCTCGCTCAGGTCCAGTCGAGGAACGGCCGCTTGGCCCATCGTGGCGGGAAACAACCACTAGGTGGTGTGGCCCGAGATCTCACACACGTCGGCGCAGACCGGCATCGGTAGGCTGGCCGGACTATGACGACCGGGATCAACGCCGACGGCCTTCGACAGTCCTTCCTCGACTATTTCGCAGCGAAGGATCACACGGTCGTGCCCTCGGCAAGCCTGATCCCGCACGATCCGACGGTGATGTTCACGGTCGCCGGGATGGTGCCGTTCAAGTCGTACTTCGTCGGCGACGAGGTACCGCCATACGCCAGGGCCGTCAGCTCGCAGAAGTGCGCTCGCGCCGGCGGCAAGCACAACGACCTCGACGATGTTGGTCGCACCAAGCGCCATCTCGTGTTCTTCGAGATGATGGGCAACTTCAGCTTCGGCGACTACTTCAAGGAAGCGATCATCCCTTGGAGCTGGGATCTGGCCACAAGCGATATCTCGAGCGGTGGATGGGGGTTCGACGGAGACCGTTTGTGGATCACCGTGCATGACAGCGACGACGAAGCCGAGGCGATCTGGCACGAACAGGTCGGCGTACCGCTCGATCGCATCCAGCGGCTCGGCGACAAGGACAACTTCTGGCAGATGGGCGACACCGGGCCGTGTGGCCCATGTTCGGAGATCCACATCGATCGCGGGCCCGAGTTCGGCCCGGACGGTGGCCCTCTCGGCGATCCGGCCGGTGATCGTTTCATGGAGTTCTGGAACCTGGTCTTCATGCAGTACAACCAGGCGCCTGATGGCACGCGTACAACGCTGCCCAAGCCGTCGGTCGACACAGGCGCCGGGCTCGAGCGAATCCTGGCGCTGAGACAAGGTGTCGATTCCGTTTGGGAAACCGATCTGATGCAACCGTTGATCGACACGGCGCAGTCGGTGACCGGCAAGACCTACCGGATAGGCGACTACGAAGACCGCGACAGCTTCGCCATGCGTGTGTTGGCCGAGCACGCCCGCTCATCGACGATGCTGGTCAGCGACGGCGTGTTCCCGTCCAACGAGGGTCGCGGTTACGTGCTGCGGCGGATCTTGCGCCGCGCCGTGCGCTACGCCTACATCCTCGGCACCGAACAGCTCGTGATGCCTCGCCTCGTCGAAACGGCGATCGACGTGATGGGCAATGCTTACCCCGACGTGATCAAGAACCGCGATTTCATCATGGGCGTGCTGACCCGAGAGGAAGAGCGCTTCCGCCACACGCTCAGGACGGGGCTCACGATCCTCGACGACGAACTCGAATCGGGCAGGAGTCTGACCGGATCCACAGCGTTCTTGCTGCACGACACGTACGGCTTCCCGCTCGAACTCACCCAGGAGATCGCCGGCGAGCGTTCGATCGATGTCGACTTGGCTGGCTTCGAGTCGGAGATGACGGCTCAGCGCCAGCGTGCAAAGGCTGCCCGCAAGGATTCATCGGCCGCCGACGGCCGACCCGAAGGCCATCTCGAGAGCTATCGCGAGATCGTCGAGCAGTTTGGTGTCACCGAGTTTCTCGGCTACACCGACGACGAGACACAAAGCCGTTTGCTCGCTGTGTTGCCGGCAGGCACCGACGATGAAGGCAACGAGCAGGTCGAAATCTTCCTCGACCGCAGCCCGTTCTATGCCGAGAGCGGTGGTCAAGTCGGCGACACCGGCACGATCGTCACCGAGACCGGTTCCGCTGAGGTCGTCGACACCACCTTGGCGCTGCCCAGCCTGCACCGGCACACCGCCCGCATCAACAATGGCATCGTGTCGGCCGGTCAAGCGGCGACTGCCCGTATCGATGTCGACCGCCGCTGCGCTATCCGCCGCAATCACACCGGAACCCACTTGTTGCATTGGGCGCTGCGCCACGTTCTCGGTGAGCATGTAAAGCAGGCCGGTTCACACGTGGGTCCCGACCGGTTGCGGTTTGACTTCTCCCACTACGATTCCGTCACCGACGCCGAGATCGAGCAGATCGAACGGCTCGTCAATGCGGAGACGCTCTGCAATCAGCGTGCGCGTGCGTTCGAAACCACCAAGACCGAGGCCGAGACAATGGGGGCGATCGCCTTCTTCGGTGACAAGTACGGCGAACTCGTTCGAGTGCTCGAAGCTGGACCGTCGGTCGAGCTGTGTGGCGGAACCCACGTCAGCGCCACCGGCGATATCGGCCTGCTGAAGGTGGTTAGCGAGTCGTCGATCGGGTCGAACCTTCGCCGCGTCGAGGCGATCACCGGCGATGCCACGGTGGCATTATTGCAGCGCGACGAGCGCCTGCTCGCCGAGCTCAACCAGCTCGTCGGCGCCACCGGCGACGTCGTCGACGGAGTGCGCCGAAAGCTCGACGAGATCAAGTCGATGCAGTCAGAGTTGAAGCAGATGCGCGCCCAATTGGCGACGGGCCGGGCGTCGGAGTTGGCCGATGCCGCTGCCGACGGTGTCGTCGTGCAACGGATCGACGGCATCGAGCCGTCCGACCTTCGCGATCTGGCGATCGCGATCCGTCAAGAGCCCGGTATCCGTCGAGTCGTGCTGATGGGCGAGTCGCCGAGTGGTGGCGTCAGTCTGGCGGCGGCTGTCCGGCCTGACGACGGTGGACCGGCGGCCGACCTGATCAGAGATGCAGCCCGCGCCGTAGGCGTAGGCGGCGGCGGCAAGGGCGAGATCGCCACCGCCGGCGGCAAGAACCCGGCCGGGCTCGACGAGGCGATGCAGATCGCCACGGAGGCGGCCAACGCGTGAGTGAGCTTCGACGTCGCGGCGTACGTGCGCTCGGCGTCGATCCGGGCTCGAAGCGGATCGGCCTTGCGGTCAGCGATCGTTCCGGCACGATCGCCTCGCCGCTGACAGTGCTGCACCGCAGCAAGTCACGCCGACACGACCTCCACGAGATCGCGCGGATCGCGGGCGAGGAGGAGGCCGAAGTGATCGTGATCGGTCTGCCGATCAATATGGATGGCTCGCAGGGCAAGGCGGCAAAGGCTGCCATTGCCGAGGGGCGGCGGCTGGCTACGTTGGTCGATGTGCCAGTCGAAATGCACGACGAGCGTCTGACCACCGTCACCGCCGAGCGCAGCATGCTCGACGCCGGACTGAACGCCGTCGAGCGTCGCAAGCTGGTCGACAAGGTGGCGGCCGCGATCATGTTGCAGAGTTGGCTCGACAGCCGCGCCGCTCGCCTGGAGCGAGAGGGGTGATTCGGTGAGTCTGATCGAAGAACCCGATCTCGATCGGCGTCGGTCAGATTGGATGCTCGACGAGTGGGACGAGGCCGGAGAGGTGCCAGCCGTCGAACCACTTCGACAACAGACCCGAATCGTGAAGTGGGTCGTGTGGCTGACGTTCGTGCTGGTGATGATGTTGGTAATGGTCGCCGGTTACGTGGGATGGTGGTATCTCGGCCAGGTCAAGCCTGACGGTGCGCCCGGCGACGATGTTCCGTTCACGGTGCTCGAGACCGATACCCTCGACTCGCTCGCCGAGCGGCTCGAGGCGGAGCGGTTGATCGTCGACGACTTGGTGTTCAAGTGGTATGTCGGGCGCAAGGGTGGGCTTGAGATAACGCCGGGGTTCTACTCGCTGCCCACCAACGATCACGTCGGCAACGTGTTGTCTCGGTTGCGCACGCCACCGGCCCAGACCTATGAACGGGTCACGTTCCCGGAGGGTTTCACGATCGAGCAGATGGCTGACCGCCTTGTGGAAACGATGCCGCGGCTCGATCGCGATGCGTTCATTTCGGCCGCCAACAACCCTGTCGTGCCGGCGCTGTTCCGGAGGGCCGGGGAGGCGTCGCTGGAGGGCCTGCTGTTCCCCGACACCTATCAGGTGTCGAATGCGGATAACGAGGCCCAGATCGTCGAACGCATGACCAGCATCATGGAACGCGTCGGCGGGCAGGAAGGGATCGAGGCGGCGGCGGCAGCGATCGGCCGCACGCCGTACGAGATCTTGATCATCGCTTCGATGATCGAAAAGGAAGCCAAGCTCGACGTCGACCGGCCTAAGATCGCGAGGGTCATCTACAACCGTTTGTTGATCGGGATGAACCTGCAGATCGATGCCACGCTGTACTACGAGGGCAGCCGTGACACGCCCTTCCCGATCCTGCGACAACGCGACACCCCCTACAACACATATATGCACCCTGGATTGCCGCCGACACCGATCGCCAACCCCGGGCGCGCCTCGATCCGTGCAGCGCTCAATCCGGTTGCGAACCCGCCCTCGGGTGACCCGCTGTGTCAGGCGCTGCCCGACCCGACCAAGAACTGCACCTACCTGTTCTACGTGCTCGCCAACGAAGACGGCGGGCACGCCTTCGGCGTGACGATCGAGCAGCACGAGGCCAATATCGAGGCGGCGCGCGCCGCCGGTGTGCTGTGAGCCTGGCGATCAGCGGTGCGACCCGGTTGGCGGCCGTTATCGGCTCACCCGTTCGGCACTCCTTGTCGCCGGCGCTGCACAACGCCGTGTTCGAGGCGACCGGGCTCGACTGGCGCTGCGTCGCCTTCGAGGTGGCGCCCCGAAAGGCCGTCCATGCGATCGCCGCCATGAAGGCGCTCGGGATCGGCGGTTACGCCGTGACGATGCCCCACAAAGCGGATGTCGCGGCGGCGGTTGATGAGGTCGATCCCGCGGCGGCGGCGCTGGGCTCGGTGAACACGGTCGTACTCAGAAGCGACGGATCGACGTTTGGTGCCACCACCGATGGGACCGGATTCGTCGAGTCGATTCGCAGTTCGGGCGTCGGCCTCGTCGCCGCCCGGGTCGTGGTGCTGGGTGCGGGCGGGGCGGCGCGTTCGATCGTCGACGCACTCGGCCGTGCCGGTGTTGCCGATATCGCGATCGTCAACCGTACGAGATCGTCCGCACAAGCGGCTGCCGATTTGGCGCCCGGCGCCCGCGTCGGCAACGTCGGCGACGTCGCCGATGCCGATCTGTTGGTCAATGCCACCTCGGTCGGGATGGGAGTTGATGATCTGCCGATCGACGCCAGCCTGCTACGGCCCGAACTGGCGGTGGCCGACATCGTCTATCACCCGCTTGACACTGCGTTGCTGAGGGCCGCTTCGGCGGTAGGTGCTGTGACGATCGATGGGCTCGGGATGCTGATACACCAGGCCGTATTGCAACACGAGCTGTGGACCGGTCACAGTGCCGACCCAGCGCTGATGCGGGCCGCCGGACTGGCAGAGCTGACGGCTCGGTCGGGCTGACCGGCGGATAACCTCGCTCTGATGCTCCGCTTCCTCACCGCCGGCGAATCGCACGGTCAAGCGCTCGTCGCTGTCGTCGAAGGCTTACCCGCGGGGCTCGAGATCACCGTCGAGGAGATCCAGATCGAGATGGCTCGGCGCCGGCTCGGCTATGGACGCGGTCCGCGCCAGAAGTTCGAGCAGGACAAGTTGACGCTGATCGGCGGTGTCCGCCATGGGCGCACGCTCGGCTCACCGGTCGTGATCGAGATCGAGAACTCCGAGTGGTTCCGCAGCGACAAGTGGCACGAGGAGATGTCGCCCGCCCCCGGTGCCACGAACGACCCGCTCACCCAAGTCCGGCCCGGCCACGCCGATCTGGCCGGTATGCAGAAGTACGGCTTCACCGATGCACGCGATGTACTCGAGCGTGCCTCGGCCCGCGAAACGGCCGCCCGCGTCGCAGCCGGTGCGCTCGCCAAGAAGCTGCTTTCGTATCTGGGCATCGACGTCATCTCACACGTGACTCAGATCGGTGCGGCCCGCGTCGCCCCTGATGCCGGGCGACCGACGCCGGATGATCTGGCGACTGTCGATGCCTCCGACGTGCGCTGCTTCGATGTCGCCGGCACCGAGGCGATGGTCGCAGAGATCAAGGCGGCCGCCAAGGATGGCGACTCGCTGGGCGGCATCGTCGAGGTGCTCGGATTCGGCGTGCCCGTCGGCCTCGGCTCACATGTCCATTGGGACCGCAAACTCGACGGCATGCTGGCGCAGACTCTGATGTCGATCCAGGCGGTCAAGGGCGTCGAGATCGGCGACGGGTTCGAGGTCGCCGGTCGTCTCGGCTCTTTGGCACACGACGCGATCCGCTGGGATGCCGAAAGCAAGGCCTACACCCGCCTCAGCACGCTCGCCGGGGGGATCGAGGGAGGCATCACGAACGGCGAGCTGCTGGTCGCCAGGGCGGCGATGAAACCGCTCGCCACATTGAACCGACCGACGCTCGAAACCGTCGACACCCAGACCAAGCAGCCAGGCGTCTCGTTCAAGGAACGAACCGACGTCACGGCCGTCCCTGCGATGGGGGTGGTGGCTGAAACGATGGTGGCACTCGTGCTCGTCCAAGAGGCACAGCGCAAATTCGGAGGCGATTCTGTTGGCGAATTCGTTCGCAACGCCGAGGCTTTTCGGGCGATGCTGTGAGCGTTTCTGTCACAATGCAAGGTGACGTTATGGTCGGCGGCCGCCATAACTCCAGGTCGGAGGCGCGATCGTGAGCGTCGACCGGTTGACACCGGCCGCGTTCGTTGATCGAATCGCCCCATGACCGAGGTTCGCCGAATTGAGGTTCCGATCTTGGACCGGTCGTATGACGTGTTGATCGGCCATGGTGCGGCATCGCTGCTCGGAGCGCTTCTGCCCGATACCGCCAAGCGGGCTGCGATCGTGACCCAGCAGGGCGTGCCCCTCGATATCGAAGCCAGCATTTCTCACGAGACGTTCAGGATCGGTGCCGGCGAGCAGCACAAGTCGCTCGAAACCGTCGGCGAGTTGTGCCGCGGGTTTGCTCGCATGGGACTGACCCGCAACGACGTGGTGATCGGTGTCGGCGGCGGCATGGTCACCGACATCGCGGGCTTTGCTGCCGCCAGCTATCACCGTGGCGTGCCGGTCGTGCACGTCGCCACCACGTTGCTCGGCATGGTCGACGCCGCGATCGGTGGAAAGACCGGGGTCAATCTTCCCGAGGGCAAGAATCTGGTAGGGGCGTTTTGGCAGCCGTCGGGGGTCGTGTGCGATCTCGATGTGCTCGACACCTTGCCGCAGCGTGAGTTGCGCTGTGGGTATGGCGAAATGGCCAAGTACCACTTCCTAACCGGCGACGATCTGTTGGCGATGGATCTGACCAACCGAATCGCCAGATGTGTCGAAATCAAGGCAGAGGTAGTTGCGGCCGACGAACGCGAGGGTGGGCGTCGGGCGATCCTGAACTACGGGCACACGCTCGCCCACGCAATCGAGATCGCTACGGAGCACCGGTACGCGCATGGCGAAGCGGTGGCGATCGGCCTGATCTTCGCCGCCCATCTCGCCAATCGGCTCGATCGGATTTCGGTGGAACGAGTCGATCAGCACTTCGCCGTCGTCGGCGAAGAGTACACACTGGGGGTCGACCTTCCCTCGGGCCTCGACCCGGTGCTGCTGCTCGACCTGATGCGCCGTGACAAGAAGGCGCTCGATGGGCTGACCTTCGTGCTCGATGGACCGCGAGGTATCGAGGTCGTCGTCGGTGTTGACGATCGGTCGGTACTCGACGCTCTCGATCGGATGGCATCGTGAAGAACGTCGCAACGATGAGGACCGACCGGCTGATATTGAGACGTTGGCGCGAGTCGGATCGCGACGCGTTCCACGCCCTGAATACCGACCCGCAAGTGATGGCGACGGTCGGCCCGGTTATGAACCGCGTCGAGTCCGACGGCTTCATGGACCGCATCGAGCACGGCTTCGACGATCACGGCTTCGGTCTTTGGTGTGTCGAGATCGACGGCGAGGCGATCGGATTCACCGGGTTCATGGCACCGCGGTTCCGAACGGGAGTGGAGATCGGGTGGCGCATCCACGCCGACCACTGGGGATGCGGATACGCGACCGAGGCGGCCCTTCGATGCCTCGCTCACGGCTTCGATGACCTCGACTTCCGTGAGGTGATCTCATTCACGGCAGCAATCAACGTCAGGTCGCGGCGGGTTATGGAAAAGCTGGGCTTCGTGTATGACGACACCGAAGATTTTCACCATCCCAGCATCCCGGAGGGCAGCCCACTGCAAGAACACGTGCTGTACCGGATGACCCTCTCCCAGTACCGTGGACAATCGTGACGACGTTGGTATTGCTGCTGCATGGCCCAAATCTCAACCTGCTCGGCGATCGCGAGCCAGAGATCTATGGCATCGAGACGCTCGACGACTATGTCTCGTTCACGACAGAGACCGCCGAGCAACACGGTCTGACGATCGAGGCTTACCAGTCGAATCACGAAGGTGATCTGATCGATCAGATCCAGCAAGCCAGAGGGCGCTGCGCGGGGATCATCATCAACCCTGGGGCGTTCACACACTACGCATGGGCGATCCACGACGCCCTGGCTGCCTTCGAGGGGCCGATCGTAGAGGTCCACGTTTCCAACCCGAACGCTCGCCAGCCATGGCGTCACACCAGTGTGGTCGCTCCGGTCTCGACGGGTTCGATCATGGGGTTCGGCAAGCAGGGGTACGATCTGGCCGTGCAAGCTGTGGCCGCCAGGCTCGGCTGATGCAGGCCGGGCGGCCGCCGCCGGCCGATTACCCATCGATCCAATACGCCGGTCGCGCCGATCGCGTCCGAGCCCATCTCGGCGCTCATGGTGTCGAGGCGCTGGCGGTCACGGATCTCACGAATGTGCGCTGGCTGACCGGCTTCACCGGCTCGAACGGCTCAGCGGCGTTGCTGCCGGATCGGTTGGTGTTGGTGACCGACGGCCGGTATCGCGATCGGGCGGCCGATGAATTGGCCGCTGCCGGGGTCGAAGCCGAGATCAGGATCGGGTTCAACAAGAACGATCAACACGATGCGTTGGTCGCCGCTTTGGCGGGGATCGGTAACGTCGGCGCTGAGGCTCGGTCGCTGACCTACGCCAGGTGGCGCAAACTCGGTGCCGAAGTGACGCTGGTTGCGACCGACGGACTGATCGAGAACGAGCGTCGCGTCAAAGACCCTGGTGAGATCGCTCGCATCAGTGAAGCCTGCCGTTCTGCCGACGCCGCCTTGGCCGACGTTGCGCCCTGTCTCGCCGATGGTCTTACCGAGGCCGATGTGCGCAGGGAACTCGAATATCGGATGCGGTGCCACGGCGCCGACGGACCGAGCTATGACACGATCGTCGCCAGCGGACCCCACCATTCCGCTCGTCCGCATCACGAGGCCAGCGACCGCAAGATCGTCGAGGGTGACACGGTCGTGATCGATGTTGGCGGACTGGTCGACGGCTACCACTCGGACATGACCCGCAGTTATGTGATCGGTGATCCGACCAGCGAGCAGCGCGATCTGTACGACTTGTTGTTGGAGGTCCAGCTCGCCGGATTGGCGGCCGTGCAGGCCGGAGCGGCGGCTCGATCAGTCGACGAGGCGTGCCGATCGCTTGCGATCATCAACGGCTACGGCGACTGGTTCGTGCACTCGACAGGCCACGGAGTCGGCCTGTTGATTCACGAGGATCCTTTCGAATCGCCGACATCGGCGGTCAATCTCCGCGTCGGGGACGTCGTGACTGTCGAACCTGGCCTCTATCGTGACGGCTTCGGCGGCTTCCGTATCGAAGACCTCGTCGAGGTCACCGAGACGGGTTGCCGTATCCTCACTGGAGCGCCAAAGGACACGCCATGCCCACCATCACAACCAACGATCTGAAAACCGGTATCACGCTGCAGCTCGACAACGGCCTGTTCCAGGTTGTCGAGTTCCAACACGTCAAGCCGGGAAAGGGCAGCGCATTCGTGCGCACCAAGCTTCGCAACGTCAAGAGTGGCAACGTGTTCGACCGCACCTTCAACGCGGGCATCAAGGTCGAGCAGGCGATCATCAACCGCGACACGATGCAGTTCCTGTATCGCGACGGTACCGACTACGTCTTCATGAACAACGACACCTATGAGCAAATCAACGTTGCACCGCTAACCCTCGGTGAGGCCACCGACTACATGATCGAAGGTATGACCGCTCAGGTGGCGTTCTTCGATGGCGAGATCATCGGCGTCGAGATCGCCGCCTCGGTCGAGTTGGCGATCGCCGAGACCGAACCGGGTGTCCAGGGCGATCGTGTATCGGGTGCCCGCAAGCCGGCCACGCTCGAGACCGGCAAGGTCGTTCAGGTCCCGTTATTCGTCGAGACCGGAGAGAGAATTCGGGTCGACACTCGCTCTGGCGAATACATGATGCGCGTCTGATCGCGATGCATCGTCCCGACGATCGCTCGGATGCTCGGGAGCGCGCGCTCTACCTTCTCTACGAGGCACACACCAAGGGCATCGAACCTGTCGCCACGATCGACCTGCAGGTCATCGAGCCTGACGAGCTGACCCAGCAACTCGTGCTCGGTGTCGGCAATTCGATCACCGTCATCGACGAACACATCGCCGCCAAGGCCAAGGGTTGGAGTCTGACCCGGATGCCGGTGCTCGACCTCAACGTGATGCGGCTTGCGGTTTACGAACTGCTCGAACGCCACGATGTGCCGACGGCGGTCGTGTTGAACGAGGCAGTCGAGTTGGTCAAGCGATTCTCGACCGATGATTCGGGTCGCTTCGTGAACGGCGTCCTGGCCTCCGTGGCGACACACGTCCGCCCGCCGGGCTGAGCGACTGGCGCCGGGTACTATTGCCCCGTGACGCGCGAGGTCATCGTGAGCGAGGTCGGATCCGACCTGGACGCATCAACCCCGTTCGAGGCGGAGTCTCCCGAAGCTGAGTTGCCGCTTTCCGAGCGGCCATCGGTGATCGCCCGCGTACGTAGCGCCTCGCCGGCCACGTGGGTCGTGTTGCTACTGGTAGCCGCCTACACGGCCTATTTCACCAACCGCACCCTCGACATCCACCACAGCTTGGGCACGAGCTCCTATGACTCGGGGCTGTACGACCAAGGCATCTGGTTGATGTCGCGGTTCGAGACGCCGTTTGTGACGCTGATGGGTCGCAACCTGATGGGAGATCACACCTCGTTCGCACTGGTGCTGCTGGTGCCCTTGTATTGGTTCTTCCCGGCGGCCGGCACGATGTTCTTCGTGCAAGCGGCGATGATCGGATGCGGCGCGATCCCGATCTATGCCTACGCCCGCAAGCGTCTCGGTTCCGACTGGCTCGGGGTCGTGATGGCGACGGTCTACCTGCTACATCCGGCTGTGTCGTGGACCAACATGGAGAACTTCCACCCCGACGCGTTCCTCGGGGTCTTGATCGGGTTCGCAATCTACGGTGCGTTGGAGCGGAAATGGCGTCTGTACGCCGTCTTCGTCGTGCTTTCCCTGATGGTGAAAGAGGACGTATCGCTCGTGATCGTGCCGCTCGGGATCTGGGTCGCCGTCAAACGCGACACACGGATCGGGTTGATGACCATCTTCGGCAGCGTCGCCTTCATGGCGGTCGCGATGTTCGCCGTAATGCGCAGCCTGATCGGGGTACCGACACGCAATGGATGGCGTATCCCGTTCGGCGGTCCATTCGGGTTTGTCGAGACCTCTCTGCGCAACCCGACCCAGGTCGCCGACCATTTTCGGTCCGAGGGCCGGCTCTGGTACATCTGGCAGATGATCTCGCCGGTGGCGATCGTACTCAGGCGGAAACCGTCGGTTGCCGCGATCAGCGCCCTGGTGTTGTTCACCAACGTGCTCAGCACGTTCTGGTACCAGTTCCACATCCAGTACCACTACAGCTTGATCGCGGTGCCGGCGCTCGTGATGGGTGCGACCTACGCCCTTGGCTCGATCCCACGTCGCGGGCGATGGAACCGGTACCAGTCGATTTCAGCCGTTGCGGTGACCGCCGTGCTCGCCGCCTACGCCTGGGCGCCGCTGCCGTTCGCCAAGCACCAACCCGGGTACTGGACTCCCGACCATCCCGTCGCCCAGGCCGCACGCGACATCGTCGCCGACGTACCGGATCAGGCGTCCGTCTCAGCTCAATACCAGATGACTCCGCACCTGGCACACCGCAAAGAGATCTACCAGTTTCCGAACCCTTTCCGAGTGGTGCTCTACGGCCCCGACATCTCGCTCGAGAACAGCCGCCTCCAGGACCGTGCCGACGGCGTCGAATTTCTCGTTCTGTTGGTCAACAAGTCACCCGAGAACGCAAGCGACTTCGAGGTCATTCGGGCGGCGTTCACGCTGGTCCGCGCCAACGAGAGCTGGCAGCTGTGGCAGCGCGACACGACGGTTCCGCTACCACCCAACGTACGCCGACCCGAGCCGTAATCCAGCGCTCGCTCCGGCGTTCCGCGACACCGCGTGTGGAGTCGACCACGACGCTGATCAGCCACGCTTGAGAGCCTGAGGGCCCTGCGTTTACCCAAGCGTCACCGGTGCTCACAAGCATCCGTAACGACGGCCCGAACGCATCGATCGAACGCATCGATCGACCTGGGAGCGTCGAGACCGATTCGACATTTCGTCCAAATCGTGCAGATAGCCGACGTGCCAGGGTTGCCTCGCGCTAGGTTCTTGCACCGACCGTGAAGTGAGTTCTGTGAGGCTCACACGGCAGGAGGCGACATGACTGACGGCAAGCAGGTCCTGGGATCTGACGAGGTACGCCGGGCGATCACCCGTATGGCGCACGAGATCATGGAGCGCAACCATGGCCTCGACGGCGTCGCTCTGATCGGCATCCAACGAGGCGGGGTTTGGCTGGCGGAATCGCTCGGCGCAGAGATCGCCCGAGTCGACCGAGAGATTCCGGTCGGCTCGATCGACGCCTCGCTCTATCGCGACGACATTGGGATCCGACCTGTTTCGCCAGGCAGCGTGAGTGAGGTCAACTTCGAGATCGACGGTGCGATCGTCGTGCTGGTCGACGATGTGCTCTACACCGGGCGAACCGTCAAGGCGGCGCTCGACGCGATCACCGACTACGGGCGCCCGAGCGCCGTGCAACTCGCCGTGCTGGCCGACCGCGGTCACCGCGAGCTTCCGATCCGCCCGGACTTCGTGGGCAAGAACCTTCCGACCTCCGCCGACGAGCAGGTAGCCGCGACCGCCGATGGCATTGTGATCTCATGAAGCATTTTCGATCGGTCGACGAGGCGGGTCCCGAAGCGATCCGACGCTTACTCGATCTGGCCGATCACATGGCCGAGGTCAGCCGCCGCCCAAATCCGAAGGTGCCCGCCTTACGCGGCAAGGCGGTCTGCAATCTGTTCTTCGAGGACTCGACTCGAACCCGGCTCAGCTTCGAGACTGCAGCCAAGCGGCTCTCGGCCGACACGATGAATTTTTCCGTGTCGTCGTCGAGCGTCAACAAGGGCGAGAGCCTGCGCGACACGATCGAGACGATCGGCGCGATGGGGATCGATGCCTTCGTGATCCGGCACAAATCGAGCGGCGTGCCGTGGCAGGTCGCGCAGTGGACCGGTGCGAGCGTGATCAATGCAGGCGACGGTTGGCATGCTCACCCGACCCAAGCCCTACTCGATTGCTACACGATCCGCTCCACGCTCAACCGCACCGGGTCGTTCGACGGGTTGAAGATCGCGATCGTCGGTGACATCAAGCACAGCCGTGTCGCCCGCAGCGACATCCGGGCGTTCACGATGCTCGGCGCCGACGTCACGCTGGTGGCGCCGCGCACGCTGCTGCCGCCCGAGATCGACGTGCCGGTCGTGACCGAGCTCGACGAGGTGATCGACAAGATCGACGTGATCTATCTGCTTCGCCTGCAACGGGAACGAATGACCGAGTCCCTGGTGCCGAGCCTGCGCGAGTACACCGCCCGATTCGGTCTCACGCCTGAGCGTGCCAGGGTTCTACCCGAGCATGCACTGATCATGCATCCGGGGCCGATGAACCGGGGTGTCGAGATGGCGGTCGATCCGTCAGAACTGCCAGGGTCGGTGATCACGCAGCAGGTCACAAACGGCATCGCAGTGCGAATGGCCGTGCTGTTCGACCTGCTCGGCAGCGGCAGCGATCTGGAGGCGAACGAATGAGCGAGATCCTGATCGTCGGCGGAACCGTCATCGACCAAACTGGACAGCGGCGCGCCGACGTGCGAATCGCCAAAGGCATCGTCAGCGAGGTCGGGGAGGGACTCACCGCGGTCGGTGGCGAGGTCACGCTCGCTGCTGATGGTTGCATCGTCAGCCCCGGTTTCGTAGATCTACACACCCACTTGCGCGAGCCCGGCCGAGAAGAGGCCGAGACGATCGAGACAGGGTCGCGTGCGGCGGCCAAGGGTGGCTACACGTGCGTCGTGGCGATGCCCAACACCGATCCCACCCAGGACTCGATCAGCGTAATCGAGTATGTACGCCGGCAGGGTGAAGCGGCGGGACTGTGCGATGTGCGCCCGTCGGGTTCGATCACGATCGGGCGCCTGGGCGAACAGCTCTCACCGTTGGCCGAACTGGCCGAGGTCGGTGTGCACTTGTTCACCGATGACGGCGACGGCGTGCAGGATCCGCTGCTGATGCGCCGCGCGATGGAGTACGCCGCCGACCTCGACATTGTGCTCGCTCAGCACTGCGAGGTGAGGCGGCTCACCGAGGGCGCCGTGATGCACGAGGGCCGCTGTTGTTCGAAGCTCGGATTGCCGGGGTGGCCGTCGTTCGCTGAGGAATTGATGGTGTTCCGAGACATCGAACTGGTGCGCCTGATCGGTGCGCCCGTGCACATCCTGCACCTCTCCACGACCCGCAGCGTCGAGCTGGTCAGGGCCGCCAAAGCCGACGGCCTGCCGGTCACCGCAGAGGCGACCCCTCACCACATCAGCCTTACCGACGAGCTGCTGGCCGGGTACAGCGCCCTCTACAAGGTCAATCCACCGTTGCGCACCATCGCCGATGTCGAGGCGGTCAGGGCAGGGCTGGCCGATGGCACGATCGATGCGATCGCCACAGATCATGCGCCGCACGCTCCCGAAACCAAGGAGCGGCCGCTCGACCAGGCACCCCCAGGGATGCTCGGACTGGAGACCGCGCTCGGTGTCAGTCTGGCCAGCCTCGACATGCCGGTCGCCGATGTAGTGGCCGCTCTGTCGTGGAAACCGGCGCTGATCGCCGGTGTCGCAGACCAGCACGGTCGCCCGGTGGCGCCCGGCGAGCCAGCCAACCTGACGGTGTTCGACCCAGACGCCGAGTGGCAGGTGGTGCCGTCGGAGTTGGCGAGCAAGAGCCGCAATACCCCCTTCGTCGGAGTGCCGATGCGCGGTCAGGTCAAACACACCGTCCTGCGTGGTGATGCCACCGTGATCGATAGCCAACCAACCCGATGAGTTGCGACTTGTGCCAGGCACAACTCCCAACTCCGTGGATTGATGATGCGATGAAGCGTATAACCATGCAAGAATCGGAGTCGTGACTATTCGAGAAGGTCAGCTCGTGCTGGCTGATGGCAGTGTGTTCGAAGGCGAGCTGATCGGAGCGGTCGCGCCCGGCGGAATCGCGACCGGCGAGGTGGTCTTCAACACCGCCTTGTCCGGGTATCAGGAGATCATCACCGACCCCAGCTACGCCGGCCAGATCATCGGGTTCACCTATCCGCACATCGGCAACTACGGCGTCAACGCCGACGACTACGAGTCGCGGGGTGCGTTCTGCCGAGGTGTGATCGTTCGAGATCTCGCCCGACGCCAGAGCAACCATCGCTCCGAGAGCCACCTCCAGGCGTTGCTCGAGCGGCACACGATCGCCGGTATTGCAGGTATCGATACGCGCCGACTGACCCGCATCATTCGCGACGCCGGTGCCATGCCAGGGGCGTTCGGCGACGCCGCCGAGGCCGATCTGAAGTCAGCCGCTTTGGCCGAGCCGGGAACCGACGGCGTCGATCTCGTTGCTCAGGTGACAGCCGCCCAGCCATACACCGTCGGCGAGGGCGACCGCCTGATCGTCGCCTACGACTTCGGCATCAAGACCACGATCATCCGACATCTCGCCGGTCTCGGCCGGGTCGAGGTGGTACCGGCATCGACCCCGGCCGCCGACGTGCTGGCCCGCAATCCGCACGGCGTGTTTCTCTCCAACGGCCCTGGCGACCCCGCCGTCGTGCAGTACGCAGCCGACAACATCGCCCAACTGATCGGGCGAGTGCCCGTCTTCGGCATCTGCCTCGGGCACCAGTTGCTCGGGTTGGCGTTGGGCGCCGGCACCGTCAAACTGTCATTTGGGCATCACGGCGCCAATCATCCGGTCAAGAATCTGACTCTCGACACGATCGAGATCACCAGCCAGAACCACAACTTCGCAGTCGACGCCGATTCGTTCGGTGGACTGGGCAGGTCGGTTCGGATGACGCATGTCAATCTCAATGATGGCGTGTGCGAGGGCCTGGAGGTGGTCGGCGAGCGCTGCTTCAGCGTGCAGCATCACCCCGAAGCGGGCCCCGGACCCCACGACAGCACCTACCTGTTCGCCCAGTTCGACGAACTGATGTCGACCGGAATGGCGGGCATCTGATGCCTCGTCGTGACGACATCGGGTCGATCTTGATCATCGGGTCCGGCCCGATCGTGATCGGCCAAGCATGCGAGTTCGATTACTCGGGCACCCAGGCTTGTCGCGTGCTGGGCGAAGAGGGCTACCGCGTGATCCTCGCCAACTCGAACCCTGCCACGATCATGACCGACCCCGACTTCGCCGACGCGACGTATATCGAACCGCTGACATGGGAGGTGCTGTCGTCGATCATCGATCGTGAGCAACCTGACGCCGTGCTGCCGACGCTCGGCGGTCAGACCGGCCTCAACGTCGCAATGGAGCTGTATCAACGTGGCCTGATCGGCGTGCCTGGCAGGCCTGAGATGATCGGCGCCAACGCCGACGCGATCGCCACTGCCGAGGACCGCGGCAAGTTCAAGCAAGCGATGATCGAGATCGGGCTCGCCGTTCCGCGATCGGGCGTCGCCCACGACATCGACGAAGCCCGCAAGGTGGCTGCCGAGATCGGCCTGCCGGTGATCATCAGGCCTGCCTACATCCTCGGTGGGCGCGGAACCGGTATCGCCGGCACCGCCGAAGAGTTCGAACGCCTGGCGATCAGCGGGCTCGCCGCCAGTCCGATCAGCGAGATCCTGATCGAGGAGTCGATCGCCGGCTGGAAAGAATATGAACTGGAGGTGATGCGCGACCGCAAGGACAACTGCGTGATCATCTGCTCGATCGAGAACTTCGACCCGATGGGCGTCCACACCGGCGACTCGATCACGGTCGCCCCGCAGCAGACACTGACCGACGTCGAATACCAAGAGATGCGCGACGCCGCGATCAAGTGCATTCGACGGGTCGGCGTCGAAACCGGCGGGTCGAACGTGCAGTTCGCCGTCGACCCTGAGACCGGCCGCCAGGTCGTGATCGAGATGAACCCGCGTGTCTCGCGCAGTTCAGCGCTGGCGTCGAAGGCGACCGGCTTCCCGATCGCCAAGATCGCTGCCAAGTTGGCCGTCGGTTACACGCTCGATGAGATCCCGAACGACATCACCAAGGCCACCCCCGCCAGCTTCGAGCCCACGATCGACTACGTCGTCACGAAGATCCCGCGGTGGGCGTTCGAGAAGTTGCCAGGCACCACAGGAGAGTTGGGCACTCAGATGCAATCGGTCGGCGAGGCGATGTCGATCGGGCGAACGTTCCCCGAGAGCCTTCAGAAGTGCCTGCGTTCGCTCGAGCAGGGTCGCCTCGGGCTGAACTGTGACCCGGCCGCCGAGCACTACGGTGCCCTCGACGAGAGCGAGTTGTTGATCGCAGTGTCTATTCCGACCTCCGAGCGGATCTTCCAGATAGGCGAACTGCTGCGGCGCGGGATCACGATCGAGACGATCCATGACACGTGCAAGGTCGACCCGTGGTTCCTTGATCAGATGCAGATCATCGTCGAGGAGCAGGCGGCGCTGGCCGACATCGGGCTCGAGACGATGACGGTGCGCGCCTGGCGCCGCGCCAAACGACTCGGCTTCGCCGATCCGCAGCTGGCTCATCTGTGGGGTGCAACCGAGACCGAGGTGCGGGCGGCACGCCTCGCCGCAGGAGTGATCCCCACCTACAAGACGGTCGATTCCTGTTCAGCCGAGTTCGCTGCCGAGACGCCATATCACTACTCGACATACGAGGACGAGTGTGAGGTGCGTCCCAGCGACCGCCGCAAGGTCGTGATCCTCGGGTCGGGCCCGAACCGGATCGGGCAGGGGATCGAGTTCGACTACTGCTGCGTGCACGCCAGCTTCGCCCTGCGCGAGGCCGGATACGAGACCGTGATGGTCAACTGCAACCCCGAGACCGTGTCGACCGACTACGACACCAGCGACCGCCTGTATTTCGAGCCGCTGACGAAAGAGGACGTGCTCAACGTGATCGATGCTGAGCAGCCCTACAAGGTGATCGTGTCACTCGGTGGACAAACGCCTCTCAAGCTGTCCGGAAGTATTCCGGTCGAACTCGTGGCAGGTACGTCAGCACGCTCGATCGACGATGCCGAAGACCGTGAGAAGTGGAACCAGCTGTGCGACGAGCTCTGTATTCCGCAGCCGCCCGGCGGTACGGCGGTCGATCTTGAGCAGGCGTTGGCGATCACAGACGAGATCGGCTTCCCGGTGCTTGTTCGTCCCAGCTACGTGTTGGGCGGGCGGGCGATGCAGATCGTGCACGACCGCAATCACCTCGCCACGGCGATGGGCGAGATGAGCGGAATCGGCAGTCTCGGCAAGGAGGGTGGCCTGTCGGCCGAGCGGCCGGTATTGATCGATCGATTCCTGGCCAGTGCAACAGAGGTCGACGTCGACGCGATCCGCGATCACACCGGTGAGATTCTGATCGGCGGCGTCATGGAGCATGTCGAGGAGGCCGGCGTTCACTCCGGCGACTCCGCGGTTGCTATCCCGCCCCAAACCCTGCCCGATTGGGTGGTCGAGATGCTCAAGGCCTACACGACGACGATCGCCCACCGCCTCGAGGTCAGTGGCCTGATCAATGTCCAATACGCGGTCACCGGCACCACGGTCTATGTGATCGAGGCCAACCCGCGCGCCAGTCGCACCGTGCCGTTTGTCGCCAAGGCGAAGGGAGTTCCGCTCGCCAAGGTGGCGACCAGAGTGATGCTCGGGTCGACGCTCGAAGAGCTCCGCCAGGAGGGTCTGCTCCGCCAACCGGTCAGCGGTCATGTGGCTGTGAAAGAGGCCGTCTTGCCGTTCAATCGATTCCCAGAGGTCGATCCGGCGCTCGGGCCGGAGATGCGCTCGACCGGCGAGGTAATGGGGATCGACTCGACATTCGGCCGTGCGTTCTTCAAAGCCGAACTGTCGGCCGGCAACGGTTTGCCACAAACCGGAACAGCCTTCCTCTCGCTCAACGACATCGACAAGCCGGCCGGCATCGTGGTCGCACAGCGGATGCGCGAGCACGGCCTGGGTCTGATGGCGACACAAGGAACGGCCGACTATCTGGCTCGGTTCGATGTCGTCGTCGACCGGGTGCTCGGCAAGGTTCAAGATCGCGGTGACGCGGTGACAGCGGTCGATCTGATCGCCGACGGTACGATCGTGTTCGTGGTGAACACACCGCGCGGTTCAGTCGGTCGCAGCGACGGCGAGCACATCCGTAAGGCGGCCAGCATGCACCACGTCAGCTGTGTCACGACCGTCAGTGCCGCCCTCGCCGCCGCACAGGGACTTGGCGAGTCACCCGAACAACTGCGGGTCATGAGCCTGCAGGAGTACCACGCCCGATGACGATCGACACTCGGGTTCGCGTTGGCTCCGTACAGTTCCGCAATCCTGTGATGACGGCATCGGGCACGGTTGGGTACGGCGCCGAGCTGGCGCCGTACTTTGATCTGTCATCGATTGGGGCCGTTGTCACCAAGTCGATCGCCGTCTTCGAATGGCCCGGCAACCCTGCCCCGCGGCTGCACCCGACACCGATGGGCATGATCAACGCTGTCGGCCTGCAAGGGCCAGGACTCGAGCACTGGCTCGCACACGAGTTGCCGGCATTGCTCGAAACCGGGGCGACCGTGGTGTGCAGCATCTGGGGACGCTCGGTCGACGACTATCGCCACGCTGCCGAGATGCTGGCCGACGCCCCTGAACAGGTGGTAGCGGTCGAGGTCAATCTGTCGTGCCCCAATCTGGAGGGTCGCGGCAGCATCTTCGCCCACGACGCCGACCTGTCGGCCGAGGTGATCGCGGCAACCGCGGGATGTGGGCGCCCTCGCTGGGCGAAGCTCAGCCCCAACACCGATCGCCTCGTCCAGATTGCCGAGGCTGTGCACGGCGCCGGGGCGGAGGCGGTCACCTTGATCAACACCCTGCTGGCGATGGTGATCGACCCGCACACACTGCGCCCAGTGCTTGGCAACGGTGGAGGCGGATTGTCGGGGAGGGCGATTCATCCGGTCGCTGTGAGAGCCGTCTACGACGTCCGTAAGGCGCTCACCGATCTGCCGATCATCGGGGTCGGGGGAGTCAGCTCAGGGTGGGACGCGGCCGAGTTGATGTTGGCCGGAGCCCACGCAGTTCAGGTCGGAACGGCCAGTTTCGCCGACCCGCGGGCGTGTGTGCGGGTACGCGACGAATTGGTCTCCTTTGCACGCGATCGCGAGATTCCCCGTTTGGCCGATCTGATCGCGGTAGCTTGATCACATGGCAACACCTCCTCAGTTGACTCCTGAGCAACGGGCTGCGGCTCTTGTGAAGGCCGGCGAGGCGCGCGCAGCACGGGCTGACATCAAGGCTCGTCTGAAGATGGGCTCGATGAGCCTGTCCGAAGCGCTCGACTCCGAAGACCGCAACGTCGCCAAGCTGAAGGTGGTCTCGATGCTCGAATCCTTGCCGGGTGTGGGCAAGGTGAAGGCACGGCGCGTGATGGAAGACATCGGCATCGCCGATAACCGTCGCGTGCAGGGGTTGGGGGCACAGCAACGTGCCGCCCTACTCGACCATCTTGGCTGACGAACGTCTGATCATCGTTGTCTCCGGTCCCGGAGGCGTAGGCAAGGGCACGATCGTCGATGCCCTGGTTCGGCGCGATTCCAAGCTCTGGCTGAGCCGGTCCTGGACGACTCGGGCACGGCGTCCCAGCGAGAGCGCGGCCGCCTACGTCTTTGTGTCGGGCGAAGAGTTCGAGTCACACATCAGTAGCGACGGATTTCTCGAGTGGACAGAGTTCCTCGGCAACTATTACGGCACGCCGCGCCCCGAACGTCTGAATGACCCCGAGGCGCCCGACATCGTGCTCGAGATCGAGATCGACGGAGCGCAACAGGTCAAGCAGCAGTATCCGCAGGCAATCCTGATCTTTGTACTGCCGCCATCGCGCCGAGAGCAAGAGCGCCGATTGCGCGGCCGCGGCGATCCCGACGACAAGGTCCACGCTCGGTTGCGCAAGGCGGAGAAGGAAGAACCGATCGGGCGTCAGCTCGCCGATTACGTGGTCGTCAACGACGAGTTCGACCACACTGTCGACGAGATACTCGAGATCGTCGATCGCGAACGCGTGCACTGAGCCGCTGAGCGCAGCGCTCTTGCCGCTAAGCTATCCGAGCTGTAAACCGACGATCCTCAAAGGGAGCTGGCCGATGGCCAAGAGCCACGAAACCATGATGACACCTCCGATCGAGGGACTGCTCGATCGTGTCGATTCCAAGTTCAGCTTGGTCACGTTGGCCGCCCGGCGAGCGCGCAACATCAATTCGTACTTCAACCAGCTCGGTGATGGCCTTGGCCACATGATCCCGCCGCAGGTGTCGTCGATGGCCCGCAAGCCGCTCAGCATCGCGTTCGAGGAGATTTCGCTCGACAAGATCGTTCCGACCGAACTGCCCGACGAGCCTGAGGTCGACGAACTCGTTCTGCCTGAAGGCGACGTCGACACTTCTGCCGACTGACGGTCCATTGATGCTCGCCGGCAAGCGAATCGTTCTCGGTGTCACCGGGAGCATCGCTGCCTACAAGGCGGTCGAAATCAGTCGGCGCCTGGTCGATGCCGGCGCCCATGTCGTTCCGGTCATGACCGAAGGTGCCGAGCGGTTTCTCGGCTCCACCACGCTGTCGGCGCTCGCCAGCGAGCCGGTCAAGACCCGACTCTGGGACGATCCCGACACGCCGATCCCACACACCAAGATCGGCCAGGGCGCCGACCTGATTCTGGTCGCCCCGGCGACGGCGCGGCTGATTGCCGCTTACCGCATGGGACTTTCGACTGATTTGCTCACGAACGTGCTGCTCGCCACGCGGGCGCCGGTCGTTATCTGCCCGGCGATGCACGCCGAAATGTGGGAACACCCCTCGGTCGTCGACAACATCGTCACCTTGGGGCAACGTGGAGTACACATCGTCGAACCCGAGAGCGGTCGTCTCGCCGGTGGTGACATCGGTGCCGGCCGGCTGGCGTCGGCTGGATCGATCGTGGCCGCCGTCGAGCGCCTGTTGTCGCACGGCGACATGACCGGGATGCGTGTCCTCATCAGCGCTGGCGGTACCCGCGAGCCGATCGACGCCGTGCGTGTGATCGCCAATCGCAGTTCGGGAAAGCAGGGCTATGCCCTCGCCGCCGAAGCTGTCGCTCGGGGGGCTTCGGTCACGCTGGTTTCGACCGTCGCCCTGGCGCCGCCTGCCGGCGTGAATGTTGAGCGCGTCGAGACCGCCGCCGAGATGCAACAGGCGATCGATCAGGTCGCCGCCGACACCGACGTGATCGTGATGGCCGCTGCCGTTGCCGACTTTCGTCCCATCACCGCTACCGACCGCAAGCTCTCCAAGCGCGATGGCGTGCCGGAGATCACGCTCGAGCCGACTGCCGACATTCTGGCAGGGCTCGGCAGTCGCAAACCCGCCGGCCAGATCCTGGTCGGATTCGCGGCCGAGACCGACGATCTCGAGGCCAATGCCCAACGCAAGCTCGAACTCAAGCGGCTCGACCTGATCGTCGCCAACGACGTCGGAGCGCCGAACACCGGGTTCGGGCACGACACCAACGCGGTCACCCTGTTTGCTCCTGGGGCGGCGCCGTTTGAAGTTCCGCTCGCCGACAAACGTACGATCGCAGTAGCAGTGTTCGATCGGATCATCGCGATCCGTAACGACACGCACCGAACCTGACCCGCTTCAACACCTGCTCACAGCGCTTGCGACGCCGCCCGCCGGCAAGATGCGGAAAACCGCCCACAAGGAGACACCGTGGCTCGTAGGACATTCAGTTCCGAGAGTGTGACCGAAGGTCACCCAGACAAGATGGCCGATCAGATCAGTGACGCGATTCTCGACGCGATCTTGAGCGAGGATCCGAATGGTCGTGTGGCGTGCGAAACGATGGTTACGACCGGGTTGTGTGTCGTCGCCGGTGAGATCACCACTTCGGCCTACGTCGAGATTCCAAAGATCGCTCGTGAGACGATCAACGAGATCGGCTACGACAACGCACTGTTCGGGTTTGACGGCAATACCTGTGGTGTGATCGTTTCGATCGACGAGCAAAGCCCCGATATCGCTCGCGGTGTCGATGCCTCCGAAGAACTTCGCCACGGCCAGGCCGGTGAAGACTTTCTCAACGCTCAGGGGGCCGGCGACCAGGGCATGATGTTCGGGTACGCCTGCAACGAGACGCCCGATCTGATGCCGATCCCGATCTGGACCGCCCACCGTCTGGCAGAACGTCTCGCCGAGGTGCGCAAGTCGGGTCAGGTGCCGTACCTGCGCCCCGATGGCAAGACTCAGGTCACCTACGAATATGAGGACGGCCGTCCGGTCGCACTCAAGAGCGTGTTGATCTCGACCCAGCACCAAGACGGCATCGACCGCGACAGCGTGATTCGCCCCGACCTGATCGAGCAGGTGATCCGCCCGGTGATCCCCGAGCAGTTCGCCGACGATGACTATGACGTGTGGGTAAACCCGACCGGCAAATTCGTGATCGGCGGACCGGTTGGCGACTGTGGCCTGACCGGCCGCAAGATCATTGTGGACACCTACGGTGGGATGGGTCGCCATGGCGGAGGAGCGTTCTCCGGCAAGGACCCGTCCAAGGTTGATCGCTCGGCCGCCTACGCCACCCGATGGGTCGCCAAGCATGTCGTTGCCAGCGGTGCCGCCGACCGGTGTGAGCTGCAGGTCGCCTACGCGATCGGGATGTCTCACCCGATGAGCGTGCTCGTCGAGACGTTCGGTACAAACACCGTCGACGAAGCGGCGATCGAGCAGGCGGTGCTCGACGTGTTCGACCTCCGCCCCGGCGCGATCGTGCGCGATCTCGATCTGAAGAAGCCTGGCTACAAGCGTTCCGCGGCATATGGCCACTTCGGTCGCCCGGGATTCACCTGGGAGGACGTCAATCGTCTCGACGACTTCAAGGCTTCCGTCGGGCTCTGACCCCGATCCGATGACCCGGATCTGATGTCCCTGCGCTGATGTCCCTGCGCTGATGTCCCGGATTTGATGTGGTTGTGACCGTCGCTCGGGTACTACCGAACGTCACCGGACTCGACAAGCAGTTCGACTATTTCGTCCCAGACGAGATGCGCGAGTCGGTGCGTGTGGGTTCGCAGGTGCGCGTCGAGTTGCACGGCCGCAGAATCGCCGGCTGGGTGATGGCTCTCGATCCGGCCGACGCCTTGGATCACGGCGAGCTCAAGCCGATCGCAAAAATCACCGGGCACGGTCCATCGCCCGAGCTGGTCGAACTCGCCGGGTGGGCTTCGGATCGTTGGGCGGCCCGACGTCGCCACTTCCTGGTGGCGGCGTCGGCGCACCGTGCGGTTGCCGGCCTACCGATCGTTCGACGCACGAGCCCTACGATCGAGCCACGTTCGCCGGCGTCGAGGGCGATCCTGCTCGATGGAGGCGGAGTGCTGCGGTTGCCGCCAGCCATCGATCCGATGCCTGCTCTGCTGAGCGCCGTGTCGATCGGCCCGACGTTGGCGATCGTGCCTGCGGTCGACCAGGCGATGCTGTTGGCGGCTCGCCTGCGGCGCAGCGGCTTGTCTGTCGCATTGATGCCCAACGACTGGGCCGCTGCGGCCGGTGGTGTCGACGTCGTGATCGGGGCCAGGGCGGCGGCATGGGCGCCATGCCCCGAGCTTGGCGCGGCGGTCGTCATCGACGAACACGACGAAGCACTGCAGGAGGAGGGCTCGCCGACCTGGCACGCCAGGGACGTGATGATCGAGCGATGCCGTCGGGCGGGCGCGCCGCTCTTGCTGATCTCGCCGGCACCGACCTTGACCGCTCTCGAGTGGGGCCCCTTGACGCGCCCGCCGCACGAACGTGAACGCGCCGGTTGGCCGATCGTCGACGTGATCGATCGCTCCGACGAGGAACCTTGGAAGCGTTCGCTCGTCAGCTCCGAGCTGATCCGTCATCTGCGCGATCCGGAGCGCACCGTGGTGTGCATCAGCAACACGACGGGCCGAGCCCGATTGCTGGCGTGCCGCCAGTGCCGTGAGCTGACGCGTTGTGAACGTTGCGACGCCGCCGTCGTGCTCGACGATGCCGGCCAACTTGCTTGTCTTCGCTGTGACACCACCCGGCCCCAAGTGTGTTTGGTCTGCGGTGCCGGGCGATTCGCCAATCTCCGTCCCGGTGTCACCCGCCTGCGCGAGGAACTCGAGGCGGCTGCCAATCGCCCCGCCGTGTTGATCACCGGTTCGGGGCCCGGGAGGCCGCCGGCATCGGGCGTGTACGTCGGAACCGAGGCAACCTTGCATCGGGTGGATCGTGCCGACACGGTGGCGTTCCTCGATTTCGACCGCGAGGTATTGGCGCCTCGGTATCGCGCCGGTGAACAGGCGATGGCCTTGTTGGTGCGGGCCGCTCGCCTGGTCGGTCCGCGATCGCGGGGCGGGCGAATACTGGTCCAGACGTTCGTCCCCGACCATGAGGTGATCCAGGCGGCACTGCTGGCCGACCCGGGTCGGATGATCGACGGCGAGCGCCGGCGGCGTCAGATGCTGAGCCTGCCACCGTTCGGCGCCTACGCCGAGATCTCAGGTGCCGGCAGCGACGAGTTCGTCGCCAGCGTGCCTCACGCCGACGGCGTTGCGATCGTGGGCGGAGATCGAGAGTATGTCGCCAGCGGTGGCGACTGGATGACGTTGGGTCGGGCACTCAATGCCGGCGTAAGGCCTGCCGGTGCGCGGCTGCGGATCGCCGTAGACCCGCAGCGCTAGTGCTCAGTCGCCGTGTCCGCCGACGACCCGCAGCGCTAGTGCTCAGTCGCTGTGTCCGCCATAGACTTGCAGTACGCGAAAACCGACTCGGCTGGCGATCCGGTCGCAGGTGAAACCTTCAGCGATCAACCACCGCTGCAGCGAGTCGGCGCCAAGGTGTTTCTGCACGACCAGGATCGCCTGCCCATCGTCGGCCAGCCGCGTCAGCCAGCGCGACAACAATTCGTGCAGTGCCAGCTTGCCGATCCGTATCGGAGGGTTCGACCAGATTGTCGAGAACCGAACATCGTCGGGCACGTCGTCGGGGGTGGCGACACATACGTTGTCGGTCTTGATGCGCTCGGCATTGCTCGCTGTGAGCTGACGGGCCCGGGCGTTGACATCGACCGCCCACACACAGGCCTCGGGGGCTCTCAACGCCAGGGTCAGGGCGATCGCCCCCGACCCGCACCCGAGGTCGAGAGCGTGGCCGGCCGGCGACGGCGACGGTGCCTCGCGAAGTAGCAGCGACGTGCCGGTGTCGAGATGGCCGTGGGAGAAAACACCGCGATCGGTATGCATCGTGAAAGCCACATCGCTCAGTGCGACGTCGACGACCTGTCGGTCGCTGATCACGTTGGGTTGTTCGTCGAAGTACTGCGCCACCGCAGCTAGCCTGGCACGTAATGGCCTATGCGATCCGCACCTACGGTGATCCGGTGTTGAAGTCGAAGGCTGCCCCGATCACCGTCGTCGACGGCAGGTTGATGCGGCTTGTCGACGACATGTTCACGACGCTCCGCGAGAGCGGGCTTGGTATCGCACTGGCTGCGCCCCAGATCGGTGTGCAGAAGCAGATCTTCGTGTGGGACCTCGACGGCAAGGAGGAAGCCATTTTCAACCCGGAGATCGTCGACTCCGATGGCGAGTGGGTCTACGACGAGGGATGCCTCTCGATCCCTGGGCTGTATGTCGAGATGCTTCGGCCCAAGACCGTGCTGATGCGCGGTGTCGACATCAGCGGTGAGATCGTCGAACGAGAGGCTGACGAGCTCGAGGCTCGCATGTTCCAGCACGAACTCGATCATCTGCATGGCGTGTTGATGTTCGATCGAATGCAGCCCGAGCAGCGCAAGCAGGCGATCGCCGAGTTCCGCCGTCTCGAGCGCGAGGCTGCCGCGACGACTCCTCCGCAACCCGAGCCCAGTCTGCGTCGCCTGCGTTTGAAGTGAGGCTGGTCTTTCTCGGCACGCCGGCAATCGCCGTGCCGACGCTCGAGTCGCTGGTCGACGCAGGTCACGAGATCGCACTGGTGGTCACGGGCGTCGACAAACGGCGCGGCCGGGGGAGTGAGACGTCGCCGAGCCCGGTCAAGGCCGCAGCCGTGCGCCTCGGCCTATCGGTCTCGCGCGAGGTCGACGACGTGCTCGATGTCGGCGCAGAGCTCGGCGTGGTGGTTGCGTTCGGCAAGATCATCCAGCCCCATTTGTTGGAGGCGCTGCCGATGGTGAACCTTCACTTTTCGCTGCTGCCGCGGTGGCGCGGGGCGGCGCCCGTCGAGCGGGCGCTGCTCGAGGGCGACGAAGTTACCGGAGTGTGTGTGATGGCGGTCGGCGAAGGGCTCGATACCGGCGGTGTGTATGCCACCGTCGAGGTGCCGATCGGCGACAGCACGACCGCCGACCAACTTCGGGCCGAGCTGGTCGGGGCCGGCAGCAAACTGTTGGTCAAGACGTTGGCAGAGGGCCTCGGTGAGCCTGACGAACAAGTCGGTACGCCGACCTACGCCGCCAAGATCGCCCCGGCAGAGCTGCGCATCGATTGGTCGCAGTCACCCGCACAAATCCACCGATTGATCCGGCTCGGACGTGCGTGGACGACGTTTCGAGGCGCACGCATCAAGATCCATACCGCCGACTTGATCGACGGTCGGATCGTGCCGATCGTGGTCCAGCCCGAAGGCAAGCCGTCGATGGCTTACGACGCATGGCACAACGGCGCCAGGCCGTCCGACGAAGAGCGCTTTTCATGACAGCCACAGCTCGCTCGGTTGCCTATGACGCTCTGAAACGAATCGAAGCCGATGGCGCCTACGCCAACCTCGTGCTCGGCGCGATGCTCGAACGGTCGAAGCTGGGAGACATGGATCGCCGATTCGCCACCGATCTCGTCTATGGCACAACCCGGATGCGGCGGGCATGCGACGCTGTGATCGATCGCTTCATCACAAAGGCTCCCGACCCCGCGACCCGAACCTTGCTGCGGCTCGGCGCCTACCAACTCGAGTTCGCCGGCGTGCCGCCCCACGCTGCTGTCGGTGAGACGGTGGCACTCGCACCAAAGCGTGTGCGCGGCTTCGTGAATGCTGTGCTGCGACGGGCCTCGGCGACCGAGATGGTGTGGCCGTCAGAGTTCGCTCGGCTCAGCTATCCCGACTGGATCGGCGAGTTGTTCGTGAATGAACTGGGGGACCAGAGGGCCGGCCTTACGATGCGAACGATGAACACGGCGGCCGTCGTGACGACCCGCGACGACGGCTACGTTCAGGACAAAGCGTCGCAATCGGTGGCAGCTGCTGTCGAGTGCAAGCCTGGTGAACGGGTGTTGGACACCTGCGCTGCACCGGGGGGCAAGGCAACCGCGATGGCATCAGCAGGAGCGATCGTGACCGCCGCCGACATCCGACCAAAACGGGTCAGCCTGATCACCGAGAACGCCCAGCGTCTGGGGCTCGAGATCGAAACCGTCGTCGCTGACGCCGCCGCCCCGCCGTTCGAACCCAGCTCATTCGACGCCGTGCTGATCGATGCGCCGTGCAGTGGATTCGGATCGCTACGCCGCCGCGCCGACGCCCGCTGGCGGATCCAGCCGAGCGACGTCACCGATCTGGTTGGACTCCAGCGCCGCATCCTCGAAGCATCGGCACCGCTGGTGCGCCCCGGAGGCCGCCTGGTGTACTCGGTTTGCACGTTCACGGCTGCCGAGTCGATCGACCACCCGGTACCCGACGGTTTCGAGGTCGATGATCGCCGGACTGAGAACGGTGACTGGAAGCCGTATGCGCACGGCTGGCGTGTGCTGCCACACGAAGCCGACACCGACGGGATGGTGCTGATTCGGTACCGTCGTTCGACATGAACGCCGCTGAACGCGATCACACACCGCTGCGCGCCAAGGTGCTGACCGTCAGCGACGGGGTGTTCCATGGTGCTCGCGACGACACCGGTGGCAGGGGATTGGCGGCGCACTTGGCGGCGAACGGGTTCGATGTCGTCGATCATCGTGTCACCCCGGACGGTGCCGGCGATGTCACCGCCGCGCTGATCGAGATGAGCGACGGGTTTGCCGGTCTGATCGTAACCACCGGCGGAACCGGCTTCGCTCCCCGCGATCAAACACCCGAGGGCACGCGGGCCGTGATCGAGCGTGAGGCCCCCGGACTGGCCGAGGCGATGCGCCTGATCAGCCCGTTCGGTCGTCTCTCGCGAGGGGTGGCCGGGATTCGGGGCGGCTCGGTCATCTGTAATACACCGGGCTCACCGAAAGGCGCGATCGAACAGATCGACGCTGTCATCGACGTGCTTTCGCACGCCCTGCGCCTGCTCCACAGCGACCCGACCGATCACTGAACTGCGGCGCCGAGGGCGATCGGCTCAGACCGCAGCGGTGGCTGTGACGATTTCGATCCTGAGACCTTCGTAGTAGTGCAGTTCGGTGCGCAGCGTGCCGTCGCAGCGCCACTTGATGATCGCTGCCGTGCCTTGATAGTCGTGGCGGCGGCCATAGCGGTAGTGCTCCTCGTAGCGATGGGTGCCGTTGGCGAAAAAGCCCTTCACAGCTGGAACGCCCTGTGACGGATCGTGCAAGCGCCCCAGTCGGTAGTGACGGATCTGCTTCAACTGCCCGCTCGGCCGAAAGCGCGAGTAGGCCGGCATTTGCCCTCCTGGGTCTTCCAACTCGCCTCGGTCGTACCAGGCGACATGCTCGAGCACGCCATCGACCGACTTGCGAACGCGGCCGGTGAAACACCTGGGGATCTCATCGTCCGATTCGACATTGAGGGTGGTGACGAATCGGAACGACATGGAGTTGGGAAGCAGGTCCACCGACAGTGTTATCGCCTGTTTGAAGGGTGTTCTTGAGACACCGATGAGGATCGGGAGACGAATCCATTGCGCTCGTCGTTCGTTAGGTCGGTATCCTCGGCGGTCGTGCTGCGTCTCGTACTTCCCAAAGGGTCGCTCGAACGGGCGACGTTCGATCTGTTCGAGGCCGCCGACCTGAGCGTCGTGCGGTCATCGGGGGTCGAGTACAAGGCAGCGATCGACGATCCGCGCATTGATGAGGTACGGATTCTGCGCCCCCAAGAGATCGCCGGATACGTCGCCGAGGGCTTGTTCGACATGGGCATCACCGGTCGCGACTGGATCGAAGAGACCGCTGCACAGGTCGAGAGCCTGGGTGAGCTGAATTACTCGAAAGCGACGTCCAGCCCGGTCAGGGTCGTGGTCGCCGTCGCCGGCGACTCAACGGTGCAGCGCGTCGAGGATCTGCCGAACGGGGTACGCGTTGCCTCTGAGTACCCGGTTATGACCGAGCGCTATTTTTCCGCTAAGGGAGTCGACGCTGATGTGCGTCTTTCGTATGGCGCCAGCGAGGCCAAGATCCCCGACATTGCGGACTGTGTGGTCGACATCACGGAAACCGGGCGCGCTCTTCGTGCGGCCGGTTTGCGTGTGATCGACACGATCCTGATCAGCTACACCGAGGTCGTCGTCAACCCGACCAGCTTCGCCAACCCCGCCAAGCGCCGGGCGATGGAGCAGCTGATGACTCTGTTGAACGGTGCCCTCGAGGCACGCGGCAAGGTGTTGCTGAAGCTCAATGTCGCCGCTGACAAGCGCGACGCCGTGCTCGCTGAGATGCCGGCCGCAAAGTCGCCGACCGTCAACCAGCTTGCCAACGGCGACTACGCGATCGAGACCGTCGTCGAGAAGAACGGCATCAACCGGCTGATTCCCTCGCTCCGAGAGGCCGGTGCGACCGATCTGCTTGAGATCCCGATCCTCAAGATCGTGCACTGATCGATGTGGCCGGCTTGTGATTTCAGGAATCGTCACCGGGTTCGACGAGGTCAAGGGGCTCGGCACCGTCACCGTTGACACGGGCACGGCCTACATGTTTCACGTGACCGAGATCGTCGACGGCACTCGCACGGTCGATGTCGGCCAGTCCGTACGATTTCAGCCCCTGGCCAAGTTCGGTCACTTCCAGGCCTGCAAGGTCCACAAGGTCTGAGATGGAAGACCGCGACCGTCGCATCATCGACGTCCTGATCACGCTCCAGTCCGGCGAGGTGACCACGTACGGCGATATCGCCGACACGGCGGGTTATCCCAAACACTCACGCCTGGTCGGGCGGATCCTTCAGACCACCGACATCGATGTGCCATGGTGGCGTGTGGTCAACGCCGCGGGCCGTCTGGTGCCGGGCCACGAAAGAGAGCAGACCGAACTGCTGCTCGAAGAAGATGTGGTGATTCGCAACGGCCACGTGAATTCCGCACCGTACGGACGGTTCAGCGAGGTCTGATCCTCGCCACGAGCCTCAGTCATCGTCGGGGGACGATTGACCCGTCTGACTCTTGATTGCTACGAACGCCATGCGGATGTTGACGAGTGCGTCACTCATGGCCGCCGCGTCATCGCCGAGGCGGTTGCCGAGGCCATCGACGAGCATCGCCATCGAGTCGATCGCAAGCGAAGCCGACACCATGTCCGGCGTCGGCGACGACAGATGGATCGCGGCTAGCTCGTAAAGGCCCATCACATGGTTCGCCACCACCACTTCGGCGGAAACATCGGCCAACCGGGCTCGAGCTTCGGCCATCGCTGCCTCGATCTCGGCGGTCTGGTCGGCGACCCCGCCCTCTTCATCGATGCTGGTCAAGTCGGTTTCGTCACTCACGTGCGCTACCCTACCCAGGTCGGTCGTATTGGCGACCGGCTGACAATCGAGGCGAAGTGGGGCTTGTCCAATCGGCTCCCACCCGGCCACCAGCTCGTGCACAACACGATCTGAGTGCGTCCAGGTTGATGAAGATCACGGCCTCCAAGTCGTTCGTAACCGGACGACCTGGTGCGTCTGCTCCGCATTGACTTCGCGTCGAGCAGAGACGTAACACAAACTGGGAGGCCAAACCCATTGCACAGGAGTGATCAGTCATAGCCCCGCCGAAGAGCGACCAACACCGCGTCAACGACCGCATCAGGGCCCGCGAGGTCCGTTTGATCGGTCCCGACGGCAATCAACTCGGGATCAAAGCGGTTCCCGAAGCGCTCCGGATGGCCCGTGGGCTCGACCTCGACCTTGTCGAAGTTGCGCCGATGGCAAACCCTCCGGTCTGCCGAATCATGGACTACGGAAAGTTCCGGTACGAAGAAGCGCAGAAAGCCAAGGAAGCACGACGCAAGACCGTCCACGTCACGATCAAGGAAGTCAAGTTTCGCCCGAAGATCGGCAAGGGTGATTTCGACACCAAACTGCGGCATCTAACCGAGTTCATCGAGGAAGGCCACAAGGTGAAGGTCACCCTTCAGTTCCGTGGCCGAGAGATGGCACACCCCGAGTTGGGGCGCAAGATCCTCGACGACGTGATCACGACGGTTGGACCGATCGCCAAGGTCGAGAGTCAGGCCCGTATTGAAGGTCGCAGCATGACACTCGTGCTGTCGCCCGACAAGAAGGCCCAAGAGATGATCAAGAAGGCGGCTGAAGAGGCTCAGAAGAGGGCTGCGTACGAAGCAGCCCTGGCGGAACAGACCGCCGAGTCCGCCGCCGAATCCGAATCCGCCGACACAGCAGCAGCGGAACCTGCGGCTCAGAGCGATGAGCCGGAAGCGTCCGATGACAACCCAGAACTGATCGAAGAGCCTGCTGCGACAACCGTGGTTGGGGCCGAACAGGCACCCCTCGATATATCAGGAGACGAATGATGCCGAAGATGAAGACATCGAAGACCGCAGCCAAGCGGTTCAAGAAGACCGGAACGGGCAAGCTCCGTCGCGAGCAGGCAATGCGTCAGCACCTGTTCGAGAAGAAGGCGTCGACCCGTACCCGTCGCCTCGAGGGTGACGTCGATGTTCACCCGGCCGACGTCAAGAAGATCAAGCGCCTCCTCGCCGAGCGCTGATTCCATTGATCAGCATCGACTGACCGACACAAGGAGACAACAAGATGGCACGCGTCAAACGCGGTGTGGTTGCCAAGCGGCGCCACAAGAAGGTACTCAAGCAAGCCAAGGGCTACTACGGCAACAAGAGCCGTTCGTTTCGGGCCGCCAACGAGCAGCTGCTCCACAGTGGGCAGTACGCATTCCGTGACCGGCGCGCCAAGAAGGGCGAGTTCCGTCGCCTCTGGATCCAGCGCATCAACGCTGGATGCCGCCTCAACGACATGAGCTACAGCCGCTTCATCGCCGGCCTCAACGCCGCCGGTATCGAGGTCAATCGCAAGGTCCTCGCCGATCTGGCGATTACGGATGAGGCGGCCTTCTCGGCCCTCGTCGCCCGGGCCGAGGCTGCGCTCTAGGGAGCGAGTTCAGATGGGTCGCATCGCCCTCGGTTTGCGATCTTCCGTTCGGCTCGCCGATCGGATCGGCCCAAACGGAGCGAAGTTCTGAGCGAACAACTGACCTTCACCAATTCGAAGGTTCAGCGACTGCGGCGCCTGCTGGGGCACCGCAGCTCGCGATCCGAGGAGGGCGCCTTCGTCGTCGAGGGTCCGGTGCTGATAGCCGAGGCCGCCGCCGCCGGCTGGGAGATCGAGGCAGAGTTCGTTGCCCCCGACTCCGCCTTCATCTCTGACGCACCCGTGTTCGAACTTGCTGAGGGTGTAATCGAGCGGGTTGCCTCCACCGAGCGCCCGCAACCGAATCTCGCGATCGTCAGGCTGCGATCGGCGAGTTCATCGCTGGCGGAGGCCTCTTTCGTGGTCGTTGCAGACCGGGTGAACGATCCGGGCAATCTCGGCACGATTCTGCGCTCATCGGAAGCGGCGGGTCTGGATGCCGTCGCACTAACCCCGGGCTCGGTCGACGCCTTCAACCCGAAGGTTGTGCGCGCCAGCGCCGGCGCCGTATTCCATGTGCCGATCGTGGTGGCGACATTCGGCGAGGTGAGCGACGCCGGGCTCCGGCTGATCGGCACCTCATCGCATCATGGCGATCGCCACACCGAAGCCGACTGGTCCGGCCGAATCGCGATTGTGCTCGGCAATGAGGCTCACGGTCTCGCCGACCAGGCCGAGGTCGACGCGTGGGTGCGGATCGAGCACCAAGGCCGTGCCGAGAGCCTCAACGTCGCGATGGCCGGCACGATCCTGGCGTTCGAAGCTGCGCGTCAGCGCTGACGATCTCGACCGATGGTCCGTAGCGGCGTCAGTCGCTCCCGGGCTCGGCGATAGTGGTACTGGTCGAACTCGGCGTTGTCGATGTGCTGGTTGTCGAACTGGTCGGTGGCACGGTCGAGGTGGTGGTGCTGGCCGAGATGGTGGTCGTGGTGGTGGTCGGCGCGCGTAGTGGTGGCGGGTTGGGGATCGGTTCGTCTGACAGCAGCGCCGCCACCACATCGCGGATGAACGAGGCGCGGGCGTCTGTAGCCGCCGGCGTGAGGTGCACCGACTCGACGTACGACGCCGCATCCATAGCCGCCACCGTGAGCCCCCAGTCGGCCAGAACACAGGCCGACTCGGCGGCACACCAAACGCGTAGCGCTTCGGAATACGTCTCCTGGGCAACCGCAGCTGGGCTGCCGGGCCGACCCTGCGTCGTGAGAATGACCAAACGACGGCCGTCCGTAAGCTCCAACGCCTGGTCCCAATGCCGAGTCCAGAGCTGATCGCTGAACAACGTCGCGTCATTCGTACCGAGCGCAAGCACAACGAGATCGCCGAGTGCCTTGGCTTGGGACCACATCTGCAGCAGCTCGAGTCCGGACGGGGCGCACGTATGATTGCCCGGTTCGGGTTCCGGAATCAGCAGCAGCGGGCGCTGACCGTCGGTCTGGAGAACTCGGCACTGCCAACCGAACGCCAACGACCGTGCGCCAACGCCGTCGACTGCCGAGGTGCATCCAATCTCGGAAAAACGATCTGCGTGCAGCGTCCGAGTACCCGACATAAGGGAATCACCGACGACCGCGACCTGACAACCGTCGGCGTCCCCGTCACCGAATGTCGGGTACGGCCATGGGGGCAGGGCGCTCGAGCGGCCACCGTCGAAGAATTTCAGAAGAATCCGGGACCTCTGATCGGCCTCGCCGGTCGAGGGTAGGTCGACAGATCGTTGGAATCGGGCGACCGCGTCGACGGTCGCCGGCCCGTACATGCCGTGGGCGGCGATGTCGGCACCCGTCACGATGTTCAACATTCGCTGCAACAACAACACGTCGATGCCGTTGTCTCCCTCGGCCAGCGTCGAGGTCTGTTCGGGATCGATGCCGTTGTCTCGGTCGACCGGCGTCGAGGTCTGTTCGGGATCGATGCCGTTGTCCTCGTCGACCGGCGTCGAGGTCTGTTCGGGATCGATGCCGTTGTCTCCCTCGGCTGGCGTCGAGGTCGAACTCATGGTGGTTGTCGATGACGATCTGTGGGCGGAGGCGCCACCCGTAGAGGTTGTCGTGGTGTCCGAAGCCGTTCTCGACCGCTCGGGTGCCACGCTGGTGGCGGCGTCCAGATCGAATTCGGGGGAAGCGATCGAGGCAGCGCCTGCGGTAGGTGCGGGCGGCTCGTCGCTGGTGATCCACACGGCCATGGTCACCAAGGCGGCGGTGGCAGCGGTTGCGGCGATGGCCAAGCGCGGGTGGCGATCGATCACACGAGCATTCTCCATCGATCCCACACCACGACGATAGGGGCCCGCCGTCACCTCGGTGCCCACGGATCGTCGAAGTCAGACGTCGATAACCGGTTGGTCAGGACCGTGTTGGCGGCCTAGTCTTGGTGGCTGTGACGACGGCCCCGCGATTTCGGTGCCCCGGGCGGACAGCCTGGGGACGGCAACGCTGACACCCAGCGCGCCCGCACCTGAGTCCATCCGGGGATGACCTTGTTCGCTCCCGTACGCTCGTCGTTATGAAAGGACTCCCGTGATCGACGAAATACGCAGTGCTCGTGATGCAGCGCTCAAACAGGTCGAAGCCACCGAATCGCTCGAATCGGTGACCTCTATCGGCACCCGATTGCTGGGCAAGAAGGGCCAGCTCGTCCAGCTCAAGACTCAACTCGGCGGTTTGCCGACGATCGATCAGAAGAAGGCTGCCGGCCACGCCTTCAACGAGGCGATCCAGGTCGTTACCGCTGCGCTCGAGGCCCGTACGGTCGAACTCGGCGAATCGGCGATGGCTGCGCAGGTCGACGCCGAATGGATTGATCTCACCGAGGACGTCGTCAAGCCGAGCCGCGGACACGCCCATCTCGTGACTCAGGCCTGGGAGCGGCTCGAAGACGTATTCATCGGACTCGGATTTCGGGTCGCCGAGGGCCCGGAGGTCGAAACCGACTGGCACAACTTCGAAGCCCTCAACATGGGGGAAGGGCACCCGGCTCGCGGTGAATTCGACACACTGTTCGTCGATCACGCCGCGCCCGGCGGCCGGCCCGGTCGCACGGTGTTGCGTACCCACACCTCGCCGGTGCAGATCCGCACGATGCTCGAGCAGGATCCGCCGATCTACATCGTCGCCCCTGGGCGGGTGTTTCGCCGCGACACACCTGACGCGACGCACATGCCGGTGTTCCACCAGATCGAGGGACTTGTCATCGATCGCAACATCACGATGGCCGACTTGGCCGGCACGATCGAGGCCTTCACCAAGGCATTCTTTGGCGCCGATTTCTCATCGCGGCTGCGCCCTTCGTACTTCCCGTTCACCGAGCCCTCTGCCGAATTCGACATTCAGCGGCCCGACGGTTCGTGGCTCGAACTTGGGGGATGCGGGATGGTGCACCCCAACGTGCTGATCGCCGGCGGGCTCGATCCCGAGCGGTGGAGCGGGTTCGCGTTCGGCTTTGGCATCGATCGGATGGCCGTGATGCGCCATCAGATCAAGGACCTTCGCGACATGTACGTCAATGACGCCCGTTTCTTCGAGCAATTCTGACAAGGAGGCAACGAGATGAAGATCCTTCTTTCGTGGCTCAATGAGTACGGCGAGTTTGCCGACCCTGCCGATCAGGCGGCCGTCGGGCGTCTGGCCGATGTGATGACCGGGCTCGGACTGGAGGTCGCCGACGTCGAACGCCTCGGCGACACCGTCGATGGCGTGGTCACGGCCCAGGTCAAGCGACTTGTACAGCATCCTGACGCATCCAAGGTGCAGCGCGTCTATGTCGACGCCGGCGACGGTCACGAGCGACATGTGTGGTGCGGCGCCTTCAACATCAGCGAGGGCGACATCGTGCCGTTGGCGACGTTCGGCACGACGATGCCGAACGGGATCACGATCGAGCGGCGCGGCATCCTGGGCATCGACTCCGAGGGCATGCTTTGTGCCCCCGACGAACTAGGACTCGGCAGCGACCACAGCGGCATCCTGATCCTGCCCGAGGGCACCCCGTTGGGTGTTCCCTACGGCGAGGCGCTCGGAGTGCAGCGAGACTTCCTGTTCGACCTCGACGTCACCCGAAACCGGCCGGACTGCTGGGGGTATGTCGGTATCGCCCGCGACGTCGCCGCACAGATGGGCGTCGAGTTCCGCCCGCCTTCACCGGTCTTGACGGTCGACGGTGGTGAGATCTCGGCGCCGGTCGAGCTGATCGACGGTGACAAGTGCGGTCGCTTCACCAGCATGGTGCTGTCTGGAATCGAGGTCGGTGCCAGCGCAGAGTGGATGCAGCGACGCCTCACCGCAGCGGGGATGCGCCCGATCAGCAACGTTGTCGACGTTTCGAACTACGTCATGCTCGAACTCAACCAGCCAAACCATGCCTATGACCTCGACACGCTCGGCGGCGGCGGCTTCCGCGTGCGGGTCGCGTCGGACGGCGAGCAGATGCAGACCCTCGACGGCGAGAATCGCCCTTTCACACCGAACGACCTGCTGATCTGCGATGCCCAAGATCAGCCGATCGGTGTCGGTGGTGTCATGGGCGGC
>Ga0255048_10000286_pt1 | contig 39252 bp, 61 predicted proteins | sample JV7_2_2_MG_FD_183619 | JGI IMG/M metagenome (GOLD analysis project Ga0255048, IMG submission 183619) | Seawater microbial communities from Jervis Inlet, British Columbia, Canada - JV7_2_2 | ecosystem: Environmental > Aquatic > Marine > Inlet | place: Canada: British Columbia | collected 2016-10-06
TGGACCAATCCAGCATCAACGCCCGCCTGAAGCGGGTGACCGACAACACGTATGAGGACGCTGTCCTGGCGGGTGTGGTGCAGGCCGGCTGGACCGAGGTATCGATCACGGTCATCACCGACGGGTTCCGGTACGTCATCCAGCGGGACGCGCGCCTCGACTACGAGACCGACTACAGCGGCGAGCTCGACGCGGGGGACCTCGTCCCGTGACCACGACCACGTACAATCTGAATTGGACCACCGGCCCCCAGTCCGGGAACTTCACCTCGTTCCCGTTCGGGTTCACGACGTCCGCGGCTACCTTGATCCAGTGCTTTCAGGACAAGTTCCCGGAGTTCGACGCGGTCGACGTCCTGGACGTGGTCCAGCCGGCGCTCGACGACGCCTCGTGCTGGATCAGTGAGTCCGCGTGGGGGAAGAAATACAAAGAGGCGGTGCTGCTGTACGCCGCGCACACCGTCTGGGACTGGACCCGCGACGAGCAGGACGGGCGCGGAAACATCACGTCTGAGAAGGTGGGGCCGCAGTCGAAGGCGTACGCGTCCGGCACCGACGAGGGTGACTACTGGCTGTCGCTGTCGAAGTACGGGCGCCAGTTCATGTCGAAGCGCCGTCTGATCTTCGGGGCGAGGATCTGCTGATGCCCGTGACCGAAACAGACTTCGGGCTGGACAAGCTCCTGAAGGGCTTTCAGAAGCCCAAGAGCGCTGCGGTGCACATCGGAGTGTTTGGCGACGGCGCGCAGCGTGAGGACGACGAGGGGATTGACAACGTCCTGCTGGCCGCCGTTCACGAATTCGGGCGCCGAGACGGCAGCATCCCGTCGCGGTCCTTTCTCCGCGCGACCATCATCGAGAATCGCCGAAAGTACGCGCGCATGTTCGAGCACTTCATCAAGCGGTTCGGCGGCGACCCGGCAGGGATTCGAAAGACACTCGACGCGATGGGACTCCAGGTTGTCGGTGACGTCCAAAAGAAGATCTCCGACGGGATCAAGCCACGACTCGAAGACTCGACCCTGAAGGCGAAAAAGCGACGCTTCGGGAAAGAGTCCACGACGCCACTTGTCGCCACCGGAGATCTGCGCCAGTCCATCGCCAGCAAGGTAGTGAACACGTGAGTGTGTCGTGCGCCATCGACGCGTTCCCCGAGCCCGTCACACTGCGCCGGCAGTCCGTGCCCACGTCCGTCAAGGGCATCGTCACCGCGGGCCCGGAGACGTTGACGCCAGGTATCGTGATGAGCAGCTACCCTGCGCCAGGCGACCAGGTCCAGCGGCTCCCCGACGGGATCCGGCACAATGACATCCGGAGCTTTCATTCGCGGGCGGAGCTCATCGGGGCAGATGACCCGGGCGGCCGGCTCCCCGACAGGCTCACCCGTGCCAACGGCGTCACCTACGAGGCGCTCCGCATCGACGACTACAGCGACCAGGGCGGCTACTGGCATGCGCTTGCGGTCCGGGTCCAGGTGCAACCATGAGTGTCGACTGGAACGCAGTGAAGGACGCGCTCTACGACTTCGTAGAGACCGAGCTTGCGAGCCTCCCCGGCGGAGCTCCGCCCATTCTGTGGACGGGCCAGAAGGTCACCCGCGACGCCTACCCGTACGTCCGCCTTGCGTGGCTGACCGGGGATATCCGAACGTCTTTCACGGACAGCACCAAGCGCACGTTCGACGACGGCCAGGCGCTCGGGGAAGAGCTCCTCGAAGAGAAGATCGGGCCGCGCGAGCGTGGGCTGTCGGTCACCTTCCACGGGGCCCCGAACGACATCACGACGCCACTGCAGGCGGTCAGCGACCTTGCTACGGCGCTTGAGCACGAAAGCGTCAACGACGCGCTGCGCACGGCCATTCCCGATCGGAGCGTGGTCCTGAACCCAGACGGGGCGGCCATCGCCGTTCCTGACGTCGCAAACGACGCCTACATCCACAGCGCCGTGCAGGACTTCATCGTGCGCGTTACGTCCGTCTCCGGGCGCCGCACTGGCTACGTGGAACAGATCGCCGTCACGGGTGATGTGAGCGGGATCGACATCTCCAAAACCTACGAGACAGAGGTAACGCCATGAGCTTGGATAGCGTCGTAGTCGTCAACATCAACCTGCAGACCAGTCCCCTCGAAAAGGCCGGCTTCGGCACGGCCATGATCGCGGGGTACACCGACGCCATCGCGGAGAGGGTGAAGACCTACACGGCGGCGACTGGGATCGCGGACATGCAGTCGGACGGGTTCGCGGCCGACAGCCCGCACGTGCGCGCGGCTCAGTCGCTTCTGGCGCAGGCCCCGAACGTTGTTCAGTATAAGGTCGGCCGGTTCGCGCTGGTCCCGACCATGTCGCACCTGATTACGGTGGACGCTGGATTCATCGGCGTAACCTACACGGTCGAGATCAACGGCGAGGCTTTCTCGTTCACGGCTGTGACCGCGGACCCGATCGACATCGCGGCAGGACTCGACGCGGCAATCAACGCGGGTTCGGAGCCTGTCACCTCCGACGACAGCGCGGCTGATGGGACGTTCACGCTGACGGCCGACGTCGCCGGCGACCTGTACACGCTGCTGATCTTCACCGACAACGAGCCGGAAGCGACCATGTCGCAGCTCAACACCACGGCGGACCCGGGCATCGCGACGGACCTGGCCGCGGTGCTGGCTGCCGACGACGACTGGTACGGGCTCACGCTCACATCGGAGAGTCCCGACGAGATCGAAGCCGCGGCCGGATGGGTCAGCACGCTGGATAAGATCTTCGTGTCCCAGAGCGCGGACGGCAGCGTCCAGGATGCCCCGGACACGGTGCCGCCTTCGGTGGACATCGGAGACGTCCTCTTCTCCAACTCCTACGCGAACTCCTCTCTGTGGGCGCACCGAGAAGAAGGCGCCTACATGGGCGCCGGAGTGCTCGGACGCATCCTCCCGACCGACCCGGGGAGCGCCACGGTCAACGGAAAGCGGCTGTCCGGCATCACGACCAGTTCGTGGAGCACGACCGAGATCGCGAACATGGACGCCAAGAAGGTCAACCACTACGACCGCCTGGGCGGCGTCGGGTTCCTTCGCGAAGGCACGATGGCGTCCGGCCAGTTCATCGACACGATCCGCGGCTCGCACTGGCTGAAGGCCAGACTTCAGGAGCGCGTCTTTGCCCTGATTGCGACGCTGCAGAAAATCCCATACACCGATGCAGGGATCGGGCTCGTCGTGGCAGAGGTTCGCGCCCAGGCGAACGAGGGCATCACGCAGGGCTACCTGTCCCCCGACCCGTACGACGAGGACAACGACATTCTGGACCCGTTCATCCTCACGTTCCCGCGTGCGTCCGACGTGTCCGACAACGACAAGGCGAATCGCATCCTCCCGGACATCGTCCTTCAGGCGAAGCTCGCGGGCGCCATTCACAAGGTGATCCCGATCACCGTCACGCTTTCGCTGTAAGCCAGCGACCGGAGGCCAGACCATGACTTCGACCTACAACGCGCGAGACCTCAAGATCTCTTTCGGTGGCCAGCCGATCGAGGGGTTCGCTGATGGCGACTTCTTCGAGTTCGAGAAAGAGTCCGACGATTATTCTGACCGGGCCGGCACAGATGGTTCCGTGACCCGCAGCAGGATGAACGACCCCCGGGCAACCGCGACGCTCACCACCGAGCAGAGTTCGCTTGCGAACGACCAGCTCAACGCTGTGCGGCAGACTGGGCTCGCCACCGGGCTTCCGGTCGCATTCGAAGCGCTCGACCTGAACGGGGCTACGGTCCTGGCCGGTCTGGCGTGGGTCCAGAAGCCGGCGCCTGCCAGCTATGCCCGCGAGGCAGGCACCCGCGTGTGGCCGATCCGGATGGAGACGCTGGCTGAAAACTACGGCGGCATCCTGACGTGAGCCAGCTCGAAAGCTATCAGACCGAGATCGACGGCTGGTCCTATCGGATGAAGCACTTGAGCGTCCGCAAGTCGATGTGGGTGCTGACGCGGATCATGAAGGTGCTCGCCCCCGGCGTGGACTCGGCGAGCGACGCGGCCGAGCAAATCGCGCAGGCTGGTGCTGACTTCTTCGGGACGGTCGCCCAGAATCTGGACCCGGAAACGCTGTGGGCCACGATGATGGACATGGCGGAGGTGTGCGAGGCAAAGCAGGGCGCGGGGCAATGGACCGAGCTTGCACCGATGTTCGAGCATCATTTCTTCGCGCGAGACATGGGGATGCTTCTGTGGTTCGTCTGGGCCCTGAAGTCGCAATACAGCCCTTTGCTCGCGGGTCTCGCCGCACGGAACGCCGAAGAGGCGGGGGACGAGGCCGGGGCGACGAACGAGACCACGACGACAAGCCCTGGCTGATGTGGCGGATCTGGGCGGAGGGAAAAGCAACGCTTCAGGAGCTCGATACGCACTGGGATCTGGGGGATGCGCTCGACGCTAACGAGGTCCTGGACGAGATTGCGGACGCGCAGGAGAGGGCGGAGAAGGAACGCGGGAGGTAGACGGGCATGGTCATAAAAGAGTTTCTCGTCTCTCTCGGGATCAAGACTGACGGCGCGGGCTTCCGCAACGTCCTGGGCTCACTTCAGGATCTCCGCGGCGCAGCCGGCGCGCTCGCCATCGCTTTCGCCGGGATCAAGGCGGGCCAGCAGCTCGCAGCCATCACGGTCCAGGTCGCGAAGCTCGGCGACACCATCGACAAGACCGCGGGCCAGTTCGGCATTGCCCGCGACGAGTTCCAAGAGCTGGGGTTCGTCGCTGGGCTCGGCGGCGTTTCCGCCGGCCAGTTCTCGAAGAGCCTCAAAGAGCTATCCAAGCGCGCAGGCGAAGCGGCGATCGGGCTCGGCGAGTCTTCGCGTGGGTTCGACTCTCTCGGGATCGACATCCGCGACGCCCAGGGGAAACTGAAGACGGCGCCGCAGCTCTTCGAGGAAGTGGCCGACGGGATCAAGGGGATCGAGGACCCGACCGCCCGCGTTCGTATCGCGTCGGATCTGTTCGGCCGCAGTGGCGCGAACATGATCAACGTCCTGAAAAACGGCGCGGGAGCCATCCGAGAGCAGCGCAAAGAGTTCCGGTCCCTGGGCGGTGTGCTTGGGACAGATGTCGTTGACGCCTCGGTCCAGTTCATTGACGACCAGCTGCGCCTGGATACCGCCCTTCAGGGCATCAAAAACACGATCGCAAAGGGGCTGCTCCCGGCCTTCAACAGCGCACGCAAGGCGCTGATCGAGTGGACGAAGGCGAACGGGCCCGCCATCCGGTCGCAGCTTCTGCCCTTCATGCGCCGCCTCGGCAGGTTCGTCGGCAACCTGGCGACCGCCTTCGCCCGTGCGTCGGCGTTCATCGTCAAAAGCATCGGTCCCATGCGCGCCGCGTTCATCGCCTTGCTTGTCGTCGTGGGGCTTCTGGTTGCCGCCTTCGGGATCTGGCCGATCGTGATCGCCGTGGTCATCGGGCTGATCGCGGCAGTGATCGACGACCTCGAAGAGATGGGCAAGGGCGGCCGGTCCGTGATCGGTAGCCTGATTACGCAGTGGGACGCCTTCATTGAGTCGTTGCGGGAGCCGGTCAGCGGCGATGACCCGTGGTTCGTGACCGTAGCCAAGGACGCGGTGGCAGCATGGGATGCCGTGAACGCAGCGGTCGACGCCGCGCTCAAGAGCCTGAACGAAGCCATGTTTCAGGTTGAGAGCTTTTCCAGGAGGGTCGGGCCACTGGGTAACATCATTGGCGGCGGAGGAACTATTACCCGCAACCTGCCAAGGGCTTTCCGTGGTTCGGCTGCGGCCGGTGGCGTGGCGTCGGCGGGAGCCCGGACCACATCCACCGTCGTCAACCAGACGAACAACACAACGATCAACGCCCCGAGCGGCGAGGCTGGCGCCATCGGTGGGGCTGTCCGGCGCAACGCGCGGACCTCAGATCGCAACCTGCGACGCACGGCTCAACAGCTGAGCCTGGAGCCGGCCCAGTAATGCCCACCCGCGTCATATTCGGCGGTGTGCTCTCGTTCGACTTCATCGACTTTGACGCCGATCTCCAGCGGACCATGACCGACACGAACACGGTTACCCGGCACAAGGTCGAGACCGGCGCAGACGTGACGGACCACATCCGCCGCGACCCCGCGACATACACGTTGCGCAGCGTCGTGAGCAACTCAGCCCTTCTCACGGCAGACCAGAAGGCACAGCAGCCGGCCGACCGTGCCGAAGAGGCATATCAGCGGATCCTGGAGAAGCTCGGAACCGTGGTTGCCGTAGAGACCCCGAAGCGCATCTACACGCAGATGGTGATCGAATCCATCTCGAACACCGAAGACGGCACCACCGGCGACGCGATGGACTTCGAGATCACGTTCGTTGAGCTGCGCCGCGCTGATTCTCAGGACGTCGCCGCGCCCGTGACCGAGGTGAAACGCGCCAAGCCCGGCGAGAAGGCAGGAAGACAGGAGTCGACCGAGGCGAGCGCAGACAACGCGGACGCGGCGGGGCAATCTGTCCTGTCGTACGTTACGGGGATCGGCTGATGGCGGCGCTCGAGCTGGCGATTGAGACGGAGTTCCAGCGGTACCAGTATTCGGTGACCCTCGACGGCGTCGTGTTCCAGCTGGTATGGGTCTGGAGCGAGCGCGCGCAGCAGTGGTTTGTGGACCTCCTGGACTCCGACGGCAACGCCATCCGCTCGGGGCTGGCCGTCGTGACAGGGTTCCCGCTGTTCAGCCTCCTGGCCGAATCGTCTCGCCCCCTTGGTGAGATGGTGATCACGCAGGTGTCCAGCCCGAAGAGGGAGCCCGCCGAGACGGACCTTGGGGACTCGCACGCGATCGTCTACCTGGACGCCGATGAGCTTGCGGGGTTGTCGTCGTGACGGAACTCATTGGCCGAAGCTATGAGCTCAACCTGGGCGGCACCCTGATCCGCGAGCACGATATGGCGTTCGAGGTTGAGCGGTCCCTGTCTCGCGAGCACAACACGGCGACAATCACTGTCTTCAATCTCCCGAAGCGGAAGCGCGACGGGCTGTCGACGGACGAGGACGTGCCTACATCCCTCCGCGCCGGGTACGGTAACCGGTTGGAAACGCTCTTCGTGGGTGACATGACGAACGTCCAGCACGTTCGCGACGGCGGCGATTGGGTGACCACGATCGAATCAGGCGACGGAGCCAACGCGATCCGCCGCTCCCGGGTGGCGCTGTCCTTCCGTAAGGGGGCTAAGATCAAGGACGTGCTGACGGCCGCCGCGAAAGAGGTCGGGGCAGACATTGGGAACGTGATCCTGAAGGGCAAGGAAGGCGGGATCAAGGGGATCGCAGACAACGTCGAGGAGTTCCTGGCGGGCCGTGTGCTCTCCGGTTCGGCCTACGACAATCTCGAAGAGATCGCTGACTCGCTGGGCTACCGGACGTCTATCCAGGACGGCGCGATCCAGCTGCTGGGCGACGATGAGACGAGTTCGAACGAGGTTGCTGCGCTGCTGTCTCCGTCCACCGGGCTCATCGGTTCGCCGGTCCGGGCTGAGAAGCGGCGCATCGAACTTCGCTCGCTGCTGCGCCGCGGGTTGCTGCCGGGCCGCAAGGTGAAGGTCGAGTCCAGGGACGTCAACGCCTTCTTCCGAATTGAAAAAGGGCAGTACAGCGGCTCGACCGACCAGGACGACTGGTTCGCGGATCTGGAGGTCAAGCAACTATGACCGCCGGAGCGAACCCCACATGGGCCAGGATCATCAAGGACGCCGTCGACCGCGGAACCTTCAAGCTGCGCGTTGCTGTCCCGTGCCGTGTCGAGGCCGTCAACGTGGACGACAACAGCGTCGACGTGAAGCCGCTCATCACGGAGCAACCACTACAGGGTGAGGCGCCTCAGTCGGTGCCCGTTGTGACGGATGTCCCCATCTGCATCTGGAGCGGGGGTGGTTTCTTCTCCTCGTTCCCTGCGGCCAAGGGTGACGAGGGGATCGCGCTGGTCTGCGACCGAGCGATCGATAGGTGGCTGGGCGGCGACGGGTCCGAGGTGGACGCCTTCTTCAGGCGGCACCACAACATCAGCGACGCGGTGTTTCTGCCGGGCGGCCAGGCGTACGCTCGAGCGTTCAAAGACGTCCACGCAAAAAATGCGGTATGGGGCAAGGACGGCGGCGTTCAGATCCACCTGACGCCCGACGGCTTGATCTGCCTGGGCAGCAAGGATCCGGCGGACGCGCTGGCCCTGGCGGGCAAGGTGGACACGGAGATCGCGAACCTTCAGGCGCAGATCGACGCGCTGCTGGCGACGGTGGGGGCTAACGCCGGGGTCTACAACTCATTTGCGGCACACGCAGGTCCTCCAGCGAGCGTGTTCGCCATCCCTGCTCCGGGCACCCCGGGCAACCCTGTCGGCTCAAAGGTGGTGAAGAGTGACTGACTTTCTGCTGACAGACGAGGGCGAGCTGGACACCGACGGCGGGTTGACGCTCGTGACCGGCGTCCTGGCCACCGCCCAGAAGATCGTGATTCGGCTGCGCTTCTTCAAGGGCGAGTGGTTCCTCGACCTCGATACCGGCCTGGATTACATAGGCGTGATCCTGCGCAAGGGGACGCCGCTGCCCCTGATCGCGTCTCTCTATCGGGAGGCACTGGCGGAGACCCCCGGCGTTGAGTCCGTGATCTCTCTGGATCTGGAGTTCGACCGACCCACCCGCAACCTGCGCGTCTTCGGGTCCTGCGTGCACGCTGGACTTGACGAGCCAATCAACTTCGACGTGCGATTCGTGGTAGGAGACTGACATGGCCTTCGGCGTCACATCGACCGGGTTTGTGCTCAAGACTCAGCAGGACATTTTCGACGAGCTGGTGGTGCGCTTGCGCGCCCGGTTCGGGGACGCCTTCGACACGTCGGCCGACTCAGTGGCGGGGAACTACACCGGCATCATCAGCGCCGTGGCTGCGGAGCTATGGGAGGTTGCGGCCGCGGTCTACCGCTCGCAGTATCCGAGTTCGGCTGTCGATGAAGCACTCGACAACGTGTGCGACCTCGTCGGGGTGCGGCGCCTGACTCCGCTGCCGTCCCTCGTGCCCCTGCTCCTCAACTTGGACAGCGGCGTTACCGCCCTGACCGGCAGTATCGTCAGCATCGGCGACGCGGGCGCGCAGTTCGAGACGCTGGCTGACGCGGTGAACGCGGCCGGCGAGCAACGGCTGATCGCAGTCGAGGCGCAGTCATCGGACACCGGGCCTGTTGTCGCGAACGCGGGTTCGCTGGACACAATCAAGACACCGGTCGTCGGGTGGGTGGCGAAGGCTGCGGGGGTCAACAGCACCCTGGGTACGTTCGACCTCGACGACCTGGACGAGTTCCAGATCGAGGCCGACGACGGCACCCTTCAGACCGTCGTGGTCACCACCGGCGACTTTGTCGACATCGACCTTGCGACGGCCGCCGAGGTTGTGGCGGTCATTCTCGCGAACACCACAGGCCTGTCGATGTTCGTCCGCTCGGACGGGTTCATACACTACGAGAGCGACACGGACGGGCCCGGGTCAGCTATCAAGGTCGTGGGCGGCGATGTCGCGACCAAGTGCGGGTTTCCGCTTGAGCGATTCGCCGGCATGAACCGCAACGACGCGGAGCTCGGCCGCGACCTCGAAACGGATCCTGACCTCCGCGTCCGCCGCTCGCAGTCCCTACAGATCGTCGGGTCCGGAACACCTGGCGCCATCCGAGCGCGCTTGCTTAACGACGTTGCTGGCGTGACTGCCGTCTTCGTGTTTCAGAATCGTAACGACGAGGTCGACTCGTTCGGCCGCCCGGGTCACTCGGTGGAAGCCGTGGTCCAGGGAGGGACGGACCAGGACATCGCCGATCTGCTGTGGGACATCGGGGGCGCGGGGATTGAGCTCTTCGGGTCCGTGTCCGTCGGGGTCGTCGACGACAACGGGGACGCGCAAACCGTCTTCTTCTCTCGGCCGGTTCCTGTGCCGATCGCGGTCGAGGTCGACGTAGAGACCGACTCGTCCTACGCCGTGGACGGCGACGACCAGGTGAAGGCGGCCATCGTCCTGTTCGGGGATGCGCTGGGCATCGGAACGGACGTCTTCATCAGCGCCCTGTACTGCGCGATCTTCGCAGTCGCCGGTGTGGTCAACGTCACGCGGATCGAGATCGGAACTCCGGGCCCGGCGGTCGGTTCGGCGGACATCGTGATCGACCCGGACGGCGTCTCGACTTGGGACACGTCGGATATCGTCGTTGCAGCGGTGGCGGTGTAGCATGCCGATCACAGTCACAGGGACAGACCCATCAAACGGGGCCGGGTCCGTCGCCGTCGACCGGCCGATCGACATGACGATCACGCACTCCGTCGGGACTGAGGTCATCGACGATGCGACGCTCTACGTTGACATCCAGTACGGGAGCGACCCCGTGCAGAATGCGATCGTTGCAGGTGTGATTCAGGCAGCGTTTGACGGCTTCGACGCTTCGATAGGCGGAGTCGGGACCGATCAGTTAGTGATTCGGATGCGCCCCATCTCGGACATGCCCGAGGGTATAACCGTTACGATCACGTTCCCGCAGGACATCGACGACATCGCGCAGACGGGGCCGTTTCCGCTGACCGGCTTCTCCTTTGGTACGGATGACGAGACGGCGCCCACCGTCGACATCCAGAAGCCGGCCAACGGGTCCGAGGTTCCCGCTGTCGGGCTCGAGCTGCTCGTGGACATCACGGACATATCAGGTGTCGACAGCACGTCCGTTGACGTTGAGATCCTGGAGTTGGCGGAGTTCGCGGTCCTCGGTGGCACGATTCAGTCTGGCTGGACGGGGACCCACACCGCGATCACGGACGGGCGCCGCGTCGACATCGTGCGAGACACGCCGCTTGACGAAGGGACATCCTACACGCTGGAGGTGACGGCCGAGGATCTCGTGTTCGCCAACGTTGCCGTCGAGACGTCTGAGTTTTTGACGTCGCTCCCCGAGTCCGTGCCGTTCCTGCCGCGGAAGTTTGCGCACGTGTCAGAGTCACAAGCGCGGCTCCTGACGCAGTTCCAGAAGGACGGTCACGAGGACTTCCTTGGGATCATGGTCGACCAGTTCAACGGGAGGAAGGCTTGAGCTTCGACAAGATCGGCATGGGCGTCGAGGACGTCTTCGAAGAACTCTTCACCAAGCGCACCTTGGTCTCAGCGGAGGGCGTGCAGCTGGACGGGTACGGCGAGATCGTTGGCGTCGAACGGTCCGGGTTGTCGGACGGGGATTACCGGCTGCGCATCGGGGTGCAGATCCTGATCAACCTGTCCGAGGGGAGCCGGCTCGACATCTTCGGAGTCGTCGCCGCACTGCTGCCTCCTGGCACCGAATGGACTTACGTCGAGCAGCACCCGGCCAGCTTCGAGGTCATCGTTGATGACATCTTCACGCAAAACAAGGAAGAGGTCGCGCGCAACGTCTGCCGTGCCGCACTTGCCGGCGTTCGGTGTATCCTGCGGACACGCGTAGACAATCCATTCGAGTTCGCGGGCGGCACCGACGGCAGCGGGTTCGGCGAGGACGGCGTCCCGGCGACGGGCGGAAACTTCGCATCGGCAACAGAGGGGTAAACGATGTCTGATCAACCAGTACAGCAGCCGCGTTGGGCCGACGGTGGCGGGGCCGACGTGGTCGAGCCCCCCGGCGGAAAGAAGGATGACGGGTGGGTTGCGGGCGAGAAGCCCCCAGCGGAGTACTTCAACTGGCTGCACAACCGCGTGTACCAGTGGACACAGTGGCTCGAAGACACCTTCGGGGACGGTGCCAGCGCGGACCGCTACACGTCGCAGGGGCTCGACGCTACGGCCGTTGACACTGACGGCGACGGGGGCACGGGCCAGGGTGACGGGACCGGAGATGGGCTCGCGGGTACAGGGGGCGCCGGTGGTGGCGATGGCGTCGTCGGGACGGCCGGTTCGAACCTGGGCGCAGGTGTTCGCGGTATCGGCGGCGCGGCCGGGGGTGTCGGCGTTCGCGGTATCGGAACGGGCACCGGCGGCGAGGGCGGACGGTTCACGGCGGGCAACGCTGGCGGGACGGGCGACGCTCGCGGGGTCATCGGGATCAACCAGAGCGCGACCCTTGCGGCCGTCGATGGATTGAACCAGGGGTCCGGCCCGGGCGTCTTCGGGTCTTCGGCAAGCGGCGCGGGCGTCGAGGGGAGCAGCGACACGATCGCAGTCCAGGGCATCGCCACAACATCAGGCAAGGGCGTCTACGGTGAGGCCGGGCCGACCGGCGGCGAGGGCGTCGAAGGGTACGGCGGCACAGGTACGGCCGTCGGTGTGCGCGGTAGCGGCGGCGACACGGACGGGACCGGCGTTTTCGGAACCAGTGGCGGCGGAGGGGGCATCGGCGTGCGTGGCCTCTCGACCGGCACCGGGCCCGGGGTTCGCGGTGAAGGAACATCCGGCCCCGGCGTCTGGGGTACCGCCAGCAGCGCGCCCGGGGTTCAGGGGACATCCACGAACGCGAACGCGGCAGTCTTCGGCGACAACACGAACGGTACCTACCACGGGATCGAGGGTGCGGCGGGCGGCGCGGGATTCTACGGCATCCAGGGCCGCAACAAGACAGGGCTGAATGGCGGTGGTGTCTACGGGTTTGTCGATGGCACGACGCCTATGGCTGCTGTCCGCGCCGAATTCAACTCGTCCAATGCGCTGGCGACAGCGATCGAGCTCGTGAAGGGGGGATCCGCGGATGCGACTGCACCGATCATGCGATGGTCGGGTTTGACTGACGACATAGGCTTTTTTGACGTGGACGGGAACGCGGGGATACCGGGATCAGGAGGGGGTGCTGATGGCCGCATTGATGTCACCATCCCGGGCGTCGGCGACTTCGCCATCCCTCTTTACACCGTCTAACATGGAGGCATCAAAGTGAACGAAGAGAGAATCAAGCTCGTAGAGATCCAGCACTGGAAGAGCTCCTTTCTTGCCGAGATCTCTAAGCTGGCAGGGATTGCGGGATCGATAGACACCGACAACGCCTCGCTTGTGGCGGATGGGGCGATCGACGGCTTGCGGGCCAAGCTCACATACCCTGCCCCCACATACAACGACCCGGGCGACTCTTCGATGATTCACAAGCAAGAGTACGACGCATGGGCGTGCGTGTACCGATGCGAGGCAACCAAGGTCGCGACCGTCCTGGACACGTCAGAGGTCACGGCGGCGAAGGCTGCGGCGGACGCATGTATCGCAGGACTCCGCGCCAAGCTCGGCTACACGGTTCCGTCCTACCCCGGGTCATGGTGATAGGCTGAGCCCATGAGCGAGCTCGCGGCACTTGCAGAGGTCTTTCAGACGTTCGGGGGCTACGCATTCGCCGCCGTGATGACGATATTCTACGTCAAAGAGAAGTCCTACAGTCGCAAGCTGACCGTCGACCTGGTCTCACACGCGGAGAAGCAGGGTGAGCACCTGGCGAAAATGGCGGGGGCCGCCGAGGCATCGAAGGAAACCAACCAAAAGCTAGACTCTCAGAGTCAAGCGATTACGGAGCTGGCGCACAAGGTCGACATGTTGCCCCGCTCGGAAGGGGGTCAGTCCTGATGTTTCGCCGCCTATTCAAACGCCGCAAGGATCCAGCGTCAGACGTGACGAGCGTCGGCCGGGTCCTCGTTGATCTCGGGTACATCTCCGCCGACCAGCTGGCCCACGCACTCGGGGCGCAGGGGCAGACTGGGGAGCGGCTTTGCACCGCGCTCGTGGGGCTCGGGGTGATCACGAAGTGGCAGGCGCAGAATGCTCTCAACGAGCAGAAGATCCGGCGGGGGGACATCGCCCCGCGCGCCCACCTCCGGATCCAGAGAGAGCGGAACCAGCGCCTTGCGCAGTCGCTCGCGGCCCAGGTCAAGTGAGCGTATGGCGGAAGATCGGCATGGCCATCCTGTTCGCCGGGGCCGTAGTCGTTGCGATCCTCACGCTTGGCCGCGTGAAGCTGCGCCCTCCTGGGTCGGTCCGGCTGGCCGACGACGCCGAAAGCCTGGCGCGCAGGGAACGTCGCAGGACCGCGGACGCCGAAGACAAGGCGCACGCCGACGGGCTCACGAGCAACGAGCCGGAGAAGCTGGCGGGAGGGGAATCAGGTGCGGATTTTCTGCGTCGTGTTCGCGATCGCGATCGGGGCTAGCTGTGCTTCCCGATCCCTCACCATCCCGCCCACGGTCGCCTTCCCGGGGCCGCCAGACCCGCGGCTATACCGGACGATCGATCCGTCCGTCTTCTTCCCTCGCTGGTGTGACGAGCCGCGGGAGCACCCGTGCGCGGTCGACCCGCCGAAGCTCGCGGAGCACTTCTGGGCGTGGGCCGTCGATGCGACCTCGGTTGCCGAATACATGTACGCGCACCTGGCGCGGCGCGAGGCGTCTTGGATCGACGTCGTTGCGTCCGTCCAGGCGCAGCGGGACACCTACGCGGAGGCGTACGATGATGCGAGCGCGGAGCCGCTTATCCCTGTCTGGGCGTGGGTCGCCTTGTCCGCGGCCGGCGCGCTGGCGCTCGGGTTCGTGGTCGGGGCGCAGCTCGGCGGCCAGGGGGTCGTCGTGATCGACGGGGGGAGCTGATGATCGAGATCGTTGACATGACCGTCGCTTGCATGAAGTACGGCCGACTCCCCCGGACGCGCGGGACCGAGATCGATACGGTGATTATCCACCGCTTCGGGCCGAAGATACCGAAGTGGGAAGACCTACACACGGCCGCGGACATCGCCCGAGCGTTCGCGCATCATCCGGAACTCGCGCAGGCGTTCGGCCGCATGCCCTACCACTTCGTCGTCTGGCCAGACGGGCGCGTTGAGCAGGGCGTTCCCGTCAGGTTCCAGACCCCGCACGCCTACCGGTGGAACAACCGCGCGATCGGGGTCGCCGTGGTCGGGGACTTCAGGACGGAGCAGGCGACGCCGGAGGCTTTCCGGTCCACCGTCGAGCTATCGCAGGCGTTGTGCTCGTCCTACCAAGCGCGCTGTGGTGGGCACGACGAGTTTCCGAAGGCGTCAAAGGACTCGAACAAGGTGTGCCCAGGCCCGGGCATGCGGATGCACGAGTTTATGGAGCTGGTCAATCGGAGCCCGGAAGCGATCGCCGTGTGGGTCCACTAGCGCGCACCACGAAGTGATACGGGTCCCTGGCGTTTCTCGGGTACAGCAAGACACGTATCGCCTTTCGATGGATCTGGTATACCCGCGACGGCGTGACCCCCATGCCCGTTGCGATGTCCCGAACAGACAAGGCGTCCATCCCTACCCCATGGATTCGCTCGACCACGTGTTGCTGCTGTAGAGACAGCGCGGACATTGCTGGGACCTCAATCCGCACTGTCCGCCACCTTCGACGCGTCCACCTCGTCCACCTTCTTGTACCCCGAGTCTTTCAGCCCGCCGCCAGCTCGCATCGCACCGAAGACCTGATCCTGGTGGGACTTCAGCGTCCCGGTGATCGCCTCGGTCTTCTTCGCCTCGCGCAGCGCTTTGGTGATCGAGGACTTCGAGATCGAGACCTTCGTCTCGGTCGCGGCGTCGGCGAACTCAGGGCCGTACACGTCGCGAACGATCTCGACGGCTAGATCGGGAACGACTGCTTCCTTGGGTACGACGACCTCCGCCACCACCTTGCCGTCTCCGATCGGGACGGCGCCGAAGGTGCGCACGTACTCGCGGAGGACTCCCTTGACCTGGGTCAATACCTCCTCCGCCTGCTTCGCCTTGCGCCACACGTCGGGGAAGTTGTCGGGGGTCAGCGCCTTGGGCTCGTCGGCCGGTGGCTTGGCCAGCAGCGAGGCTATCCGCCCCTTGCCGGGACATGCGCCCCAGGCGTTGCAGTACTTGCACCACGGGCCCGCTCGCGTCTCGTGGTGCTCCTGGTCCGTGACCAGCTGGTACAACTCTTCCTCGAAGTCGTCGAGGGCGAAGCCGTCCATGACGTGGGTTTGAATGAACGGCCGCCCGTCGGAGGTGTCCCGCACGATCTGCACCTTCGCCGCGTCCAGTCCGTGCGCTCGAGCTACGCACATCGCCCCGAACCGGATCTGCCAGTTGAACTCGGCGGGAGGGATCCACCCCCATCCCGTCTTTAGGTCGGCGACGTACGCCGTGGCGCCGTCCTCAACCCCGACCATGTCGAACGTCCCGACGACGTCTGTGGGGAGCGCACCCGCTTCTTCGTACCGGCGCCCGATGCCCTGGCCGATACGATGCGCCTTCCGGGTGGCTGGGCTCCATGCGAAGGCGATCTCTCGCGACACGTCGCCGCGCAGCGCGAACTCCGACAGTCCCTCGGCCGCGGCGCGGTGTTCGTCGGGGAGCTCCTCGAGCGCAGCTTCGCGTCCGAGCTTCCGTGCATTCTCTGCGAACCAGTGCAGGGACGTTCCCCTTGCACTGTCGCGTGTGTCCTCGGATCGGTGCTGCGGCAGATTGTCCGACTCGCGACAGCGCGCGATACGGTCCAGTTGTGATGCTGAGATCATGAGTCCTCTCCTTTCGTTTCGAGATCCTGCACGGACAGCCCATTGATCCGCAAGATGATATTGATGGCTGCCCGGACGTAGAAGGACTGTGTGATGCGGGTCCGCTTGCTGAGGCGCCGCAGCATCTCTACCGTGGCCGGCTCGACGTGCCAGCTGCTGGAAACCAGCTTCTCGCGCCGCACCACGCAGGCGTGCCGCCGGAAGCGCGGCCCCGCATACACCGAGGCCTCTTTCGCGGACAGCCGGACGAACCCGTCAAGCTCAACAGAGAAGGCGAACTGTCCGTCGCTGGAGGGAAAGCTGTCGACCACGGTCCCACCGTGTTGCAGCACGAACGAATCGCAGTGCTCGCAGAATTCAGGTCTCACGTCACCTCCCCCTGCCGCGCCTGGAACGCTGGTCGGATGGCGTCGCGTAGCTCCTGCGGGAGCGGCTTGATCCGCGGGCGCATGTCGTCGAGCTGGGCGCGCGTCTCGCACTCCTCGATCCACCGCAGCCACGTCTCGGGTTTGCTTTCGTCGTCGTCGCTCGCCGGGGCATCGGTGACCTCGCCGGTCTCCGGGTCCACGGTCTCGCTCGTCGTCGTCTTGTCGATGATGACGACGCCTTGCGGCTTGGGCTCAGGCTCCGCCGTCGCAGCAGCCGGCTCGTCTTCCGGCAACGGGGTCATGGCCGGGGCGCCGTCGCTCCACTCGCCTTCGATGACGGTCCCGAGCTCGTCGCGCAGGTACAGCCCGATCGACCGGTCCGGGTAGCAGATGCGCGCCAGATCGGCGGTGCACCTCGCCCTGAGCATGGCGGCCGGGAAGTTGCGCCAGTTGTCCTTTCCGCACAGCCCCGCGGCCTTCGCCATGTCAATTGTCCACGTGTAGGGGGTCGGTGTCGGGTGGTCTCGGTGCTTCGTCTCGAACGTGGCGCGCACGTCGTCCGAGTGGACCATACGGAAGTACTCGCACTCAGGGGCCCGGGTGACGAAGGACGTCATCAGACGGGACGACAGGACGGCGCGCCCCTTGATGATGTGGATTTCAGCCAGCGCGATCATTGCGGACACGCCCAACTCGGCGCCCTTGCTCATGATCATCCACACGGACTCAGGCTTATTCGCCAGGGCGGACGGGCATAGGTTCGACCGCGCTATGAACTGTGCGATCTTCCACCCCTGCTCGAACGTGGTTGGCTGGTACACGGCGGCGAGCTCGGCGCTCGCGGGTCTTCGGGCAAGTTCGCTCATCGTCTGGCCTCCTGGTTGTAGGCGTCGAGCCACTGCTGCGCGAGGGTGCGCCAGCGGCGCGCGTGGGTCATGTCGCCGCAGGATTCGCGGCGGTCGGCCGCCTCGGACATCTGGAGCGCCTTCGCGAACATGGCGCCCTGCGAGAATCCGCGGGCTTGCAATAGGGGGATGGGTCTGCCAGTCTTCGGGTTCGGGATCAATTCTGGTCCCTCCTTTCGTTTGGGTCACTGCCGCCCCCGACAAACCACCACGGTTTCCCACGGGGGCGGTGGTCTCTTCTCGCCTATTGTTTCGTCTGTGTCAAGAAACTTCTTGACGAATCGCAATCCCGCGTGAGAGTTAACAATCCATGACGACAAAACGCGAACGTGGGAAGCGGCTCCGGGTCTACCTGGCTGCCAAGGATATCAAACAGAAGGACTTCGCGGCGCGATGCGAGGTGAGCGAAGCCACCGTCTCGAAGTGGTGCGCCGGCTCGCTGCCGACCGCTACGCACTTCGACCGGATCTACCAGGTGACCGACGGCGAGATCGGGCCCGACGCGTGGCTGTCTGAGGACGCTCGTGCCGAGGTCTCCGATGCATAGCTATCAGGACTTCCTGCACGCCAAGCGGGCGACGGTCGCGCCCAGCGGTATCGACTCGCCGGGAACGATCAGTGGTTCGCTGTTCGAGTTTCAGCGCGATATCGTGAAGTGGTCGCTGAAGATCGGTAAGTCTGCGATCTGGGCTGACTGCGGGCTTGGCAAGAGCTGGATGGCTCTCGAATGGGCGAGGGTGGTCGCCGATCGAGGCCCGGTGCTGATTCTGACGCCCTTGGCTGTCGCCGCCCAGTTTGTTGCCGAGCACGGCAAGATGGGGTCATCGTGCCCCATTCGAATCATCACCGAGGCATCCGACGTCGGGCCAGGCATCAACGTCTGCAACTACGAGAAGTTGCACAAGCTGGACCCGTCAGTATTCGCGGGAGTGGTCCTGGACGAATCCAGCATCCTGAAAAACTACACGGCAAAGACCCGCAACGCACTCATCGAGGCGTTCGAGGTAACGCCGTTCAAGCTGTGCTGCACCGCGACGCCGTCGCCCAACGACTTCATGGAGCTCGGGAACCACGCCGAGTTTCTCGGGGCGATGACGCGCGCGGAGATGCTCGCGATGTTTTTCGTCCACGATGGCGGCGAGACTCAAAAGTGGCGACTCAAAGGCCATGCTGAGTCGGAGTTTTGGAAGTGGGTCTGCTCGTGGGCAGTGTGCCTGCGAACGCCCGGGGACCTCGGATACAGCGACGAGGGGTATCGGCTACCTCCGCTTATGATGCACCAGCACGTCGTGAGCGTGACAGACTCGATGGCACGCGAGACCGGCATGCTGTTCGCGCTCCCGGGGCAGACACTCATCGACCAGAGGCGAGCCCGTAAGGCGTCAATATCCGAGCGGGTCAGGGTTGTCGCGGAGATGGTCAACGATAGCGACGTGCCGTGGTTGGTGTGGTGCGACCTGAACAAGGAGTCCGAGTCAGCGGTTGCTGCCATCGATGGCGCCGTAGAGGTCGCGGGGCGTCACACGACGGACTCGAAAGAGTCGCGCATGCTCGGGTTCAGTCGCGGCGAGACGCGGGTGCTGGTGACAAAGCCGAGCATCGCAGGGTTTGGCATGAACTGGCAGCACTGCGCGAACGTCGCGTTTCTCGGCATCACGCATAGCTTTGAGTCATGGTACCAGGCGATCCGCAGATCGTACCGGTTCGGGCAGAAGTCTGACGTCCACTGCCACATCGTGGTGTCCGACGCCGAGATGGCCGTTGTGACCAGTCTTGAGCGGAAGCAGCGGGACGCCGAGACGCTCGCTCGCGAGATGGCCAGTCACATGGGCAGCCTATCGTCAGAGCACCTGAAGTCAACTCAGAGATCCGAAACCAGATACAACGCTACAGGGGCAGTGAATGTCCCCTCGTGGCTCACCACGGAGGCAATGTGAACGCGCTAGCGCAGACAATGACGGACGACTTCGCCCTGTATCATGGGGACTGCGTCGAGGTGGTGGGGGGACTACCGGAGTCCAGCATCCACTACTCGATATTCTCGCCGCCGTTCGCGTCGCTCTACACCTACTCGAACAGCGACCGCGACATGGGGAATTGCAAAAACCACGACGAGTTCGCGCGCCACCTAGCGTTCCTGGTGGACGAGCTGTTCAGGGTCACAATCCCCGGCCGGTTGCTGTCGTTCCACTGCATGAACCTTCCGACGTCGAAGGCGAGGGACGGGGTCATCGGGCTGACTGACTTCCGAGGTGATCTGATTCGGATGTTTCGCGACGCCGGATGGATCTATCACTCCGAGGTCTGCATATGGAAAGATCCGGTAACAGCCATGCAGCGCACCAAGGCGCTCGGACTCCTTCACAAGCAACTCAAGAAAGACTCGTGCATGAGTCGCCAGGGCATCGCTGACTACCTCGTGACCATGCGCAAGCCGGGCGACAATCCCGAGCGGGTGACGCACACCAACGAGACATTCCCGGTGCAGTCGTGGCAACACTACGCTTCGCCTGTCTGGATGGACATTGACCCGAGCCGCACGCTTCAGAAACACTCGGCGCGAGAGGCGAAGGACGAGCGGCACATCTGCCCGCTCCAACTCGATGTCATCGAACGCGCGGTGACGCTGTGGACGAATCCAAGAGACCGGGTGCTGTCGCCGTTCATGGGTATCGGCAGCGAGGGGTTTGTTGCCCGCGAGATGGACCGGCGTTTCGTCGGAGTCGAGCTCAAGGCGTCGTACTATCGCCAGGCCGTGGCCAACATCTCCGCGGCCGGCAAGCAGATGAGTCTGTTCGGATGATGCGTCTCGTGTTCATCTGCCATCCCTACGCTGGCGACATCGAAAAGCACGAGCGATGCGTCCGGGATATCGCCATCAACATCGCGGCCGACCGGAAACGGGTGCCCATGGCGCCGCAAATCTATCTCCCTCAAATCTACGATGAAGCCACCGACCGCGCCCACGCGCTCGACGTCTGCGAGGATCTGTTGTGGCGGTGCGATGAGATCCGTGTCTATGGCGAGCCGAGCCCGGGGATGCGTCGGGAGATCGGGGCTGCGATGCGTCGTGGGATGAGGATTGTTCGAATCACACACACATGCGGAGATGCCTGATGTGGATACTTGAAGACGGACAACCAAAAGAAGTGGGGCTAACCGAGTTCACGCAGTGGGTGCGCGACAACTACAACGCCCCCGAAAACGGGGTGGACCCGCGGCGCGTGGCACTGGACGAGTTCGACGGGATAAGGGTCTCGACCGTGTTCCTGATGGTCGATCACAGCCACGGGAGATGCGGGCCGCCGCTCCTCTTCGAGACGATGATCTTTGGGGGCGAGCACGACCAGGATCAGGAACGCTACGCCACCCGAGAGGAAGCGGAGCTGCGGCACGCGGAGATCGTCGGGATCCTGAAGCGAGGGGGGCAGCTGTGAGCGAGGTTGTCGTCCACATCAACCGCCCGCGAGCGTGGCAGGTCTTCCGGACCGACCCCGATGACCGCCCGACCCGGTGGTGCTTCAAGTGCCGGAAGCGACTCAGACATACATGGTCGCTTGAAGGTGAGCCGATGCCGACATGGTACGACCCGATGTGGATTTTGAGGTGCAGCGGGTGCCGTGGGAGTTGCACGCGCTTTCCGGGCACCTGAAACGAAAACGGGGGCTCAAGCCGCTCACTTGAACCCCCGTTGATCGCTCGTTCCCGTGGTGCTATGAGGAGGATTCCAGGCAACCTCAAAAGCGGCTCCGACCATAGCCGCAAAGGCTTCATGGTGTCAAACGAGGCAGCACTCAAGTTCGTTCCGGTCGACCCCCGGATTAGCTCCAACAAGAAAACCCGAAAGCTCGCCAGGTTGCTCGGTGACGGCCGCCGCGCACATCACTACGTGCTCGATCTGCTGTTTTGGTTCGGCGTCAATGAACCGACGGGCGCAGCTGAGGATATGGACGCCGAAGAGGTAGCAGAGATCTGCGGGTGGGATGGAGACCCTGGGTGCCTGCTCGCAGCCCTGGTTTCGGCTGGGTGGGTAGCCTTCGATGGCGGCGTCTTGACCGTCCCGTCATGGCAAGAGCACGGCGGCAGGGCGGTGAAGGCTCGCGAAGACACTCGACAACGGGTCGCGAAGTCACGGGCCAAAAAACGCGATACAAAACAGACCGATGCAGGCGGTAACGGCAATGTAACTGTTACACCCCCGAACCATGTACGGTCCTGTAACGCGACTAAGGTAGAGGTAGAGGTAGAGGTAGAGGAAAAAGAACCTGTAAAGCACAGCGCGCGCGAGGCCAGACCGACAGGCCCAGAATGGGACCAGGTCAAACCCGAAGACCACCAGGGCCATGTCTCGGCCGAAGAGCTCTACGGCGAGCAGCGGATCGCGGTCATCGCCCTGAACCGCCTCGAAGGCGCACCGCTCTGCTGGCCTCCCCTCGTCGCCCAGAAGTTTCACAGCAAGTTCACCGTCGCAGAGCCCCACTGCTTCGTCGGGGAGATTCTCGAAGAGGCCATAGGGAAGACGCAGCAGGGCGCCACAGGGAGCCCGATATCTTACCTGGTAGGGGCGTTGCACGGGTTGAGGTCCGAGATCGCTCAGAATCGAGCGAGAGACGCCTTGCCGTCGAAGAAAGACGCGGAGCTCGCAGCCTTCTACGGTCGGGACTGCGGACTCGACACCACGGTCTACGAGCCGACACCGCTGTCGCAGGACAAGCTGGCCCAAAAAGGCAGAGCGTTGCTTCGCGGCCTGGACATCGACGCCATCGACCGCGGAGATCTGACGTTCACCGATGACGGCGAGCCTGTATGGCTCAACCCCGAAGCCAAACCCGAAGACGAGGAGGTGGGATTTTGACGACAGGCAGAATGTCTTTCGAGTGCCCGGACTGCGAAGCCGGGTTCGTGATGGGGACCGTCGAGTACCCTGGCATCTGGACGTGCGACGTCTGCGGGTACGCGGGCGCGTTTCAGAAGGCCGACAGGCGGACGCCGACCAGACCCCACTACTCGCTTACCAGGGCGGAACGCGAAGACCACGACCGGCAATTCTACGAGACGGCGGAGAAACACCAGGACTCGCCCATCATGCAGCTCGTGGTCCGTGCTCGGCTCAAGTGGGAGGAGGAACAAGCACGCAACCCGACCCCGGCCACCCCGCGACGAAGCCGCGACGACCAGCTCCGCGAGCTTCTACGGATGTCCGGGGTTCATCCGAGCGAGATCGACAAGCTGGCAGGCGCCGGGAACTTCGACCAGAGGTGGACCCGGCACGCAGTCGAAGCGACCCCGAAGGGGGGCTTGCTCCTGATGGGTCCGGCCGACTCAGGCAAGACCTTCGCCGCATGCCTTGCCATCCTGACGCAGTGCTTCGAAGACGTCTCGAAAGAGCTCGCGACCCCCCGGGCCAGAATCTTCCACACGAGCCGCGTCCGGTCCCTCGACTGGAAAGACCCGAGCACTGCCGCCGTCTTCGAGACCATGCGGACCGTCCGAGTCCTCGTCATCGACGACCTGGGCACCGAGCAGGGCAGTGCACACGCTGGTTGGCTCGGGCGCCTCGATGAGGTGATGGACCACCGCTTCCACCGCAAGGGGCTCCGAACCATCGTCACCACCAATGTCCTGGATCCCGCGGTCTTCCGTCGCCGATATGGCGACAGACTTTGGCGGCGACTCGGCAAGAAAGCGACCGCCGATGGGATAATTGACGACGCAGGAAACGCCAGTGATATCAAGACTGAAGTCGAAGGCGCGTCGCGGTAGTGTCGCTTTGTCGCGTTTCCGTGGTTGACATGTGGGGACAGGAAAGGCACCTGGTAAACAACCCAAACGAAAGGAGACCACATGGGCAATTGGAGATTCGTCAACATAGAAGGCACCTGCGACCTCTCAGACGTGCCAGCTCTGCGCGCCAGTCTGACGGTCGACCGCGACTACACGGACATGCACGCACTGAGCAACACCGGTGGACTCGCCGGCTTGCCTGACTGGTCTGGGGAGCGGATAAGCGCGCAGGGCAACCTTGCGGAACGCGGGTACGATGAGGAGTGCGTCCTGGAGTGCCTGGAGGGTATCGCGAAAAAGGCCCCGTCTCTCGCTGTAAGGATCCACATGGGCGGCGACAACGAAGGGCGAGAGTGCGTCGCTACGGTTACTCTGGTGGGTGGCAAGGCGACCGTCGGCAAGCCGGGGGTGGAGACACTTGCCGATGCACCGGACAGTCAGGTGATGGACAACATGCGGACGCAGATGACGCGCCAGCGGTTGGGCGGTTGACCGATGACTGACCGAGAGATCTGGCGGAAGTACTGCCGCGCGGCCCTGGACACCGGCGACACCGCGATGCTGATGACCGCGGCGAAGCTGACCAACCGGAACTTTGACGACGTCCGCGCAGGGTCCGCCGCTGCCGTGGCAGACCACCTTCTGGCGTGCGAGCGGGAACGCTTCCCCGGGGTGCTTCGCCGGGTCTGGCGGAGTTTGAAGCCGGCGGCGAAGCGTGGACGGGAGGAGCGCCGTGGATAGCAGGAGTGCACACGACGACGCCGTGCCGCTGGTGGTGACATGCCTCGCTGATGTTCCGATCGGCAGTGAGATCGGCGAGTGGCTTCTTCTGGGATACTCGCCAGGCGAGGCGGCCTTGATAAACAAAGGTGCCCGCGAGGAGCGCGACGAGATTGTTAAGTGGCTACGAGAGACGGCGGCCGAGGATTCGCGGCTAAGCCAGTCGCTCGGGATCAGTGACGTGCTCCATGTCGTCGCCGACTTCATCGGTAGACGCAAGGGTAGTGGGCCCGTGAAGGACCAGGCGTGACTGAGCTAGGCCCCGCCGTCGGCAGCATGCACGCGAACACCGAGTACCTCGCGCGGCTCCGTCGCCAGCTCCGCCGCGCCGAGTTCGCGATCGGGCTGCTGGTCCTCGGGCTCTTCGGGTCGTTCGCGTGCGGGTGGCTGTGGGGCGTGGCTTGCGGAGGTGCGCTGTGAGCAGGATTCTTTCCGCTTTGCGCGACGCGGCGGACAGGGCGCACGGGACCGACGAATACGAGGGTCTGGTCTCCGCAATCGAGATCACCGAAGGCATTGCCGCGGAGATGCAAAAGGGCGCGGTTATGCGCGCTCTGGCGATGCTTGTGCGCATGGCATGCGAGCACGACGACGACCATCGCGGCGACGCGATGCGCGCGGCGTGTGTTGCGGGCCGTGACGAATACGACGCGATGCGCGCGCAGCTCGGCGCGTGGCTCGACGTGCGGCGCAGTCTCCCGCCGATAGGAACCGCCGTGCTGGGGCACCGCGACGGTTGGATCGACGTGGTGGCGCGCGGCGCGGACGGCGGATTTTTCTGCGCCAGCGAAGACGACAAGGTGATGGTGTCACACTGGCGACCGCTGCCAGATCCGCCCGAGTGTGGCGCGGGAATGCGGGACCGAGGGGGTGCGCTGTGAACCCTGACGATCTAGAAATCCGCCTGCAGGAGATCGAGGAAGAGCTCGCGGAGTGCCACGAGACGATCGCCCATCTCTGCAGGGACCTGCATTGCACGCGCATGGCGCAGCGGGCCGTGTCTTTGGTCGGCGTGACCCTTCTGATCGCAGCCTGTCTAGGCGCCGCGTTGGGTGCGCTGTGAACGCGGGCGGCATGGGGTCGCCTGTTGGGTCGGGGCACGTTTTGCTCTTGCTTGGGTGCGGTGTGCCCCGACTCCTTAACCTCAAGACTGGGAGACGCCGATGATCGCGCACCCGTGGCAGTTCCGAAGTAAGCGCCAGCCGTACGGGTTCCGCGCTGCCGTCCGAGACGCGAACCGGGCCGCCGAGCTCCGCGCATGGGGCGCGGTCGGGTTCGCTGTGCTCGTGGTCTGCGGCGCTGTGATGGCACTTTGGGTTTGCTCGGACGGACTGCGGCTATGACAACGACAGGGGATAACGTGAACGAGAATCCGAAGCGAGAAGACCCGACCAGCGCGCCGGCCGCGTGGCTCCGTACGAACGTGGGCGACGTGTTCACGGTCAGCGGGGTGCAATGCCGACTCGCGCACGTGAACGGCGGGAAGCGCCGGCTGACTCTCGACGTGCTGGGCGACGTCCCCATGCCCATCGGGCGGACGGCCTTCGCGGAGCGCATGAAGAGCGGCGCGTTGAAGAAGGCGGAAGCGTGAGCCGGTGCAATGTCAGCTCCAGGGTGAACACCGACGAGATCGGCGATCTGTATGTGGACGACGACGACGGTTGTCCTGTGATGCTTTGCTATGTCGATGTGCCGGGGTGGGTCGGGATACGGCTCGACACAGGGCGCCAGCGAGACGGTCAGGAGCACGGGGCGAACGATGGGCCGGCGCTCAAAGGGTTGCGTAAGCTGGCCCCTGGAGACTCCGTGAAGATAACTCAGACAGTGGGCGGTGACGGATGACTCCGGACAAAGCAAAGGCAAAGCTGTTCGCCATGTTCGTGCTCGTCGTTTCGTGTCCCATGCACCATGCTCTTCGCGAGTTACGACGTAGGCGGCGGCTTCATCGACGCGGTGCTTGCGCTGTTCGGGATGGAGCGATGACACCACCAACCAGGACATCCAACGCGCTTTACTTCGGGTTCATGCTCGGAATCAGCTGCGCCGCGCTTCCCGCAACAGAGGGGCTCCCGCACTGGGCGAGGTCGTTCGGGGCCGCGGTCTGTGTGGCGGTGCTACTGGTCGCGGCGTGGAAGGCGAAACAGGAAGACGAGGCCATGGGACGTAAGTCCGCGCTGGAGCGCAAGGCTCTCAATATATGGAAGAGCGCTGGCGACTGGTTTCAGATGGTCCTGGAGTTCAACCGCGCGATCGGCGCGCACATCGAGCCGGATACGTCGAACCTTCCGCCGCCAGAGGTTCGTCTTCTACGGGTTAGACTACTGATTGAGGAAATGGCCGAAACCTTCGACGCCATGGCCGGCGAGCGCCTATCGGAGGTGTGGGCGGAAATGGCGGTCGAAAAGTTCGCATCGTTTGGCGTCGAGTATCCGCACCCGAAGGACATCGAGGGTATTGCAGACGGGCTCGCGGATCTGATCGTGGTCGCCATCGGCACCGCCCAGGCGTACGGCATCGACCTGCGCCCCGTCTTCGATGAAGTCCACGCGGCGAACATGCGCAAGCTCGACGGGCCCAAGCGCGCGGACGGGAAGCAGTTGAAGCCGGAAGGGTGGAAGGGGCCGGATATTCGTGCGGCGCTCGACCGCGGGGAGAATCTGGCGTGAGAGCATGGGTGCTAGAGTGGGGAGGGATGAAGGCAGTCTATCGCGCCGAGACTCTTGGTCGAGCCCGGTACGCCGCAGCCATGTCCATATCAGAGTTTTTCGGGGTGACCGTGGGCCAAGCGCTGGTTGAGATGAAATGCAGGAGGACGCCACAAGACGATGGGCTTGGCCCAGGGCATGTACCCGAACACGTAAGGGCGGGATGAGAGTGATCGCGTTCACTGTTCCCGGCCACCCGTCGGGCTACTACTCGCAGGGGCGAGGCCGCGAGAATCTGCGGGCCAAGCGCTACCATGCGTGGTGCCGGCGCGTGCGGGACTTCGCGATCATGGCGGGCGTGCAACTACCGTTGACCTCGTCTCGCGAGCACCAGCTGATAGTGACCACGCGCGCCTACTACTACGACGGCAACCATCACGACCCAGAAAACACGCAAAAAGGAGTCTGTGATGCGCTATTCTATGGGGGTAAGGGGCGGCCCCGCGGCTCGGACAAGCACGTCGGGGGGTCGTACTCTCCGCCTTTGTACGACAAAGAAAACCCACGAGTTGAAGTGGAAATTATGGAGGCATGACCGAGATGACAAAGGCACAGACAGAGGTCGAAGCGGCGCTCGAACGGAAGGCGAAGGCGGACGCTGACAGGGCGACCGCAGACGCAGCGAAGAAGCACGCGGAGGAGGCCAGGGATCAACGCGAGCTCGCAGCCAAGGCGCGCGCCGAGGTGACCGCGTCGCTGGCGAAAGAGTCCGAGGCGCAGGCCGTCAGGGACGAATCACGGATGGCGAAGACGGAGGCGCACGACAAAGCGCTGGCGGTCCAGGCGGAGGCCAGGGCGGACGCGGTGAAGAAGGAAGACTTCCTGCGGGCATACATCGGCAACGGGAAGACCGACGCCGCGGGTGCGGCAGTGGTCGCCGGGTACGGCGCCGTCGACGCCGAGCAGGTAGCCCGTAAACTCATGGATGACCCGGGCGTGAAAGCGGCCCTGGTGATCGATGCGGCCCAGGAGGAGGCCCGGGAGAAGGCGAAAGCGAAGGACGAAGCGGAGGCGGCAGGAGAATGAACGAGCGGCAGCGCGCCTTCGTCCGGGCTCACCTTGCCAACGGTAAGAGCAACGCCACAGCTGCGGCGATAGCGGCCGGCTATAGCGCGAAGGCGGCACGGCAGCAGGCTCACAAGCTACTCCAGAATCCCGAGATCGTGGCGGCGATCGATAGCGTCGTTGAGATCGCCGTCTCCGACGAAGAGGTGATGGAGCAGATCGAACTGATGCGCTGGTGGTCCCACGTCGTCAGGACTGGGGAGCGACCGGTCACGCGTAAGCTCGGGCCCGGAGACTTCGCGAGCGCAGCCGAGTACGTGCAATATCTCGACGCCTTGCAGCTCGATTCGATGAAGGCGTCCGAGAATCTGGGGAAGGCGCTGGAGATGTTCAGCCACAACCATAAGGTCGACATCGACGCGGACGGGGTCCAGCTTCAGATCGTCATCCCTGCGAACGGGTCGGAGATAGACGTATGACGAACGAGGAGTGGATCGCGCTCGGGCGGCGAGCGGTGGCGTGCAAGGGTTGGCGGTGGGAGCCGGGGATGCTTTGCGCCTGGGAGTCTGTGCGTGTCGAGGAAGGCGGGCGCGTGGGTGACCGCCTGTATATCATCGGTCACGGATCGAACGGACACGTCGATCGTGTCGCGGATTCGCGGTTCGACATTCCAGGCCTCTCCGACCCCGCGACACTGGGCTGTCTTCTGTCGCTGGTGCGCGGGGCATGGGGTGACGCGATGCTGTCGCCCAGCGTGTTCGCGGTCAACAAGCAGGGCGCGGCGGTCGAGTGGACGGTGATGGGTGTGGAGCGCGGTGGCGCCTTCACTGTCTACGGCGCCACCGAAGCCGAAGCGCTCGTCGCGGCGCTGGAGAAAGCACCCTGACCAATGGGCGCGGTCCTCAAGTTCGAGCCGCAGCCCGGCCCGCAGTGGAACTTTCTCGCGACGAAAGCGGATATCGCGATCTTTGGCGGTGCTGCCGGTGGTGGTAAGACCTGGGCGCTACTTCTAGACCCCCTCCGCAACTACCGTGCGCCGCATTACCGCGGGGTGATCTTCCGACGCACGGCCGCCCAGTTCAAGAAAGCAGGGTCCCTGTGGGACCAGTCGAGGCGCATCTATTCGCACCCGAAGCTCAGGGCCGAATCGAAGAAGAGCCCGTATTGCTGGACCTTCCCGAGCGGGGCCGAGGTCCACTTTGACGGACTGCAATACGAAAACGATGTCGAGGACTGGCAGGGGGCAGAGCTCACATGGGTGGCCTTCGAGGAGCTAACCCACTTCACGGAATACCAGTTCCTGTACCTGTTCACCCGGGCCCGGTCGACCACCGGGATCCCGAAGATCCGTGCGACGTGCAACCCCGACGCGGACTCGTGGGTCAGGCAGTGGGTCGACTGGTGGATCGGCGAAGACGGTCTCGCCATCCCCGAGCGGTCCGGTGTGCTGCGATGGTTCACCCGCGACGAAGACGACAAGATCGTTTGGGCGAGCACGAAGGCAGAGATCGAATCACGCTACCCTGGCCGCCTGGCGCTGTCCTTCACGTTCATCCCGAGCAGGCTCGACGACAACCCTGCGCTGATCGAGAAGGACCCGAACTACCGCGCGCGCCTGATGATGCAGGGCCGCGTCGAACGCGAGCGGCTCCTGGGCGCAAACTGGAACGTCCGCCACGACGTCGGCGAGTGGTTCAAGCGTCAGTGGTACGAGATCATAGACAGCGTCCCGGAGTACGTGATCGGGCGAACCAGGGGATGGGACAAGGCGGCCACGGAGCCAAGCCCGTCGAACCCCATGCCGAGCTGGACAGCCGGCGTGCGAATGTCGCGGCTCCCCTCGTCCGCCGGCGGGCTCTTCGTGATCGAGGACATGGTCGACTGTCAGCTGCGCCCGGCCGGGGTGATGGACATGATCGTGCGGACGGCCCAGGCCGACCCGATGGGGACTAAGCAGATCGTCTTTCAGGACCCCGCGCAGGCCGGCGTCGTCGACAGGGACGGCATGGCGACGGTCTTTCAGGACGAGGGGATCCGGCACGAGTTCGAGCGGCCCTGGACAAACAAAGAGAAGGCAGCCGAGCCGCTGTCCAGGGATTCGGAACACGGCAAGGTGGTCATCGTGAAGGGGGCCCACGTGGCCCGACTGCTCGGCCACATGGAATCGTTCAACCGATCTGGTAAAGACCACGTGGACGCAGCGGTGCTGGCCCACTATGATTTGGGCGGCTCGGACACGTTCGAGGACTTCAGAGCTTTGGGGGCTATGTGATGGCAGAGACCGAGGGACGTAGCGTGATGCGCAGGATCGCAGACGGGTGGGTGAACGTCATCAGTGAGTTGGGGACGGACGCCGACAAGCGCACCGGGTTCCGGTTCCGACGCGGACGGATCGACCGGACGGCGCTGTCCCGGCGGTTCGTGACCGACGCTCTGACTTCGAGAATCGCGGAGCTCCCGGCGCGCGAGATGACCCGCAAGTGGGTGCGGCTGGACGTATCCGACGACCCCGACGCGATCTCTGAGATGACTCAGGAGTGGCGCCGGCTTGGCGTGCGCAGCAAGTTCCAGGAAGCAATCACGTGGTCGCGGCTCCACGGTGGGGCCGGTATCATCATGTTCGCCAGGGACGACGAGTCCGACATGTCGACCCCGCTAAACGTCGACAGCCTACAAGAGATCGAATCCCTTAAGGTGGTGGACGGAGACGACCTGAAGGCGTGGAAATACTACCAGGACCCGGACGATCCGGAGAAGTTCGACACCCCCGAGCTATACACCCTGAACACGGTCAGCCGCTCGAGCAAGGTCATTCACGAGACACGGGTCCTGATCTTCGACGGCGACCCGATCCCGAACCGTGAGCGGCGGGAGCGCGACGGGTGGGGGGCGTCCGCAGTCGAGCGGTCCGAGCAGCCGTTGGAAGACTATCTCCAGGGCGCCCACGGTATCGCCCACGCGCTGACCGACTTTGCCCAGGCAGTCCTGAAGATAAAGGGGCTTGCCAACATGCTGAAGCACGGCGAGGACGTGCTTGTGCGGAAGCGGATTCAGATGATGGACCGCCTTCGCAGCGTGATGAAGCTGGTACCGGTCGACGCGGATCTGGAGGACTTCAGCCGCGTCCCCACCCCGATGGCCGGCGTTCCCGAAGCACTCGACAGGCTGGCCGAACTCCTAAGCGCATCGACCGAGATCCCGATCGCCTTGCTCCTCGGCCGTTCCGTCGGCGGTTTGAGCGACTCCGACAGCGCGGTGATTCGTGGCTTCTACGACTCGATCGCATCGAAGCAGGAACGGCTAGTGGTTCCTCAGCTGACCGAGTTGACCCACCTTCTGTTCATCGCCAGCGACGGTCCGACGGGGGGCGAGGAGCCCGATAGCTGGCTGATCGAGACGGTGCCGCTCTGGCAGCTGGACGAGAAGGAAGAGGCCGAGGTTCGCAAGCTGACGGCGGAGACCGACCGCTCGTATCTTGAGGACGGGGTACTGCACGCGGACGAGGTCCGGACATCGAGGTTCGGGGGCGAGAGCTACTCCGTGGAGACGGTGATCGACACGAGCCTGGACGCCGCACTGACGGCCGCCGATGCCGACTCCTGAAACCACCCGGAAGCTACGCGAGGCCAAGCTGACGCGCCGCCGTGTGCCGACGGGTCCGAGCTCGCGCCTGATCGAGCGGTCCTACCTGGGTCTCATCCTCGCCGACGTGGTCGAGCCCATGATCGAGATGATGCTGGCCGAGGTTCCCGCGCTCCTGGCCGCGGCCGGCGTCCGGTCCGATAGCCTGGACCTGACGCTCCGTGCCACCGTCGGTGACATCAGGATCCGCTTCGGTCAGCTGGTGACCCGCAACATCTTCGAACGGGCGCCGAGGTCCGCGGCAGGCGAGACTAACCGCCAGAGCAAGCGCATCATCCGACGTCAGGTGAAGGCTGCGCTGGGTGTGTCCATGGTCGACGCAGACGACGTGCAGACGGCCGCCCTTGTGGACGCATGGGTCGCGCGCAACGTCGCCCTGATACGTACGGTCGAGTCCCGATACTTCGAGACGATCCAGCGGAAGATTCTCGAACTCGCACCGGGCGGTACCCGAGCGGTGGGGCGCGAAGGTATCGCGGACGCCATCACCGGGGTCGTCGACAGCACCGGCCGCACGGCCCGATTCAACGCGGCGCGCATCGCCAGGGACCAGGCCGGCAAGCTAAAGGCGCAGCTCAACGTGAAGAGGCAGACAGACCTCGGTGTCACGGAATACACGTGGGACACGAGCAACGATGAGAGGGTGCGGGACCTTCACGCGGAGCGGGATCAACGCCGGTTCAAGTGGGCGGAGCCCCCGAACGAGACCGAAGACGACGGCCACCCCGGGGAGCCCATCAACTGCCGGTGTGTCGCGCGGCCCGTGTTCGACTTCACCGGACCGGAAGAGGCGCCGAGCCGACCGTTGACGGGGGCTCGGCCGAGCACGTAGGGTGGAGTCTTTCAACTTACCTGAAGACGTGAACCCTGATAGAGGTGGCGCGATGAGACCGCCCCGGGAAAGCCGGGGTTCGTGGTCAACGCGACTCGTGCAGTCCTTCGGGCTCGGGTCTCAGCTTCCCGAGAAGCTCGTCGAGCAGCTCTTCTGCGTGACACCTACACAGGGTTGTCGCCGCCGTGTAGTGGTAGGTTTCGGACTGTCCGATCTCTATGACGATCGGCGGGCTATCGTCACAGCTAGATCCCCACGCGTTGCACCTTCTGCCGAGATCGCGCCAGGTCAAATCTCGAACGCTGATCACGATTCACCCCGCACCATCGCGTCACACTCGCGCGCCCAAGCCCGTTCGCGGTCCTCTGCGGTCGCGTCGGGGATGTCCGCGTCCGTAGGTTCCGCGAGGAGTTCGCGCCGCCACTGCTCCATCTGGTGCGGCGTGCGGCCGTGCTCGGTGCAGCACTCGGCTATGACCATATACGTCAGGTGGACGACGCCGCTTTTTGCGCAATTCTCGTCTGCCGTGTTTCTGTGCATTGGTCCGAGCTTTCCACGGCTCGGTCCTGTGACGTCTGCGGCTTCGCGCGGGTCCAGGGCTTCGGCGACGATCTCAGGACACAGCGACCGGTCGACGTCCGGGTTCGGGTGGCGTCGCCACCACGGGGTCACGGGCTCGCAGTCGGTCTCACCGCAGGATGGGCACGCCGGGCGGGCCTTGTCTCCTCCGGTACGGATGATGCCCGGAGACAGCGCAGGGGGCTCGCCGTCGGGGGTCGTGCTTTCGAACAGTCCACCACCCATGCCCGGACCGACCGCTACGCACCGGCACTGGATACCCTCGGGCGGCACGTCTGGCACGTGGACCACCGCGGGGGATGGCTCAACCGTCGCCGCGATCCCGTTGTCCTCCGCGTTGATCTGGGCAGCCACGTGCTCCGCGTAGGTCTTTCCTGTCGCTTTGGGCTCGGGCGCCAGGGCGGTCAGCACGACGTCATCACGCCACCATTCTATGCGGGTTCCGTCAGGCTCAAGCAGGCGGACCAACTCTCGGCCTTGTTTACTTGGCCCCGCAATTACCCCGAGGGTCCCGGCAAAAGGCTGTCCGCGATCCCCGACAATCCGCACCTTCGCCCCGGGCACGCACAGCGGGTGGTTCCCGTCGACTGGGCGGAGTGATGTCTCTCCGAGCGCCATAAGTTTTCCGTCGGCAGGCATCACCCGTTCGCAGCTCCACCACGGAACACCGGTAGAGCTGTCATTGATGCATTCACGGACCCTGACTGTGCTTCCGTGGTAATCCGCCAGATCTCCAGACCGCATCGCGTCCCACGGTTTCGCTTTCTTGCTCACAGTGCCCCCGTCGCGTCCCGCGCATCCCATGCACAGTCGACGCAGTGTCCGTTGATGATGAGTCCGTTCGCCTCGTCCCTGACCGACAGATCGCACCCGCACCCGCGGCAGTTGCGGACCACGGTACACCCGGCGCACAGCGTCGATGAGGTCGCGTCACCGTCCGCGATGCGGCGCAACGTGATCGTGGTCTCGCATCCTTCGCACGTGCCTACGACGTCGGTGCAGTCGTGGTCCATGGACTCGCCCAGTAAGGGCGTCTCGAACTCGCAGTCGCCGCAGTGGTAGGTGCCGATCATGGTTCGAACCCGCTGTCCACCAGATCGAAGGTGGGACCAAAGCGAGCGGCGTCAGGGGCCACCTTGTCCATCGCGTAAGCAGCATCCGTGAGCGCTTGGCGCAGACGTCGCACCTCACGCTCAAGCCTTGCGTTTTCTGTGCGCCCGGCTGCGGTCTCCAGAGCTGTGAGTTGTGCGGCTTGCTCCAACTCGCGCACTCTCGTGAGCAGAGTGCGAACGTCGGTGGGCGCGTGGGCGATGAACTCTGCGTTTTGACGACCATGGTGAGACACGGCCCCGTCTTCATCACCTGTCACAGCGAGGTGTGTGTAAGTAGCGACCGTTTCAATGAAAAATCCCGTCTCTTCATCGAAGTCTTCGCGCTCGAAATATCCGGATAGTTGGCGGTCCTCCTTGTCCACAGCGACACCCACCAGCCAGGCCGGGCCACCTTTCCCGCCGGCATTGTTCCATGCCCACGGTCCTGGCTCGGCAGCTTCGAGCCTCGCCTCGATGGCTTTGAGATCGTCTGCGGTCACGCGGCACCCCCGTCGTGCAGGTCGCGCGACACGAGCCAAGCGCGGGCATCGTCTGCGGTGATACGTCCGGCCGTCGTGGTCTTCAGGGCGCCCTTGCGGATGTGGTACGCGAGCCCCTGGATCGACATCGAGGAAAGCCGAGCGACGTCGGCGACGGTGACGGAATCCCCCTTGTCGATGCGCGCGCGGGCGACGCAACACCGCGCGAGAAGGGTCGGCAGCTCCCCGTCGATGTGTTCGCGCACGATGTCGACGGGGAGAATCCAGCGGCAGGTCGCGCCCGTCTGAGCGAATCGCACCGCCTCTGTGATGGCTACTGCGAGCTCAGCGACGGACTTGTCTGGGCGCGGGATCTGGCTGTCGAAACACATCGTCATGGTGTGCACGGTCTTGCGCCAGATCGTCTCGGCGCAGAGAGTCCCGACGGTGCCGGGGTCCAGGTCGCTGAGTCGAGTTTCCTTTGGTGCGTTCATACGCTGATCTCCTTTCGGGTTTGGGTGCCTGCACCATAGCGCGGTTACCCCATCCGAGCAATACAGAAAACAACTCAGAGTGAACTTTTCCGGTCTTGGTGACATTGCACGTAGGGCATGGCCGAATAGGCGCCAATGACACGGGTGGGCAGATTCGACCGCGGAACCCTTCGGGGTGCCGAACGCACTGACGCAGGCTTCTTGCGCGCAGACGCCGCGCTGACCCGCGTAGGCGTGTTCCGCTACCGCCTGGCCGACGGCACCGAGCGGCGCGAACTCCGCCCCCCTGACGAGGTGATGAAGGCCGTCTCGCTGGCAACCATGCGCGGCGTCCCCGTCACTGACGGCCACCCCCGCGACTTCGTTACGGCTGACAACGCCCGGACCCTGGGGCGCGGACACGTCGGCGAGGATGTGCGCGAGGACCGCGGCATGGTCGCGGCGACGCTGACCGTCGAGGACGGCGACCTGATTCGGAAGATCGAGGGCGGGCTGCGGGAGATCTCTTCGGGCTACACCGCCATGTGCGACGAGACCGCCGGCACGTTCAACGGTGAGCGCTACGACGCCATCCAGCGGGACATCCGCTACAACCATGTGGCGTTCGTCGACAAGGGCAGAGCAGGCCCCGCGGTGCGTCTCCGCGTCGACAGCCAGGACGCCGAACAAATCACAGACACGGAAACACCGCCGGAATCCACCGGCGGCGACACGGAGGGCACAAAGATGCCTACGATCAAGATCGACGGGGTCGACTTCGAGTGCCCCGAGCAGCTGAAGCAGGTTCTGGAAACTCGCGAGGCCAAGCGCGACGCCATCGGGAAGGCCGCGGCCGACGAGAAGGCGGAACTGGATTCGAAGGTGTCCGAGCTCGACGGCAAGGTTAAGGCGCTCGAATCTGAAGTGTCCACCGAGAAGACGCGCGCAGACGCGGCCGAAGCTCCAGCCGCCGTATCCAAGCGGGTGCGCGAGCGCCTGGCGCTGGTCCAGCAGGCCGATCGCTGGCTCGACGAGTCCGCGAAGGTCGACGAGATGACCGACACCGAGATCCTGCGGGCCATCGTGAAGGCGGCCGAGCCCGAGATCAAGGTCGACGACGCCGATGAAGCCGCCGTTCGCGGCATGTTCGCGGTCATCTCGAAGCGAGAGACCCCGAAAGAGAAGGTCGCCAAGCAACGCGGCGACACGCGGACCAACGACGACGGCGCCGACAAGTCCCCCGACGCCCGAGCCGACGCACGCGACAGCCAGCGGAAGGCACATCAGTCGAAGTACGGACGAACCCAACTCGCCAGCTGAAGGCTGACGCGACCACACCAAAGCCAAGGAGACTCAGGCGATGACGGTACAGACCACATACGACAACGAGCAGGTCAAAGGCCTCGCCGGCATGAAGTACGGCAACGGCCACAAAGAAATCCAGAATGCGGTCAACGAAGAGGCGGCGACGGTGCCCTTCGGCGTCCTCATGGTTCGGGGCTCCGCTCCGGGCAAAGTGGAAAACCCGAACGCGCTGCTGCCCACGGGCGCGGCGGACGACGTCCTGGGCGTCGTGCTTCGCACCCTCGTGGACGAGACACCTGCTGGTGTCGCGGCCGACTCGGCGCTAGACCTCATGAAGATCGGTCAGTGTTGGGTCCTCTGTGAGGCGGCAGTCACGCCCGGCGACGACGCCTTCTTCCAGTTCACGACCGCCAACGCGGGTCAGTTCAGAGCGGACAACGACGGCGGCCAGGCGGCGCAGCTTGTTCGGGCCCGATTCGAGACGACCGCCGGTGCTGGCGAGATCGCTCTACTCACACTCGAAGGCGTAGCCAACAACGGCTGATCCACCGCAAACGCAAGAAAAGGAGAAGGAACGATGAAGATCAAATCGAACATTGCGGCCTTGCGGCAGGATGCGGATCTGAATCCGTTTTTCGGTCGTGAGCTCGAACACGTCCAGGGGCAACTTGAGAAGGTTGAGCACCCCGAGCTGCTGGCTCGCACCATCATCCCGAGCGATCCCGATCCGGGCCCGGCTGGCGCAGACACGCTGACCTACCAGGTGATCGAGCATTTCGGGAAGGCTGCCCGCGGCAGGGCTGCCCCCACCACGATTCCGCGTGCGGACATCGCTGGCGCCGAGGTGACCCAGAAGGTCGTGCGGATGTACGACGCCTTTGGGTACGAGGTGGAGGAGATCGAAGCCTCGAACATGGCCGGGAAAAACCTGGACGTTGAGCGAGCGTTCGCGGCCGAGCAGGCGTTGGCCGAGGACATCGACGACCTGATCTCCCTGGGCGACGCTGCCTATGGGTTGGAGGGGTTCCTGAACCACTCCAGCGTCGACGCCGAAGCATCCTCGGGGGCATGGGACGCGCCCGCATCCGCTGACACCATCCTAGCGGAAGTGTCGCTCCTGGTATCCCAGATCTTCACCGACACCAAGGGCATCTTCCAGGCGACAGACCTCGCGCTTCCGCTCGCGGCCTACTCGCACATCTCGACAACCGCCCGCAGTACGACTTCGGACACCACGATCCTTCAGTACATCCTGCAGAATTTCCCGAGCCTGAACACGATCTTCCCGTGGTACCGGCTCGACGACGTCGGTGGCGCCACGAAAGCAGTAGCGTTCGCGGCCAGTCCCCGGGTGGTCCGTCAGGCCGTGCAGCTCGAGCCGAGCATGTTGCCCCCACAGGAGCAGAATTTCGAGATCGTCGTGAACATGCGTGCGAAGTCGAGCGGCGTGCAGGTGCGTCACCCGAAGGCGATGCACTACCTCACGGGCCTCTAAGTCGATGCCCACGGTTACCTGGAAAGGCAAGGCACGGCAGGGATACTTCCGGCTGTGCATGCTTGGCCCCGGCCGCAACGTCGTTCCCGACGACGTGTGGGCCGAGGTAATGGCGGTCGACTCCCGCCAACGCGCTTGCGGCGAGCGTGGCCAGGTGACTTTGGACATCGAAAACGGGCTTCTGTTGGTCGGCGACCAGGAGCCCCAGACCGAGCCTCCGCTTGGTCTGGGTGCTCTGAAGCACGCCGCAGCGAAGGATCTGATTGCGTCCACGGAGACCATTGAAGACCTGCTGACCCTGAAGGATCAGGAGCAGGCGCGGGCTCCGACCCGTAAGACGATCATGAAGGCGATTGCGATCCGCTTGGCAGATCTCGAAGGACTAACCGAGGTGACGCCGTGACCATCAGCATCACAGCAAGCGACCCCTTCGACACGGAAACGAACGTAGGCGTCAACAAGATCGTTTCCTTCACGCTTGAGTCAGACGCGGGAGACATTGACCTCGGCGAACTAAACGTCCAGATGGACCCGATCGGCGAGGGTCTCGTTGACGTCATCACGGCGGGTCTGTTCGAGCCCGGCTGGGAAGGTCCTTCGAGTTCGGTGTCTCAGGGGGTCGGACCTGAAGAGATCATCGTTGAAATAGAGTATGAGTCCCTCCCCTACCTGAACTCTGAAAGCATTTCTGTGAATATCCAGGCGGACGAGTCAGGCGGTGGCGCTCCGTTTTCAGAGGTGATTTCGTTCGTCACAGAGGCCGCCGCGCCCGTAACGGACCCTGTCTTCACGAGCCACTCGCCAGCGCCAGGAGCGACCGACGTTGACCCGGCCGGGCTGATCTCGGTCACGATCGACGCGCAGAATGCGGGCGAGAGCTTCGACCTGTCTTCGCTACAGATGACAGTCGGTGCCGTCGCTGCGGTCTCCAACGGCGTGGTTGACTCTGGTTTCGACGGCCCCTCCGCAAACCTGTCCGGAGATGGGACGGACACGATCGTTATCGTCCTGGACCCGAGCGGGGCGCCTCTGCCGGGCGGCACTTTGACCGAGGTGACCGCGGACATCAACAACGGAAACCTTGACGGCCCGTGGCTGCCGACGCCGTACGACTTCACGACTGCCGCAGCGGCGTCCGGTGTGTCGTTTGCGAATCAAGATCCAGCGGCCGACGCTACCGGGGTCGCTATCTCCACGGGTATCGCCTTCGACCTTGTGCTGGCGGGCGGCGACAACCTGGATACTTCGACACTCAGTGTCAGCGTGGGCCCACCTCAAGCGATCCTCAACGGCGTATTTCAGGCAGGGTACACCGGCACGATCACGGGCGACGGTACGCCGA
>Ga0255048_10000287_pt1 | contig 39224 bp, 68 predicted proteins | sample JV7_2_2_MG_FD_183619 | JGI IMG/M metagenome (GOLD analysis project Ga0255048, IMG submission 183619) | Seawater microbial communities from Jervis Inlet, British Columbia, Canada - JV7_2_2 | ecosystem: Environmental > Aquatic > Marine > Inlet | place: Canada: British Columbia | collected 2016-10-06
GCTCACCTCGTCCCGAATTATCTTGAACAACCCAGCACGGAACAAAAGCCGGTATAACGTTTGGCCAATATGCGACTGGCCAAGCCCGATACACCACATCCGCAAACAACGGCCTTTCTGCCAAGACAACCGGCAGTCAATCTTATTGCCTTCATGGTCGTAAACAGGGCGATCCGTTGCGATCGCGGCGAACCTAACTGCGGCAACCGTGCTTTTCCCGCTGTTGTGTGACAGTATCCCGTCTGCGAAATACGTACCATGCGTCGTCGTAATCCCAACAATGTCTTCTTCCCCCGTCGAATCAACTGAAGCAACACGCTCCCAGAATCCCTTATTGCAATTCGGCATCCGCCGCTCTGCGGAAATCTTTTCTAGTTTTTCAGCCTTTCCCGATTCACCACAACCAATCGATTGGGCATACCGGCGTACTGAACAGCCAGATATCTGTAACCTGAAGCTTTTACTCGGTCTGTTCCACTGAGGGGCTGGTTCGTAAAAGTGAAGCGACGACTTAATTCCAAACAACAGCAACGAGGTATGTAGCCACCGGCCTTTATCTAAGTCAATTCCAACAATTACAAGCTTTCCGTCACTCGTCACGCAGCCTTCAGCGTCAAAAAAACCGCGAATGTAACCTGCAAGTTCGAGTACATTCCATTCCGGTGACCAGGCCATGTACTCTTGCTTGAAGTCCTGATTGCACCATTCCAGTGAGTATCCCTTTCCGCCGACAACGTCATACCGGCGGTGGTAGATCCCACGCTCGTCAAGGTAATCCTGTACCCATTCATGTACGTCTTGGTCTTGGTGGCCGGAAAGCCGCATTACCCCGTAAGGTCGCGTCACATTACCGTCGCCATCCATCAACCCGTGAAAATACGCTTTGTCACAATACCCGTTCTCCCATCCTAAGAACGGACCAAACCCCATATACACATACCAACCAACCGGAATCTCTGCCAAGTTCATCCACTGCGATTCCTTCCAGTTCGCATCTACCGCGTTGTGATATTTATTAGGCGGCAATGGAGGACAGACCATTATTGGATGGTCATGCGTCCCAACGGTCTCATAACCCCGTTTTGTCTTGAGCGACCAGCCTTCATCGCGAAACTCTCGCTTCGCCAACACCGTAACAGGCCTTTGGTCCCTCTTTCTGTTCACCCCCACCTTGATCCCAATTAGCGTGTCACCAACTCGCACGTCGCTTATCGGCAATGAACGACCATCGATACGCCACACCGTCGTGTCAGCTCGGCTACATCGATTCCCACCAAGATAGGCCTGTTCCCGACTCTTGTTTTGGAACGCTGGAGTCTGCCAGGGTAACGCTCGGAACAGCCTCAAGGACTCTGAGCGTCGCTGCGACAGCTCATTCAGCGCTGCTGCTTCCTTCTTGTCCATCGACAAACGACTCCGTTAGATTTAGGTCGTTATCTTCCTTTGGATCTTTATCCTCTTGGACCGGTTCGAATGGGACGTCTTTGACGCGGTCTCCAATCAACTCATCCAAAAGGTTCGGGTCCTCTTTCAAAGCTTCGATCGCTACTTCTCGTCTGAAGTGGGGGTCGTCGCGGACCAAGCCCATCACTACCCCGAGAAGCGTCGCCTGCAAGTCTTCGTCCGTTAGACCCGTTATGTCAGACGAGTACTTATCGTCCTGGGTCTGGATCATCTGCATTACCATCTGGTAATACTTTTGCACGATCGCATGCTGTGGCCGAACGTGCTGCTGCTGTTCCTCCGGAATGTCGGCGCCGCGAGCCTTCTGGAAATCGGCGAAGAGAAGGTCGGATAGAGCATCTGCTCCACCAATATTGGTTAGGAACTTCTCCAGGATGACCGGCATATCCGGTTCCCGGTTCTCCTTCCGTACTAACGCAACAGCATCATTGAATTGCCGGCACGCCTTGACGATTTCCTTCTTCTCGACCATCTCGCGGCGATCCCGCCTTTCCTTATTCCATTTCGCGTGACACGCAGGGCAACGGCCAGTCTTCAACTCTTCGAGTAACTTCGGCTGCAGGCACCCGGAACAAATCTGCTTTGTGTCGCTCCAGCTATATTCACTCATACAAAAAAAGCGAGCAGGAACAATTGCTCCTCACTCGCTTAGTTCCCGTTCGTGCGCAGGTTTTCCGTCGTCTATTTACCTTGACCGCCGGTGTCATCCTTGTGCTCCTTGCCAAGTTGAGCCTTCTCGGCGTCAACGTTGTGGACTTCCTCTTGCTGCGCCATGCCGCCGGACTTCGTGGCGCCCTTAGCGCCCGAGTACCTGGCCTCTTTTTCGGTTATGTCATGTTTCATAATGAAACCCCTTAAGCAATCTGGAGAAGGACCTTGAACAGATCGCCCGCCGAACCCGCGGCCTTAGCTTCGATCACAAAGCCGAGTCGCTCGTTCTCGTCGTCGGTACCGCTGACCCACTCATCGACGTTCCCAGAACCGTCAGATTTAAATTCATCCGCAACGATGAAGTTTGCCGAACCGTCATACCGAACCCTGGTGGGGCCAGATTTAATCAGCCAGAAATGATCGTTGTCAGCGACACCTGCCACCGGAATATCCGGATCAACAATGCCAGCGCATTTGCGTTCGGGATCGGCAGCATTACCAGCCACTGCCTGGCCAGGACCATAGGTCCCGCCGGTATCCCAGTTCACAGGTGCACCAGGAAGCAAGGCGCCACCGCTCTCATTCTTGACCCACTGAGCGATGACCGTCATCCCCGAATTCTTCGGCTTCACGCCGGTCGCGGTTCGGTCGACATCTTCGAACGTGCCGCGATAGCCAAGCAGACCTTCGAGCTCACCGCTTGCAGCGGTTTGACCCAATTCATAAGGAACTAGACGTTCTGCCATTTTCGTTATCCTCTACTATGAGGCTGATGATGATGATCAAGTAAGCGCGTCGTTCACGCGTCGTTTACGCGTAGTTTGAATATCGCGCGAAATGTTTGGGGTTGAAACGCAGGTTTCCGAAAAAGCCTGCCGCGTAGAGATGAGACAGCGAATTGATGTCCCACTCAGGGCCGTACGAGTAGAAGAAGTCCTCTGCAATCGAGAAGAGCAACATCTCTTCAATGTTGATTCCGTAGCCGGTGTTAGCCGGGCAATGGAAGTCCTCTTTCACCGCAGAGCCGTTGACTTGCAGAGTGTCTGGGAAGCCCAAGTCCTCGCTCGCCTTATGCGGAGTAACGGTTCGGAATTTGGTTTCCATGTAGTCTTCGAATTCGTTGTACAGCCTGCTGGAAAGCAGATGGCACATCGGAACTCCATCGTCACCACCCAACGTCTTGCACCAAGTGCGGGCTCGACGAAGAACGAAGCCACAGTTTTCTGCCCAAGTCGCTCCACCACCTGGCCAGCTAGTGCTGGTGTAGTTGATCAACTTCGGCGCGATGTAGTCGTATTGAGAATCCCCGTCTCCGTCAGGCCAATCTTTCGCAAGCGTGGCGTTCGGGTAGACCGACAGGTTTGAACTCCATGCACCACCAAGGTTAGCCAAGGTGGTACTTTTCCCAGCGTAAGTATCACTGGGCTGGGCGACGAGATCAGCGGCGACAGCGGCGCCAGCATCAGCCATAAAACTCTCGAGGCCGAGCAATCGGTCGGCGTTACCGGTGGCATTACCATCGGTATAGAGTTCACCAGAGAAGCTGTGTCGCAGAGATTTGACCAAGTCAGGCATCTTGGTCGCGAAGAGATCAACAATGGCCAAAGTGCCACTGTTCATCAACTCCTTTTTCAGACTGAGTTTGTCAGTGCCGATGTACCCGCGAACGTCGATCGTCAGCTGTTCGTAAGCGTCGTGCTCAGCAAAAGTCTGTTGACCAGCGTCGCCGTTGGCACGAATCTCCGGCTCTTTGGCTTTGACGTTCCAGTTGCAGTCCACGCCGCTGGCATTGAGCTTGATTCGCCCATACTTACGAGCGAAGGCCAGCCAAAACCGCTTACGTATGGTCTGGTCTGCAGCCCCCTTAAGGTACTTTTTCGCAGTATTTTTGACTGCTATAATGCCTTCAGCCATGGATCAACCCCTATTGGATTACCCTTTGAAATCGGAACCAAGGATGGTCGCGTTTTCTGGGTCTGTGAGGATCATGTTCTTAAAATTCTCCAGCTGCCAATCATCATTCGGAGCGGTTGGCTCACGACTCGCTGGAGGGGGTGTTGGTTGCGCGTCTTCGCGCTCTAAGAACCGATCCTTCAATTCCGCGTTCTTCTCGTCTGGAGTCTGTGGATTGCTAATGTCGTGCTGAGCACGTTGGTACTCGGCGACTCGGTCGGAGGCAAAGCGATGAAGCGCCACGTCTCCCTCAATCCCGTAACTCTGTGCTTGCTCTTGGGCGGTCGAGTAAACCCGGCCAGCCTCCGTCAAAACAGCGTTACCCTCTGTGTCAAACTCGTACTGACCTTTGTCGTCGACCCGGAACAGCACGTTGGCGTGAGTGTTGAAATACTCGCCAATGTCGCTTTGTTGCTGACGCTCCTGCTGCTGCGTCGTCACTTCCGCAACCGTTGTTTCTTTTGCTTCGCCAATCTTCTCGAGCATTCGCTGTTCGAATTCATCGAGGTACTGCTTTCCGCCGGCTTCGAGTGCAACCTTCCAAGGTTCCATCGTCACGCGACGTGCGGTTTCCCGCTGCCAGTCAGCCCAGCGATTCACTTTTTCAGCGACTGAGGGACTGATGTATTCTGCTGCCGGCTCGTACCGCCCTGTTTCCTGGTTGAGCTTGACCATCTGCTCCCAGGCAGGATCGTAGTCCGGAGTTTGCCACGTTGGCTCGGTCGGTTGATTTGTTTGTGGGGCCTTTTGTGACTCTTGGTACTTTGTGAACTCGTCGAGGTTCTCGAGGTAGTCCTGTAAGTGCCGCTTCTGTGTCACCAACTCGCTTTGCGAGCGTTCAAGCTCTTGCTGAGCCTGTTCCAACTCTGCCTTTGTCTTTCCCATCCCAGCTACAAGGGACTCGACGTCTTGTGCGATTCGATCGTCGCTCGCCTCTGGAATGTTCCTTCCTGCGTAGTCCAGAATCCCCGCCAACTTCCCAGTCAATCCTTCCGGCGAAGTCGCTGGTGGATCTGTGGTATGATGAGGGTTAGGGGGATTCGTAACATCCCCGCCTGGTTGTGAGCCCGGAGGCAATCCGAAGTTGTTTCCGTTGACAGCCTGTGTTAACATTGACCTGGCAATGTCATCAACATTTAGCGTCGGAGCACTGTCTGCCATCAAACCGTCCTTATTCCATGTGCAAAGTATCCATACTTGATACCTACCATAGTCGGGAATGCCCTAACAACCGATCAGGAGAATCTGAGCGAATTTGGGCAAAAGATGGCAGATGTGATCGAATGTTGATGACCAACCACAGAGAGGTGTTAGTTGATTGATCTAGCACTTGAGGAAGTCTTTCTGCTGTCCGATGGACCCCGGAAGGTCCGGAGAAGCAGAGGAACCCTGTACCGATTAATAAACCAAGGACGGCCATCGCTCAGTGGCAAAGTTGTCAAACTTGACTCTGTTCAGTTGGAAGGCGGAATCGCCACAAGCGTTGAAGCCCTGATGCGTTTTAGGGAATCCCTAAACGACACCAAGGAGATTACTGATGAGTGACTACGAAATCCCGCAAGACGACATGAAAGCGCACCAGGAAGCGGAAGAGGACTTTGAAAAAGCCCAAGTCAATCTCATGAGGATTCGTGCGAAAATCCAACAGGACGCGCAAGACTTCTCAAAAAAGGCGAGAGCTCAGCCAAGGCGACCACAGAAGCCGCCGGCGCCAACTGTGCAGGACCGGGTGAACGTCGCGTTGACAGCCATTGAGATGTTCATGCGCAACGGCATACAGCCCATTGAGCTGCAAGACGAAGAAGGTGGATGGGACGATGAATACGAAGATCGCCGCTGGGCAATGGAAATGCGGAATCTTGATCCGTACGAGCAGGCTACCTACGAGGCCTGCCATTACACGATCTACAAGTTCCTTATTCCAGGCTTTGTGGATCCTCCCCCCACTCCTCCAGAAGAGATCGTAGTTGAGGCCACTTCTCCGAAGCCTTGAGGATTCGGCGTGGACCCCATTCGCGGTGGCGTAGCTTTACCTTGCCAGCTAAGCCTGGTCCTAGGATCTGTATCCCTCCACGTGGAATAGGGCGGCGGCTGTCTTGTGCCGCTGACTCGTTCTCGAGAAGGTCACTGATCTTTTGAGCTGACATTCCTTCCTTCCGTAGGTGGACGATTCTCTTGATCATCCCGACCTGAACGGGGCAGGGGACCAGCCATTTCTTCCCGTTTCGACGAACCACTTTCGTCCAGTACGGTTTCTCTTGATTGACCGGCCTCCCTTGCGATCGCAGCTCTGCTAGCACTTCTTTCATCTTTCGGCTGATCAACTCGCTTTCCCATTCAGCGAACAACGCCATCATCTTGAAAAAGACATCGCCCGCCTGGGAGTTTGTATTCAGCATCGTGTCGGCGAAGTGGCACGAGATCCCCCTCTCACGCCATGAATCAAGCGTGTCCAGTAAATCGCGAATCGATCGCCAGCCGCGATCCAGTCTCGCCACTACCACATGATCCCCGCGACCTAATGAATCATTCAAAGCCTTCCCGCCGGGCCGCTGAACGAGAGGGACGTTGAACGCCGATACCACCTCGTCAGTGAAATCTTCCCCGCGATCGAGGCCAGACTTAACCAGCGACTCAGCGTACTTGTTAGTCATCTTGGTCTGTGCTTCGATACTCAACCCTGACGCGGCAGACAACACGTGCGACACTCTCGCATAGGTGTACACTCTCCCCTTGGTTGTCCCTTGGGATGGCTTTGGATCTTTTTCCTTGTAGACGGACACAGGGGCTGGTTGCCAAGAGTGCCGTTCCCGATACTTTCCGTTGATCTTGCCGCTCATTGCTGACATGGCATCACGGGTCCGTTCGGACTGAATATCCGATTTGAACTGCGCGAACGATGCCAATACATTCGCCATGAGCTTCCCTGTGGCGGTGCCGAGATTGAGGTTTTCCGTGACTAGATGGACACTCACACCTTCCTTGAGCCAGTAGGCGATGGTGTTGGAAAAGTCAGCGACAGAACGGAAGCCGCGATCGATCGAATACATGATCACGTGATCGCCAGACTTGAGCTCCTCTCGAAGCTGCTTCCCTTGCGTGCGAAAACAAAAAGGAATTTTGTACGCTGACTCAGCGAGGTCAACGTAGATCTTGCCTGGCCCCCATTTCCACTCAAAAGGAAGCCGATCCGCATAACCTTGGATCGCTTTTGTTTGGGACTCCACGCTCAACCCAGAGTCCGCGGATTTTTGATGGCTTACCCGGACGTAACCAAAGACTCGTGTCATGTCGCCCTCACAACTCTAATGAGAAAAGCCGTTCTCCAATCCACTTGATCACCGAAACCGTGACCGCGTTGCCCAGCATTCGATACTTCGCAGAATCGCTTAGATCCAGTCCGTCGAACCAATCGTCAGGGAATCCCTGAAGGCGACTACATTCCACTGGGGTTAACCGGCGGACTCCACTGCCGATGATTCCTTCCATGCGTCGGCTACCGTTATTGGCGTCGAGAGTCCCGTGTACTTCCTGCAACCGAGTTCCGCTGCATGACTCCTTAAACGACGCAATAGCCGGCGGATGCTGTTGCCCAGCAAGTGGGTGGCAGGGAGAGTCGGGCCCTGGGTTTGACCGATTCTCTTTCGAAGTGATCTGTGTGGTGTCGAAAACGATAAACGTCTCGCTTTCGAAATCCTGATGATTGCCGCTCGACCTACATGCGGTCGCCTGATCGATCGGGCCGGAAGTGTTATTGCCGCCAAATGCCAATAAATGCCCCGACTGAGCCTGTCCATCGTCCGCCCCGCATGTTCCCACTCTGTTAGCCGTCAACGCGCCAGCGGTATCCTTGACAACCAGATGGTTGACGGGATATCCGCCGTTTTTCCCACCCGTCGAATCGCCTCGACCGGTGACACTTGGACTAAGTGTTTGGGCAACGTCTGGCGTTATCATTCCGGGGTTGATTCTGAAGCCGCGACGTTGGCTAGAGCCTGCATCAATTGTTCCGGCAATGTCCGCCCCCGTGCTTCGGCTCGGCGGATTATTCCACGGCAAGCTTTCGGGCTCAAATAGTACTTTTGCGGCACTTCGCGAGTCTCCAATACATCCGACAATGAACACGCGACGGCGTCGCTGGGGGACTCCGAAGAACTGAGAGTCGAGAACGCGGTAGGCGACCCCATACCCGAGTTCTGCCAGCGATCCGAGGACAATTCCCATGTCTCGCCCTTCGTTAGAAGACAGAAGGCCAGGGACGTTTTCGATAAGAACCCACTTGGGATTCCACTCGGCAACAACCCGCATGAATTCGAAGAAGAGTCCGCTTCGTTCTCCAGCCAGTCCAGCACGGCGTCCAGCCACTGACAAGTCTTGGCAGGGGAATCCTCCGCAGATGAGTTCAGGCCGAACAGATCCATCTGGCTTGAACGCCGTGATGTCTTCATGTCGTCGAACGTTGGGCCAATGTTTAGCGAGAACCTGATTGCAATGTAAATTGTTTTCAACTTGCCATTGGCAAGTCATGCCAGCTTGCTCGAGCCCAGCATCGAAACCACCCATGCCGGAAAATGTCGAACCGAATAACATGCTTTCACTTCCTGTCTCTCACTCGCCGGAACCAAACTCCTTTCTCCATTCCTCCATGTCTTCGAGAAAGTCTTCGGCGCCTTCAGAAAGATCGAGTTCGCGGTCATCATATAACCGAACAACCCCATGCTGCGTGCATGAGGGACATAGATCATACTCTGTGTCGCGCCCACAGGAAAGGCAATTTTGCAGATTCATTTGTTTACTTGTAGTATAACTTAACGCCTCGTTAGCGTTTCACGTACTTCCTCGTAACTAATCGGAAAAAAATCGTGTACGTCGACACCAACATCCATGCGGCGAATAATCTTTCGCTCGAGATTTCCGTGCGAATGGCCATGTAAATGGAGAGAGCCGTTGTTCTTTCCTCGCCAGCTCTCGATCGGATAGTGACACAAGTGAATTCGATGGTCACCCACTTTGGCCCACTTACTCTCACCTACCCAGCAAAACTTTGCCCGGACGACAGATTTCCTGTCGTGGTTTCCGATGATCAAAAAGACCTGACCTTTCAGTCTCTCCAGGATCGCGTTTACTGGGGCAACCGATTTTTTCCATGTCAAAGCAAAATCACCGAGGTGGTAGACAATGTCGCCTCTGCCTACCACCTCGTTCCAGTTGGAAATAATCGCCTCGGTCATTTCCTCCAACGAACTGAACTTCGGACGATGGACCAAAATCCCCTCGTGAAAGAAGTGGGTGTCGGAGGTAAACCAAACGTTACTCACTGTCGTCGCTCATTTCTTTCAGCTCGTCTTTCGTGTAGCTGTTGTCGGGATTAATCCCACAAGACGCGACCGTCCGCATCCGCGACATCTTTTGCGACGTCGCATTGAACATCTGGGCCGATCTTGCCACGTTGTACTGAGCCGTACCTGAGGCGTCGATTCCCATTGATTCTGCCTCGTCAAAACAATCCGCGTCAGCGCCAAGGTAGGTGAATTTCCAGTTGTATTCACTCTGCTGATGAGAGATCATTTTTCGGATCTGAGCCGAGGTGAATTCGCGGCTGCAATTCTCGTGCCCATCAGTTGTGATCACGAAAGCAACAAGAGAGGGCCGGTCCTCCTCCTTCATCTCATCGAGCCGGCGACCTGTTGCATTGATCGCTTGACCAACCGCGTCCAGCAGGGCTGTGGCGCCGCGTGGGTGAAGACTGTAGTGGGCAGCTTCAGAGATGTCGATTCCCTTGTGCACAAACTCGTACTCGTTGTCGAATTGGACAAGAGTCAGATTGCAATCACCTGGTTCTTTCTTTTGGTCATCCAGCAGTGCATTAATCCCGCCTTCGGCGTCAGCGCGGATGGTGCACATGGAGCCGCTTCTATCTACTACTAGTGTCAGGTCTGTTAAGTCGTTTCTCATTTTGGATCTATTCTCCATCTGGATTTGGTGGGTTGTCTGTTTCGAGCTGCTTCAGCATTGCCGCAGCCCGCTTAGTTAGTTGACGTTTCGCGAGATCGCGCCGCCGGAAGCTGGGGTGTTTCTCCCGTTCAAGCACTTCGGGGTCGAACATCGTCCAGCTGCGTTCGAGGGACGTTGTGTGCACCCGCCTTATTTCACCGTTGGCGAAGAAGGTGACTCGCCACCGCTGCCCAACCCGCTCGTAGCTCGCCGGCTCTTTCCCCCAGTTCGAGGTTTCCCGAATAATCCTCCATCCAATCGCACGGTGTCCCCAAGTTTTCTTTGCCTCTTTGTCTCCCTTCTTTTTCACCATACACCAGTCCCAGTCGTAGAAAATGAGCTGAATGAAATCCAACTTCCCGGTGTCCTTTTCGTATTTGTAATTGACTTCAACCAAGTCTACGCTGTCGGTAATGGTGTCGAGTTTTGGTGACAGCCCCAACGCCACGAACAAAATAAGAACATTCATCAAAACAGCTCCATCTGATTAGGAAGCGGCTTTCGCGGCTTCGGGACGCCATCCGTGCAAGGTTTTGAGATTCTCTTGCGAGATGCCTCGGCGTAATCTGGATTGAGTTCCAGACCGACATATCGCAATCCCATTTTTTTGGCAACAAGGCCCGTTGTGCCGGCGCCCGAGAACGGATCAAGGCACACTTGAGGGATCGGCTCACGGTCACATTCACAGCTAGGCTTCCAACCGATCGTGTAGTTCACACGATTCAGTCGCTGGTCATAAGCTGCGCTCTCGTCGCGACGATCAAGGTTACGCGGGCCATTAGTGGTGCGGCCTCCCTCGTTCACGTACGAGTGATCAGATACCCTCTTCCACGGTAAGCCGCAATCAGGACATTGTCCCTTGTCGCTCGTCCCCAGCCGCAAGCAGCGGGCGGGAAGTTCTTCGCTGAACACCGCAAAGTGAGGATCGGTGTAATTCGACTGAGGAATGTCGTTCCACACGGTCCAAAGGTTTCGTCCCTTTGGATCACTGTCACTTTCATGATCATGTGAGACCGCGTAGGGCTCTTTAATCTTCTTCGCTTTCGCCGTCTGCCGGCTGTACTTTTCCCGACCATAGGTACTTGCGGCCAGAGGCATTCTCTCCGCATCAATGTCGTAGAAGTAATTTTTTGTTTTCACAAACATGAACACGTACTCATGTGAGACGGTTGGCCGATCTTTGACCGACGAGCACATGGGACTTTTTTTGCTCCAAATACAATCACTACGAAGTATCCAACCGTCATTCCCTAATGCGAAGGCAAGTTTCCACGGCACGCCCATCAGCTCTTTTTCGCGGAACGTATCTCCCATGTTTATCCAGCAACAACCGCCATCTTTGAGCACCCGCCAGACTTCTGAGAAGACCTCGACGAGACTGTCTAGATACTCTTCGAGGGTTTCCTCTCGCCCGATTTCCGCAGGTTCAAACCATTTATGCAGGCGTGGTGGGATGTCACTTTCTTGGTAAATACTCACGTTTCACATTCTTTTTTGAGTGAACAAATCCATGGCACGCCGCACAAAGCAATACCAAGTTATCCACGTCCGATCGGAGGTCCACATTTTCAAACGACTCGATGTGGTGAACATGTAGTGACGTGCCCGAAGACGAACCACGAGAGGTTTTCCCGCAGCGACGGCAGACACCTTTGTCCCGCTCCCATACCACCGACTTAGCCGATTTCCATTCGCGGGTCGTATAGAACGCCTGCCTTTCCGCGGTCACGCCGCCTCTCCACACCGGGCTAAGCTCACCCCTCCTGTTCCACATCGGATTAGCTTCACCACATAACCCCCAGTGCTTAATCGCGCGAGCTTCCGACGTACTTCGTCCTTTGATTCCATGTTTCCTGAGCCAGTAAAGGATGGCATTAGAAGTAACGTTTCCTTCGTCGGCGATTTCACTCGCACTCCGTTCCAAGGTGACATATTGTTCTTGGAGCCACTCATAGTTCCACCAAGGTTTTTGTGTTCTCCAATGCGTCCCCTTTTCGAATTGGCCATTATCTTTTCTGTTGCTCATTGTCGTTCTTTCATGGGCTCAATTCCGAGCGACTCCAACTCCTCCAGGACGCTTCGAGGAGCATCAGATTTCAATACGACAGCCCCAGGAAAATATGAACGCAGCCCCCAGTAAGGCGGCGAAGTTACCACGCACTGGACCATCTTCTCCGGAATGGATCTGAGGCCTTCCAGACAATGACACGTCTCGACATGCCACTGTTTTGTGTTCGAGAGTACTTCCGGGATGCTCATGGCTTCCTGCTAGAACGGGACTTCGTCGAAGAAGTTCTGCGGCTGCTGTTGGGGCTGTTGCTGTTGTTGCGGGTGAGCCTGTTGCCCCTGCTGGTACTGCTGCTGCTGAGGGGCTTGTTGCTGCTGTTGTCCCTGCTGGGGAGCGGGCTGACTGTAGGCCGTGTTTTGCTGTTGCCGGCCACCAAGTAAAACCAGCTTGTCGCCAGTGACCGTCAGCTTCTGATGACGCTTACCGTCCTTCTCCCACTTGTCCTGCTTCAGCTTCCCTTCGATTAAAACCGCCGCTCCCTTCGGGCAGTACTGCTGCGCGACTTCCGCTGTTCTTCCGAACAACATCACATCAACAAAACTGGTCTCCTCGACCCACTGATCGCCTTTCTTTCTTTTCTCGTTCACGGCCAGGCCAAGCTGGGTTACCGCTGTGCCGCTTTGAGCGTACTTCAATTCGACGTCACGGGTGACGTTTCCCATGATCACGACCTTGTTAAAACTGGGCATCGTCTTCCTCTCAAAAGTTAGTGGAAAGTTAGTGGAGTTGGTGGCATACTCCTCTCGGCTAACGCCGGAGGATTCTTGGGATCAAGCAGAAAGAGCATAGCCGAAACTATGGCTTACATTTCCTAACCCATCCGCCTGATGCCCCAGGCGTTGAACGTTCAGAGAAGCATTTAGGTCTCGATCGATCGAAACATGACAACCTTCACAATCAAACACACGAACACTCAGCGGCATGCCCTGGACGTGCCCGCACTGGCTACACGTCTTGGTTGTCGGTTCCCATTTTCCGACTTGGCCGACATGTTTTCCTCGCTTGTACGCTACCCATTTGAGAGTCTTCAGAAATCCCGCAAACGCAAGGTCGCTGATCTTGCGCCCCCAAAGCTTTGCCATGGCGAGGACGTTCAGTGTCTCGAAGTAGATGCGGTCAAATCGGTCACAGAGCGAATGAGCCAACTTGAAAAACCAATCTTGGCGACGGTTAGCAATTCTCTCATGTGCTCTGCTCAATCGGTGCTTTGCCTTGCGGCGGTTATTGCTGCCTTTCTTTTTGGATGCCAGTTCTCTGTTGCGAGTGGCGATTTCCGCCATACCCGACTTAAAGAACTGCGGACTTTCAATCGTGGCGCCGTCGCTGCAAGTGAGGAACGTCTTGAGCCCGAAATCAAACCCTGCCGTGTTAATGGAACCAGCGGCCTGAACTACGGGATCTTCCTTCTTGCAGGAAAACACCACCCAAAATCTACCCATCGCGTCTCGCTTGAGAACGCACTGCTTGATCGTGCCTTCGATTTCACGCGATTTAACGAACTTGTACGCATGCTTCCCGAAGCGAACTTTGTTTCCGCCAAGATACGACCATCCAGCTTGCCTGAATACCGTGCCACCTCTACCGGAAGATCGTTTAAATTCTGGCGTTCCCCGCTTCAGACCGGTGCGGTTCTTGATCCACTTAAAGAACACTTGGTACGACCAGTCAAGCTTTTTGATGACCTCTTCTACGCACTGAGACCCAACGACCCGCCAGTCTTCGCGACGATTGCGAATTTTGGCTATATGCTTCATTAAAGCAAACTTATGACAGTGTTTTTTAAACAGTCGGTAGTACGTCTTCTGGAACGCCACACAATGATTCCAGATGCGAGTGGTGGTGGTCACTATGCGGTCAAGACGGTGCCGCTTTCTGCTCGTATACATTCGGAATTTATAGGACAGTCGCATTTATGCGATCCCAAAGGATTAATCGATGCGGTACATGAGTGTACCTAAATTCCCCAACAAAGGCCAGTTGATTTCCCAGGAAAATTAATAATAAAAACTGGACTGTGTTCATGACCCCCCTCGCCTGAGGTTCCGTTCTTTCATTAGTAGTGCAGTTATTCAACCCTTGGATCTAGTTTTCATTGAGTAATGATGATCTGGTGGGATCGATTTACCCTAGATACCCACTTCCTTCTCTCAAAGCATCAAGATCCAAAACCGGTCTCCATTGGATTGCGGGTTGCGGAGGCGGAGCCGACAAGTCAGTAAGGGCTTTCGACTATGCATGGGCGGCGTCGTGGTACGACAATCCCCACCCGCACCGCTATACAACGCCTAGCAATCGCCCCACAGCCAATACCGTCGGGGTCCTCGGCACCGGTATTATCGACGATGATGAACAGAGGCCTTTATGGCACAGCCATCGATGCTTTTTCGCCGCTCTGCTAGGCTTGGGTTTTATGGACTGCCACCCAGCGGAGATCCGGATTTTCCACGCCTGCTTTATGTAACGTTCCGTCGCAACGGACAACGTCCAGTGGGTTGTGGCGCTCATCAACCGCTAGTTGGGCGACTACTGACTTCTTGCTTTCTTAAACACCTCCCGTAATACCATCTTGTCCTTGTTGCTTATCGTCTTGTCGGCAGCAATGTGCTGCCCCAGAGTCCCGAGCGGAACCTTGGGGTCGAACATCATTTGGGTTAAACACGCAACGCCAATGGCGTCGTCGACGTCTTGAGGGCTCGTTCCATTGAGCCATTGATTGATCGCGCGGAAACGAGATTGGTCTTCTTCTGGTTTTGAGATCTTCCGAAATATCACCAAGAAGGCCGTCCTGTCACCGCTTCGCTGACAGCGACGGCATCGGGCTCGTGGAAAGGTATGTCCTGGTGCAGTACAGCAGTTTCAGCCTCAGGTAACTCACTCAAGAGCTCCCCCACAGGCAGCGTGCCGTCCTTGATCCAATGTTCGGTTTGAAGATGGCAAATGATATTCCATGCTGCCATGGCCATGTGAGGCTCGTCAGTGTGCCCGCTATTGGCTTTCATGAGATGCCGCAAAGCCGAGTCACGATAGCGATACAGGGGGATTCCCTTTTCCCAATTCCGAGGCGTGTACTTCTCGCCACCGGCCTCGTAGACTCGAGCGATTTCTTGTAGGGCTTCAAAGGGCAGAAGATCGAATCGACCCTTGCCTGTTTGTCCGTCACGAACTGCGCCTGTGTCGAACGAATCTCTTGTTCCGGAATCCTTTATTTCTGGCATTTATGCGGCCTCGTCGTAGTACTGGTTGAATGCTTTCAGGAACAAGATTGCTGCCTTATTGGGGCGATAGCAGCGAATCGGTACTGCGACAACTTTCGTAGCGGAGATACCCCAATGAACACCCTGACTGGGCATTAGCTGAAACGCTTCCGCGCGGGTTACCATGTCGTCGTAGACCTTGACGATCTTATTAATAATTTCGGCTAGGGGCACCCCGAACCGCTCGCATATCTTCCCCTGCATCCTGGCCTCGAGGGTTTTGTAATCAGGTAAGAGAGCCTTGAGCGGGCGAGTGACGTCGCCGAGATAAGCCTCCGCGGCGTCGTGCATTAACGCCGCGTAAGAGATCCCACCTTTTCCGTACTTCCGCATTACTTGGTCGTGAACATGGACGCTATGTTCTGCGATGCTGTAATGGGCCTTGCAGTGCCCGCAGAAGCGACATTGCACCGCGAGGGAGCGAGCAATGTCATCGATGGATATCTGGTCTAGTTGAGGGTCGGATAACGACACGTACTTGCCGGTGTAGGTCTCAATGGAATCCAGCGGAACCTGGCTTCCATCGTGCAGCATGTCTCTGTCTGGTTCCATCAGAACAGGTTTAGTCACAATAAATCTCCCTGACGTCAACGGCGCCTGGCCGCTTCTTGTCAATCACAATGAACGTTTGCGATGGGTCGGCGAATTCTGCGCGAATGCGGATGGCGTAAGAATTGAATCCGATCAAGCAATTGCAACAGATGAAATTTCGAGTCCGGATGAATTGGTGGAAATGGCCGAACACGTCAAGATCGGCTTGAATTCCCTTGTTCCACTGTGCGATCGCCTTGTTCACGGGAATCGTTATTCCTCCAACCCCACCTCCATACTTCATTCCGTCGCCGTGGTGGAATCGGATCTTCTTTCCTTGCACGTCTAGGTAGTTGTGGTAGCCGTCCTCGATCTTCCAGATGACCCGCGGTTCGTTGCGGTAGTATCTTTCGAGCGACTTGTACATGCCCCACTCGTACGAGTTCTTGTGGCCGGAGGCGAACCTTGGCCGCTTTTGACATCTGCCGTGGTTCCCATATGAGGTGGGAATCGTGATGTGTTTGACGTCTGCGTGCTTGAGAAGAAAGTCGATACAACTTATGAGTCGTTCTTGAACGACAAGCACGGTTTCGATTGGAGAGAGGAAATTATTTTCTTCCAATTCCTCATGAATATACCCGGTCATGAAGTCGCCGAGACAAGCCAGTACCAAGTCGTCGATCTTACTAAGCCGACGTTGCGAATCGAGAAGCCCAAGCGTTCGTTCCATGACCTTGTCAACACGGGAACGTGCGACGTCCAGGTTGTAGTTGTTTAGACCGTTGAGCGTTGTGCCGTCAACCTGCTCTTCGTAATGCCAGTCTGTAAGGACAACGATGGCTGTCGCCTGGCCGGTGGGTACGTGGGGAGTGTATGGGCTTTCCGATGGTTGATTCGGCGAAGCCAGAGCTTGAAAGAGGTCCTCCCGTTTAGTGTATTCGCCCAAGTCATCTTCTGCCTGAACACGCTTAGTCTGTTCCGTCTTGAACTTCCCTCTCTCACGGAATAACTGCCCCTCAAGGTCTCGGATTTTTTTCACCTGAGTTTCGTTGGCCGTAAGGAGATACTGTTCTCGTGCAGCGCGATACCTACCCTCCATTGTCTTGCGGGGCACGCCTGCGAGTTTCGCCGCCTGGGTGACGTTACCGCCATTGCCCTCGACCAGTTCGATTGCTTCTTGCAACTCTTTGTCCATTGTCATAATCGTTACTCGTCAGAGAATCTAAGGCCGATTTTCCACAACACGTTCGCCATGTCGTGAGCTAATTGCGAAACCACTTCTTCGTCCAAATCCCATTGTCCCGCGTGCTGCATTTCGTGGATGTAAATCTCCAGTCGTTCCTTCCCCTTCAAGGACTTCCGGATCCGCATTTCCTTTGACTTGATCGATGGGGCATCTGTCTCGCCCAACTGTGCAAGTCCGCTGACGTGGTCCAGGAAATAGTGTTTGCCGCGAATGACAACTCGCATGCGTCCTTTGCTGTCTTCCATGTGTTAAACCACGATTGGTCCATCAGGGTCAGTTGGTGGCATCACGATCTGCGTGGCTGGCACGTACAAGATGCCGTCCACTTTTACTTCGGGATAGATTCCCACTGGCGGATCGGGTGGAAGTGGCGGGTCGGCTGTATCGCGAGGAAATGGGTTATTGATGAAGTCAAAAAATTCAATCAACTCATCCATGCTCTTGTCTCGCGGCGGCAAGTACGGAGCTTGGCCTGTGCTGAACCCGCAAAAATGGTTAGGCGTTGTGTACGACATCACACTCTTGTGGATGTGTTCACGATGGAATTCATGTTCGAGGTTGTTATTGTGACCGCCTTCATGAATCAGTAGTTGGGCGAAGTCGCGGAGATTCGCTTCGTAGCTGGAGTCGAGGAAATGGTCGACCAGATCGTTGCAAGTTGCGTTATTGAAAAACGCATATCCGATCACATTTCCGGGGATGAATTTCATTTTGATATTGATGTTCGCGTCATCAATGTCGTCCACCAATTTGTGGAGAATGCCCACCCTCAAGTAGGTCTCAATGTAAAGCTCAATCGCAACATCTAAGATCGACTTGCCGTCCCAGAGGTCGAATACCTTTTCTTTTGGCCCCCATACGCCGGAGGAGACGAGAGAGTTCAGGTCGTCGCGATCAACCGGAGACTCAAAGTAATCGGTGAAAGAGTTGCGGTTGACAAAAAAGTTTGCCACATGATGGTCAGGGTACTCCGAGTCACAACCACGTGGCCAAGACCCGGATCCATCGGACCGATCAAAGAGTCGTTGGTGGCTGAGAATGAGATCGCCAGCAGTCTCTTCGTCGCAATCCAGGCAATGAGCCAACCGCTGCGGGTCATCAATGCGAGCAATTTCTTCATCGCCGTGATCCGGATGAAAGCACTTTCGATTTGTAACCTGCCGGATTGTCTCCGCCGGCGACTCGATCATCGCCCGACCCAGATCGGGGATTTCGACATTTGGGAGATGGCCCATCGCCTTCAGTAATTGGTTTCGATTCATGCCGCTCTTTCGTGTTCAGATTTATCCCAACAGCCCTAACAACAACTTCAAAATCGTCTTCCAATCAAAACCACCGCCACTCCCCAAAAGGTCCATCAAAATCTTGAGGATGTTCCCGATCTTAATGCGTTCTCCCTTGCCGTCTCGCCTGGCCGTCGCAACCATCTCTCGGGTCGATGAGCCCAGTGAATCGGCAACTGTCTTCAACGCAGAAGCGTATTGAGCTGAAGTCTTCAGCTTCCCAGCATCCTTCACGGCGGTGAGCGCGTCACCAGTGCCTGCCCTCCATGGTTTCCACGCATTTTCTACGCCCCTCGCCTTTAGAAATCCATCCGTAAGTTTCTGTAAGTCTTCCAGCCCATCCTTTATCTTGGCGTAATTTCCGTCAGCGTACCGGGAAGATACGACGGAATAAATTACGGAGAGGCCGGCGCTGTTCTCTTCTTTGTTCGGGTCGATCACTGCTGCCGTCAGTTCCCGGACCTTCTTTGATAGGTCGGTCGGGTTTGGCGGAGGCGGCAGGGGGTCTCCGGATTTGGGGGTCTCGGTCAAAAAATCCCAAGTGTGTCTCCCATCAACGTCCGTTGTGACTCGCAGGACTTTTGTGCCAGGTCCCCAGTTCGCTGTATTGATGAGCAGGTATCCTGGTCCGCGGCTCGAGCCACCCAGTGCAACAGCAGAAAATAACAAGCAAACAACAAGAGCAATCTTCGTCTTCATTTTCCAAGTCCTTAGGATGAAATAGCGACTCCGCAAACAATACCCAGAATGAAAGCGAGAACCACCGCTGCCATCTCGAACCATGAAAACGGTTCATGAACAGTTGCGTGCATGGTTTCTTCTGGTTCGGGTTGTCGGGGAATTTGTGAACATTCATGCATCATAGATCTAAGCGGCGAGCAATGCAACCCCCATTTCCAATGCCGATCCATTACGGCGAGAGGTGTACTCGTCGCGATACCAGGGATCTGGTATTTCGGGCTCGGGCAATAGTCGAACCCATAATCCTTCCAGATACTCTCGATCGTAGAATTCGGGATCGAACACGAGCTTGAGGAAGAGCATGTTCTCGTTCGTGAGAGGGGGGAGTTTTTTGCCGCCGACTTTGATCGTGTCACCTCCATGGAGAAGGTGGCACCGGGGGCACAAGAGATTGACGCACCGTCGATCTTCAACCCGGCGCATTGTCCCCCCACCGGACCCGAGGTGGGCTCGTTGGATAAACCAAGGGGCGTACCAGTCGTCTGGCCGTTGTCTTTCATCGCGACCACACGCCCAGCAGTGAGGGTAGTCTGTGTCTTGCAGGAAGGATTCGTACATGCATAATGTCAGTCCCTTATTCCATGGCCTCAAATTCCTCTTGGGCCAATAGCAGAAGCCACAGGGCGTCTGCGTGGTTGTCGTCAATGATTTCTAATTTCGGCCACTGTTTCTCGGCCTTCACAACGATATCGTCCTTTTTCTTCACACCGCACCGGGCCTTGATTGTTTTGTTGTTGTAGCTCTTGTGGTTGATCCCTTCTGTCTCGCAGTGCCTTTCCACAATGGCCTGCATCTTGGACTGGAGTTTCACGACATTGAAGTTGGCATTAGGCCCGCGGCCTGCTGAGACAGTCTCAAAAACCAAGACGTCCACGCCAATTTTAAGTATCTCCAGAAGCTTGGCCTCGAACCTGACGAGCCGCATTCCAGATGATTCATCGGGTCGGATCCGCATATCCCAGGTGCCAGATGGGCCGCTTGAATGAGCGTAGCCAGTCGTCTTGCCGCCTAAGTCGATTGCCAGGATTTTCATTGATGGTCCTTATCACCTGGCAGTGGTTTACGCCACTGTGAGTCGAGAGTCTCAGGGGACGGATACACGCTGTTCCGCTCCATGGGAAGGGCTTCCGTCTCTATGACTGGATCGTCGGGATGCCATAGGGGGAGGCCAGCCATTAGGCGACCTGCAAGGACGTCTATCTTTTCGTCTGATCCTGGTTTTGCTTTTGTTGGATCTGGTGTTCCATGAGGTTGAAAGAAGGCTTCTTCCTCGTCCGGTTCACCGAGAAGCAACTGGGCTTCGAACAGGTTCCTGGCTGGTTTCATTGAGAGATTCAAGGATCTGTATCATTTTCAGTTGCACCTGACAGTCCAATTCCGCTTCGGCTGTCGTTGGTTCAAACATAGCTGTCCCGAGGACCCGCCTTGTGTCCCCATAAATCTGCTGCAGCGACCAAGGCAACCGTGCCTTAGTGATCTTGTCCACGAGCGTCGCTTCATCCTTTGTGAAAGCTGGAATCCGGTTCACGATCTCAACGCGAGCGTTTCTGGTTCCATGGACAACAACCCATCCATCGGAAAATATCTCCACCAGAATGGCTGGTTGCACCTTGTCGTGATGCTCTGCGATCTTCTCGGCGAAGCTACTGAAGTCCGGATCGGTCGCAATCAACTCGGCGACCGCGTGCAATGTTCGATCGCCAGCTCCCGTTCTGAGCCACCGCTTCGTTCGTTCTAAGGTCCATTCACTCATGGTCGTCAATCTCTAGTGTACTGTAATTTTGTCGTCATTGTCAACGAATTCCCCAACATTGCCAACAATAAGCAAATTAATGTTGTCAATAGTAGAAACTTCGGGCAATGTCCATGATCCCGCCATCGTCGATACTTTCGTTTTTCCGAAACTCAAGTTCTCGATCGATCGCTCTCGCCAGCCACGCTGGAAGGTTGGGCTTTTTATTCGCGAACTCCAAATACCACGTTGGGACCTGTGATACCGGCTCACCCCGATATTTCCCGTAAGTGAACCGCGCCGACCGCTGTTTCGTCTTTACCTGGCCGCTGGGATCTTCGAAAAGGTTCGCGTTTTCCACGCTGTACTGAGCCCGAGCTTTGATCGCGGCGAGCCGCTTGCGCTCTTTCGCTTCCTGTTCGGCCTGCTTTCGTGCATTCTCCGCGATCTCCTCAGCCTTCTTCCGGTCCTCCTCGGCTTGCAGCAACTTATCTGCCGCGTCCATGATCTCCGTCACTGTCAGGTAATCGTCCGAGTCCACCTTCTTAGCCTGCTCCATCAGGGGAATCCCGATGTCGCCGGCCATCGCGTCGACGGTCGTGCGGATCTGATGACGTTTAGAGTTGTCAACCAAGTCTGTAACAAAAAAATTAGGTTTTTCTGATTTTTTTATTGCTTCGAGTCGCCCTGCGGGAGTACTAAATCGGTCCACAATCCCTGGTAGCGGGCGAGTGGCCCTCCCGAGCACTTGCGTGTAGCGGGAAATAGATTGTGTTGGCTGTGCCATCACAATGTGCTCTAAACCAGGGAAATCCCAACCGAGACTGAGCAAATTAACGTTCACCACGAACTGCAATCCGCCTGGTTTCCGGAAAGATTCGATGACTTGACTCTTTCTTTCTTTGGTGCAGAGATGTTCGTACGAGCAGATCCATTCGGACTTCTTTCCGTAATGATCGGTCAACCGATCGGACACCTTCTGGGCCTCCACGACGCTGCTGCAATAGATCGCTGTCTTCATGTCGCCGCTCTCTCGCACCACGACGTCCGTAATCTCAAAGATGGCTTTCTCTTCCTCGAGAGCCCGATTCAGCTGAGCCTTATTGAAATCCCCAGCAACCTTCTTCACCCCTGAGAGGTCCAGATCCTCCAGCTCCACTGTCTTGGCCTTAGGTTCGACCAACCATCCGTCCCGAATAGCGTGCACAATGCCGTACTGATGGGCGCAAGAGTCGCACAGATTGGCCATGGACCGGTCATCTAGCCGCTGCGGCGTGGCTGTCACCAGCAGAATCTTGGTGCCCCGCTCTTTGAACCACTGGACCATTTCCCACGCCGGCCTGGTTGCGAAGAGATGGGCTTCGTCGATAACCAATAGGTCGATGTTTTTGAACTTCATATACCGGTGAGGATTCCGGATATAGGGGGTGAACGGCACCCGCTTCTTCCACCGCGGCGTTCGGGTCAAGGTTTCCTTGGACGCGACAATGAACTTCTCTTGGCCCCATTCAGCCTCATTGCTGCGGAGGTTCGCTTGTTCGATCGCCGGCATGACCCCGGTTCGATCCAGGAACTTCTTGCAGGTTTGCCCGATCAGAGTCAGCAAAGGGCAGACGACTAACGCGCGGCCAGGTAAGTCGTTGGCGAGCGATACGATTAGCTCGGTTTTCCCCAACCCGGTCGCCCAGACAACCATGGTGGACTGGACGCCACGAGCCCACTCATCCTGGACCGCTCGCTTCCCCTCTTCTTGGTAGTCTCGGAGCTTGAATTCCATTACTCAGGGCCGGTGATCAGAGGGTCTTCGTATCGGTCGAAAGGTGAAAAACAGAACGCCTCGAATCCTTGGGTGAACCAGTCGTACTGCGGCTCACCCCTCTGGAAAGGATTTTCCTTCACGCCCAACTCCGCGCGAGCGTACTCCCATCCCAGCCCAAAAGCACTTCGGTCAGCATCCTTAATAAAATGTGCCATTTGCACCTCCTTGTAGTTGGTGCTATACTACCAGTAGTGAAATTCCCGAACAACCCCACATTGGCAAAAACATGACTCGACTACCGGAAAGTTTCTCGATCTCAAACGGATGCGGAAATTGCATCCACGCTTTCAGGCGAGAGGAACAGGAATCTGACCCTGAACTGTACTGCACTTTCGATGCCCCGCCTCGCCCTAACTGTGGCAGCTTTGCGATGAACGAGCAGCACATTGCGGACATCGACGAGACGAACTGGGCTGAATGGGCCGAAGGCCGCTGGGTTCCTGAACTCGGAGTCTGCGACCAGTACGAACTCTAATTCTTCATGTCGCTCTCCATTTCTCTGGGTGTCGCCACGCTTGATGGCATGCAATGGCAAAAGCTGGAATCCCAAACAGCAGCACCCCTGGTCCCCATCCGGTCATCGAAGACCATAAGGTTGCGGCTACTAGCAGCATCGTAATTAGTTCTAGCATGCGGCACTCCTTGCTGTGATGTTTGTCAATGTAAATCACAACAAACTTTTCTGCAAGTGCTGTTGACTTGTGTTTAGTTGGGGACTATCTTTACCTGCATCAAGGAGGTCGCAGATGGCCATTTACATCGGATGGACAGGCACTCGAGCCGGGCTGACAAAAGATCAGATCTACCAACTGGGTAACATGATCTGCGATTTCGCCCTGCACCCAGACTCTGATCACTATGGCGCGTGGGGGCTTCACGGCGACTGCATTGGAGGCGACGCCGACTTCGATGCAGTCTGTAAGTCGCACAACGTCAAAACTCGCTGCCGCCCATGCTTAATCGAGAATCAACGAGCCTTCGTTGCTGTACCCCTCGCTGAACCAGAACGCCCACTCGATCGCAACAAAAAGATCGTGGACGACAGTTCTGTGATGATCGCCGGCCCTAAGTCTTCCTTCGAAGAGCGACGCGGAGGGACTTGGTCGACCATCCGCTACGCTCGCAAGCAAAACAAGCGTCTTTTTATTATCTACCCCGATGGATTCGTTCGGGAAGAATAGGCAAGTGTCGATAAAGTCATATCGCTACCGATTTTACCCAACCTCTGAGCAGGAAGAGATCCTGGCCCGGACTTTTGGTTGCGTGCGGTATGTCTACAATCACGCCCTGGATTACCGTTCGACGACCTATAAGGAAACTGGCAAAGGAGCCACCTTCGCAAAAACTTCGCTTGAGTTGACAAAGTGGAAACGAGAAGAGGAGACAATATGGCTTAAGGACGTGTCGTGCATTCCTCTCCAGCAGTCCCTTCGCCATCTAAGTACTGCGTTCAGCAACTTCTTCGCTAAACGCACGAAGTACCCACGGTTCAAGCGTCGCAGTAGTAAGCAGTCTGCCGTATATACACGAAATGCATTCAAATGGGATGCCAAGTTTCGCAATCTTCGTATTGCGAAACTTGGGCGGCTCAACATCCACTGGTCTAGGTTGTTCAGGGCTGATCCATCGACCGTAGTAATCATCAAGACCACCACCGGAAAATACTTTGTCAGTATCTGTATTAACGAAGAGAGCCGGGCAGCGCCCGAGACTGAGAAGGAGGTTGGGGTTGATCTCGGAATTACCAATCTTGCCACGCTGAGTGATGGTAGCACCATCGAAAACCCAAAGTTCACCAAGCGATATGCTCCGCGTCTCGCTCGTGCCCAGCGTAAATTTTCCAGAAAGCAGAAGGGATCTAATCGGAGGCACAGAGCCAGGATTCGAGTAGCTAAGATCCACGAGCGGATAGCGAACAGTCGTCTCGACTGGATGCACAAGGCCACGACCAAACTGATTAACGAAAACCAAGTGATCACGGTCGAGGATTTGAACGTCCAAGGGATGGTGAAAAACAGGAAACTGTCTAAGGCCATTTCTGACTGTTCGTGGTCCGAATTCGTGAGACAACTGAAGTATAAGGCTGACTGGTACGGTCGCGACTTCAGGAAGATCGGGAGGTTCGTTCCGACCAGTAAGACCTGTAGCGACTGCGGACACCGCATGGCTGAGATGCCATTGAAGATTCGAAGTTGGCAGTGTCCAGAATGTCATGCCGAACATGACCGCGATGTAAACGCGGCCATCAATATTCTCGCGAGCGGACGGCTCGAGAGACAAAACGAACGTGGAGTTGCAGAAGACCTGCTATCAGTTTTACCTGATCGCAGGCGGCGACGTCGAAGCGTTAAGCACCTCAAGCCAGCAATTGCGTTGGCCTGAGAATTCAACCGGAGAAATTCGAATGATGCACGTCAAGAAATCGCCATCACGCATTTATTTGCAATGTCCTCAATGTAATACCAACGTAACCGTCTCCATAGGATTTTTCAAATGAACGTCGAAGAGCAAATCTTGCGCCCCGCTAACGAAATATTATTAGCGATGACCAGCACTTCCGTCGGCAAGGCTGTAACGTCAAATCTGGCAAAGCTGCTCAACCAGTTTCACACGGACTTAATTCGAGAAGGGTTTACTGACGCCGCCGCGACCGAGATTATCGTCGCTGCTGCTGCAAGGCCTGGAGGAGGAAGTGGATGAAGTATCTCACTGGTGTCATTTTTTTAGCGGCTGTTGCTGGCGGCACGCTAAGTTCCTTTATAGTTTACCAGCGTACCCCATGTGAGACCGCCGCTACTGTTCTCTCGTCACTGGAAACAGATCCAAGGTGGGAATGGACGCACAACGGGTTCAACCATCCATCAGGGCTCAGGGTCAGATACCTCAGTCCAGGCTGGTGGACGATAGACGATGAGTATTACCGGGGGTTCTCCCCCGCCATGAACAAGCTGACGAAGTCGAGGAATAAAAGAGCACTGACCCAAAAAATCAGAAAACTCAACGAGTACCAAACAAGAATTCCTGTCGAGGAGGACATGAAGGATCGCCAATTGTCACTGAGTGACTGGGTTGTCTTGATTCGCATTGCAAGAAAACTTGTGCTGGAGTAGTGTTCTTTTGTTTATTGTACCAGTAAAGATGAATTTGACAGCCTCGCAAGTGGACTTCGCGCGACAGATCGCCCGTGGGCGGGGAGCCAAAGACGGGCACGTGAAGGATCACAAGGTATCTGAGAAGATGAGCAATCTTGACGTGCATCTTGTTGGGGCGGTAGGGGAGGTTGCGGTTGGCGCCCGGTACGACGCAGAGGTTGACGCTCGACCCAGGCTCCACGGCGACAGCCACGCTTCCGACCTCCTGATCGGGGACTACCGGACAGAAGTGAAAATGGCGACTTACCGGCCTCCGTACATTAAAGTGGTTAGTCTTGCTCATTTGAGTCAGTCGGACATTATCGTTGTTGGTTACGTCAAAGGTTCTGAAGTGGAGATGTGGGGGTGGGTTTCGGTGGACCGCTTCAAGAGGCAGTACATCAAAAAAAGCTTTGGGCACAAAGAGATGTTCTCTATGGAGCCGAACGATCTTGAGAGCATCACAATTTTGGATGATTACTACAATGCTTACCTTGAAAAGAATATCATCGCTGTGGGCGGTGTACCAGAAAAATCTAGACGACGGTTTCTTCAACGAGATAGCGGTGTTTTCGTCCCGCTCGCAAGCTGATGCGTTTGCGAAAGCACGTACAACCAGCGAGTGTAAAGTGAAGGAGCGAACCGCCTGGCAAGATGAAATTGGCCAATGGTTTGATGTGGAGACTAGTGCGATAGAAGTGGACCATCATCTTCATAAAAGCAGTGGACTGGCAAAGTTGAACCTGAAAGAAAAAAAGGCTTTGGGATTATGTTGATTCGCAAATGCGACATGTGCGGTCGGATCGACGAAGAGTTCGACACTGACAAAACCTGTTGCGATCAATGCGAGCATCTCGCCGACAAACTGAAACGGCATACGACCCTCATTGAAGGACCCCCAGATCCAAATCCTTTAATGGAAATGCGGATAGTAGTTTTGAAAGATTGAACGATCCAAAATGAAGAACATGTTCGACATTGTGAAGACGGAACGCCATGGCTGGAACACTCGCTGGCAGGCTGACCTTCTCGAAGAACTCGATTCACGGATACAAGTTGCCTGTGACGAGATCGAAGATCTGGGGCACGACAAAGACACCGTGGATCTTCTGCGGAACTACGTGCCATCGCTGCAGAACCAATTTACAAGCACAATGAGGGAAGATGCCAGTAACCGTCAGCACGTGGGCTCGATTGTCTACCAAGGCTGTTCGATCATTGAACACACGTACTCGGACGAGAAGGTTATGATGGAATTGAAATCAAAACCATTGCAACGAATTGCAACGAATCCATTAAGAATATGGGACTTATGACACACGTAATCTTACCTCGTAAGCTCACCGCGGAAAACGGCGCAAAGACTCTTCTTTCGGGCGAGTTTTCTGAAAGCGTTGGAGTCGTCAACGAAGACGGCGACGAACACAACGACGAAGTCCCGGTCAGATGGACGAACATTAAACGAATCTACGACATGGTGGTCGCGTACTTTGCGTGTCCGCTACCAACCGACCCACTTTTCCCCTTACTGGTGATTGGGCGCGAGTACGACAGTACGGATCCGTTCCTCGGCGGACCCTTTATGCTCGTTGAAGCCAATGTCGATCGTGAAACAGTGATCATGCGGGATCGGTTTGACAGGTCGTTTGAATGTTTGGCACGAGAATTGAAGTGGAGGGAGTGATGAAGATAGTTAACCAAGGATGTGCATGGTAACAACGGCAGTGTTACCGTGCAGGAGAATGATACATGACCCCAGAGCACGACGCGTTTTACCGAGCAGATCTTTTCAAAGCTGTCAACAATGAAGTGCGGCGCCAAATCCGCGCGGCGAGAGAATCGCACCGGCCAGTTGACGCGGTGATCTTTGGTCGGGCTCAGTTGCTACAAGTCCGGCTCCATTACGAAATCACTTCAGGTAAGCTGGGCCGGATGACGGAGTTTCGCGGCCTTGCCGTCTGCTACTCACCGCAGGACAGTATGACGCATGTTTTCAAGCTGGGGGACATGGAAGAAAGGTCGATCGAAGATCTCAAAGGACGGGGTTACCGAGTCCTGAAACCAATTCCCGATACACGATTCGAAAAATGGAGTGACGTATGAAAGCGACAATAATGCCCCGCGAAAAAGCGGCAGATCAATTTACTGCCAGTGATATGTCGCGACTCCGTCTATATCGTCGGACTGACGCGGACGATGTCTATTTTCTGGTGACTCATTTTGGATGTCGTCAGCTGACGACGCGAATTGTTGGTACTACGATGGGGATCGAGTTTTCATCCAGCGGCGCGAATTCAATGACGTACTCTCACGACGACTATTCCCATTGTTGGGTTGAAGCTCATGACGTCGCTATCAAACTGGAGTTTTAGAATGGTCGCGATGAATGTGTTTACTGTCCTGTGTTTGGTGGCTATGGGGTTCCTTGGATTCAGTTTGCTTTGCGCCAGGCTCCGGAAAGGCGGGTCATGAAAGTAATTGCGATTTCCGCGAAATGTAATGACAGGTGTGTCGTGGGATTTCCTGATGGGACCAATCACTTCGGCTATGTTCCGAGAGGAATTGGAATCGGCGACGGGGATTACTTGAGTCTCAATGTAGATCTCGACACTGGGAGAATCATCGACTGGGACAGAGAGGCCGTGCTGGAGCTCCAAGAGAAAAGCAAGCCTGACTATGAAAAACGGTAAGCCGCAAATCAAAGACATTCCTGATCAACCGATACTCGACTTCATTGGGTCCTGGCAGGGTGAATGGTGTTTCACTTTCACAGATCACGATCGATCAGTGTTCAACGCCATGCCCGCCGGCACACCATGGAACCTGGGGCTGGCGAAAATGAGATCGCTGATTCGGCGCAAGCTGGTAAATGGATGTGGTTGTGGATGCCGCGGAGACTTTACGATAAGGCAAGGGAATAAAGAATGAGCATATTTGATCGATTTGAAAACATTGGGCACCCACCTTCCGGCGAGGAATTCCTTAAGTTCGAACGAATCGAAAATCCTCGCAGTCGGCGACCGGACTTACACGCCTTCCTTCTGCTTGATGAGCTGTTTCCTCAGGACCGAGATATGGTCTGCAACGCAAGTCACGACGAGATTTATCTGGATGTGACTGATGACGAAGTTGCAACGCTTACTGACGAACAGATACTCGAGCTGGTGCGATGTGGCGTTCGCTATGATGGCGACGGACTGTGCATGTTTGCGTAAAGGACATCATGAAACCAATTCACTTTATTCGATGTTACCGGCGCGAGAGGGATGATGGTGTTCGGTGTGGTATGTGGTTGATGATACAAGAAGCGGTGGGGATCTTTTTCCATGGAGATAGAAAAGAGATTCAGAGTCCGCGATTCAACGTCAGTGATTTGGAGAAGCACTTGCGGATCTGCAGGGACTGTCAGATGATTTGGATGATTACTCTCTGGAAATTGCGTTAATGAAACCACCAATGCTTTAAGGGAGCGACTATGGAAGACATAAAGGTAAGTGCCGGAGAGCTCGCGGATCTCATGATCGCATGGCGAGAAGGTAATGTCAGCGAAGGGAGACTCGTCGAACTAACCGGAATTGATCGGATCAACCTGAGGAATCTTCACGCTGAAAGCATAAGGCGGGCGGATGATCTCATTCAAGAACGTCGGAAAGGTGTGTGATACATGTTTTGGACAGCATTAATTTGGGGACTCGGAGTTTCGATCGGCGGCGCGGTTGGAATGATGCTCTTTGTTATTCTGTTCGCGATCTTCAAGTGCGTGACTGGGCGAGCGAAAAAAGAAGCAGAGTTATGGGGATTCAACGAAAAGAGTCTTGCCTTGCTGGACGAACGAAACGAACTAACGAAAATCCAGATTGAGGCAATTGTTAACCTCGCTGCCAGAGGGAATGACCAATGATCCAATTCGAAGTGAAGCTGATTTGTGTTCCACCGATGGACAAGTTGTCCGGGTGGGAAGTGTTTGACCTAATGGCTAACGCTACGCATGTCGGAGGGGATCTCTGGCTCTTTGAAGGGGATGAAGAGTGTCTCTTGTGCCGACCCGAGGTTCTCGCCGAAGGCGTGACCGAGGGAACGGGGGACATGGAAGACATGCTTGGTTACTGCAAAGAAATCTTCGACTATGACTTTGATGACGCGCCGGCGTCGTGGGAGATGCTCAAATACCGTAGGGAGAATATGCCGTGGTTCCCTTGAAAGGAAAGCAAGATGACTGACTCATACAAAATCATTCAGGACGCCGCCGAGCTCGAACGCTTTGTAGAGTGGTTGCCAGACTTACTTTCTTACGAGCGATTTTACATTTCCCTTTTCGCGAGAAAGAAATACGATCCCGACATTAGGTCAGGGGACAAAACTTCGCTGTGCCGATTCGCCTGCCACAAGGACGATATCGTCAAGAAGCTTCGTCAGCTCGAAGTTCCCCACGCAGCGTACATTGTCAGGGGGAACCCCGTCAAACAAAAGTCACTTGTCGTTTACATCACGCCAAATCCCCGCTCTCTGAAACGCGCGGCGTACGCGACGGCGAGAGAACTGATCTCCCAGCTCGAGCGAGACCAAGAGAATATCAACCCCTCAGCCACCTCCCTGACGCAGATCCACAAAGCAAAGTCTCGCAATCACTGTGTTACGTTCGATATCGACAACCCTGACCCCGACAAAATGCATGAAGTGATTCACACGGTTGCATTGAGCCTGGGGATGGAGTGCATCTCTGTAATCCAAACTCACAGCGGCTACCATCTAATGATCGACCCGCTGAAAGTTCCGCTCGCCGCGGGACAGTTTTGGCATAAATTAGTCACTCGGGTAGCGATGCCCGATCAAATCGGAGACCTTCTTAGTCCGATACCTGGCTGTGTTCAAGGTGGAAAAATCCCACGTATGTTTATTCGCAAAGGAAGGCTTCAATGAAAAGCGAAGACTGGGACAATCTGATAATTTGCTTGGTCGTGATCGGATTTGCGATCATTATGCTCGCGACACTGTTCTTCTAGGGAGACGACATGATCGATCGACGACAATTGTTAGCAATGGGCGTGATGGCGGGACTTTGTCCGTGGAGGTATCCAAATAGGATTCATGTTGTTGAGGGGGATAGGTGGATCGTGTACCTCTCGGATGAGTTGACGTTTAAAACAGGGGACTGTGAGTTTAGCCAGAGTTGCGGTGCCGGTACTATCAAGTGGCGGTATGGTACGTCAGTGCACGCGATGGTCGGTGGCAAGGAGGTATGGTGGTTCCACTCCTCGTCGGAGAACACTGAGAAGGCAGTCGAGCTCGGTAAGATAACGTTTGCCGATGACATCGGGTTTACGTGGAACGACGACCCAAAAGACGAAAGCTTGGGCTATGTCCTGAAAGCTGTTCGTAAGCGAACAGTACAACAGTCAGGCTCCGTTATTGGGATGGCCTACTTTCCGAAGAAGGAAAAATGATGATCGATCGACGACAACTACTGGCCCTCGGAGTTGCGGCCACCCTAAGCCCTCACCTTCTCTCAAAGAAACAGATCCCCGAAGGAAGAGACATCTTGTATGGGGAGAAGTGGATCGTGTTCATGGACGGAATTGTCACGGCCACGGCTGAGGATAAACATGGAACCAAATGCGGAAAAAGGAGATTCTATGTCGACCTCTTCGTTAATGGAGAAGCGATAGGGTCTTCAGCGGTCACCAGCGAGACTCGCGAAGAGGCAATCGAGATGTCGCTTCGAATGCATGCTGACTTGATCGGTTTCATGCATCACAAGCATCCCGGCCTAGCGAAGTTCAAGCGTCAGCACCACGTCGAAGAAGTCTTCCGGCGGCGACGTTTGGCATTCAACCCGAAAACAAAGAAATCGATATCAGTCATTGTCGGCGAGAAAATGCCACCCGGCTACCGCTGGTTTTAGAAAGGGCCGCGATGATCGACCGAACCCAACAGGAATGGATCAGGTTCATAAACACGCTTCCGCCCGAAGAGAAGTGTAAGTGCGGTTGGACCCGCCGGAGCGAACACCCTAGCTGTGAATCACAAGAGGAGAGTCGTGCTCGATCAATAAATGAACAGAGATCCAAGGGGAATGTTGGCTTAGAAGCAGCCATCATCTAAGGAGTAGAGGATTGTCCCGGACAACAAGTGGTTTCTGGCGGTAACAGTCAGCGACGCAACTGGCCGAAGCAAAGGGCTAGACCGAGCAAGACGGCGGATAAAGCGATCCACTTTTGGCGTAACAGCACACCCCTTTTTACGTAAGTCGCAACTCGAATCGCAAGTCGCAATATCATGGAACTAACAATTCACGAAAACACCCCTCTTTTCGTGAAAAGAAAAGAGCCCAACTGCGCAAAGGGATAGGAAATGTCCCCCTGCGCCGGAGCACCCAAATGGTCGCAACCCAGATAACCGACGCCTCGATGAACGCTTTCGGGCAAGCAACCAAGTTTCGCCGCATCATACACGAGTGCGAGGAGTGCTGCGGGGTCTACGACACCCCAGACGGCTTCGCGGTCTGTGATGGGTGCAAGATGGACCTTTGCGAGAAATGCCAGTATGAAGCAAAGAATCCGCAAACCGGCGACGCCATCGTTTCGTGCGACATCTGCAAGGTCTGTGCAGAAAACGGGAAGGTGGAGGACTGGGATGAATTCTCCGCAAAAGCAACGTCCCGCACGATGGCTTGGAGAGCAGAGGGCGCCGTGTCTTCAATTAAGTACCTCGAGTTACAGGGATCTTGATCCATGGGAGTATTACAGTGCGACCGGAATGATTGCGAGGAGATCTTGTGCGACCGGTACAACCGTGATTATGGGTACATCTGCGATGGGTGCTTCGAAGAGCTCGTCGACAGTCGTCGCGATATCCAGACGTTTATGCTTTCCTCCGCACGAAACGAAAGAGATACGAAACGGGCGTATTATGAAGCGGCATTTCCTAAATACTGAATCCCCAAATCATCTCTTACCCTAAGGAATGGATCCATGGCAGTAAAACGGAGAGAACCAGACGATATCGATCGAATCAGAAACGCATTATGTGATCCGTCAGCCCCTTGGTATGGGTCCGACCTTGTCGATCAGGTCGCTGACCTATGCGAGGGAGTGGAAGAGTTGCGGGGCGATGCACGGCAAATGGCCGCTTTCCTGGATTGTGATCGGGCACCCCAGGGAGCTCGTCAACGAGAAAGGCTGGGAACCGAAGGATGTCGTTGAAGCATGGGAAAAGCTGGAAGAGATCGCCGGCGTCGGCGACACAGGGCCGCAGCTAAGCGATTTCAAACAGTGGTTGCCCTGATACCCCCCCCATCTGGGCGGTTACCCCTACATACCAGAGAGGGGGTTTCTATGGGGACATTTGGGGCAAACCCGCGTAATCCTGAGCCATAAAATGGGCAAGATAGCGATTCGACCTGTAATTACTGCATCTAAACAAAGGAAGACTATGATCGAACCGAAGAAAGTACCGATACTCTCCGCCGACGACATCTGCCGCAATACTTACTGGAACGATCGCGGCCAGAAATGCCTGTCGCAATGGGTTACGACTTGTGGAGGAAACTTTGATTTCAGGAATGCCCTCGCTCGTAAGCTGCTCGTAAACCTGAGGATCGCCGGCCTGGAGCCACGGACGACATCACCGTCCATACCCACTATCAACGACCACGGGCGAAATTCCAAGCAAAAGCTCGCCGCCGTCTGGAATCGAACCGTGAAAGAACTGGGATTCACCGAACCTTGTGACCGGGATTAACCATGACCGAAGCTAAGCACCAGCAGCAACTGGAAACCCTGGCCGCTCAGATTGCGAAGGAAACGTCTGATCTGCTAGATTTCACGCGAAAAGCCTGCAATGCTGGCATCACCTCGGAAGAACGCGACCACTGGGGGGACAATATCCACGACCTAAAGAGACTGATCCACTGCATGGAGATACTGGCAAAAGTGACGGAAACCCAATGATGGATGAAAACCTTAAACGCTACCTCGAGGGACTTCGAGGCAAAGTCGACGTAACCCTCCATGATCTCCTTGCCGAGAACTCCACCAAGTACCGCCAACTCCAGCTCATCGAGGAAGTGGAACGACTCCTCGATTACGCGAGAGCCAAGATCAAAGCAGCGAAGTGCTGAAACATTGGCCTGATCTGTCCGGATCCGAGCCGGATCAGCTAAAAGCGAGGGTTTCTGACCATCCCTGTGGCCGGATATTGTCCGGATCGAGCTGTACTCCACGGTGGGGAAAGTAGCCATTGACCTGTAATAATTGCAGCCTGAGATCATTTTCTTGATGCCACGAAAATGATGCCGAGCCGTTTTTGGCGCTTTCATATATTTTTGGGGGTCGCCTTTTCTGGGATTCTTCCATAGGAATTGTTTTCCTGGAGGCATTCTGGACCTTTCCTGCCGCTTGCGGGGCAATAAGGCCCTGCTTTTCTTGCGGTTTCAACGATCGTCTCGAAACGAGATTCGGAGTGGTTGGACCTATGCGGCCAGCGATAAACTACATCCCTTTGCCACCCAAACCTGTGCCGGCTCATTGCTCCACCAATAGGCCACTAGATCCTCTGTGATCCGTTCATAGTGACCAACCGTAAATTCCTTCGTCGCGAACAATAAAGCCCTGGACATGGCATCCTCGGGGGTTACATTCCACAGTTTCCCGCGATCGTGATGCATAGTATGACAATTGCGGCAAAGAACCATGCATTTAGATAGCTCGTGTATAGTAGGCCAGACCGCTGTCGTCCGACCAGGGGAGTGGTGTTTGTGAATAAAGTGGTGAAATTCCAGTATTTTCGCTACATAATCCCCATGCCACCTACAGTCTTTGTTCTGGCAGCCAATGCTTAATTTAATCTGAGTCATCAGGTCCTGGACGTCCCTTATCCAGTATTGTGAGCTGTGGTGACGGTAAAACTCTTTCTCGGTCGCCGGGCGAAGCACTGCCCTTGGGGAAGGCGGGAAAGCACCAGCGTCTGTGTAGATAACCCGGTGATTACTTTTGTCACAGTGAAACGGCCTATCAGGCAGGGAAGACAAGACTTTTCGTTTTTTTGTCGGTTTCATGATACCTGCAGTATAACCTATCTTAATGGGGGTTTGGGTAGTATAGGAAGGCACTTGGTTTTTGGATGAAATATACCCGGAGGGGAACCTAACTACTTACCGGGCGTTGAAGGGGGACTGGCGGCGGGTCTGGCTCGGCATCGACCACACTCTATGCTATCAAAGGACTTACGTTGCGCTGCGCCGTTCCAGTTCCCAAAAAATGGCCCATTTGTGAAAAAAATCACAGCTTATCCCCATTCCCTAAGTCCTTTGATACCAACAGGTTACGGCGATTCTCCACTACACTTGTAGTGCGTCAAGCCCCATATTGTGCCGATTTCCTAGGCTGCCAATGCCGATAATTCGCTGGAATCCGATACGTTTCAGGTCACAGCTCAGCTGGAAAGCTGCGCGATTGTGGAGATCGATTCTTATCATTGGGGATTTGTCCTTTGTGGCCTCTTGTCTACTCTTCTTGCTACTCCTTAGTTGGATCGAATTCTATTAGTGGTGTTGTGGCTGCTAGGGGATATCGATACAATGAGGCCTTCCCCCTATCCTACTTTTTGGAGAGTTACTATGTCGTCGACTCTAGCCCGTTCATTTTGGACTATTACTTGCCAGCTGGATTCTTTCTGTGGGCTGACCACCCGTAACGTTTCCGTCCTTGCTGATTCGCGAGAATCAGCCATTGTGGAGATTCGCAAGCATTTTGCCGAGTTACTTTGGGAAGTTACAGTTGTTGCCGATGACCATACCGCCCCTTTCTATTGTGTTTCCTGATTTCCCCCCCCTTCCCCCCTTGGAGAGTTACTATGAATGCAGCAAAGTATCTGTCTCGACATTTTCGATTAGCTTGCTATCTAGTCAGATACAAGATTATTCGGAATCTTGATCGCGCAGGAATCTACTTGAATTCCAGCGAAATCGAAGAAATGGTCGGCGAAGGCCTTGCCTTTGTCGGTGAACATTTTCCGCGTCTGTTCAAGCGCTTTGACGATCCGAAACAAGCGCTCCTCAAAGCAACAACTCAAAGTGCTTGGAGAGTCTGCAAGGGATTGCGTTTTGCTTCAACCCGTGAACCGAGACAAGTTGACGTCCTGGATTCACGTGTCTCGCGCGACAAGGTTGATCTGGAACAGATTATCGCCAAATTTGGCGATGAGGAATCTCAATTGACCGTCGATAATCTTGCGACAATCGTATCTGATCCGGTTACCCTTCGATTGCTATCACTGGGCGAAAACCAGCATACCATTGCCCGGTTAACCGGTGTTTCTGTCCGTACGGTTCGACGTCGAGTCTGCAGGATCAAGTTTGAACTGGAACAATCCAGCGCGATTGTTGGTGTCGGCAAGCTACGTGCACTTGCGCCCCCTCCGGCAGAATGCAATTTGATGGATGCGATTGTTTCTGCCTTGCGTTTCTGTCTGGAACTGCCAAATCCGACAATCACGCCAATTTCAGGATGACCGATTTTTCGATTTGCTTGCTACTTCTTAAGTAGCAAAATGTTTTGTTTCTCAGTTTTCCCCCCTTTTGGAGAGTTACTCATGAGTACTGCAGAATTGAGCGCGAAAAATGTAGTCGAGCAAGTGCGTTCCGGTTCGGTTGACGTTGACGTGGCGAACGCTTCGATGATTGGGTTGATTGCGACCGGCAAGCTTGGCGCTGCCGAAGCAACTAGCCTACTTGCGGACATTCGCAAGGCAAGTGAGGGGTCTGGCAAAATGGTGTGTAAAATCAACGCCAATGGCCATATTTTCCTGCTTTGTCCGGACATACAATGTCATTCATTCGCGCTGGACAAAACGTACGACGTGAGTATCAATTGCCCACGTGAACTGATTGGCGTATTGTCATCGCCCGATTCCACCAAGTTTGCGGGCAAGGATGGTAGCGAATTGACGGCCAAATCAATCCGAGAGAAAGTTCATACAGCCTACAAAAAGGCGATCGACGGAGAGACGAAAGAGCAGCGCGAAGCGTTTTCAGTCGCTGCCAAACTTCGACGTGAGGCACGAACCAACAAGAAGAAAGAAGATTCCGACGACTAGTTTTGCTGGCAGTTCAAACCCCTTCCCGGATCAGTTCACAACTGATCCGGGTTTTTTTATGCGCTTTTGCGTAGCCTCCCAGCTCGATTCTCAATCGAGCTGGGATTTTTTATGCGCTGGCAGTAGCTTAGGTATCGCCTGTGCGTGCAATAGACTTCCCAACATTGCAAGGCCTTAGAATGCTTGCCAGCTGGCCAGAATCGGTCATTTCACGAACCACCCGATGGTAGTAGTTACTAGTCCGATAGTACGTTGTAGCCCGTAACCTGTCAGAATCCCGCTTTGGCGGTTTTCGTGCCGCCAGAGACTTTTTCGTGCCGCCAGTGTTATCCTACCCGTGTGCGCTGAAATAACCTGGAAAGTGGGTTTGGCCGCTATTTTTGAGTTATTGCTACTTCTAAGTTGCCGAAGTAAGTAGTTTTGTTTGTTTCTTCCCCTAGGGTGTTTTTTCTTGGAGGTGGATCTTATGTCATTTAGTGATGATGGGGCTGTTGAACTGCGTGCCGGCAGTGGGATTTTACGGGATTGCCTGGTCAACTGTGCGGCGGAGAACGTGGCGAACTTCGACCATTCCGCGAACTGGAACGAGTGGCCAGGTGATGTGTACGGTAGGGGAATCATACTGGGGGCGGTCTCAGCGACGATGGCCTTGACTGGCTGTGAGTTCAAGGAGGCTTTGCGGGCTGTCAAGGACCGAGTCCCCGGCAAGGACAATGAGATGGGGGCCTTCGATGAATCCTGTGTTCCGCCAACATGGCTCGAGGATTGGAGGAATTTGGGGGTGACCTTGCAGCTCAGACTGGAGGACGCGGAGGATTTCATCGGTCACGAGTGGATGGTCCACGATCCGCGAGACGGCTCCGATACACGGGTTGAATACGAGAACGGGAAAGAGGTGGAAGGCGGAAACTACGATACAGCCATGAGCCGAGCGAAAGAGATGTTCCCTGGCGCCAATATTCAAGGAGTTTGACCATGTTGATAGAGCGATATGTGAGCTATTACGGGGATGGCGCAGTGCTTGACTGTGCTAAGTCTCCAATCAATTGTCGCATTGACGACGAGGATGAATCCGGCGAGTCCCCTACGGCCATTGTCCGGGTGGTCATGCCGAAAGCTGACTACCTGGACGTGCACCAGTATTGCCGCGGTAACATGGGCGAGAACCCGTTGTCCGGTGCCTACGAGGCTGCACAGATAGTGGCGACAAAAGCTACCGAAACCGAAGTGTGGAGCTGTAACGTGGAGTGGACGCCAGAAGAGTGCGACAGGTTGGGTGGGTGTTTTCTTTGTGGTGGAGACCACAGGTTTTCTAAAGGAGTTTGACCATGTTTTCAATCTACTGCCGTTTACTGGGTGGTTACATCGCAATGGGCTTTGAGACGCGGAAAGAGGCGGAGTTGTGGCGTGCCCAGCGATACATCGATCATCCGGAAGAGCGTGGCTACCAAAGCATCGTTACTGCGGACCCATCCTAAGGGGATCATCATGTCAGAATACCAAGTCATCGTCGGCAACATTGGGACGGTTTACACCGGATCCAGCCCTATCGAAGCGAACAAGGTCTACGGGACCTACAAATCCCTGTCGCAGTGCGACGTTGGCAGGGCCAGTGGGGAATCTGTTACTGTCCTTCGGGACGGTGAAATCCAGCACGAACACATCGGGGAGCAAGACTGATGACACCATTGCGTGAACTGAATGGGGGCCTTCGAAGGTCCATTACGAGACTGGAAGAAACGCTTACCTTGGTGAGACTGGTCGGCCTTAACGCCCTGGCTGACAGACTCACCCGAGAAGCGGAAGATCTTGACCAGATTGCCATCGCCTTGGACCAGCTGGACGACGACATGTTCCACGCTGAGGTTCGGGCAGTTCAAGAGGGGCAGGACGAGAAGATTAAATTCGTCAACTCCATCTTAAACGGAGGGAAAACCCTATGAAACTCAAAGTAACGATCGGCCATGACACCGACATAGAGAATCCGGCAGACGACCATACGTGGACGCCTTACTCATTCTCCCACAAGCACGCCAACTTCAAGGATCCGATCCAAGCTGGCTGGTTTGACGGATCCATGAACTGTACCAATCCCGGCCTCCGCCAGAAGCTGGACGTAGGCCTGGCTTTCCGCCTGGGATACTACGAACACGGCCAATCATCGTGGTTCATACAGGGAACTGGCCTTCCTGGCAGCGACTGCGCGTTTGACGGAGTGCAATTCGCTGGTGTGCTGATATGGGAGCTCAAACCCAGCGACATG
>Ga0255048_10000288_pt1 | contig 39166 bp, 46 predicted proteins | sample JV7_2_2_MG_FD_183619 | JGI IMG/M metagenome (GOLD analysis project Ga0255048, IMG submission 183619) | Seawater microbial communities from Jervis Inlet, British Columbia, Canada - JV7_2_2 | ecosystem: Environmental > Aquatic > Marine > Inlet | place: Canada: British Columbia | collected 2016-10-06
CCTTTCTTGTATAGTGCGTGCAGCTCGTGTGCCTTTGAGCCTTTGCGCTTGGTGTTCTCACCCACCTCAGTGATGAAGGTACGGTCCCAATCCAACCCATGCAGACCAGTAGCGCGTCTGGTGGTCATGGCAGGTGCCTTCTTCTTGGCAGGTGCCTTCTTCTTGGCAGGTGCCTTCTTCTTGGCAGGTGCCTTCTTCTTGGCAGGTGCCTTCTTCTTGGCTGCCTTTGCTGACGTCTTTTGTGTGTCAGCTGCTGCCTTCTTGGCAGGTGCCTTCTTCTTGGCAGGTGCCTTCTTCTTGGTGTCAGCTGCTGCCTTCTGCTTGGCAGCGTTGGCAGTCTGCTCAGCAGTCTGCTCAGTTGCAGAGGTTGACTCTTCACTCATTTGGTACACCTCATTGGGCTTTGAATTAGTGTGACCCTGCCCAATTGGTCACACTATTGGGTAGTGAAACTGCTCGCCATGAGCATCCACTATGTATAAATTCTTGACCGCTCTTGTGACTGCTACGTAGAACAGTCGATGAAGGGTATCTGACACATCTGTGTACATCTCATGTATTGCTGACCCATACCCCAACCGCTCATACACAACAACATTGTCACATTGAGCACCCTTGCTTGCATGTATGCTGCTCAGCCTCACACGTGGGTACGCTGTGTCTTCCCCCTTACGTATTGCAACACGTAGGTATGTTACGTTGGCTTCTGTCAACCTGTCAAAGGCAGTAGGCCAATCAGGCATGGTGGGAGCGCTCACCAGGTCCTTCTGCATTTTCCTGGTCTGCAACAGCTGCACCTGTCGCCTGTCACCCCTGATGGGGTGTCCTTGCTGTATACGCTTCCATGCCTCAATAGCCTCAAGCGTGCCAAGGGGCAGCACTGGTGTGGTGTCGTTGCGGTACAGGATGCCTTCACGCTCAAGGTGCAGGTGAGCTGACCAAAGTGTTTTATTTTCCCTAGCCAGTACCAACCACTCACCCTTGCTGAAGTCAATGTCTTCAATGCTTGACACAATCTTGACAGCACCTTCCTTGTCAACAGGTAGCCACAGCTTCTGCTTGCGTAGCTTCACCTGACGTATGATGCGATTGGCTACAGCGTGCATTGCCTTTGGGACCCTGTGCGACTGCTGCAACAGCTCACTTGTCCCGGGGAGAGATGTGAAGCTGTCAGCGTCTGCACCTGCCCACGCATAGATAGCTTGGTCATCATCACCAGCTATGTATGCACGCTTCACCCTACCAAAGTGCAGCACCTTATCCAACACTTGCCACTGTAAGCGTGATAGGTCTTGTGCTTCGTCAACAAAGATGACGTCAAGATCAGGGGTTGAGTAGCGCTTGGCGTCCTTCACATAGTTGAGTAGCAAGTCAGTGAAGTCAACCAACCCTAGCTGCAACTTAAATTTGTTATAGATGCGAGCAAATACAGCTACCTCACACGACTCTATGTCACGTGGGTTGGTCCTGTTGAAGTAGTCATCAATGGACAGACCACGTATACGTGACTGGTCATAGTGGTACATGAGAGTGCGGGCAGTGCCTACGGTATTTTCACCTGTCATGTTTAGGGGTATACCGTAGGATTCAAGGAATTGGTACTGTGCTCTGCTGCCAAGTACCCTCTTGCGATTCATGCCGAGCATTTCAAAGCATAAACTGTGTAGTGTTCTGAAGTAGGGTGCTTGCGTCAGGTGGGTGCGTGCCTTGGCTTCTCTGCTTGCTGCCTTGGTGAAGGCAAAGTAGCCAACGTGCTGACCGCTGGTGTTGTTGGTTGTTTCATCCTGCACAAGAGTGAGTAGGCGTTGCGTCTTGCCTGTACCAGGTGGGCCATAGATGGTGTGCACCTGGGTGGTCATTCTGTTTGCTCCCAATTGTCTTGGATAGACCAAGTGCGAGTGACTACACCCTTGACACGCTTAGGTGTTTCCATCTTGGCACCAAACCTCTTCAGCTCTTGACATATCATTGGTCTGGTGTACTTGCTGAATCGTCTGGTTGCTAGGTGTTCCATTAAGTCTTGCAGACGGAATATCAAGCGACCCTTGTGCTTCCACACTTTTCTGAGTAACAGCTCTTCTTCATCTTCACCATGAGCGCGTTGGAAGAAGTCAACCAGGTGCTGATAGAACTCACCCACTACACCAGAGTGCTCTTTCTCTTCTTCTGAGATCTCAACCAAGACAACCCTGTCCATTACATCAACCAGCAGGGTCTGCCATTGCTTGGCATTGACTACAGGAAATATTGTCAATTGCTCCATGCAGGCTTTCTTGAAAAGTGCTGCACTAGCAAGCTGGTCAGTTGTCAGGGATACAGTGCCTGTATCAGTGATGTCCATATACCAGATGGGTGGGTCTGTATCAAGTTTGCGTAGCTCACTGATGACAACGCTGGTTTTGTCTTCCCCATCACCCACCCCATAGGGTCTAGTCCTGCACAGTGAGCCGTTGCAGTGGGACAGCAACGGCTCTTGCTTACACAGATAAAAGTAGTCTTTTCTGCTGCAATGCTTGATGATGTCACCAACCTCACCAGCAGGCAGAGGTGGTTGCAGATACTCTGTATTCATTCTGTGTACGTGTTGTGCCCAATCGTCTGGCCACTTCTTCTTGCAGTACACAGCTATGGATACAAGAGCATTGTTGCGTTTGCCGCTAGATACCTTCCCTTGTGTAGTTATGATCTCAAAGCACACTGGACCGTCGTGAAAGTCATCATCCTTTGCGGGTGCCTTGGCTAGCTTCTTTGGCTCAGTGTGCTCAAAGGTTGCATGGTCAAGACGTATAGCCTTTTTCAAGAATAGCTCAGCATCCATTGCGTTGCCTTGAGAGTCATAGGCATAACGCATTGTATTGTCAGCGTCGTAGTAGGGCATGTTCACCCAGCTACCCAGGTCATCAGCTTCAAGGTCAACGGTTGTCTGCTTGGGGAATATCTCACTACCCCCATGACCAAGCACTGCTGACCAATTGGTCAGCTTCTGTTGCACCAACCATGCTGGTACAGGTTCTTTGAAGAACACATAGCAGTGTGCGCCACCACTCTTGGTCCTGCAAACCGTCAAAGGAAGTTTTAACGCTTTAATGAGTTGACACAGTTTCTTGTGGTCAACTGAATAGTCATCGACATCTATACAACCCCAATGGCATTGGTCTTCTTCATTGATGGTGATGATGCCTATAGGTAGCTCACCTGCTAGGTGCTGCTTCCATAGAAGCTCTGTGACTGTGTCACGTACTGTACGCGCCTGACCCTTGACCTTACCATCAGAGCTGCGCCTGGTGCTCTCATCTATTTCATATATACCATACGCTTCCATGTAACCAGCGAATAGCTCACACATATGCTCTGCTGTGTCTGCCTTCTTCCTGCTCACTACGCCCCCCAAGGTGAAGCAGGGCAGGGACCCCATACCCCCCAGTAATAAAACCCCTGCCCTGCTTCCTTACACAGTGATGTGAACCCTAGAAGGGTGTTTCCTCGTCCAGCCCCCCTTGGCTATCCTGACCCTGACCAGTGTCAGCAGCTTCCGTAGCACGTGACTGGTCAAAGTTGGCTTGCACACGTGACTCAACAACGGCTGCTTTGAACTCACGAGCAGCAGCATACACCTGAGCGTCCCACTGCTGTGTGCTGGGTTGTAGTGGCCGCTCCACCTCTACTTGGAAGCTGTACCAGGACCCTTGGTCATTGTCGCGATACTTGCTGTACAGCATCCACAGGCTATTGAAACGGGGAAGTGTACCCTTACCAGGTACCACCATCTGACGCAGACTGCTATTCCACTTGGATGATGGTGTCAGTCCAGTGCTCTTCACGCTGAAGATCACAGGGCGTATCAGCTGTGTGTCAGAGTTGACAAGCAGCAGGTACTGAAGGTGCGTCCTGACATACTGCCTTGGTGTTTCCTTTGGGTCACCATGCCAGATCTGCCCTTCATCATCAATACACAGAGAGATGTCACCACGTCTGGTACCTGACGGACGCTCGCCAACGTCAAACTGTCTGACGAAACCACCACCATGCTTGCGCCCAATCCATTCAATCCACCTTGATTGGAAGTGACAGGGCACAACCAAGATACCCTCTTCACCATCATACACATGCTCGCTGACGCTATCCATGAAGCAGCCCTGCTCAGCTCCGTCAATGTACTCATCACTGCCCTTCATGCACTGGGGTGACTGTGCCTGCAAGATGTTCAGGAAGGGTGTTGCAAGGTCTTCCCCGCTGACCTCTTCATGCCCTGACCCAATGTCTTCAAGCATTGCTGCGTCGATATCTTCAGCAACCACCATGTCACTTTGCTGTGTAGCTACTGCCATCTCTTCTTGCTGTGTTGAAGGGCGTCGCCTTGACGCTGCCTTCTTCTTGCTTGCTGCCTTCTTCTTACGTGCTGCCATGCTGTGTTACTCCTTTCCTACTCTTTGTTGTGTTGAGGTGGTAGGTGACCTCTATTTGATGGTTGCTTTCTGTCCTTCCCATACACCAAAAAGGTCCTTATCAATCTTCAGTCCCCCTTCAATACGCTCCCTGACCCACCTGTTGAGTGTGGAACCATGCACACCCTGCTTGGCAGTGCAGGTATAGCCAAGCTTCTGAAGGGCTTTGACTTGTTTCTTGGTAGCACCCAGTGTGACGTCCTTTCCCATGTCAACAGCTAGGGTTGTCTTGATGATGTCAGCTTCCTTGTGCTTCCGTAGCCAAGCAAAAGCCTTGGCCTTGTTGTCTTCATTGATGTGTCCCCTACACAGGGGTGAGACAGCACACCACCTACCATCTTTGAGCTGCACCTTCCCGATTTCAATTTCATCCATGAATTCAGGTATGGTCTCAGTCATCAACTTCAGCAGGTTGGCTTGTTGCTCTTTGAGCTTGGCTTCCGTCACTGCTATGGACTCTTCAAGCTCATCCATCTCAGCAGCAAAAGCTGACAGCTCTTTCAGTCCTGGTACTTCTTCCTTCTTAGGGGAACTCATCTAGCTGTACCTCCAAATACACTTTCTCTTGTCGGTCCCACTTCAGAACCTTCAAGGCTATGTTGTGCGGCAAGTGCTCTACCGCGTAAAGTGTTGCTGCTGCTATCAGCACAGGGTCACCCAGCAATAGCAGCCAATCGTTTTCAGTGAAGTCGGCAAGACCATGACGCAGCTTTGCCAGCACAGGGCGAGCAGGCAGCACACCCAGGTGCTGCACGTCACCCTGACTGACAAAGGGTCCTACCACCTTCCCAAAGACCAGTGCAGGCGCACAGTTCACCCGACTAGGCATCACAGGCACATACACACGTCCAACACCAGTCATGACACTTTCTCCTTTCACGTACCTCTGAGCGCTTCTTCCCTGACCTCGTCTTCCACACCTTCACAGCGCTCAAGGCATTCTCTGTCTTCCTTCAAGCTGGGGTGCGAGTACGTGCAACGTGGGCAAAGCCTACTAGCCTCAATCAAGTCACTGTCAACTGCTTCCTTCAGCTTGTGCCAATGGTAGCACCAATACAGCATCTCAGCTATACACATCTGTGTAGCCCTCATCCACACATCTGTAGGTACCTTGTCAAGCACACCTTTGGTCTCATCACTCTTCAAGCATTGAAGGGTCAAGCCAAGCAGCTCGGTCATCGGTCCTGGTTTGTCGTACAACCCTTCACAGTGTACACCTTGTGCAGGCTCAGGTGTCCCATAGTTGTCAGGGTCACGTAGCATCAGTTCTTCAAACATCTTTTTGGACATATGGCTAAACACAGTTTTGTTTCTCCTTTCTTCTTTCTATTATCACCAAGGTTCTGGCCAACTTCTAGAATGCAGGTCAGGGCGTTTGCCTTCACCTTTCTTGAAAACCCGTCGCGTTGCTCCTTTCTTCTTGGCTGCCTTCTTCTTGGCTGCCTTCTTCTTGGGAAGCTTAGACACAACATCATGTAGCTTGTGCTCTGCTTCACTGTTCTTCATGGCAGCTGACCTGTCATCTTCATCAGGTACATCAACACCAGCATTGACCATGTACTGCTGCAACTCTTGAAACAACTCATTGTCATCACCACCATGCTTCTCAACTGACCCCAGTAGAAAAGCTGGTTCAAACGTATTCAAGTACCTCTGAAGACGCTTGAGGGTTACACCCTGCCCTGACTTGATAAAGTCAGGCACACTCATACTGCTATCTTTGGAAACGCATTCAGCTATTGCAAACAGCTGACCGTTGCTTAGACTCATCATTGTGTCTAACTCTCCTTTCTATCTTTCTTCTTTCTGGTTGTTACCTCGTGACTATACGGCAGCACCCCCACCCTTCAACCCCTTCTGTAATGCCTGCCTGCTCTACAGCTTCGTCAATGAAATCAGATGCTTGCAGCTCTTCAGGGAATATACCGTACAGCGTGCCTGTGCAGTTGGTGACCACCCAAGGACCTCTGACCGTCAGTGGTCTTGAAATCAGGTAGTCTTGCTCTTCATCGTCAATGGTCAGCATCATCGCAGAATAGAACTCATCACCCCGGGGTGGCAGCTCGTCAGTCCCTTGGCAGTGAAGGACAATACCTAACTCTTTTCTGTGCTGTCCAAGCATCTCTTGACGCAGCTGGTGACGCTGCCCCATCTCTCTAAAGCGGTCACCTTGTGTGTCACGTATGACCCTGCCCATACTGTCTGTGTTAGGCATTGTGTGGCTCACTCTCGACTGGTGCCGTTACCCAGACGTTGGCAGCACGTAGCGCGTCCAACGTGTTGGTGCAGCCACAGCTTTTGGCCAACGTCCCACCCCTGCCATGCTCGTTAGCATCGTCCTTCTTCATGCTGTATTCACACCAGTGCCAAGGTGACAGTGAGGCGTTGTTGCCTGATGCCTGCAACGTCTGGTGAGCTAACCAGGGGTGGCCACAGTCAGGGCAAGCCTTCAACAGCTCATCATCAAGCGTGCCTCTGGTTGATATGTAGCGTCTTGGTACGTGCACCATCTAGTATCGCTCCTTAGTGGCCAGCAGTACGCAACCGCTGACTATCATGATGACACCAATCAGAGTTAGTCCGTCAAAGTGAGGAAACTCTGTGGTCTCTATGGCAAGGGGTATGACCAGGGGAGCAATGAAGCCAGCACCCACCAGCAGTAGCACCAAGGCTACTGCGATACGTATAGCAATGGGTATGCCTGGTTTCCGCCTTGGTGCGTTGGTAATGTAGTAGGTGCCATGCACCCTGACACATCTAACTGTTGCCATCTGTCTTACCCTCCAATTGGTTGAGCAGGCAGTGCGGCAAGTCTTCTATCTTGACGTCACGCAACTGCGCCCCTAGGTGCTGGTGAAAGGCAGCTATTGCCTTCATACACCCATGTACGTCATCATGCCCACACTCTTCCCCTGATATGCAGGCGTCAAACTCTGCCCAACACAATTCTGTGAATAGGCCAGCTAGTATGGTGTTCTGTGCGCTCAGTGCAGCAAGGTACTTGTCAGCTTCTGAGCGCAATACCCAGTGTAGTACGTTGCCGCACTCATCCTTGCTGCTGTGGTTCTTTGACCAGTGCTTTGAGTCCTGCAAGCGTGCTGGGTGCATGGCAATGCGTGCCTGCTCGAATGCCTCAACACGTGGTTGCAAGATGCGCCAACGCTCAACCACCAACTTCTGTCGCGCATTGGACGCAATCAGCTGGTTGCGTAGCTCAAGCATTGCTTCAAGCTGCTTCTCAGCCTCAACACGCTGTACAGCTTCAAACAGCGCTCTTGGGTTGCTGTTGTTGTTCTTCTTACCCTTTCTTGCTGTGGTCACGACTCTCCTTTCTGTTACTCCACCCACCTGCTGCAATGAATACAGCAAATATGGAGTTTATCAAGATTGCGATTGGTACCAGGTACTCAGTCATTGCGCCTGTACTCATAGCTTGCGTGGGGTACACGTCTGTCTGTTGTTCTGAAACCTTCTTCACTATCCATGCAAAGGTAACAGAGCGTCCAACCCTCTTCATCTTTCTCACCAGGACCAACTTGGCTTGTACCACAACTTGTACACTTTATTAGGTGCTCCCAAGAGATTGACAGTAGCTGCAATCCGTCGCCTGAGTGTGCTGTACACAGTGGTGCCCGCAACTTATCCATCAACCATACGTTGCGGGCATTATCACTACACACACCCATGCAGCAGCTAATAGCATGAACACCCAACACGTGGGAAAGCTGCAAGGGGTGTACTTCCATTGTGACAGGCTCACCATTGTTGTTGTCACCTGCCTGTGGCGTCAGACGATGACCCAAGAAAGCGTTAGAGCCAAACTGCTGCACAGTGAGCTTGCAGACAGCACCCTTGAAGCGCACGACATCACCAACACGTAGTAGTTTAACCATCAGTCGTCACCTTGCTTGACCTGTGCTGGTCCGTTGCCAATCAGCGTTGCAGGGATACGATGGGGGGCGTACTTGATAATCCACCACATTGGTACTTCACCCTTCACACCTTCCCACCTTGGTGGCAACCCTTGGAAGTGTAGATGTCTGCCGACTGACCCCCTGTTGTTGTGGTACAGACCCCAAAGCATGAGCTTGTCACGTGCATAGCGTACGACGTCCCAAGGGTCATACACTTTTATGGTAGTCCCTTCTGCTAGGGGTATGCCGTAGTCATCTGCCATGCGCCAACCATGCTTGCCAGCGTCACCAGGTCTGTATCCGCTGGTGTGGTACAGCAAAGGGAAAGCGTCAAGCAGCTCCCATGTGGCAGCGTGGTACTCACTGGGTGTCAGTGGGTATCTATTGTCTGTCATTGTTGTCACTCCTTTGTGTTAGAAGGGTATGTAGCATTTGCAGTTGCAACCTGTTCTGACACACGCACCACCTTGCTTATGGTGCTGCACCAGGTGCCTGCAATCCTCATTGCCACAGGTTGGGTTGGCTACCTCTTCTGATTGGGTGGGCAACGGCACCTGACTCCACACGTCCAATGCATCAGTCAGCTCATCAAGGGTGTCAAACTCTGCCATCAGTGAGCCGTCACCTGCTATGCTTGCATACTTCAAGACAGGTGCTTGACCACCAACCTTGGTACAGGTCACACACCAAGACTGTAGAGGGTCTGTAAGCGTCCGGTATCGTGCTGCGTCCTTCACCTGCTGAGCAGTGGCCGCAACGCTTGCTGATACCCTGTCAGTCACTACCTCTGCAAAGGTCTCGTCAGTAGGGGCTACGGCATTGATGCACTGACCATCACTGTCAACAGGATTCTGACAGGTCCACTTATTTGTGTCACGACTCCTGAGCCGTTGTGCAATGTGCTTTGCGTGCTCAGCTAGCCAACCGTTGGTAAAGTGGTAAGCAGTTACGTCCGTTTTGACTTCATCCATCAAGCGCTCAACCTGCCCGCTGGTGACGTAACTTGCCATGAGGCTGTAGAGAAGGGCAACCAAGGGGTCTGAGCTGTTCACCTCCCCTGACGCGACACGCATATCTCTGTTCTGTGTCAAGTGGTTGCAGTCGGAATTGTGGATAACAAGTGGTTGACAGGGGCATCTACTGGCTTTTGTGTCACTTTTGTGTGTGCTAGACATTATCAAACTCTCCTTTCTAGTGGGTTATAATGGTACAACAGCCCCAAATGCTAGGTTGAAAAGTGTGTGTCGGCAACTGTTACGGCACTGTTACGGCACTTTGAAGTAGTGCAACAGCACTTTCCTCAATGATTCCGCGTACTTAGACCCATTTCCATATAAGACTGTTACACTACATTTTCCAATTTCATCGACTCCCCAGGTCAAGCGGCATGAATCGAGAAAGTAGTGTAACAGCAGCTCTCAGAATCGTATAAGGTCCCGAAGTTGAAGAAGAAAGGGGTGTTACACTACTCCGATTGACAAACGTAACAGACATTTCTGAGTGTCGCGTATATGTATATAGCCATAAGTGACTGATTCTCAAGGGGAATGAGTAGTGCAACAGTAGGGGTTTTGAAAATGCGCTTGGCAGGTGATGAAGCTTCCGGGGTGATCGGCAACAATTCCTATAGATGGCAGCCAAGAAATCAACGCAAAAAAGCGTAAAGAAGAAGGCTACACGTAAGCGTGCTGCCAAGAAGCACACTACAACAAAAAGCGTTGAGCACAGAGAGCCTGACAATGCGCCTGATGTGCTCACCATGCCTGAAGACGCAGACCCATCACTTGAGACAACCCCCGGGACAGGCGTACGTCGTACCATCTACACACAAGAGGTTGGGGAGCAAATAGCTCTTGCTATAGCCACAACCCTGGTACCTATACACACATTGTGTAAGCTGGCGAATTGGCCTAGCGTGTATACACTTTATAGGTGGGAAGCAAGGGAAGCAGAGTTCCACGCTTTATTGTGGCACGCTAGAAGGGCACGAGCTGACCACATGGCATCCAAGGGGTTGGAAGACCTTGAAGATGTTAAGCCTGACAGCCAATTTGGTGCTGCTCGTGTTGCACACGCAAAAGCGTTAAGCGTGGTGAGGTTGGCAATAGCAAAGCGGTTGAGTCCTGATTGGGTTGAGAAGACTGCGCATACCGTCACAGGACCAATCACACCAGAAGGTGAAGCAACCCCAGTAGACCTACACATCATTGACGCAACTGAAAGGGCAAGAAGGGTGCAAGCCATTTTGGATGAAGTCGATAAAGGGGCGACACAGGATTGAGCGCAGCAGCCGAGCTGACAGCGTTGACTACGCCTAGGCTCACCAAGTACATACCTCACACCCCAACGGATCGGCAGGCAGCTGGTTTGCTGTTACCCAATCGTGAGGTGCTATATGGTGGTGCTGCTGGACCAGGCAAGACAGATTGGTTGCTTATGGCAGCTCTTCAGTATGTTGATATTCCTGGGTACAGTGCTCTCCTGCTTCGTCGTACCTTCAAGCAGCTATCCAAGGCAGGCTCATTGCTGCCAAGATCTCATGACTGGCTACGCAATACTGATGCAAGCTGGAATGGCGAAAAGAGCCAATGGACCTTCCCTAGTGGGGCAACACTAGAGTTTGGTCACATGCAGCATGAAGACAACAAGTACGACTATCAGTCAGCAGAGTACCAATTCGTTGGCTTTGATGAGCTGACACAGTTCTATGAGTCAATGTACCGATATCTTCACAGCCGTACACGTAGGCTCATTGGTGTACAGATACCAATACGTGTGTGGAGCGCATCCAATCCTGGTGGTGTAGGGCATGACTGGGTGAAAGAGCGCTTGGTTATACCAGGACTGAAGGCAGGCGCACTATCCAACCCACGCCAAAGAGTGTTTCTACCTGGTAAGCTGAAAGACAATCCCTACCTTGACGCGCAAGAGTATGAAAGCTCACTGAATGAGCTTGACCCTGTCACCAGGCAGCAGTTGCTAGATGGTGATTGGGACGCGAAACCAGGTGGTGTTATCTTCAGAAAGCAAGACTTTGAGCTTGTGGATGCTGCCCCTATAGAGTGTATACGTGGTAGGGGTTGGGATTTCGCAGCTACGATGCCCAAACCAGGCAAAGACCCTGACTGGACCATCGGTGCACGCATAGCCTTATGCCTAAACACAAGGTTGTTATACATTGAGCATGTCGAGCGCTATAGGTTAGAGCCTTCTGACACAGAGGACCGTATGGTTTCTGTAGTGCAACTTGATGGTGTAGCTGTGCGCCAGCGGTTGGAGCAGGAAGGGGGTAGCAGTGGCAAGCTCTTTGTTGCAGCTGTCACCAAGCGTCTGATAGGGTATGATGTTGAAGGCATCCCTGTGTCAGGTGATAAGTCATTACGCGCAAGAGCGTTAGCCTCATACGCAAGGGCAGGCAACGTCAAGCTAGTGCGTGGCATGTGGAACGGTCCTTTCATGGATGTACTTGACTCCTTTGGACCTGACTGCGCACATGATGATGACGTTGATGCGACCAGCGTTATATTCAACGATATGTGTATAGACATAGAAGTGTCATTTGATGACCTGTATGGCGAGCAAAGCAATACATCTTCAGGTGTAGAGACAGAGTCAGATGACTTTGACTATGATGAAGAGTTTGAAGGTGACGAGGATATAGCGTGGATATGAATGACGACAGCTTTGTGTCAGTGTCACTTGTTGACGATATCCAGCCGAGCAACAGCGGGCAGCAGCTGCTATTGCCAAGGGGCTTCATACACGATTTAGTGGAAGATCAGCAGGTCAGGGCAGACAATGAGCGGCCAACTGCCAATGACCCTGTGGTGTTCTTCAGTCAGGGTATGAACGGTATGACTATGTACCGTGGCACCCTTGGTGACCAACCCAGTGACGCAAAGTTGTTAAAGGATGGCGTCAAGGGTTGGGCAGCTATAGCAGGGCGAGCAGTCGCAAAGCGATTGCGTGGTCTGACTGTGATGGCAGCACTCAAAAGTGTCAATGCAGGTGGCAAGGTAGAGAGTGAGTTCATGCCTGAGCACCTTGCATCAAGGATTCTTGAGAAACCTAATAATGTGTTTAGTGGTGGCGACTTGCTGTGGTTGACCGCTTGGCACCTTCAGCAGACAGGTACAGCCTACTGGCAGAAGCTGCGTGATGGTCTTGGGTGGTGTCAGGAGCTGTGGCCATTGCCACCAGGAAGCACCTTCCCTGTCTTTGATGCACATGAGGTTGTGTCAGGGTACGTGGTGGTGGATGGCGACGGGCATGAGCACCCCTTACCCCGGGAAGATGTTATCCGATTCTGGGACCCTGACCCAGCAACACTGTATAGTGGTATGGGTGTGCTTGGTCCACAGGCTCTTGAGTACGACACCAGCAGGTACATGGAACAACACTTCAACCGTCATTGGCAGAATGATGCTACACCTAGAACTGTCATAACTGCAAAGCCTGGTACAAGGAAGCCATCATCAGGCGCAAAGCGTGCTTTCTATCGACGCTGGCGCAATGACTTTGATGGTAGGGCAGGTGCCTTCACTGGTGTGCCTGCCTTCTTGCCTTCAGGCTTTGACATCACAGAGCTGTCACCACATGGTGGTGTAGAGACATCCAAGGAGTTGCGTGACTCCTCACGTGACCAGACGTTGATGGCATATGGTGTCAGCAGGGCAACGCTTGGTGACATCATTGATGTCAACAGGTCAGCAGCTGATACCACAGACTACGTCTTTGACAAGCACACCATGATGCCAATGACCAACCAGATTGCGCATACACTTACTCGTGACTTCACAAGTGAGTATGACGCAATGCTGATTGCACGCTTTGATGACTACCTTGCACCTGACAAGGAATTTGACTTGAAGCGTGAGGCACAAGACTTGACTAACGCAGTGCGTACTGTTCAGCAGGTGCGTGAAGATAGAGGGGACAACCCAGCTGACGCACCTTGGGGTAGCCTGCCCATCATGCAGCTTGGTCTTGGACCCTATGATGGTACAGCACAGGAAGACCTTTCCTTTGATGATGATGAAGGCTCAAGGGGCAGCTATACACTACGTGATGATGATGATGAAGAGTCACTAGAGTATGTTGACCCTGAAGATGCTAAAGCTGCCTGGTATCGTGGCATCAAATTTGAACAGCGCTTTGTCGGTCGTATGGGTAGAGCTGTGTCAGACGTCTTGAATGCGCAACGCATACGCATAATCGAGGAGTGGACTAACAACCCAATCCGCAACCAGGGTGCTGCGTTGCGTGGCAAGCGTCTGACACAGAAAGAAGTAGAGAAGCTGCTCTTTAGTCGCAAGACATGGGACAAGGTGCTATATGACAAGCTGTTGCCTGAAGTACAGCGCTCATTCATCGTCAGTGCTCAGGAAGCGCTTGACCAGGTGATATCAGGTGAAGTAGGTGTAGAGGTCAGCTCAGCACTCATTGAGCGTATCACTGAGCGTCACACAATAAAGTTGGTAGGTGAGATAAACAAACGTACACTGCGCAAGCTCACCAAGATCATAGGTGACAGCGTCATCAGTGGTGACAGCATTAGCAAGACAGCACGTGAAATCAGCAAGATGAAATCATTTGGCAGAGTCAGAGCAAGACGCATTGCCCGCACAGAAACACGTAGCGTCATGCAGAATGCTCAGATACGTGGATGGGCAGCAAGTGGTGAGGTCAGCGGCAAGCGCTGGAATGATGCCAATGATGAGCAAGTACGTGACTCACACGACATCGGGGGGCAAGAGCAACCCCTTGACAACGATTTTGTGTTGGACGACAACGAAAGGTGTATTGCACCACTAGACCCAACACTGTCAGCTAAAAACCGTATGAACTGTAGGTGTTTCATGACGCCTATCATCAAAGGAGAGTAACACAATGCTGTACCCGAATGAGCGCTTTTCATTTGACTTCATGTCTGACGTGCCTGTCGCAGCGTTGGTTGACTCAATCACTTTTGTTGGTGCTGACTTCTACACAGCAAAGCGTGTGCTAAAGGTTGGCCCATCAGCTGCTGCTGCAATCTTTGTTGAGCCGCAGATGATGGCACCTGCTGCGTACCCTTCTGCTCAGAGCATGGAAGGCGTGTGCAGGGTTGTGTCAAGCTTGACAATGGAGATTGCAAGCTCTGCCAACTACACATATGATCTTGAGTGGTCGCGCGACAATGGCGCAAATTGGTTTACGTGGCCAGCAATGCAGACGTTGGCGATTGGTCTTGCTGAGCCAGCTGATGCTGGTGCTGGTATGCTGTGGCACACAAGTGTGTTTCCTGCTGATGCTTTCAGGACCAATGGTTTAACCGTCAACGATCTTCCAAGGTGCCGACACAAAATCAATACGTCTCAGTCAGCAACCGTTGTGACGTCTGGTATAACCATGCTGCTGCCACCACTGACCTCTGTTGGTAGTGGTCGTGGGCAGATTTACGGCTCAACGCAATACGGCCGCTAGACACACAAGGGAGTCAAGCAACATGGGTGATGAAGAACGTGGGAAGGTTGGTGAGTTCTTTGAGCGTGCCATGCCTGAGTGTATCAGGGAAGTGTCAAGCGATGATGCTGATGGTGTGTTTCCTGCTGTGCTCGCAACGCAAGGTGAAGCCGCTGACGGACACATACTTGAGATTGCAGGCAACAAGACGCCTGCACGTATGCCGATGCTGTTCGGACACAGAAGCGTGTTGCTCAATCCTTTGATGGGGAGTATCGTCAAGCCTCACAAGGAAACCAGGGGGTCAGAGCAGCTGCTACTGGTTGAAGGTCGCGTCAACATGGATGGTGACAGCATCCTTGGTGAGATCAGGCGCGATATCTACGGACTCGTCAAGGCACGTGACTTGCGTGGTATGTCGCTACGTTGGCGACCAATCGAGACCATACGCAGAACTGAGTTGCCTTCAAGTCATTGGGCATACGTTGACTCAGCCAAGGTAGGTCAGAGTGATGCTCGCCACTGGGGTCACCTACACAAAAGGTCAGCAAGTGAAGAGGGTAGCATTGTTGCCCTTGGTGCTGACCCTAAAGCTCTGTCACTCAGGAGCAACGATCTCAGCTCACACAGCAGAGTGTTCATGCGAGCGCTTGCACAAGCGTGTGAGCGTGATGAGTATGGCATGGGGGGCATTGCTGAAGCTTTCGCAGCAGTCGAGGAAAGCCTAGAAGGTGTACGCAACCTCGGTGCAGAAGACGCTGACTTGGCAAACCTGCTTGCAGGCACGCTCAAGGGACAGAAACTACGTAGTGTCACGTTCAATGATGCTGACGGAAATGAAAGGACGCTACACATACCTGTGGCAGCTTTGCTAGCACTCAAGGGCGAAAGCCTAGAAGAGCTACGGACTGCTATGGCACTCTGCCGTGAGGCAGCCGACAACCAACGCTCGCAAGAGCACACAGAGCCTGAGCCTGATCCGAAAGGACAGCAACGCTCGCAAGAGCACATGAGCAACACAGTTGGTGGTATGACTGTTGAAGACTTCACACGTGTGCAAGCAGCAGCAACACGCAGTGCTGTAGATGCTGTGCTAGCACAACGCATTGGAAGGATACCCAGACGATGAAGATCAAAGTAATTCTGAGGTCTGATGGTTCAGAGGTGGAAATCGACCACACTGAGCTTGATGACAAGCTACACAGGGCTGTGGGTGCTGAGACACCCAAGCGTGTTGCTGACATGACGTCTGAGGAGTTTGCAGACGTACAGGCACGTGCAACGGCTGCTGCTCTTGCTGGTGTGCTGGATGGTTTGCAGCGTACTGGTGAAGGTGGTGACCACGTTGACCGTAGCAGGTTGTCTGCTGGTGGTGCTGGTGGTGACACAAATACGCGTGACAAGGGGGTTGATATCCCCATGTACACACGTGACAACGTCTCATACGGTTCAGCGTTGCGAGCGATCCCGGGGTGGGAAGCTCAGTATCGTACGCTGCCTGAGTCAGAGCGTGCCATACGTACACCAGAAGGTGACGTGAACACATGGCGTCACATGAAGGCGTTGGTTGAGAAGGACTCAGCTACGCTGCTCACCATCAGGGACGCTGACCCAATTCTGCGTCTGCTCAAGGGCAAGCATCGTGACAACGAGTACGTTGCTCGTGCTCTGGGTGGTGCAACGGCTGCTGCTGGTGGGTCGATGGTGCCGACACCTCTGAGTGACCTGATTGTGCTCAAGCGTGATGCGCGCGAGCGCATTGCGCCGCGTGCCATGTCACTCACGTCAACTGCGCTGACACTGACGATTGTACAGGAGAATGCAGTTGGTGCCGTTACGGGTACAGCAGAGAATGCTGACTTGACAGAAACGGACAGCACCTTCAGTGAGATCATTCTGTCCAAGAAGAAGGCAGGACGTCTTGTCAGGTCTTCCAAGGAGCTGCTTGACGACATTTCAGCAGCTTTCTCACTGAGCACAATTCTGAGTAACCAGGCAGCTCGAAAGCTGTCTGTGTACATGGAAGCTCAGTCAGCACAGACGGGTGATGGTACTGGTGTGAATCACAAGCTTGCCATTGCTCAGGCGACCATCGCTACAGTGGCTGGTGTTACTGGTGCGTTGACGCGTCCCATGCTCGTTGACATGCAACTTGCACTGCCTTCTGAGTATCGTGATGGTGGTGGGTTGACTTGGATGGGCAACGCTGCTGTTACTGCAATTCTTGCCAAGCTGGTGGATGGTAACAATCGGCCCCTGTACTCACCTGCTGACGCTGCTGTGACAACGCTCAATGACGCTGCTGGTGCTGCAAACGTGGTTGAAGGCTATCCCTACATTGAGCTGCCCATTACGGCCGACAACATCTACATTGGGTTGCTGAGTGAGGGTTTCGCTGTCATCAAGGATGGTGGGATTCGGGTTGAGGTGACAACGGAAGCTGATGACGTCTTCAAGAAAGACCAGGTGCAGTGGAAGTTTGTTGAGCGTCGTGATAGTGGGGTAATCAACACTGCTGCCTTCAGGAAGTCTGTCGGCACCATCAGCTGATCTGGCGACACAGCCGAGTGTGTGACGTGCAGCATACTTGGTGAAGGTGCAGCAGCAGAGAGCAGGGGTGGTCACTGCTGCTGCACCAGTCAGAAGGGTACAACATGAGTAAGTGTAGTTTTAATTCTGAAATCAGCTTGATGTACGGACGCAGCATCAAGTGTAATACTTGCGGTAAAACAGCCGAGCAGGCTAGGTCATCTGGCACAGCTGAGTGTAAGGTAGCAGCAGCCAAGGCTATCACACTCTATAGTGACAGGGGCCACAGACAAGGTTTCCAACGTGACGGAAGCCTGACAAGGAGGGATTGACCAGTGAACACTGAAGACAGGGCGAAGTACAACACAGTAATGGGTCTGCTGAACACCGATGACGGTACAGTGCCTGGTCGTGCGCAGAAGGTTGAGTCAATTCTGCGTGGTTTGGAGTCCAACGGACGTCTGGCACCTGTGTATGAGGTACCCAATACAGTGTTGATGCGTTTTGGTACTGCTTGCAGTGCATTTCGCAACAACCCAACGGTTGCTGACAGGGCAGACCTGTGTGACCAACTTGAGGTCATCTTTGATCTGCACAGTGACTTGAAGCCTGGTGAGATTGAGCGCTTTGCTGAAGTGTGTATCAGCAACCTTCTTGCCAATGAGCTGATTGACGAAGCAGGTGCAATCAATCTGCGTATGCTCATCAACGCAGAACCTGAAGAAGAAGGGTCGGAAGAAGAGACCAACACAGGAGAGTGACCAGCAATGGGCAACATCACCTCAATCGACAACGTGAAGAAGTACCTTGAGAAGACAGACACAGAAGATGACGCACTTTTGGGTCTGATCGTTGCTGGTGTGTCACAGCGTGTTATCCATGCCATCAGTCAGGGTGTGACACTTCAGAGCTTCACTGAGGTCATTGAGGTTGCTGTCGATACTGATGCAATCGTGCTGGACCATTTCCCCATACTCCAAGTCAATGGCATCACTGAAGGTGACACAGTGTTGACATCTGCTGACTGGTTGACTGACGCACCAGCGTGTATATATCGCATGACTGATGGGTACCGCGTACCGTGGGCAAAGGGCAGGGTGCTGGTCACCTATCAGACAGGCTTTGATGAAGCTGCTATCCCCCTTGACCTTGTATGGGACGTCACAGCACAGTGTGCCTTTGAGTACAAGCAGACACACTCTGGTGGTGACCGACTTGGCAAGTCAGGCAGTGACCCTGGTGGTGGTGACTCTACAGGGTACACCAAGCACGATTGGCTACCTGTCATGCTCGCTACAATTGAGCGCTATATACCAGAAGAGGTACTGTAGTGCCTGTTGCAATTGCCATACACGTCAAGAAGAAAGAGCTTGCAAAGGTCAGACGCTTGCTCAAGAGTGTGTCCCCTGCACTCAATGACAGGATATGGCAGAAGTCACTGACGCGGTATGCGCTCAAGGTACAGAAGCAAGCGTCAGAGGTTGAAATTGACAGGGGCAGAGGCATTGACGCGCCTGTGCTGCCACGTCGTCTGACATGGCGTACAGGTCAGTTGGGTGGAAGCATCATGCCCAACTACGATGACCTGCAAAAGGCAATTGTGTATGTTGGCACTGACGTTGAATACGCAAGGGTGCATGAATTTGGTATGCGTCAGTTCCTGCAACCTGCTGTTGACCACACCATGAAGAAATTTGGTGGCATAGCAAAAAGGGTGCTTGAAGAAGAGATGAGCAGGGTGACTTGATTATGAGTATGGTACAAGACACATTGGACTCAATCCACGCGTTGCTGGTAGCTACATTGCCGAGCACCTACACTGTTCAGAAGCATTACACATCTTTGAACAGCTTGACGATACGTGACTACCCCCTTGCTATGATCTTCAACCCTGAAGGTGCTGGGGAGCGTCTGCCACACAAGCAGCTCAGAAAGGCAGTTGGCTACACAATCTTTCTAGTACGTACCCCACAAAGCACAGACAGCCCAACAGCTCATGAGGATATGCGGCAAGAGGTCTCAGATATCATCGACGCTACGGAAGCTGATACTACGCTGTCTGGTGTCACTGAAGACCTATACACACAAGATTGGGTGGTTGACGAAATGCAAGAGACCAGGACGCTTGCAAGGATGAGCTTGGCAGCCGTAAGGACGACATAGGATGTCTACACTTCTAAATGTACTTGGTGAGCTGAGAATAGCGCTCAATGCTTCCTTTGGTTGGCCTATTGCACGTCAGCTTGAAGTAGACCTGTCAGACGAGCTGTCACAGCTCACTACTGCTGACCTGGTCTATTACCAATTGGTGTTTCAGTATGAGCAGGCGCAAACAGGAAGCAATGTCACGTACCCTGTTGTGTCTGTTGAAGTGAAGGCACACTATCGGTTGTCAGACGCTATGGATGAGCGCACATACACTGAAGGTGTGATGCTGACCGCTCAAGCCTCGCTACTTGATAAAGACTGGTGGAGGTTGAATATAGGCAGCATGTACAACAACGCTGACGATGCCTACCAGCTGCTAGTCAATGATGACGTCACCAGGGAAGGTAATGTCATAAGCTATTCAGTGCTTGCAACCTTTGCAATCACACCATAAGGAGTAAGAACAGATGGCGGATGTAACTTTCATTGGTGCGGTTGCGGTTGGTGAGCAAAGTGACCTAGGCGCAATCAACACAACAATACGTGACCTTGCCCTTGGTGGTGGTGGCGCGTTGGATGAGACTAATGGTCTTGTGCTTGGTGATGCAGAATCAGGTACAGGCAAGACAGGTATCGCGTTTCCTGACCATGTCAGGGATGCACGCGAAAACCCTGTTGAGCCTGGTTCATTCACTGTACTCCCTGACACATTTGTGAAGGTCAATGTTGAAGGCTTTGAGATCTCTTGGCAGCTGAAAGGAAATGGTGTCACGAGCACACCATCAGCAGGTCAAGCCAAACCTGATCCCGGGATTCATGCGCTTCTGCTGATGTCAGGTCTTGCAGGGTCCAACGGTACCAGCCCCAAGTACCAGTACATACCTGCACTCGGTACAACATACGGAACTGTGAAGCTCTGGAATTTCGACATGAGCTACACATACATGGATTGCGTGCTAGCGAGTCTGACACTTGAGCAGACTGGTGGAAGCATCATCATTGCTAAGGCATCTTTCAGGGTCGGCAGTTTGGCTGCTATTGAGAATGGGTTGACTGCAACCACGTATGACTATGGGTTCCAAGCGTCACTGAGCGCACCTGTGGTACAAGCTGCTGCGTATACCTGGGGTCAGCTGCGTGGTTTCATGACCATGTCATTGGTGATTGACAACGTTGTCAATTCTGTGTCAGACAGCAACCAGGCGACAGGTCTGCGTTGGGTGCAGGATGAGCGTAGGGTCAGGTGCAACGGAACTGTGTACATGAGTACGTCAGACTCAGACTTTGAGTACCAAGAGCTGATTGGTGCTCCGTCTGCCAATGCTGTCTGGACCATTGGTCCTGTCACTGCACCTGCTGCACAGCTCAACTCAATCAAGTTTACCTGCAACCAACTTCAGGTGACCAAGACCAAGTATGACAAGGTTGGTATCGCAACTGTGTGTATCCTTGAGTCCCACTGCACTGGTGTTGGTGGTGCTGGTGGTGCTGATGAGTTCCTTGCAGAGTTTCAATGATAGCTGACGCAGTGTAGTTTACACCTTACACATACGTGAGGAGTTGTCACAGTGGCACGCAATGAAGCAGAAGCCAGAGTAAAGATTACTGGCAAAGACGAAGCCTCTAAGAAGGTGGGGAAGGTCCAAGGTAGCCTCACATCTTTGGGTAAGTATGTTGCGTTGGGCTTCGTCGCTGCAATAGGTGCTGCTGTTGCTGCCATCTCAAAGTTGGTGACTGCCTTTGACGCAGCTGCTGAGATGGCAGGTGTACAAGAAGCAGCGATAGCCAAGGTTGATGTACAGCTGAAACGGATTGGTGACGATACACCAGAAGCTGTTAAGCAGATGGAAGATTGGGCTTCAGCCCTTCAGTCAGTTACAACGTCTGGTGACGAGACCAACCTAGAGATGGTTGCCCTTGCACTGTCCTTCACCAACAACGCAGCAAAGGCAAAGGAGTTGACAGAAGCTGCTCTTGACTTCAGCAAGGGTGCAGGCATCAGCTTTGAAGAGTCTATCAGGCGTCTTGGTCGGTCGATGGGTGGTTCAATTGCTGATATAGCCAATTTCGACTCAAGAATACGTAGCCTGACAGCTGAGCAAATAAAAAACGGTGACGCTATTGACCTGATTGCTGAGAAGTATTCTGGTTTTGCTGCCAATGAGGCACAGACGTATATTGGTGTATTGAAGCAGATGGAGAATGCACAAGGTGACCTGTCTGAGTCCATTGGTGCATTGAAGACAGAGAATGAAGCAGTAATAGCCATAATGAAGCAACGCACTACTGTTGCAGAGTTGACCATTGACGCAATCAACAAAGAAGGTGACGCAGGAAAGAGTCTAGCTAACACAATCGAGACCTTGAAACTTCGTTGGGATGAATTCAAGTTAGGTGTTGTGCTGATTGCGCAAGACCTGACAACGACAGGTGACAAGACTGACAAGCTCACTGATAGCGTTGACTGGTTGGGTATTGCACTGGGTACCAACGCTGAGTATCTACGCATACAGAAAGAAAGGTTAGACCAGGTCAATGAAGCCAAAGACGAAGCAATCAGGAAGAAGTTTGCTGAAGAGGTCTTGGCTGAAGCTGCTGCTATGGATGAGCTTGCAGCTGCCACTAGGCGCGCGAAGGAAGACACTGACGCATTTTATGGTGATGTACGTGACCTCGGCATCAAGACGGTTGCTGACTTGAATGATGAGATACTAGAGAATAACGAGACACTTGAGCGTGCACGTGAGCGCTTCCACAACATGACAATTGAGTTGATTGACCTTGACCGTATTGAAGCTGAGGTGACCAAACGCAATATTGCGTTGACACACCAGATTAATGGTACAGCAGACGCAACTGACAGGGTCGCTACCTCTAACAGGGCAGCAGCTGCAAGCTACAACGAGCTGACAGCTGCCACAGCTGGCACAACAGCAGCAACCTTGCGGTACGTTGCTGCTGCTTCTCAGGCAGCTATATACAACCCACGAGGTGACTTTGAGGCTACTGAGCGCACAAGTGGTAGGTCAGCTGCTGTACAGGAAGCAATTGACCAGGGTGGCAAGATCGTACAAGGTGGAAGAGTGCTTGAGCTACCCAATGGTGGGTCACGCTTGGTTGACGGTTATTCGGAGCTATAGAGATGTATCGCAATCCTAGATTCAGGTACCTACACCAACTTGCACTGATTGGCGACAGTGGTGTACATGGTGATACGTCACCAGCATTCACAGCACCACGTACACGTATGTGGGACTACAGGGCAGGGTTGCAGGCAAGTCAACCTGAGGTGGCCCCTGCTGCACGTGGCGTATTCCGTATTGACCAACCCAACAACCCAGCACAGGACAGGACCAAGCTGACCAGTATCATCATCCCACCTGGTCACAATGTGGTGTTTGACCGTACCTTCCACTTTGAGCTTGACACTGTGACACCAACTGTTGTTGGTAGGTCAAGCAGTGATGCTATTGACGCGTTTGCTGTCAGCTCAGGCAAATTTCCGTTTGTCATTGACCTTGAAGACATAGCGGCCAATTGGTACGCGCAACAGTTTAACTATGAATACGCTTCATCAAGCTCAGGTCTGCCCTTCAACCTGGGTGAGCTTTGGTGGACCAACGTCGTACAGACATCAACAGGTGTTGCCAGCAATTGGCCAGACAACATGCTGCCCACGATGAAGCGTACACCAATGTATGATGGCTCAACGTACAACCGTATAGATGGTCCACCACGTAGAAACTTTGGTCTACTCCACCACAACATCACAGGTGCTGACCTCAGACTGTATGATGAGCTGATGCGGCACGTTGGCTATGGTGCTGCACCTTTCTGGTATGAGCACCCTGACAGTGGTGACGCAAATGTGTCACTTGATGCACTGAGCACAACAGCAAATGTCACGACCAACGGCAACTGCTCAGCTTTTGTACACCCAGGACCAGCACCAGACGCTGATGATGTGGTTGGGTTGTCAGCAGGTGGTGCTGGTGGCGCTGAAGCACATATCCGCACTGGTGGTGCTGAAGGTGTTGACGCACGCAACAGTGTGTTACAGATAGATGTGCGTCTGTTCAACCCAACCACATGGTTGGCTGCTGGTGGTGACCTGTACTTGCGTTGCTACTCACCAGAGATTGATGGTTATTCTGTCTACTACATCGGCAGTGCTCTTGTGGATGAGCCAAGAGCTAATGAGTGGATACGCTGCCAGATTGACCTTGATACACCAATGGCAGGTGGTGGTGGTGGTTGGGACCATCAGCGACTGTATCGTGCAGACATTGTGTACCAAGCTGACAACTCAGGTGATGGTCTCTTGTTGTCAGGTCTGCGACTGATTGACAAGACCAAGCTACCTGTGCTGGTTGAGGTGCCACTCAATGGTTACAGGAAGACACAGTCAAATGATGTACCCAGTAATGCTACTGGTCCAGTCTTTGACGTAACACTTTCAATGGTAGAGGTCACTACGTGATAACCCTCCCTGCCAAGACCCAAGAGATCATAGAAAAGCGGTTATTGCAATCTGTGTTGCTATGTATCATCACTACATATACAGACAGGTTGCTTGGTACTGTTGACAACGTACACTACCTTGCCACACATGACCTGTCATATGATTATGGTGCGACAGCTACACAGAAGTATTTTGCTGCCCACATCACAGGTATCAGCCCATTCAAGCAAGAGCTATCACACCTGACCGTACCAGGGCGCAACGCTATAGCCCTGACGGATGAAGTGACAGTGCTGTTTGCCAACACCCCACGTGATGGTACAGATACACTTTTATATGACAGCTTGCAGCAAGAGCAGTTGCTGGGTGCTGACATTGAGATTGCTGAGCTACCCCTAGCCTATTCTGAGCACTACATGGCATGGAATTTGACAGGCGATGACCACACTGTGCAGTTTCGCGGACGTATCACCAACGCTGGCAACATCAGTGACACATTTGAGCTGACAGCTGAGTCAGTGAAGCCAGCAACATCAGACGCAATCATGGCAGACGCAGACGCAGACCCCCGGGATTATGGCCTAAGAGCCAATCAGGTTTATGGGTATGCTAATGGTATTCAGTGCCATAACGCTGCTGTTGGTGCTGTATCAACTGTGTCACGCACTCTTACATCTACTGGTACTGTGTACGTGGCAGACGCTAGTCGCTTCCCATCGTCGGGTACTGTACGTATTGGTAATGAGCAGGTATCATACACTGTTTTGGGTGCAGCTGCTGGTGACGAGGGCTACCTGGGTTTCTCGTCAACGAACCGAGGCGAAGCTGGTACAGACGCTGCCGCACATAGGGTAGGTGACCTGGTAACAGAAATACGTGAGTCTGTGTTTGCCGTCGCTGGACACCCTATGGACTCAGTAGATTATGTGTATGTCATCAACCCAGCAGATGGTAAACAGGTTAAGGCTAATTACTACGATATTGACCTTGCAGATACTGGCTCAGAGTTGCGTAAGCCTGATGGGTCTGCTGTCACATGGACAAGTATACGCATTTCTGCGGCGGATATGGATAGCTTCTACAATCAGTTGGAATTTCCGCAACCAGAAGTAGAGGCACAGACTACGCCAACAACAGTTGTCAGTGTACCTACGTGGTCTTCTGTTATTTCCAACGGCACTGGTGAGGGCTACCACGCTGCCCCATCAGATTCTGACGCCAGTACAGAAGGCATAACAGTTGAGTTAGACCCTACACGCAATTGGATGATAGAACAGCATGTTGATTTTGACGCTGCTGAGACTGGTGGGTATTGTGTATATTGGCCATCGACTACATCTCTTGATGACACAAACCTGATCTCTAGGTGGCGTCTAATAGTCAACGCGACTTTGTTTAATGACCACCCTACAGCTACGATGTACTTACGCGCTAGAATTCATGGTAGTCCTACTAGTTCTGGTGGCCCAACCGACCCGACAACAGTGATAACCCTGTCTGAGACTGCTGGTAACTCGACACACAACGACCAAGCCAAGACAGCATGGTACACTACAACAGGTGATGTCACGCAGGACGATTTCAAAATGACAGCATCTTTTTGGACTGGCTTTCATGTGTTTCTGTATATGGCTTGCGACAGCGGCACTGTCGGTTTTGGTGACATAGCGTGGGCCACTGGTGATTGGACAGGCGCAGTACAGATTGAGTTTGAGTTTAAGAAAGACGTAACACGTACCATAGACGTGTCAAGCTCAACACGTACACTGCATGGTGATGGTATACGTGTGATGTGCAACGGTGGTGGGTACACTGCACCCGACAACACATACTCAGCAGGCTATGGCTTCCTACTTGACCAACCACAAGACATCATCCGACACATGCTTGTGGAGCGAGCAGGGCTACCCTCTTCTGTTATAGATGAGGCAAGCTGGTCTAATGCTGAGTCAGAGTTCACACCTCTCAGCAGTGGTATTGCCTTCTCTCCTGACAACATTGACTGGGCAACTTTTGTGGTGAGTGGTGAAACAGCACCTGGTGAGATGAATGAGCTAACACCCTTCCTAGGTGAGTATGACAGAAGTGTCAATGCAGCAGAGACGCCACCAGTATACAAGATGCATTCAGAGACTGGTGTAGCCCCTGGTACGCGTGACATACTTATATGTTACTTCTCTGCAGGGTCCTTACCTGCAGTAGCAGTCACACACTACCAGACGTATGGTGAATTTTATTGGGATGGTGACAACCACTCAGGGTCAAATGATGCACACATGCACATAGTTGCTGTAAAGCCTGATAATACAAAAGGACAGATAGTAGGTACAGAGTCAACAGCTGGTGGACCATACACAACATATAGTCAAGGGTCACCATTAGCGTGGGTAGGTGATATTGATGAGTGGGAGATAGTAAGTACATCCCCTACATGGGATGGTGCGCGTATGGTTATGGGTTTTGCGCATGAGACAGCTTCTGATGAGTATGACCCTAGTGAGTTTTTCCAGGTTGACTCTTCAAGTGGTTTTATGGGTATACGCTTCACCAACTCAGCTTGGTCTGGTACACAGCTTGGTTATGTAGAGTCAGATATAGGTGCAACCTTTGAGCAGGCACTGAGCAGAGTTCTATTTGAGTCACGCTCACAGCTTGTACGTGTAGAGACAGCAACGGGCACTGAATACCGCTGGTTGGTGGCAACTAAGACAGCTGATGGTGCATATGGTTACACACTTAACGGTGACGCTCTGACCAGGTGGACAAAAGCTGTATCCAATACACGTGACATTAAAAATGTTTATACTGCTTGGAGGTTCTTCTACAACATCAACAAAGCGCTTCAGGTGTCAACGTCAGCTAGAAGTACAGAAGAGCTGTACAAGGGTATGCAGGCAGCCGATGCTGATACAGCCGACTTTGCAGGCATCACCACAGCAGAGGTTGACGCTGTTGAAGAGGCAACAGGAAGGTTGCCACACTCTGGTGTGTATATGTCAGTGGTTACTGGTGATGACATGGTTGACAATGTTGGTGGATTCTACATCAGTGAGTCACTACGACATGACGCAGCTATTGCTGAGATGTTCTCACTTCCTTGGTCAGAAGCTTACACACTACAGATTGGTGACATACGTATGGTGCAGCTGCCTTGGTGGCCAGCTGCAAAGAAACTACGCATACTGAAGGTCAAGAGAAGCTTTGCCACTGGTCTAGCTGACGTCACAGGTATTGAGGTGCTGTGATGCTGAAACCATTTAGTGTTGGTGACATGAGGTTGATGGACTATGAGTCCCTTGGTGACAAGTCAAAGACCAGAGCTATAGCAGCGTGGTACTCAGGCTTTGACTGGGTGCTGCTAAGGTCAGGAAGGAGCAACAACATACAGCTGTGTAATGAGCCTGAGCTGCAAAGACGTATAGCAGCTGAGTGGTATGCTGTTGACAGGGGTGGTCAAAGCTTCATCAACTTTCGCACCAAGTGGTACGATGTACACCCTGATGATGCTTTTGTGAATGGTTCTCATACACTGTTGTGCGTCAAAGAAGGTGAGGGTTTTGTTGGTGGTCTGATGCTGTGGACTTATACCCCAACTGTGTATAGCAGCACGTTGGTTGAGGGTTCAGTAGCCTTTGCCCCCGGTATCCCTGATGTGAGAAAGATTGCACGCATACTCAGGCACATCATGACACAGGACCTTGTTAGCGTGTCTGGTGTGCGTGTGGTGGTTGACAGGTTCATGTTCCCTGGTGAAGGCACCTCGTCTGCTCACAGGTGGGATACCAACTTCTCACTGAAGATGCTGAGCACGCTGCATGACAAGGTGCTGCGCACGACTGAGCATGGTGACCTAACACAGATACACAGGGAATACACTCAAAGACCAAGCGCACGCACCAACAAAGAGCGTCTGCTTTCAGAGAGAATGGAAAGACTAGCAATACCTGAGAGTGTACAACCGCAATGACACATAGAGTCACACAAGAGTATGTAGCAAGCAATGAAGGTAACAGCTCTGGTTATCGTCGTGCGTACCGACACCATGATGACGTGACCAACCCATTGACCACGCTGCATGTTGGAAATGGCATCAAGGGTCCACCAGTAGAAGACGACAACCAAAGGTACTCATCCTTTGTGACCTTTGACTTGAATATACCACGCACAGCAACAAACGTAGAAGCAAAGGTGACACTCTATTCTGCGTACAATCGTGCAGGTGGTCAACCAATCGCATTTGCAATGCTGGCGCACAACGCTGACTCGCATTGGGCAAAGCCTGCTAGAAGCCTGAGCTTGCACACCAGGCAGAAGGCTTTGCGTAGCGCTGCCTTCAGTAACACAGTACCATGGTCAACTATCACAGCTATAGGCACCATCGACAACACAACATTTGGTGAAGAGATTACACGCACCTGTATTGGTACAACAGTGTGGTGTATCAATGGTCCACACACTGCGCCCCTAGATGTTGTATGGCTTCAGCTATTCAGGACAAGTACAATGGGTCCTGTAACTGCTGTGCGTCCTGGTCACCTGCTTTGGCTTGAGCTGTATGCTGTTGATGTACAGGACTACTTTGGTGTACCAGTAGGTGAGTCGTTATCAACATCCATACCAATAGCTTATGATGACTTACCATTTATTACGTACCCTGCTGCTGGCCAACCAATACCAGGTTTCACATCTTTCTACTTCAACAACGACTGGATACCTGACCATAATATCTGGTATTACTTGAAACTATGTGGGCTAGAAGCTATCAGCAGTGACCCATACGTTGGTGCAACAATGAACAGGTCAGACGTGTATGACGCGTCACCTGGTCTGTGGGGTTCAGCACCTAGTTATGAGTCAGTTGGTGAAGGTCAGGCACTCTCTGGCAAGCTTTACTCATACGGAAGTGACCTACCATACATCACAGGGCAGCTATACACAGAAGCTATACCTGCACGCATCTATGATAGCTCAAAGTACACCATGTCAGCTAAGGCGTGGGTACAGAACCAAGCAAGCATCTTTGGTGACAGCTCTTTCAGCCCTGATTATTCACTACCCCTTGGCAGTCACATTGAGAATTGGTTACATGACTCAGTGTTGTATGACCCTGCTGCTGGTCTTCAGCGTATAGCCTTCACCATTGATGACAACGGCATAGCTGCCTTTGACTTTGGTGGGTACTGGGCTGCTGTGATACTGGCACCAAGGCTCACAGTGTCCTTTGACCTTCCTGACAACTATGAGCACGCTGGTGTCAGGGTACGTGAGGCTAGTGATGGTGACAGCAGTACACTCAGAGTTGTTAGTGATGCAAGCAGCTCAGGCGTACGTGAGGTCAGCAGCATTGCAGCTGTGAGCGTACGTCCCACACTCCACCCCGGGAAGGCTTCCGTTAGACCTCAGAGGGTTGAAGCAAGCTCAGGAGTACGTACAGTCTATGACGTTTTGTCAGCTAGGGGCTATCGACGTTCAGCTGAAGCAGCTGACTCAGGGGTGAGACCTGTGAAGGAAGCAGCTAACGCAAACTCGCGTACAGTCTATGACGTTACATCTTCAGGGGTGCGACGGGTGACAACAATCAGTGGTGTTAGTGTGAGGAGTATCAGCAATGTCAGCTAGTAGGCACGTGTTCACATGGGGAAGAACCAACAGGATTGAGCTACTTGGTCCGCTTGACATGACTGACAGGGCAGTGCCCTTGGTGCTGGACAGTATGACAGGGTACGCTTATGTGTTAAGCAAGGTGGCAAGCGCCATACTGACATCTGGTTCAGGTACTGGTGGCAATGTACTGACAGTTGATTCTGTCATTGGCTTTGCCAGTGGGGATGTACTGAGTGTGTACAATGCTCTTGGTACTGTATCAACTCAGACAGTTACAGGTGTCAATACAGCTGGCAACCAGGTACAGTGCTTGTCTGACCGCTCACCTGATGAGGCTGTCTTAGCAGGTACGTTGATACGTGCAAGGATTGGCAGCCCTGTGACTATGACACTGGTTGGTGCGACCCCTGCCGTGAACAACAGGGATCTGTGGGGTTACGCTGGCAACTTCCTTCTGCTTGAGGCATATGCTGATCTGGTGCAAGACCAAGATGTTGGAGTCGATATCGTGATGGATGGTGAAATCATGGCAACCTTTGACGCTTCTGTACTGAAGGCATCAGCGTGACACCTAAGAGTGACCCTGTAACCGTTGCGCAGCTGGCTCAGTCGTGGCCAATCCTTGGTGGTCTGTTGGTGTGTGGCGCAATGCTGGTGACCACACAAACGTGTCAGCTCTTCATGTTTCAAGGCATTGCACGTCTTGAAGAGTCGTTGATGTCCGTTGACCAGAAGCTTGGTGACAGGATGACAGACATTGAGCGTCGTACGCGTGACCGCTGGACAGGTGGCGACCAGGCAGCGTATGACACTAACTTGAAAATCACCACCATCACCCCAATGCTTGAGCGCTTGCGCAAGGTTGAGCGTCAGGTGGACAGGGTTAATGTGCTACTTGAGAAGCAACCCCAATGAAAGGAGCATCATGAAGTATCTGCGTTGTGTCATGTCACTTGAGTTACCAGCATTGCTTGGTGTGCTGTTCTTCCTTTGCGTACAGCTCAGCTGTGCAGCACTGTCACCAGAGAAGACAGCCAAGGCACGTGGTGCAGCTCTTGAGCTATGCCGTAGCTCAGTTGCTGCTCATGAGATTGCAGTAGCGTCTGGCACACATGAAGCAGGGCTATCGCTGATCGCTGACCCTGCCAAGCGCTTGCTGGCACGTGAGGCAATTGAGAAACCCATTGCTATCTGTCGTGCGCTCATTGACCACTACCAGGCAAACCCTGAACTGCTGACGCCTGGTAGTGTTACCATGTACTACCCCATGCACCCCCACCCCTACTACATGGAAGGAAGACCATTGAACATTGAATATATTGGGCTTGGTATACCTGTACGTGTATCCGAAAAGGGGTCAGGTGAAGTGGTGGGTATCGCTCACTACAGAAACCATACGACACAGTGTCAGGTTGATTATGTCGATGCTATGGGTATCCGAGTTGAGCGCTGGTGGACCCCTGACCAGCTGACCCCTGACATTGACCAGGGTCCTGTAGGTACCTGACGGTATTTCACTACACCTCTGGTTGAGGTGCCACCAGGCGGGACCTAGCTGTGAGCTACCTCACAGGGGCGCTCAGACGACTCAGGGCAGGCAAAGACCCCCAGGTACGTGTACCTGGGGGTCTTTTGTGCGTGCTCACAGCGTCAGCAGGGGCGCTCGCGTCTGAGAGCCGTTCTGAGCGTCTGAGAGCCTATCTCAGATTGGGTGGTTTATCCCCCAATTAGCACCCTGCCCTGACCTCTGCCATGTGCTCAGCATGAGCGTAGGCTGCGTCTTGAGCTGCCTGCTCAGCATCCTTACACCAAGAAAGGTACAGCTCCTTGCGTACAGGCTCACCACACATTATTGCGTCATGGTCAGGCTCAAAGGTCACACGCTTGCCCTTGCAAAGGTTGCACGTCTGGTTGTAGGCACCCCTGTGGTACCCCTCAGCAAAGTCAGGGTCATCATAGAAGTCATCTGCTGTGAGTCCGTTGGAGTCGATACCAGGAGCAACGTGACTACCCTTGCCATCACAGACGTTACACACAACAGCGTGTGCAGGGAAGGTTGCCTCATGCTCTATGCACTCGTTGCCATCAGGGTCAGCTTCCCAGTCGTCCCAACGTACTGTCACAGTCATCTTGTCTTCATCAACCACATACTTGTGTCTAGGGTCATCCAGTGCCCTGACTCTTGAGTCATTGGCGTAGTTGACTGCTTCTAGTCTGTCTTCATACATCATGGTTGGTCCCTTCTATGCTTGATGGTGATTTCAGCAGGTGCGTACATTGCACGTGCTGTCTGTTCTGCATCTTCCTTGTCAGGTGTGTAGTACGCAGACTCTTCACGCTTATCAGGGGCTGTAACCCTGTACTCATCCCAAGTGGTAAACCGTATTGTGACTCTGATGGGCTTGATACTCACTGGTCATTCTCCTTTCTAGACTTCATCATCCCATGACTTGGTCATGACAACAGAACGAAAGCAGCAGTCGCACCATTCCTCAGCATCCGCCTCACGTGTACCACCTTCGACGTAGCCAACGTCAGGGTTGTCACTCTTGCAGTTGGTGCAGTAGTCCTTGGCTACTCCACCACTCAGCTCATGCAGCAATGGCTCTTCAAGCTTTGTCTCTTCCTTGATACTCATTGTCCCTTATCCTTTCTAGTAGTCTTCAGGTTCGATTGGCTCGTCAACATCTGCCTGTGTATACCCTGACAAGATCTCAGGGCGGTACCTAGACAGCTTGGCTTCCTTGCACTCATCACACACCCTGCACAACTCAATGCCTTGTGCATCAAACTCCCACCAGGTGTAGCCAGTGCATTGGTGATGCCTCAGCTCATCACTGAACTGTGTTGAGTCCTTCTGAGTCATGCTTCCACCTCAAGCGCTGACAGAGCGTTGTAGATCTCAGCAAGCAGCAGACTCTGGTTAAACATGATTGCGTTGGCTCGGTCGTCAGCTCGCAGGTCATAGGTACCTGCTGTGTGTAGGGGGTACACAAAGATGAGCAGTGGGTGCTCACTGACTGACTCAACCCACAAGGCAATAGCCCTGACCGTTGTGCGCTTCCAATCGAACCTGACGTCATTGGGCAGCTGTCGTTGCAGACGTGCAAGCTCATCAGTCAGGGTGAGCCTGCTGAGCTTGTCACTGGGTGTGCTGTGCTCAAGCTTGCGCAGTGCAGCAGAACTATCAGCAATAGCCTGTGCAACTGTCCTGTGTTGCCCTTCTTCAGCTACTGCCAAGTCACGCAATGCCAACGAGACCTGCAACGCTTCACGCTTCTTGTCGTCTTCTACAGGCATGGCGAAATGCAAAAGCAAGTCACTTGCTTGCAGAAACAACTTGGTGTCAGATTTCCTACACATACTGGTTACCCCTTCTTGCTGAAGTTGGATGCCAGCGCTACACAGACTGACGTCACATGCCTTGAGAGCTGAGCAGCGTATTCCCTGCTCAGCTCATGCTTGGGGAGCATTGGCGCGTCAGCATCAAACCCATCAAAGGTGGGTGCAATGTTGATACGTATGAAGCCAGCAGGCACCTTGGCAGGCAGCTTCAACACAAGTCGGCCCCTGCTGCTGTTCTCAACCTTGACGGTTGCACCATGTGGCAGCGTACACTCAATTGCCTCAAGGCTCAGCTTGGTCACTGCCTTGGTCACCAACCTGCTTGCGTCAGTTGAGTCCTTTGCTGTCATTGCCACGTGATGAGCATGACACACCATTGCGATACATTGCGCTGTAGTCGTTGCCTTGATACTCATTGTTGTATGTCCTTTCTAGTTGTCTGAAAGTGTCAAACGCCAAAACCGCGCCTGTTGGTGACGCAAACTTGCGTCACTCTCAAGTGCATACTTGTACTGCTCGCCAGCGTGCCGAGCAAACGTGGTAGCCATCGGGTGACGGAAACCATGAAGCCTGATGTAACCCATAGCTGTACGTACGTGTGTTGATGCGTTGCGCCTGTGCTCCCTTGCTGAGTGTGCCCAAAAATCAGCAGAGTTGAAGGCAGCTTTACCATGCCCTGATACTGCGATCCGTTTTGATTTCCTGTCTGCCATCCCTGCAACCCCCTTTCTCAATGAAACTGTTAAAGAACTAAACACAACCAAACCAAATTGTACCGACTATATAGAGCCGTATCAACTATTGCGTATAGATAGCAAAACGCCTGCAATGGCAGGGGGTTGCAGGGCTAGAGCAGGTACCCAAGCAGGAAGCCAACCACAGCACCCAGGAGCGGCCCCAGGACCACCAGGAGCGCACCAGGCGTACCAGGTGAGCGCACCAGGTGGTTGGGTGGTCCTGGTGGCAGCTGTCCATCACGTGTGGACAGGGGCCTAGGTGGAGCAGGTAGGGGTGGTCTTGGTGGCAGACCTCTTCTCTTGAATGGTACAGGGTCAAGGAATAGACCCCACTCAGGAAAGTACCAACCACAGGCAGGGCAGACCCACTTGAAACTGCGTGGTCGCCTGTATTTCTTAGTCATCTGGGTTTCACACTCATGGCACCTCATAGCTTCATACCCCTCAACCCATCTGACATGACCACCTTGGCAACGGAAGCCTTCTTCTTGAGCGCTTGAGCTATCACCATTTCTATTGTGTCAGGTGCAATCATGTCAATGTAAGTGACGCTCTTATCCTGTCCCTTCCTATGTGCTCTGTCTTCACTCTGTATTCTGACATCAGGTGACCACTGGTTGGTGTAATAAATCATATGGTCAGCTGCTGTGAGCGTCAGACCAAAGGCAGCTGTTTTGTTTGCCACCAAGAAGCGTAATGGGTGCGTGGGGTCTTGGAAACAGGCAACCAGCTGAGCACGCTTGCCCTTGGTCACATCACCAGTAAACATTGCCACCTGCTCATGGTCATACTTCATACCGATAGCATCAGCAACCAACCGCAACGGCTCTACAAAGTGTCCCCAGATGACAGCAGAACCACTCACCCCGGGAAGGATTGTATCGGTCAGTACCTTCAGTCTGTCTGTCTTGAAGTACACATCTTTGCCATCATCATCCAGCATGTGACCGTTGCATATCTGATGAAGCCTGAGAAACCTGGTTATCATCTCAGGTGCTGTGGCGAGCGCTCCACCACCAAGCTCAAGCAGTGCTTCACTCTCCATGAGCTTATACACTCTGCGTTGTTCAGGTGTCAGAGGTACAAGCACTGTCTTGTACACCTTGGGTGGGAGGTCTAGACATTGGCTCTTCTTTATCACAAAGCTGTGTTCTGCAATGCGTGCTGACAGCTGCTCAAGCCTCTGGTATCCAACTACGATCTTGAAGCGTTTAGGCCCAACTTCCATGTCACGCTGAATTGCGTAGCACCCTTTGAAGGCAGTGAAGGTGTCATGACCCAAGATGCCAGCACGTAGGAACTGAAATTGAGACCAGGCATCAAGTGGGCTTTGCTCGACTGCTGTACCTGTCAAGATGCGCCTGGTGTGTGCAAGGGTGCCTAGGCGTATCGCTGCCTTGGTACGTTTGGCTTGAGGGTTCTTGATAAAGGTACTTTCATCTACTATCATCACACACTTGTGTGACTTCAAGAAGGCTTCTGCAAGCTTCTCTGCTTTGTTGCCCCTTTCCCTCAAGGCTTCAATGTTCATGATAAGTATGTGTAGCGTTGCCTCATTGGGGTCAGCTACTGATACAGCTTTCAGTGCTTTGGCTTCACTCTTGTTTGGTGTGCTGGTCCAAGAAGCAAAGCGATATGACACAGTGTCACTCATGTGCGTCAACAGCTCTTGACGCCAATTGAACACAAGCGACTTAGGACACAGGACTAGCAACCCATCTGTGTATGTGTCACCACTTCTGTACAGGTGGAGCGCTCCCACCTCGTCAAGGATGATTTTGGTTTTGCCTGTCCCCATGTCAGCAAGCAGGGCAACTTCACTGCGCAACCACATACCCTCAAGTATGTAGCGCTGGTGCTTCATTGGCTCAGTCTTGTATGGGTAGCTGCTCATCAGCTTACCCAGAACAGTGTTTCAGCTTTGCTGTCTGCTGAGCTGTCAATGCTGATACGATGCACTATAGGGGGTTGGTGGTTGAGCATATCCAACGCAAGCTCTGCATACTCTCCTGTGTATACGCCATCGGTTGGCACGTTCAAAGGGGAGTCAGCATCACGTAGCCTTGATGCCTTGTGACCCTCCCACAACAGAAATGTGTTAGGTGGTTGGACAGCAAGCAGGTACGCACGACCACCAGCAAGCCAACGGTTGCGCAACCATATAGCCTGAGCTGCCTTCAACTCTGACCGGAACTGAAAGCCCTTCATAAACTTCAACTCAGTCCAGACCTCAACACCTTCACCCTGTACACTGAAACACCAATTGACGTCAGGCACACCAGTACCTGCCCAATTCTCCAACCTTGTATGGTGTACAGCGAACATACCTGAAAAGTGTTCCTTCAGCAGTCGATAGGCATCTTTCTCTGACTTCACCACGCTCCCCCTTCTAGTGAGCTTCCGCCCAATTGTCACCAATACCTACATCCACCACCATGTGTGGGTCAGTGGGTACAGTGTCCTGCATGATTTCCTTGACCTTGTCTGATTCATCAGGGCTATCACTCTCAAAGTCAAGCTCATCATGCACTTGCAGCAGTGGGTCAATACCGGCGTCATAGCACGCTGCCATGCTTGCCTTGGTGATGTCAGCACCACCACCCTGTATCACCCTATTCATAGCTTTGTGTAACCATGCTCGTCTGACCCTGTTGCCCCACTTCTTGAGCGCTTCTTCCCTTGGTAGTGGTGCCTCATACACTTCATCTTGACCCTTGCCATAGGTGCGACGCTCCCACAGTGGGAAGCGACAACGTCTCTTCAATATTGTGTGTACGTACCCAGCTGCTTCAGCTCTGTTGCTACAGGCATCACGTAAATCTCTGATGAAGGGTGCTTTATCATGATAAAGTGTCAGCAGTGGTCTTGCTGCCTCAAGCGTCAAAGCGAGGCTAGCAGCTAGCAACCCTTCACCCATACCATAGGCCATACCAAAGTTGAGCTGCTTACACAGTTTCCTTTCCTTTGGTCTGCCAAGCAGGTCAGCAACCATCTGGTGGAAGCTTGCACCAGCTACCCTATATGCTGCTGCTGCTTCCTTTGCACCTGGTAAGCGCAGCAACAACGCAAAGTGTACAATGAGCCTGTACTCTTGCTCAGCATAGTCAGCGCTAATCCAACGCTTGCCCTTGGATGGTATGAAGAGTGACCGGAACAACGGACCCCAGAAGGGGTCACGCTCTGGTACCTGTTGCAGGTTGGGGTGACTGCTGCTGAACCTGCCTGACACAGTTCCCTTTATGCTTCCTTCCTTGTCACCACGCAGCTGGTTCAGACTGCAATGAATACGACCATTATAGTTGTAATCATATACAATGCTCTTCAGCAGACCACGCATAGTTGCTAGCTGGCGCATCATGCGTATTGACTTGAAAAGTGGGTGCTTGTGCGATTCTAGCCACTCTTTGACGAAGCTTGGATTACCTTCTTTTGTGTAAGGGTGGCTGATACCTAGGCGATGACAGACAGCAGCAATCTCAACATTGCTGTTAGGGTTGGTGTACTTGCCAAACTCTTTTCTGTGTTCATGAGCAAGCTTCTCAGCATCTTTGCCAAGCTTCAGGCGTAAGCGCTCAGCTGCTTCAACATCTACACACACCCCTTTCAACCTGGTACGTACCAGACCAGGGATAAGCCTACACTCAAGTGACATAAGGTCTGTCAGGTTTTGCTCTGCTAGCAGTGGCCGCAAGTGCTCAGCCAATGCTCGTGTCTGTATGACATCACCTTCAGCGTACATGCCAACGTCCTGTGGTGGCAGCTGCCATAGGTCTGCTTTGGGGTCTAGTCCAAGCTCTCTTGCACGCTGCTGTAGCCACGTCTCAACCTTACCCTGTCCTAAGAAGTCTTGGCAGAGGTTCTCAAGGGAGTACGAAAGCCTGTGCTCGTCAAGCAGTGGTGCAGCTGCTGCTGTGTCAAAGATGGTACCACCAATCTGTGTTAGACCACTGTGCGACAACCACCCCAGATCATAGCTTGCATTGTGAAACACTTTCTCGTTGTCAGCTTTGAGCACCTTGCTCAACCAACGTAACACAATTTTGTTATCCATGTTGTTGCCGTTGGCATGAGCAAGGGGGTAGTAACCTACCCAACCGTCAGCTTCAACAGACACACCCACCATATAGGCGTCTGACTCTTTCTTGTGCCAAGCAGGACCCCAGGTATCTAACCTGGGGTCCCTTGTCTCAGTATCAATGGTGACTGACTTGGCTTCCCACAGTCGCGGAAAGCTGACAGGTGGCAACCACTTGCTAGTGTCAGGTGTTGCTGTCATCAGTAGTGGTTGCTGTGCTGTCATGACAGTGGTGACTCACCATGAAGAAAGTGTGACCAGTGGTATTGAAGGTCTTGCACCAAGCCCTGTGCTCTATCCAACCACTCAGCACCTTGTGCATGGTCACTGAGCAGAATGCCTTCAACAACGCTGTTCACAACCCAGAAGGGTACGGTACCTCCGGGGTTACCTTGCGCGAGCATGTCACAGCAGTAGTGCATTGCTTCCAACTTGTCACACAAGTGTATGAACAGCTTCTCTGTGTCAGTCAGTGCGTAGTCTTCCCTCAGACCCTTGCTCAGCAACCAGTCAGTTGCCAGTAGCTCAACATGGTCACGTATGTTAGGGGCAGCACTCTTGACAGGTGCTGAGATGTCACCTGTCCAAGCTTCTGCAACGTCATGGTCAAGCGCAGCAAGCAACACATTTGATGGTATATCAAGCACGCTGCTGTCGTATAGGTACGTTGCAATCTGAGCAACGCGCCAGCTGTGATGAGCTACGGACTGTGCCTGCATGTATCGCCTGTTGTGCCAGCGTTGTACATCACCACCAATGAAGACAGCGTCAAGCTTCTTGAATAGGTTGTGCCTGCTCACCTTGGTTGCTCCTTTCTTCCAATGCTTGCTGTACACGCTCTTCAGCTGTAAGCAACATTGCTGGGTTATCTGCTAACACTTTGAAGAGTACGTCATTGGTCTTGGTCAGCACGTCAACAGCTTCAACGCACTTCAGCATTGACGCTGTTTTCATTGTCAGTGCTGCACTTGTCTTCTGTATCAGCTCAGTTGACGCTTGCAGCTGACCAATGAGCTTGCTTCTGTTGCGCATGTACTTGGTTGCCCACAAGGCAAAGCACACACCAAAAAGCGTATGAAAGAGTACGGACATAGGTTGACCCCCAAAGAGCCGTACACCCCTAACATACAAGGGTGTACGGCTCTCAGCTTCTAGGCTTTGTTTGGTGCATCACCAGGATACACACGTTTGATCTCAATCATACCAGAAGCAAGGTCAGCGATGATGTCACCAGGAGAGAAACCACCTTCAAGCAGCTGGTCAATGCTACGCCCTTTCTTGTATAGTGCGTGCAGCTCGTGTGCCTTTGAGCCTTTGCGCTTGGTGTTCTCACCCACCTCAGTGATGAAGGTACGGTCCCAATCCAACCCATGCAGACCAGTAGCGCGTCTGGTGGTCTTGGCAGGTGCCTTCTTCTTGGCAGGTGCCTTCTTCTTGGCAGGTGCCTTCTTCTTGGCAGGTGC
>Ga0255048_10000289_pt1 | contig 39051 bp, 67 predicted proteins | sample JV7_2_2_MG_FD_183619 | JGI IMG/M metagenome (GOLD analysis project Ga0255048, IMG submission 183619) | Seawater microbial communities from Jervis Inlet, British Columbia, Canada - JV7_2_2 | ecosystem: Environmental > Aquatic > Marine > Inlet | place: Canada: British Columbia | collected 2016-10-06
GGCTGTGTGGGAGAGACGGATCTCAGCGTGTAGCGGCTGAGCTCTCACTTGGGCAGATCGAGTCAGGGGCGGTAGAGCTGTTGCGAGAGTGTGCGATCGATCTGTCGCTGAGGGTTCAGTGGGGCCGCACCCATTCGAGCAAGCTAGCCGATCAATGCGAAGGCTGTGGTGTAGGGCTGCCCACATCCAAGCGGGTGAAGAGTTGTCCTGACTGCGGCGCCGAGCGCGGCTCGAAAGTGATCCCTCGTCTCGACATCGAGCTGAGCGATCGCAGTGGCGCGGCTGATGACCTCGGCGGAGCTGCTTTCCAACTGAGCGCCGGTGCATGGTTACGAACCGAGCGGGACACTCGATGGGGAGTGGCTTGTATCGACGAACCGTTTGGCAAGCTCGACCCGCCGAACCGTCGCCAATTTGCGACTCACCTAACGGCCATGCTCACGGGACATTATGGGTTTCAACAGGCGTTTATCATCAGCCACACACAGGACACCGTCGACATGCTGCCAGCGAAGATCCTGATCAGCGCGGACGAAGACGGCTCAAGTCCTGAGGTGGTGTGATGGCGTGGACAGGCGATCTACGTGCTGAGATCCTTTGGGTCTTCGCGGAAGCGACGCGGCGCAGATCGGGCTTTGTGATCTTCACCGGCGAAGATGGTGAGCGAGAAGCCGAATACCTAGGCGTGAGCACCCATCGATCGAAGCTGCTCGAGATGGCTCAGGTGCTGGCTCCGATTGTGCGTTGCAAGACATGCGGTCAGCCGGTCATGAGCGATCCGTCGGCGCGCTACTGTTCTGAAACTTGTCGACCGCGCAAGCAACAGTCGGCTGAGTGGTGGCGCGACTACCGGAGGCGGCGCAAGGAGGCGGGCGCAGCGGTGGCGCGTGGCGGTAGGCGGGCGGTCGCGTGACGAAATGTATTGCAGGTCTGGACCTGAGCTTGCGAGGGACCGGGGCTGTGGTGGTACCGACCAGCTGGAAGCGGAGCGGGTTCGACTGGTCGGTAGTGGTGGCTCAGAAATTCGGTCACCCGCTTTCAGAGGATGCCAGTCAGCTGAAGAAGATCGATCGGCTGATCTCGATAGCTAACGGCGTCGTCGCATTCTGCCTAACCAATGATGTTCGGAATGTGTGGATCGAACACTATGCGTTCGGAGCTCGCTTCGGTGGGCCGATCTTGGGTGAGCTGGGCGGGGCTGTGAAGCTCGAGCTCCGCAAGGCGGGGGTCAGGAAGATCTCGGTAGTTCACAGCAGCTCGGCTCGTAAGACATTGCTCGGCAAAGTGCCTCGAGTGGACCAGAAACGAACGGTTCAGCGGCTGCTGCAGAGGCTCGAGGCTCCTTTCGCGAAGGACGGAGATCTGGTCGATGCCTTCGTGGTTGCTAATCATGGAATGAGCATGGCCGGGTTTTGCGCCATGATGGTGGGTGAGTGACCAAGGATCAGATCAAGAATGCGCTCAGGCTGGCCCTCACGCAGGTGATAGCGGCCGGGGGCGAACCTCGCACCTACATGGAGGCGCTGCTCGAGGTAGCCGCTCAGCACGGCGCTGACTGTGCTCAGAGCCGCGATGTATTCCTGGTCATGGCCGACTACGCATGGTCAGAAGGGGTCGCAGATGGTAGCTCCCCTGTGTTCGTGGCGGAGGCGAAAGCATGAGCAGGAAAGATCGTCGCAAGGAGAGGGCGCTGCACCGTGCGGTCGGCGCCAATGTCCCGATCATAGGCAGAGGCAACGGCGCAAACGGTAAGCAGCTGCCGACCAGTCGGATCGTGAGAGCAGACGGGACACCGAACCTGTCGGAGTTCGAGAAGCAGATCCAGAGGCTGCAGCAGGTGATCAACGTCGCAGCTAACGCACTGATGCGAGACGGCGCGCAGCGCGAAGCGGTCGTTGCGATGATGAAACAGCCGGTCGCGCGGGGCTTCTGCTTCCCGGTGTATGTGGCTGGCGGTTACCTGATCAAGATGACACAGCCGGGCCAGCCGGCGGATCAGTGATCGACGTCGAGGTCCCGGCGCTGCTCACGGAGTTGGGGATCGTTTACGAGCGGCGAGGCTTCGAGCTGTGGGCACCCTGCCCGCTACCGGAGCACGATGAGCAGGATCCGAGCTGGCACATCGAAGATCGGGCGGGCAGCGAGAAACATGCTTTTCATCGCTGCTTCGGGTGCAAGCAGGGAGGCGGCGCGATCGGGCTGGTCAAGCAAGTTCTCGGTCTCGAGGGCGACGACGCAGGCAAACGGGCCTATCGGTGGATGAGCGAGCACGGGCTGATCGGCGATCGTGTAGGGACTCTGCCGCATCGAGTGAGGCTGATGAGCTCGCACAAGAAGATCCGACAGTGTCTGATCCCTCGTGGTGTGGCGGTCGATGTCCCGCTCGCAGACTGGCCGACACCGATGAGGAAATACGCGATCAGCCGAGGGCTTACAGCTGAGCAGGTCAGCCGCTGGGGTGTCGGCTACGCCGTTCAAGGAAGGATGAGGGGGCGGGTCGTCTTCGTTGCGCGCGATCGCGCAGGTAAGGTGCTCCGCTACAACGGGCGCAAGATGTCGCACCAGAGGGCGAAGTATCTAGGACCGCGGCGCGGCCAATGGTGGGACAAGTCGGCGGTATTTGGTGAGCAGCATTGGCCGGAGCAGAGGCGAACCATTGTGGTGGCGGAGGGTGAGATCAACGCGCTGGCATGCGAGCGCGCGGTGGTCGATGTGCTGCCAACAAGCTCGACGGGCATAGCAGCGCTCGCAGGTTCTGAGCTGCTGATCGGCCAGGTGAACAAGCTCAGCACATTCGCGAGGTTGGTGGTGGTGAGTGATCCAGATCTAGCAGGCGATCGATTATGGGAGACCCTCTGGCAGAGCCTCGCCAGGTGGACAAGCTTGTCGCGTGCTATGATTCGCAAAGAGGACGGAGACGCGGCCGAGATGACGACTCCGCGGCTGGCCGAAGTTCTCAGAGCGACATGCCGTACCGACACACGAAGATGAGATCGCTGATTGATGTTAACCCGAAGCAAGCTTACGATCTGATGCTCGAGGCCTATAGGGCTGAGGGTGGGGTCGAGAAAGCGACTGCTCAGAGGCTCGGGTGTAGCTACAAGAATCTCTGTCGGTGGCGCCGAGCGGTTGACGCTGCCGGGTTCCCTCTCTCGGTAGAGCTCGAGAAGATCCGAGACGATTCTCGCAAGCGCCGGCGGCTGCGAGCAGGGGTGAAGCAGAGGACACGGAGAAAGTTCGATGTCGAACAGCCTGACGCATGATGGGCTGGGCGCGTTCGCGGGTCTGCTGGTCGCCATCGTGGTCGGCGGGATCATGATGGGCTGGTGGTAATGGCAGAGGACAACAAGCAGCCGCTGATTCAGAGGCGTCCGCGCAAGAAGCGATCGGCGTATGGGCGAGGGGTGAGCGCTGTCGGCAAGTCGACGCGGCAGCTATACGCGGCCCACGAAGCGGCGCGCAGTGGTCAGAGAGTTGAGGTAGCTTGCGCCAGCCGGATCCGCTGCTTCCACCTACTGCAACGTCTGAAATCAATCGGGTTCGGCTGTAAAGTGGTGTTCGAGGACAGCGGCAGAACCATCAAATACCCGAGCGGCGGCGTGCTCCGGCTGACTTCTCCAGAGGATCAGAAATTGACCACTTGAAAGGCGGCCAAGCTTGTCCCATATTGGCTGGCATGGACGACCGAGTGTTGATGGAGCTGCGCAGCGGTGAGATTGATTTCACCAGCTTCGCACAGGAGACGGCGGACGACTGGCGCGCGATGAGTCACAAGCTGTGGAGCCGCTACCGAATGCCGTCCGGTGTGACCTGCGATGATGTGCAGCAGGAGATGCTCGTGAGCGCGTGGCGAGCATGCAGCCGGTGGGATGAGCGGCGGGGGATGAGCCTCAAGGCCTACACGATCTGGACCGCGAACGCAGAGGCTAAGCGCTGGATCAATCAACAGCGCAACAGCGCACGCCGCAGCAGCAAAGCGCCGAGCCGGTTTCCCCATGTCGCATTCGATGAGCTGCCAGAGCGAGCGACCGAAGCAAATCAGGATCGGTCGCTCGAGGCCCGCGAGCAGCTCGAGCTCCTGATTGAAGCTGCACCTAGCGAGCCTTTCCGATGTGCGCTCGAAGTGTTGACGCTGTTTTGGGCGACCAACCCGAGCGCTTCATTGTCGACCGTTGCAAATCTTCTCTGGAGTGATCCTGTGCATCGAGTAACCTGCCAGCTTACGACGCAGCGCCAGGCGAGCAAGCTCGTTAGCAACGCGCTGAGATGGGCGAGGACAGGTGGCCGCGCGATCATCGACCAAGACAATCGATCCGGAGATGGTGAACGTTCATCTCATGGCTTCGATGGTAGAGCACATCGGCGAGGGAAAGGAGACAGTACCGGCCGGCGCCGATCTGCTCGCCAAGCTTCTCGGCGAATTGATCAAAGCGAAATACAGCAAGCATGAGCTCGCTGATTGCTCGCTGTGTCGGGGTGTCGGTCCTGTTGATCTGGGCTTCTGCGTCTTCTGTGGTGTAGGCGACGAACAACTAGAGACGGAGGAAACGAGGACGATGGAACAGACGATGACGAGGCAGAGCAAGGGGCAGGCGGCCAAGAGCAATGGCGAGAAGAAGTCGGAGCGCGATCTTGATCGTAGTGTTCAGCAGATCAAGAACCACAAGGCGTCGCTATCGATCTGCTTCTGGGAACTCGGCAAGCTGATCGCCGACAATCACGACGAGAGTCTGTGGACGATCCGTGTCAACAAGGAAGGCAACCAAGTCCACCGAACGTTCGCGCAATTCTGTCGTGATGAGTTGGGGCTGAGCCCCACACATGCGACGCGGCTGATGCAAGTCTCGCGCACGTTCAACAAGAGCGACGTTACGCGCTTCGGAACGAGCAAGCTCGGGGTGATGTTGCAGGTTCCGCCTGAGCATCGCGACAAGCTGCTGAACGCGGCCGCGGAAGGTGCGAGCAGGCGAGAGCTCGAGGACATAGCCAATCAGGCGCAGGGCAAGAACCAGCGCCCACAAATGAATCCATCGACTGAGCGCGTGACAGTTGGGGCGATGCTGGGCACCGCTAAGATCGCGTTCAGAATGCCGCCGCCACCATCGGCAACGAAAAAGAGCGGGCGCCGGCGCAGGGCGAAAGCTGACAGCGATTTCCGCGGGGCTGAGGCAGTGGAGAAAATGCTCGCAGGCGTGGAGTGTGTCTATCGGCTCGCAGTCGATGACCGCGGCGGGATCGTTTTGGAGATCGAACGGCGCAAGTCGAAGCAGTAGCGCGCCATAGATCCAGACGTGGCGAGACGGCGCAGACTGATCAAGCATGGCAAGCCACCGGCTAAGGCGGTGCGCTATGTCAACGCATGGTGGGACGGGAAGGCGATCCGTGCAGTCGAGGCGATGGCTGATGGTGGGCGCCGGATACGGCGTATCCGCGGCGAGGTTTCCAATTTCATCCGCGGCTCGGTGCTCTCTCGAGATTTGCGGCGAGAGCTGAGCAAGTCTCGAGCGATCTATAACTTCGCTGAGGAAGGCGACTGGGTTCGGATCCGGTGGCGCGATCGCGGCTACCGATACCAGGCTTGCAAAACCGGCGAGGGTAGCCGAGCGGGATGGTTCGCGCGCCAGAAGATCGAGACGTTCGAGGGCGACGTCGATCCGGTGTCTCGGTGGATGGCAGACGGCGAGGCTGAGATCGCAAGGCCGAGGCGTTGCTATCTCGATATTGAGACCGACAGCCGGCTGCCGTTCAGCAAGAAGCACAAGATGAGGATCCTCTGCTGGGCTGTGGTCGACGAGGACGGAGGCGTTTCGACGGGGCTGCTGAGATCAGAAGATGACGAAGCGGAGCGCGATCTACTGAGCGAGTTGTTCACGGTGCTCGCAGAGTTCGATCAGGTGCTCGCGTGGTACGGCGACGGCTTCGACTTCCCGGTGATTAGAGCTCGAGCGAAGCACTGCAAAATCAAGTTCAATTTCGACCGGCTTCTTTGGCTCGACCATATGGCTTGGTTCAAGAAAGCGAACATGATGGCGGCCGAGAGCGGCGATGAAAAGCAGTCGATGGCTCTGAACGAGATCAGCACGTCGCTCGGACTCGGAGGCAAAGAAGAAGGCGTCGTCGGTGCTGACAGCTGGCCGCTATGGGAGTCGGGCTCAAAGGGTCGGGCCAAGCTGCTCCGCTACTGCGTGCGAGATACCGATTTGATGCGGCTGATTGAGGGCGAGACGGGCTATGTCGAGATGTTGAACAACGTCTGCCAGCTCTGCCACTTGTTCCCAGACAGCCGCGCTGCGAGCCCTCAGGCGCGTGTCGATGCGTTCATGTTGAGACTGGGGCGGCAACGAGGGATCCGGTTCCCGACGCGGCAGCGCTTCAATGATAGCCCGCAAGACAAGTTCCGCGGCGCGTTCGTGATGAGGCCCACGACGTTAGGGATCCTCCATGACGTCCACGTCGCCGACTTCAAGGGGATGTATCCCTCCATCATCATCAGCTGGAACATGAGCCCCGACACGAAGATCGACAAGCCGGAAGCGACGCGCAACGGCAGGCCGGCGAGCGCATGTCCGAGCTACCTGTCGCACTATCCGCTGGTCCCGCCGGTGTTGCCCGACTACGCGGCCGAGTCGCCTATCACCGGGGTATGGTTCGATCAGCGAGAGCAGGGCCTACTTCCGTTCGCAGTGCAGCAGCTCGTCGACATGCGCGAGCAATACAAGCAGGCCAAGAAGAAGGCGACGCCAGGATCTCAGGAGTGGACCGAAGCCGACCGCATCTCGACGGCGCTCAAGATCGCGGTCAACAGTTTCTACGGGGTCATCGGTTCGCAGATGTCGAGATTCTTCGATCGAGAGGTTGCCGAGAGCGTGACACAGGCGGGTGTGTGGTTGATCAAGGAGACCCTGAAGAAGCTCGAGGCTGATGGTGTCCACACACTCTATGGCGACACCGACAGCGCGATGTTGATGGGCGTCACCAATCAGCGGATGGCTCAGTTGGTCGATGAGTGTAACGACGATCTGTATCCGCAGCTGATGAGCGCGCAGCAGGCGCGCGACAACAGGATCGCTCTGGACTTCGAGAAGAGTTTTAGCCGCATGATCCTCGTCGGGAAGAAACGCTATTGCGCGACCTATAGCCATTATGGCGGGACGGCGGCGACGGCGGAGAGCAAGCCGGAGATCAAGGGGCTGGAGTTCAAGCGCGGCGACACCGTGAAGTTGTGCCGTGTGATGCAACAAGAGGTTATCGAGCGGCTACTGAGTAACGAAGATCGATGGGACGAACCAGAGACCTACGTCGAGATCCTGAAGGGCTGGCTAGAAAGGCTGCTGACTGAACCGCTCGAGGCTGATCTGGTGAAGCTGAGCAAGTCGCTGAGTAAACCGCTGAGCGCCTACAAGCGGAAGACCAAGAAAGACGGAACGCAGAGCAAGCTACTTCCACATCTGGAGATTGCTCACGAAATGAAGAAGCGCGGCGAGGACGTGGGTGAGGGTACGAAGATCAGCTATTACTGTGCCGATGCCAGCAAGTCGGACGGCAAGATCTACAAGCACGTCGGCGACTGGGATGATGACTGCGATCGGTTCGAGCTCTGGGAGGCGACGGTATGGCCAGCGAGCCGGCGCGTGCTCGAGGTCGCTTTCCCTGCGCACCAATGGGGGAGTTACGACAAGGTGCGACCTAAGAAGCATGGGCGGTTACAGACTGCCGGCCGCCGGCTAGCTGAGAAGTTGGTCGGCGATCAAGGGGTGCTGTTTGAATGAGTTCCCGCCCGAGGATGGATTCGGCTACCGCGTTCGACAAGCTCGGGTCGCGAAGGGGTTCGGCTGGTCAGCGCTGGCACGCATGATCCACGTGACGAGCCGAGATGTCAGGCGGTGGGAGAGCGGCGAACGTAAGAACCCTCGGCTGCGTTGCATCATCGCGCTAGCTGACGCGCTCGAGGTAACGATTGGCTGGCTGGTAGCTGGGAGGGGAGAGGGACCATGGCAATCGAACAGCTAATCAGGGGGCTCGATGAGTTGCGCGAGATAGTGCTCGATGGCGACACCGAAGCGTTAGGTCAGCGAGCAATGTGGGACCGCAGGTTCCGCGACTATCTGGAGAACTTGCAGAAGATCGATCGGCTGCTCGCGATCAGCGAGGTTGGGTTCGTCCGTGGCGCTGAAGGGATCAAGGGCATGACGCGAGGGGCTGGTCGGGCGATCAGCTTCGAGGACTTGAAACCGACAGCGGCGCGGCCAGTAGTTGCGCCCACCGACAGCGCCGACAGGGCCAACGGATATCGAGAGGCTGCCCGCCGGCTGAGTGCCTTCATTGGCATGATGATCCACGGGCAGCAGGCCACGAAGGAGAGTCTCGAGGGGCAGGCCGAGGGGTTCGCGCTGACAGTCAGAGAGCTCGGCGAGAAGCTACAAGCCGAGAAAGTTCGGGCAGATGAGGCTGACAAGCTAGCCGGGTTCTGGAAAGATCGGGCGGAGACTCGCGAGATGCCTTTCTAATATTCGCTGGCCAAAGTAGCCAGAGGGCACATATTCTCAATGTATGTCGAAGTTCCTAGACATAGATTTCGCCGGCGATTGTGCGCGGTGCGTCTGGGATGATCCTGACAATGAGGGTCAGACCTCGTGTGTCGTATGCGGCACGAAGCGCGACAAGAAGAACGCAGCGAACGGGATCCCGAAACGCATGCTAATCGAGCAGCTGCGAACCGGACCCCTCGAGCGCGGCATAGCGTCGTAATTTTCTCGCCCACACTCAGGCGCGTTCGCGCCATGATGTGGCAATGCAGATCATACGGCGCAGAGTCGACGAGCTAGCCAAGGATCCGAAGAATCGCCGGCTTCACGACAGCCGCAATATCGAGGCGATCAAGGAGAGCCTGAAAGAGTTCGGCCAGCAGAAGCCGATTGTTGTCGACCCGAAGGATAAGGTTGTTGCAGGCAATGGGACGCTCGAGGCTGCTAGCCAGCTCGGTTGGACAGAAATCGACACCGTTTCGACGAAGCTGCGCGGTGTGAAACAGCGGCGCTACTCGGCTGCAGACAATCGAACGGCGGAGCTCGCGAAGTGGGACGTCGAGGGGCTCGTGAAAGATCATAAGCATCCTGATTACAGAGTGCCCGGCTTCACCAGCGGCGACATTCAGAGAATGACGAAGAAGGCGAGCGAGGCGACCGACAAGCCGAAGCAAAAGATCCATGTGACGATGACCTGTCCGTCATGCGGTCACGAGTGGGACCGCTGAGACAGTGGAGATCATACGGCGCAGAGTCGACGAGCTGATCAAGGATCCTGAGAACCGTCGGATACATGACAGCCGCGGCATTGACGCGATCAAGGAGAGCCTGAAGGAGTTTGGTCAGCAGACTCCGATCGTAGTCGACCCGAAGGGCAAGGTCGTGAAGGGCAATGGGACGCTCGAGGCTGCGAGTCAGCTCGGTTGGAAAGAAATCGATACAATTCCAACGAAGCTGAGAGGGCGCAAACAGAGAGAGTATGCGATCGCCGACAACAGGACGGGCGATCTCTCTCGGTGGGATACTGAAAAACTCGTAGCGGATCTGCAGCAGCCTGACTTCGCGGTTCCAGGTTTCAGCAGTGCCGATATTTCGAAGATGGTCAGGCTCGTGAGCGAGGCAGCTGGTCTCGGCGGCAAAGCGATCGAGGATGAGGTACCAGAGCCACCAGCTAACCCCGTGACGAAACCGGGAGATTTGTGGCGGCTTGGCGATCATCGAGTGTTGTGCGGTGATTGTAGGATCGCTGCCGACGTCTCGAGATTGCTCGGCGGGGTTGGGGTCAATGTCGGGTTTACGTCTCCGCCCTATGCAAGTCAGCGCAAGTACGACGAGAGCAGTGGGTTCGAGCCCGTCTCGTCCGATGATTTCGTGAGATGGTTCGAGGCTGTCCAGGCGAACGTCGCGCAACACTTGACCCCCGATGGCTCATGGTTCGTGAACATCAAGCCGAGCTGTGAGGGCGGACAGCGCTTGCTTTATGTGATCGATCTAGTGCTGGCTCACGTGCGCGAGTGGGGATGGCGTCTAGTCGATGAGCTGGCATGGTGTAGGACATCGACCCCGGGGTATTTCCCGAACAGATTCAAGAACGGCTGGGAGCCGGTCTATCACTTCAGCCGGAATCACGATCTGAAGTTCAGACCGCTCAATGTGGCGCAAGCTCCGAAGGGGGATGTGAAAGCCGCGCTCGTGTACGACGACGTGATGACAGCTGGCAGGCAGTCGGGCTTTACGGCGGAGGGCAGTGGCGGAGGTCCCGGCTTCGTCAAGTCCAAGAACTTCGACCAAGCGTTGCCGAGTAACGTGATCAACGTGTCGGGTGTTGAGAGAAACATCGCACACACAGCGGCATTTCCTGTCGGGCTTCCAGCCTTTTTTATTTCAGCCTTCAGCGATAGTGGCGACGTCGTTTTAGATTCGTTCATCGGGAGCGGGACGACGCTGATCGCTGCAGCGCAGATCGGGCGGCGCGGCTACGGGTTGGAGCTCTCGCCCGGCTACTGCGACGTGATAATCGAGCGGTGGGAAAAGCTGACGGGCGGTAAGGCGAAACGTGGTAAGCGTCGGCGCCGGCGCGCGCCATGATGAGACCATGAGCGCGACGAACAGAGGCGAGTCGAGGATCGAACACGATGACTACCAGACGCCGAGTTGGTGTGTTCGAAGGTTGATCGAACGGGTGCGACTTCCGACCGGTGACTGGCTCGAGCCTGCTGTCGGTGCTGGCGGGATCATCAAAGTAGTCGAGAGCATACGGCCAGGCTCTCAACGGTGGAGCGCAGTTGATATCCAGAGCAAATACATATTGGATCCGGGGCAGAGTTGGATCTTGACTGAAAACTGGTCTCCAAATGGTTGGATGCTTGGCGACTTTCTCGACCCCAACACGACATTCGGCCGACGTTGGGACGTGGCGATCACCAACCCTCCCTACAGTCATGCAGAGAAATTCCTCGAGCGGATGCGCAGCGTTGCCGACCATGTGGTGCTGCTGCTTCGTCTGGCGTGGCTCTCATCTGCGAACCGTGCTGAGATCTTCCGGCGTGACCCGCCGAACTTCGTGGCTGTGCTACCGAACCGGCCGAGCTTCACCGGCGACGGTAAGACAGACGCGACTGATTACGGTTGGTTCTGTTGGAGCCCGTTGACGTTGCCGGGCCAGACCCGGATCATTTGGCTAGACGAGACACCAATTGAGGAACGTCGACAGGGATGAACAACCTCAGCCCGGAGCACATGACCGACCGAGAGCTTCTGGTCGAAATGGCGGAGATGATGGACGAGCTGATGGTCGTCGGAACTCACATGGAGAACGTGTTCGAGGCGTTTGGCGTAGATACCGAGCGCGTGGCAGAGCTCAACCGCGAAGCCAAGGATCGCGAGTTCCGCTGATCGTTTTCTGGCTGCTGGTCGCGACAGCATCGTGGGCGGCTGGCTGGCTGGCGACACAGATCGGTCATTTCGTTGAGTGATCATCATGCTAAGTTCGGGACGTGCCTGACGAGCAGACACCAGCACAGATCGATCTGGAGATGCGCAGCGCGCGGCGCCGGCAGTTTCAATCCGGTCGCCATACGAAGCTGACACCGGAGCTAGTCGAGCGGATTTTCGACATGCTGCAGACGGGGGCGAAACCGAAGACTGTCGCCATAGCGTCAGGCATCGCGCTCGCAACTTACCAAGGGTGGATGAGGCAAGGCCGCACCGATCTGGCGAACGGGCTGATTACCCCTCATGCGATTTTGGTCGAGGTTGTCGAGGAAGGCGAGTCTCGAGCGGAGATGATGTACGCGGCGATCGTGATGAACGCGGCCGCGCGACCGGACGGCTGGAAGGCAGCGATCGAGATGCTGAAACGGCGCTGGCCAGATCGGTGGAGCGAGCACAAGCGGCACGAACATACCGGGCCGGACGGCGAGCAGTTGGTGATTGAGCTCTCGATCGCGCAGGGCCCGCGCGCGGAAAAGGATGAGATGGGCAACGCTCGAGGCTTTCAGATGTTGCGCGAAGCGCATGACAGCCCGGCGCTACTCTCTCAAGATCTGCCAGCACCAGTGACCGAGGCGGATGTAGTGTTCGCAGACGCACCACCGAAGAAGAAGCGGCGGCGCCGGCGGAGGCGCATCAGGAGAGACGATGAACGAGACGACCGAGGTTGATCCGATAGGTCCGACCGCAGCAATGCGCCGGCTGATGGATGTGGAGCGCAAACAAGAAGCGCGCGAGGCGCGCTGGAAGGCTGAGCAGGGACGGCTGAAGAAGCTGCAGACCCGCAAGCGTAAGAAGAAGCGCGACAGCGAGAGAGCTCGACGGCGACAGGCCAGGCGCAAGCGGTAGCAACGTGGACGGGCCCGGGGTCAGGGTGAATCCGCAGCGCGCGCGGACGGTTCAGGTGCGACTACCGCCGCTGCTTCCATGGCAGGTGGAGGTCGCTCAGGACGCGGCTCGCTATCAGGTGCTGTGCAATGGGCGGCGCTCGGGTAAGGCGTTGTCGCTCGATACTCCTGTTCCTACTCCGACCGGATGGTCGACGATGGGCAAATTGCGCGACGGTGATGAGCTGTTCGACGAGCGTGGTGAAGTATGTCGAGTGTTGCATGCTCATCCTGTTCTGTTCGAGCGTCGCTGCTACAGGGTGGTGTTCTCCGACGGTTCAGAAATCGTCGCCGACAGCGATCATCTGTGGGTCACGCAGACGTCAGTCGAACGGAAGCGCCAGCTGAGAGGCGTGAGTCAGAACATCAGCGCGGTGAGGACGACAGAGGAAATCGCCCAAACACTGACGATCGGCAGCAGAGGCGATACCAACCACAGCATCAGTGTGTCTGAAGCGCTGAAGCTGCCGGATGTTGATCTTCCAATTCATCCGTGGGTGCTCGGGTTCTGGCTCGGAGACGGATCGTCGAACAGCAGCAGGATCCACGCTGGCGACCACGATGAGCTTGAGATCCGAATGCAGTTCATGAAGTTCGGCTTCATTACGGGTCCGGTCAGGAGAGATCGGGGTGTCGCGACATTCAACATCGGGCGCGGTTCGTTCGTCGAAGGCCGCGACGGGCGGCTCATGTTCGCCGACCCGCTGACGCCGTACCTCCGTGGGCTCGAGGTGCTCAACAACAAGCACATCCCGACGATCTATCTGCGCTCATCGGCAGATCAGCGGCTGCAGCTACTTCAGGGGCTGATCGATTCAGACGGGTACGTGAAGAACGGGCATGTTGAGTTCTGCACCACCAGCAGATTGCTTGCAGATGGAGCACATGAGATCGCGCTGTCGCTCGGGCTGAAGGCGACGCTTCGTGAGGGGAGAGCGAAGATCGACGGACGTGACTGTGGGCCGAAGTATCGCGTCTGCTTCACTACTTCGATGAGGGTATGTCGGCTCGGAAGGAAGGAGGATGGGCTTAGAGATCCGGCGACACCTAGAAGTCAGCAGCAATACAGGCGCTACATCAAGAGTGTCGAGCCTGTCGAGTCGGTGCCTGTCAGATGTGTGACGGTCGACAGTCCGAACAAGCTCTACCTCGTCGGGCGTTCGATGATCCCGACGCACAACACGGCGTTCGGTCTGATCAAAGCGATCGCTGCAGCGATGCGAGGGCAGCGGGTCTTTTGGGTCGGCAAGGTCCACCACCAGAGCGAGAAGGTTCGGCGTGACGCGAAGGAGATCCTGAAGCACGTCTCGAGCAGCGTTGTCCGGTGGCGTGACGTCGACAAGATGATGATTACGGCGAACGGCGGAGAGATTCATTTCCGCAGCGCTGACAAGCCCGACAACTTGCGAGGCGACGGGCTGCACGGCGCAGTCCTAGACGAGGCTGACTTCATGGATCGCGCGACTTGGTTCGATGCGATCAGGCCGGCGCTCTCCGATAAGCAGGGCTGGGCGATGTTCCTGTCGACGCCGAAGCGGATGAACGGCTGGTTTCATAAGCTCTACAAGCGAGGGGTCAGCAGTGATTTCGAGGATCGGGCCTATCGCTGCTGGCGGCTACCGACCTGGGCTAACCCAAACATCCCGCCCGAGGAAATCGAAGAAGCAAAGCGAGACCTTGGAGAAAACTCGATCGAGTTCCGGCGTGAGTATGGTGCAGAATTTGTCAACGTCGTCGGCGCGAAGATCCAGCGCGATTGGGTTCAAGAAGGTAACCCGCCGGCGCGTCAGCGATTCACGAAGGTCGTTGCTGCAGCAGATCTCGCGATCAGTACCAAGAAGGGCGCAAGCTGGACCGCGGTTGTGGTGATGGGGCTCACCAGTGACCGAACGATCTGGGTTCTCGATGCGCAGCGAAAGCGGATCTCGATCGGTGAGCAGCCAGAATTTATCAAGGAAGTCGCTGACCCTTGGAGCCCTGATGCGGTCGGTGTCGAGAAAACTCTGCACGGCGATCACATTGTCGACGGTGTGCTTGATCTGGTGCCGTGGCCGGTCTGGCCGATCCCGGTTCGTGCAGACAAGGAAAGTCGGTTCGCGCCGCTCGAGAGTCGCTACGCCCGAAAACGAGTGTGGCACGCGCATCATGTCCCGGAAGTGTTCTGCGATGAGCTGTGCAGTTTCCCCGAGAGCAGTCATGACGACCAGATCGACGCCGCTTCGATCGGGTTCAGCATGTTGGGCGACAGGGCTGATACGTCTGGCGGTTACGTCCCGAAGGGGAGTCGACGCCGACGCCCGCCGCAATTCAGGTGCTAGCGCGCCATGATGTGGCCATGAGGGATTCAGAAGGGGTAATCGCGGAGCCTCTTAGCGCCACGCTAACAGGCCACCCATGGGGGGGTGCATGCGGGTGGCTCCCTATCCATGAAAATGCGTCCAGCAGCCCCAGGAGCTCAGCGCGTGCCAATCCGGCACCCGAGTCTCAGGGGGTCGAGACTCTCGAGCCTCTCCAGGGCCCCAAAACTGGATCATCCGTTGACCACCCGAGGGCTGAGCGGTGGTGACGATGCTCAAGATCGGGGCGAAGCTATCACTGCCTCTCGATGCGGTCACACAGACTTTCGGGGTGCTCTCGATCAGAGGGGCAGGCAAGTCCAACCTAGCCGCAGTCATGGCGGAGGAAATGTATGCGGCTGGTCTCCCTTTCGTGGTGATCGATCCTGTCGGCTCATGGTGGGGGCTGAGGTCGAGCGGCGACGGTAAGGGGCCAGGGCTGGCGGTTCCGATCTTCGGTGGTCGTCATGGCGACGTGCCGATCGAACGCAACAAGAGCGGCGAGCTGCTGGCGGATCTGATTGTCGATGAGCGGCTGAGCTGTGTCGTTGACCTGAGCGACTTCGATAGCGAGGCGGCCAAGAAACAATTCCTGCTGTCGTTCGCCAAACGGCTCTACCGCCGAAACACAGAACCCCTCCACCTGTTTCTGGAAGAGGCTGACGACTACATTCCCCAGCGGCCGATGCGCGATGAGGCTCAGCTGCTGCGAGCTTGGGAGAATATTGTGAGGCGCGGCCGAGCTCGAGGCCTCGGCCTGACGATGATCACGCAGCGTTCGGCGGTGCTGAATAAGAACGTTCTTGAGCAAATCGAAACTCTGTTTGTGTTGCGCACCACCGGGCCGCGCGACCGCAAAGCGATCGAGGGCTGGATCAAGCACAACGCAATGAGCGGTGATGTCATGCAGTCGCTCCCTGGGCTGCAGAACGGCGAAGCATGGATCTGGTCGCCACATTGGCTAGGCAAGATCGAGCGTCACAAGATCAAGCGACGGCGGACATTCGATTCGGGGGCGACGCCGAAACACAAGAGGGGCAAGAAGCGAACGGCGTCGCTGGCCGACATCGATCTACCAAAGCTGCAGCGAGAATGGGACCAGACGATCGAGACTGCGGAGGCCAACGATCCGAAGCTGCTGAAGGCGAAGGTTCGTAAACTGTCGGCCAAGTTGAGCAAAGCGGAGAAGCAGCAGCAGACGAAGACTGTCGAGGTGCCGGTGATCAAGCCGGAGGATTTGAAGAAGTTCGCGGCTAACGTGGACAAATTCAAGGCAGCGATCGAGAAGTTGCTCACGATTGCGGACACGGCGACTAAGACGATCACAGCGCTGTCGATGCTGCTCGAGCCGTTCCGGGCAAATCGTGGTGGTGTTCCGAAGGTCGCCGGCTTTGCGCTCGAGACCAAGCCGAGAGCTCCACGGGTCCCTATCGTGCAACGCGATCACAAGCCCGACAACGAGAGCAATGGTGAGAGGAAGGTCGGGCCAGGTGAGCGCGCGATCCTGATCGCAATTGCGGCGCGATCGGCCGACGGTTTCAATGGTGCACATCGCGAACAGCTGACAGTGTTGACGGGCTACAAGCGATCGACGCGCAACACCTATCTGCAACGGTTGCTGGCTGCGAATCTGATTTACGAAACCGCTGGCCGATTCTTCGCAACAGAGGCAGGGGTCGATCTGTTAGGTGACGACTACGAGCCGCTACCGACCGGCGCCGAGCTCCAACGCTACTGGCTCGAGAAGTTGCCCGAGGGCGAGGCGAAGATTCTCGAGCTGCTGCTAATAAATCACCCGCGACCGGTGACACGCGAAGGCATCGGCTTGGCGACCAGCTATAAGCGATCGACGCGCAACACCTATCTGCAGCGAATGAAGTCGCGAGGGATCGTTCAGATCAGCGGCGACGCTGTGAGTGCTAGAGAGGAATTGTTCGAGTGAGTGATCAAGGCGAGACAGTTCAGAAGGCGATCGAGGTTATGCTATCGGGTGACCCCGTCGGTGAGTTGGTGCGGCTGATGCGGCGCGCGCAATTCTGTCCCGGCTGTGGTCAGCCTATCGATGAGCTCGGGGTTCACGGCGACAGTTGCACGCTAACGAGAACACTGACACAGCCGCTCGACCAAGTGCTTGAGCAGGCCGAGGCGATCATCACAGAAATGAAGCGCGCGCATCTCCACCTGGAGATGAGTGAGCAAGCCATGAAGATGATCGAGAAGCTGCACACGACCGGCCTGTACGGGTTGACGCTCGAGGAAACCGCGGCGCGTCTGATTGACGACGGTCTGCTGAAATTGTTCGGGCCAGCATCGCTCAAGGTGCCGCTGCCGGAGGGATTCGGACAGTGAGCATTCTCGATCAGCTCCAGGCCGACTCCATGCGGCAGGCGATCGATCATCAGAAGGAGATGAACCAGCTACAGTTGCGCGCGCAGAAGGCGAAGCTCCACAGGATCGAGCTGGAGGCTGCTGCGGTGGAAGAGTTGCTGATCCATCAACGGCTAATACAGAAACTCATCGAGGCAGAGCAGAAAGACAAGACGGCGAAAGCAATCAGCGAGGCTTCTACGGCGCAGATCATCGACGAGCATGTGAAGAATCACGAGGACATCGTCAGATTTCCGAAGCCGGAGATCCAGTAGGAGGATCGGGATGAATCTCAGAGGAACGAAGTGGCGACACAAGCGGAGCGAGAAGCAGCGAGGAACGATCACGTTCCACCGACCGCGAACCGGCCGGATCGCGTTCGAGCGAAAAGACAAGACGATTTGGCGAGGGACGCTCGAGACTCTGCGCAAGAATTGGGAACAGGTCGAGTGATGCACAGACTCGCGATCGATCTGACAGACGAGGAATGGTCTAAGCTGCAATGGCTGGCGGGCGAGCGCACGAAGGACGCGAAGAAGTCGAGGAACGCGGTCAAGCAGACATTCTCGCCCGAGGATTGTGTGCGCAGTTTCATCGACACTTGCCAGCCGGGCGGGACCGACTGGGTTCATCCGGCTTACGAAGTGTATGACTGAGCGCGCGCATAGGATCGAGGTCGACTCGTGTGGTGAATGTCCGTTCTGGCATAGGCTCGGCTGCTATCACTCGACGTTTACGAAAAATGGATCGCCATTACGATTTGAGCCCGACGAAACTGTGACTCCGCCACCGAAGCGATGTCCGTTGCGTGGCGCCGTGACGATGATCGTAGGGCCTCGAGCCGAGTTCGCACATGAGATCGTCGCCGACATTCGCGCTCAGGTTGTGCGTAACGAGGTGTGGGGGACATGCGAACAATGCCCGCAACATCACGATGTGACGTGGCCGGAGCGGTGCGACAACTTCGTACGCGAGGATCATCAGCTTCCGCCTAAGTCGGCTGACGAGATGATCAAGAAACTGGAGAAGAAACGATGAGAGCAGGGGACACGGTTGAGCACGGGCCGAGCGGCGAGACATGGGTAGTAGCTTGCACGAAGCCAGCGACCGACAGACTGATCGCGGCGGGCTGGCCGGAGAGCGTCGTAGAAATGAGCGACTGCAAGATCGTCGCGACATGCAGTGACGAGAAACACCGCGAGATGCTCGAGGCTTGCGCAAAGCACAACGGGCTACGCGGCTCGTGGGCTCGTCAACAGCTGGCAGATCTCAATCAGCGCGAGACGCTCAAGACTGGTAACAACAGAGCGGAGCGCAAAGAGGGCGTGAGCGACGATCGACCTATCAGGATCGTGAGACTGCCGCGGCCGGAACCGGGCTGCACAGTTTCGTTCGATGAACAGGGGCTGAAGCTAGAGCTCAAGGCGATCGCAGACGACAAGGGTGAAACGGAAAAGCTCGAGCTGACCGACAAGCGCTCTCACACGACAATGGTTCGCACGGTCGATCCGGACATGAAACGGGTAACGCTGCAGTTCGCCATTGAAATCGTGATCGTGGAGATTGAGTGAGCACGAAGCGCACGGCGGGAGATGTGCGACCGCTGTTTGCGTTCTATGGCAGCAAGTGGAGGATCGCCCGGCGCTATCCTCCACCAGCTTACGAGACGATCGTCGAGCCCTTCGCAGGGTCGGCCGGCTACGCGCTACGCTACGCAAATCGAAAGGTGATTCTGGTGGAGCGCGATCCCATTATCGTGGGGACATGGCGCTACCTGTTACGGGCAACCCCGGCGGAGATTCGTGCTCTGCCGGACATTGCTGAAGGACAGTCGGTTGATGATCTGCCGATTTGCCAAGAGGCTCGCTGGCTCATCGGTTGGAGGCTTTCGCCAGGAAGCGCGCAGCCTAAGAAGACGATCAGCAGTTGGGGTCGCGCTGGCGGGCCTCGAGCAGACTCCGATCGCTACGCGGTATTCTGGGGGTCGAAGATTCGCAACAGGATCGCCGACTCTGTTGAGCACATTCGGCATTGGCGCATCATCGAGGGCGACTACACGAAGGCGCCTGACATGGAGGCGACGTGGTTCGTCGATCCGCCATATCAGAAGGCGGGGCGACACTATCGCTACTGTGAGCTCGATTACGACAAGCTCGCAGGCTGGTGTCGATCGCGGAGAGGGCAAGCGATCGTTTGCGAGAACACGGGGCGAGTTGGCTACCGTTCGATCACATGGTCGCCGCGAAGGCTAACCAGTCGAAGAATGGCGGCAAAGTGAGTCACGAGGCTGTGTGGATCGGTGGGGTAGATCGTAGAATCGTGGGACAAATGGACCTCTTTGGAGATTCTTATTAACCACCGGGGGAGTTCACCCGACCGCGCCATGATGATGGTGTGAGCGACGAGCAGTTGAGGGCCTACAAGCGGACGCGAGACGCGAGCGATCCGAAGATCCCGACAAGCATCGGGCTGACGAAATCAACGGCCGAGCTGCTGGATCATCTGGCTGAGGGATCGACGATGAGCCGGAGCGCGGTGGTCGAGGCGCTGGTGTGGTGGGGAGCATGCAAGCTCGGTCTCATCACATGGCCCTCGAGCGTACCGCGGCGCGCGCGTCAAGGCGTCATGCAGCTAGCAAGCCTCAAGGAGGACTGATGCCATGAACAACAAGACAGGCGTATCTGTGCCGGTCGAAGCAATCGAGGCAGTCGATTCACAACAGGGGCTCGTGACGATCAGGCTCGGTCATCCGCCGCGGCGCCCGACGATCGGGGAGAGGCTCGAGGGTTGTGCATTGCTCGGCCTGATTGGGCCCGTGTGGCTGTTTACGATGCTGATCGCATTCACGGTCGGCTGCGCTCACCCCGAGCTCCACCCGTTGTGGTGGTTCAAATGAGGGAGGACGACTGATGGACTATTGCGAGGTGTGCGGAGAGCCTCAGTACGACAGCCCGAGCGGCGTAACGTGCGACAACGGGCACGGCGGAGCGGGGTCGAAGTTGGGACCGCCCCAGATCGGGATGCTGGCGGAACGGCTGGCCGAGATCAGGACAGGGGCTAAAAACGGGTTTGAGACGACGGGCGAGATGTCCAAAGCACTCGTCGAGATCTTGGCCGAGAACGAGCGGCTGCGAGGCTTCGCGCGCGAGGTGAGGCAGTGCGCTGACGAGAGCTTCGCCAAGGGCGAGCTGGCGCTCTCGTTGCACGCGGTGGGATATCTGTACGACGCGGCGCGCGAGGTGCTTGGGATCCCGAAGGAGGGCGGATGATCGCGTTCGGAAACGGCTACGACAACGGCTATCAGATCGGCTATCAGAAGGGCTTCAGCGACGCTCGAGCCTCTGCAGCGGCTGATCGTAGAGAGCGCTCGAAGGCCAATCAACGGCTGAGCGCGCAACTGGACGATCTGCAAGTGGAGAAGGACTGCGCTGATCAGTGCACCGATGACGCCGACGCAGAGCATGATGAGCTGCGCTCGAGGCTGTCGGTGCTGTGCACAGATCTTCACAAGATCAGCGCACCAGAGGCGAGGCATAGGCTCCGTCGGTTGCGTTCGATCTTGGAGGGCGAGCCAGATGGGTGATCGGATCGAGGTCAGCGAGTGTTCGAGCTGTCCACTGCTGACTGGGACGGCGAACTTTCCCCGCTGCGATCATCCGAAGGCGCCGAAGCTATGCGGGCTGCCAGGCCAGCAGGCATTCGTTCCAGGCTGGCGTCCTACGTGGTGCCCGCTTCGAGATGGTGAGCTGGTGATCGCGGGTGATCCCACCGGTGGTTAACAAGAAAGGCTGACAGACGATGAGCAGAACGGTGAAACCGAGCGAGACATGGCCACACATCGAGACGCAAGAGCTCGCAGATGTAAGTCGAGCCTCGAGCGAGCCTCAATCGATTGCCGATCGGTGGCGAGAGCAGGCGTCGCACTACATCCCGCTAGTGGCTGACATGGTTCGACGTTGCGCCGATGAGCTGGAGAGGGAGTGGCCGTTTACACCGACGAACGTGGCGGACGTGTACGCGATCAGCCCCTACGGCCAGGTGTTGCAAGATCACAAGATCACTTCCGCCGATCAGCTGGACGAGAGGCTGCTCATTCCTGCCGAGGGCAACGCATCGCTGCTGAAGCGCGCAGAGACGGCTGAGAAGCAGCTGAAGCAGGTTCAGTCAGAGCTGGCTTCCCTCAAAGCACTGAAGGCGCTCGAGACAGCTGACAGCTTTCCGGCAGGCGACATCACCCACCATCGAGCTCCACCTCATGGCCCGCAGATCGGCTACAGCCAGGGCTACGACGGGGATGAGACGTGAGAGAAAGACTCAGACGCATTGCAGGCTGGCTATCTGAGCGTATCTTGGGTTGGAAGTCCCCCAGTCTTTCAGTCATGGGCTACGAGCGCACGTTCCTCTACGCATGGACCGGCAAACTCGAACACGCGAAACAGGTGTTCGACGTCGCTGACATCTTGAGCAGGGCTTTCGACGGCGGTTACAAGCTCCGCTGCACCCCGTGTCCGACCTGCGGTTCAGAGCTGATGCCTTGTGCCCGCCCCCCGCGCTGGCAGCCAGACGACCAGAGCAACTAGGCCCTCAGAGACCCTCGAGACTCAAACCAGAGACCGACTCCCAGCCTACTTAGTAAGAAGCACCCGACAACGACCGACAGGCGACTCGGTTTCTTGTTAAGGATCTATAGGTGCAATTCATCCGACAGGAGACCCGTGACAGGCCGGTCAGACGAACGCATGCACGACACTCGAGACCGAGCCAATGGGTGACAGGCGAGGCAACCCCTAGCAGAAGACAGGCGAGACTCCGCACATACTCCGCGCCTTTCTTGTTAATCCGCGGGGGGATTCGGCCCTCTGAGGCTATGCTGCGGGCGCGTTTCTGGAGGGCGTGTCAAGGACAATCGGGAAAATCGGTGTCAAGGACAATCGGGAAAATCGGATGACACGCAGGGCAGATTAGCGCCACGCTACCGCGCGCCTCTGCGATATGCTGGTCCGGACCAGCGCGCGCAGTCGGCCTTCCTCGAGCCCGCTAGCAGCCTCCGATTTCTACGATTCTCCTTGACTGCTAGTTATTAAGATAGCGCTATCCTGATACCCGCGAGCCCGCCCGCTCGGGTTAATAAGATAGCGCTAACCGCATAACTCAGAGGCCCAGCAGGCTGAGCCCGAGCTCCGCGCGGCGAGCGGCGACCGAGCGCCACTTGCTGCCGTGTCCAAGAGTCTCGAGCCTACCGTCTCGGTTCGAATAGGTGCCGCAGGCCCAGCGGTGGTTACGCCGGCGCATGTCGGCGCCTCGGCGCAGGATCAGGTCCAGCGGCTTGCACGTCGGCGCGTCGGCCATGCTACCAGCGTGCTCCAGAGCTCGGCTCTCGCGGTAGCCCGTTCGCTCATCGCTGGCCATCCACGGGCCTCCCCAGTTTTGCTTGGTCAGTGCGTCGAATTGGCGTCGCGTCATGCTCAGGCGCTCTCTGAGGTGTCGGGCACACTGTAAGCGGCCGCGGTGTTAGGAAGCGGAGTCACTGCTGTAGTGACAACTTCGCGGCCCATCAGCTTGTTGTAGGCCACCGGCATTTCGTGCATGAGGCGGCGACGGGTGTCCATGCTCATCGTGTAGAGGAAAAAGCTCAACACTGCGCTGGTTTCATAGTCGTTCAGGGGGTTCTTGTTCATCGGGGTCTTTCGTTTGTGGTTGGAGGCTCGAGACTCAGAATCCGAGGCGGCTAGCGCTCTCATTGATCCTGTCATAGTCGGGGTGTAAGAAGCCTACTGAGTAAGCGATCGCGGTCAGCGCGTGCGTGGTGGCGCTTGTGAAGTTGCCGCGGCTGAAGCAGATCCGCGCGCTCAACAGAGCGTGTCGGCCTGATTCTTTCGGCTCTAGCTCCACATACTTGGCGGCCGCGTCAATAGCGTCGGCGCCTAGGCGGGCGAGGTCGGTCATCAGGTCGGGGCGAGTGTTGATCGGGTTTTTCATCAGGGGTCTTTCGTGTCAGTTGGCGAGTGGCGCGGCATACACTGTCCAGACGAAGCGCGCGGTCAGTGCGATGTGGAGCGCGGCGGTCATGCTGAACAGTGCGATCATCGGGGTCTTTCGTTTAGGGGCTGCGTGACTCCGTTGGCTACTCCGCCTTTCCCGTACGGTCCTTTCGCGTACTGAGCCTTTCGGCTGTTCCTGCTACTCCGGCTTTACAGAGGCTTTCGCGCTGTCGGTCTCGCGTGTCTTGAGAGTTGTCGTGGTGACCGAATCTGGCGCTCAGGCGCGAGGCGCCTGGCCGGTCGGGGCGTTTCTACCGTCCCTCTCTTACTAGTAATATAAGCACGTTACTAGTAACGTCAAGGGGTTACTCCATGATTTCGGTCAAAATCGGTCGATTTCGGTCGCCTGGCGGCTCGAGGGCGAAGTGGCAAATCGCCCGGCAAAATGGCAATTTCTCTCGAGCCTCGAGAGCAAATCGGCAAATCGACCGGCGAAATGGCAGAAACTCTCGAGCCTCGAGAGCAAATCGGCAAATCGGCTGCCAAATTGTCAGTTCCGCTCGAGGCTCGAGACCCTCGAGAGGAAATCGCGAGGTCATTTTGACCCTCGATTTCCTCGAGAGACCCTTAGCGCCACCAGGAGCTCGGAGCCCGCCAGGCGCCGGTCGGGACCAGCCCCCTCTCGAGCTCCCCGCAGAAGGCCCCACAATCGTAGTGTAACCCCTTGACGTTACGCCTAGGAGCCTTATATTAGTAGTAAGAGAGAAGGGGGCCCCAGAGGGGGCCAAAGCCCTGGACACCTCCCACCAAGCATCACCGCGGGAAACCGCACATCGAGCCTCTGCCTAAAAACCACGCTCGGGCCTCTGGCTGAAGCACTGCTAACGCTCTCTAGAGTCAAGGCGCGCAAGAGCGCGGCACACGGACCAGTAGGCTACTTCGGAAGCAGGCCAGCGGCTAAGACCCGCAGCCCCGTTAGCGCGAACCGCACCGTCACCGGACAAGCCGGCGCCTGGCTCGCTTTCACAATCACCCGACCCGGGGGCGACAGAATACCGGGCCTGAAAGACCAGAATTACCGGCCGAGCCGAGTCTCGAGCCTGACCCGAGGAACCACGAATGAACATCACCGCCCTTCGCAGCCGCTACGCAAACGCGCTCAGCGGCCTGACCTACGACAATGCTAGCGCCGCAACTGTGCGAGCCAAGGTCGAGGCCATGCTCGAAGCTGACGGGGTAACGACTGCGACCGCCGAGCCCAAACACTGGACAGACGCGATCGAGGCAATAGCCCTCATCTGCCGCCGCTGCGCGGGAACCGGCAAGTTCATCACCTACACCGAAAACGGCGTACCTAAGGGGCCCGGCGGCTGCTGCTTCCGATGCAACGGCTCAGGGCTGCAGGACTTCACAGACGGCCACCGCAACGCCACCCATGACGAGCACTACATGGCCCGTGCACTCAGCTACTGAGCCGGGGCCAAAGGAACCACGAATGAGTCTAAGCGCATACACAGTCACCATCCACAGCACCGAAGGTCGGATCGACCACGCGATTACAGAGACCAAGTTCGACAGCTTCAAGGCTGCGAACGCGGCCCTGCTGACGCTAGCGCTCTCCCAGCACCCTGAGGGCGGCTACAACAAATGCGACGTTGAGGTTCACCACAGCTTGAGCGGCGACAGCTACCGCATGCGCTACGACATTGAGCACCCCAGCCGAGAAGGAGCTCCAGACATCGCAGCTCGCATCCGCCAGGCTGCCAGCTTCCGCCTGAACACAGAACGCGGCCAGAGCTTCATGAGCGCCATGCTAAGCGGCGACAAGCTGACCGAGGCACGCGAGACTTACAGCACCTGGCTCGCCCGCCTGAGCGCCTGAGAGTAGCCGAAGAGGTGCTAGCGTAGAGCTCGGCTCAAGACCCTCGAGAGGAAATTGCGAGGTCACTTTGACCCTCGATTTCCTCGAGAGACCTTTAGCGCCACGCTACCGGCCTGGGAGGAATGACGCTGGTCCCGACCAGCGCGCCGCTACCGGCCCGGTAGGATCGCCCACAATCGTACTGTAACCCCTTGACGTTACGCCTAGGAGCCTTATATTAGTAGTGAAGGGGGGAGGAACCAGCCCCCCAGCAGCCTAGGGGCAACCGCAAGGACCCTGGGAGACATACCCGGCCGAAAGGCTGCCAGGCTGCAGACAAGGGCAACCGAGTCAACGGACGCGGGTTAGCTACCCTCGAGCCACCGGCCGCTGCCCTGTCACTAACGCAAGTCTCACCGAGAAGCCCGCAGGACGCGGGGCCTGCTCAGGCGAGTGAGGACAGGCAGGGTTCGATTCCCTGGCTTGCGACCAACCAAGCAAACCGATGAAACCCACGGGACCCGACCCGGCTTGGACAACACCAAACGGAAGGAGCCTCATGGGTAACTACTAGCCGCGATGTAACTCAGCCGACGGGCGCCCCGTCGAGATGAGAAGCGGCAACCACGGGCGCGACGCTTAGCCGGGCGGGCTGATTGCCCGGCAAACACGGCAGACGGTGCGAGACCGAACGCCGCGGCAGGAACCACGGGCAACCGTGTGAGCTAGACCGCGGGCCCTCGCACCGGCTGCCACCATCACAGGAGAACCGATGCACAAGCACCTTACACCGACCGACTTCGCGAAGATCGTCTGCGGCCACATCCACGGCCCGCTGAGCGTCACTGAATGCGCGAGCCGCGGCTGCGAGGGCTGCACCGATCACCTAGCCAAGATGGCAGAGCCTAAGGCCGAGCCCACGGAGCTCGATGCAATCGTGCTGGTCTTCTGACCGCACAGAGTCTCGAGCCTCACCCACAACCCCCAACCGACGGAGTCGCAGATGACCCACAAGCGCACCAGCCGCCCCAGCAACAAGCACACTCGAGAGGTCTCCGGCTTCGCGCTCGTACCCGCTGAGAGCTCCACCAGCTACACGATCATGACCTGCCCGCACAACGGCGGAGTCGGCTTTGCGCGACCAATGACAGCGCAAGAGCTCGCCACCAGCCGCTACACTGACGGGTGGATAGTGCAAGACTCGATCGGCCGCAGCCTCGGCTATCTGATGGACTGGGGTAGCCCCGGCGAAGCGCGCTGGACTTTCTCGAATTTCCGCCACCCTGCATTCAGCTACACTGGCCTAGCCAACGAGATGGAGGGTCACCTGCTGACCGGGCGCAGCTGCGTCGCAGTGCTGAGCGAAGTGGGCGCATGGAGCGCAAGCGCCGATCGCCTGAACGCTCGCAACCTCGCGCGCGCCAGCTGACACTCGAGACTCACCGGCCGGTTAATAATCGGCCGACAATCGGAGCGTAGCCCCTTGACGTTACCCCCAGAGTGGTTATCTTAATAATGAGGGCGAGGCGAGACCCCCCTCACACACCGGCCTGCTAGGCAGTCGCCCCACAGCCACCGCTCGAGGCCCGCTGCGGCGCACGGATTTTGCGCGGCCGGATTTTACTAGAGCTCGGCGGAGACACGGCCGGCACTGCCCCGAGTCTCGCCGCGAAATTCTGGAAGGCTTCTAACAGGAAGCCCCCGGATTATTCCCCTATTTCGGGCGGGAAACGGGGCAATTTCTGGGGAGTTGTTCACAGGGCCGGCGAAACGTTCAGCGAGGGCCCGCAACGTTCAGCGCGCGCCATGTTGCGGCATGTGTGCCGCTGCGCTCGAGGTCCACGAATCGGCCGAGATTCGGTGTGTCACCCCTTGACGTTACGTGTAACGTGGTTATGTTACTAGTAACAAGGAGAGCTGATGAGCAGAGAAGTAGACATGATGAGCGCGATCGCTGACTTGCTGGCCGATTACCCGGTCCGAGATGTGCTGATTACAATGAGCGACGCAGTTGACGCGGTCGCAGATAGCAGCGGCGACCGGCGCTTTTCGGAAGCTGCCTCGACGATGCGCGCTGCAGCAGTGAAGCTGAGTGACGCTGAGCGAGAGTATCAGTTTGATGTTGGCCACGGGGCTGAGGTTCTGGCCGATGCTTTGGTAGCAGAGGCGGCTGGGCGATGATCAGCCCGACGATTCACGGCAACGGCACAAGCGGCGAAGCACTGCTGACGCAGCAAACCGATGCAGTGAGCGCGCTATACGACGCGCTCGAGGCGATGACGGCGGCCGCGCCGAACGGGCGCGACTACTACCCACAGGGGCCCGAAGCGTTCAGGCTCGCAGCGGCTGAGCATGCTGCACGGATCGCGAAGGTTCGCGCCGTGCTCGCAGAGTATGAGGCAGCGGCGGAAGTGATTGCCGATCTGATTGATGGGGCTGAGCGATGACCCGCAGCGAACACCCCGTGGGCGCTCAGCCGCTGCCCGGCGACCTGTGTAGCGATTGCTATCGAGGCAGCTGCTCGGTGCATGGCGCCATGATGGGGAACGATGAGTGAGCAACGAGAGCCGGCCAAGCCCATGGCAGACGTGATTCCCTACAGCATCGGCATTTGCTGCGCGAGCGTCTGCACGGCACTCAGCGCGGAAGCGACGACGAAGTTCATGCACGAGCACCACCCGACAGGCATCAGCTCGCAGTGGGAGATTGCTGACGAGCCGTTCAGAACGGGCGAGGCTAACCCGTGTCCGTGTGAGGACGTCGAGGGGCGCAAACACTACCTGTTCGTCTGCTAGGGAGATGAGCCGATGAGCAGCAAGCTGACACCGATCGGAACCGATGAGCGCGGGCGCGCGGTGCTGATATGCAACGGCTGCGGGCTGTTCGCTAGCCCCGGTCACGAGTGCAGCTCTGCTGGGCCTGAGCTTCGAGCTGAGGGCCTGACCCTCGAGCGGCGGGCGGAGATCAACAAGCGCCTCGGAAAGGCGCTCGAGGGCCATGGTGATCTCGCAGAGTGGGAGGCGTCGCGCATAATCGACGAGCTGTTTCGAGAGATCGATCGGTTGCAGGGTCCTAGCGGCTGGACTGAGGTGCTGCGGCTGCGGGATGCGGAGGCTACCGCGCGCAACTTCGCCGAGAACTACAAGCGCGACCGCGACGAAGCCCGCGCTGCGCGTGAGGCGGCGGAGGCTGAGGTGGCAGCGGTCATTGACGAGCGCGACAACGCTCAGGACTGGGCGGACAAGCTGTCGTGGGCCATCGCGCCACTTGACGAGATAGGCGAGCACAGTAACGCGAACAATCCGTGGGCGAACGCGGTGGAGATTGGCGACCAAGCCCGCGCCGACGCCAAGCGGTATCGTGGCGTGTTGGTGGGGTTGCTGGGATGGGGCCAAAACAGCGACAACGTGTATCGGCACATCCGCGAGCACTGCCCGGAATTGGAGGGTAAGTAATGCAGTGGTGCGCACACAACACGCTGAAGCGCGATTGTCCCGACTGTGCACAGCAGCAGCAGCTCAAAGTAGACCCGCTCACAGCAGCGTTTGATGCCAACGAGCCAGCCTATGTTCGACGCCTGGAGGCCGAGCCCAAGCGCTGCAAACGCTGCGACTGGCCGCTGGCTGCAACCCGTGAGGAAGGGTGCGTTGAGGGCGACTGCAGCTTTCGGTGTGGTTGTTTTCCAAACCATCGCGAAGACTGCCGCTTGCGCAAACCGGCCGAGCCCAAGGAGAGCAAATGAAAGCCTGGCATTTTACCGCCTCGACCCTACGCGACGGCCGCCCTGTGCCGCCACCCGGAGAGCTACTGCGACACGACGGCGAGCTCAAACTGTGCAAGTCCGGCCTGCACGCGAGCGTGGATATTCTCGACGCGCTCAGCTACGCGCCGGGGCACATGATCCACCGTGTCGAGGTGGGTGGTGACGTGATCCGAGACGATGACAAAATCGTAGCGAGCGAGCGCACAATCCTGTGGTCGGTCGACGGCGAGCAGCTGTTGCGCAAATTCGCCCGCATGTGCGCGCTCGACGTGATCCACCTGTGGGACGCGCCTGACGTCGTGGTGCGCTACCTACGCACGGGCGACGAGTCGCTACGGGCTGCTGCGCGGGCCGCTGCGCGGGCTGCTGCGCGGGCTGGTGCGCGGGCTGGTGCGTCGGCTGCTGCGTGGGCTGCTGCGTGGGCTGCTGCGTGTGCTGCTACGCGGGCTACTGCGCGGGCTACTGCGCGGGATGCTGCGTGGGATAAGCAGTCGAGGCGCCTGGTGCGTCTGGTGCGTCTGGTGAGAAAGGAGCGTAGAGTATGAAATGCGAGCAACACGGCACCGCCCTCGACCGCTGGGGCGTGTGCGACGAGTGCCAGCAGATGGTGGACGCGGCGTGTGGGCTGGGTGCCCCGGTGCCTGAGTGTGTGCGGCTGCCGTGGAAAGCCTGCGCCAAGCGCTACCGGGCCATTGCGATGCGCGAGCGGCTCAACTTCCAAACCGCGGCGCGGTACGAGGACGCAGCAAAGCGTGATGCGCTTTTCTGGCGAGACAAGCATACCGTCGTGTGCCGTGAGTACGCCGCGCTTAAAGGCGTGCCGGAGCCCGAGTTTGTGCGGGCTTGGCGGGAGTGCGGGGGTGACCGTGCGGAGTGTTACAGCGAGGTGCCGGAGCTTTGCCTCGAATGGCTACCCACCGCCCCCGCCCCTGCTGTCGTGGTGTCGGGGGATGTGGCGCACCTACAGGAGATGAGCAAGGACTGCCGTGAGATGGCGGCTGCGTACACTGCGGGACCGAAGCGCGTCTTCAAGGAGGACGTGATTCACTACCGCCTCCCCGAAGCACCGGGCCCACAGATTGAAGCGATGGCCCGTGCCACCATCATCGATCGCGAAAGGCTTGTGGCGATATGGGCCGGACTCGTCGAAGGCAACAGCGCGGCGTGGGCACAGGAGATGCTGCGCGCGCTGGTCAATGGCTACGAGGTGCCGGAGCCACGGCAGCGCGCCTTGTTGGAGGGAGGGGAGTAATGGGTAAGCGATGCCCGAACGAGGCAAACCACAGCGACACTAAGCGCTGCAGCACTTGCGGTTGGGATTACCAGCAGGCCAAGCCGTTTCTTGAGGCGCTGCGGCCGATGACTGACCGATGCGACCGCGGGCCGGAGCCGTACCAGTCACCGCCTTGGAAGAATTACGCAGAAGGGCACCCCGCGGTCCCCCACTACGAGCGCAAAGACCGAGAGGCCCTCGTCTACCGGATGAACAACTGGCACGCCCGCTGTGACGCCCTGGACGCTGCGGTGGCTGACTGCGACGCCCTCAACCTAGAGATATCGCAGCTGCGGCGTGAGCATGCGGCCGAGGTGGAGCGGATGCGTGCCAGTCTGAAAAGGCACGTACTGGAAAACTCTCGGTTGACCTCTGTGCATGTGCAACGTGAGGCAGACACGCTTGGCATTAAGCAGGACCGCGACGCTGAGGTAGAGCGGCTGAAGGCAGAATTGGAGGAAGCGCATTTATGGTGGGATGAGCGAAACCATCTACGTACGCGGGACGCCAAACTGGCGGCGCTGGCTGAGTTGCTCGTAGCAGAGATCGCCAAGATCGAAGCCGACCCCAGGCACCACTACGAGCCCGCGCTTGTGCAAGTCAACGCGCCGCTGGCACTCATCCAAGTGGAGATGACAGCCCGCAAGCAAGCACTGAAAGAGGCAGAGCAGCAGCTGCGCGCCATCATCGGGGCGGAGGGTTAGCGGATGGGAACTCTCGGCTGGCCCGTCGGCGAGAGCCTCGAGACTGAGGAAGATGGGGGATGAGCGAGCTGCACGTCTATCAGATGACCGGCTGGTGCGAGTGTGTCGTGGCTCACGATCCTACAGATGCCTGGGCGGTGTGGTGTGAGAACACCGGCGAGAAGCGCGCCGATTACCCAGACGATGATTTCGAGCTCTGGCCCGATGACAGGCCTCTGACGATCACCATGATTGATGAGCCAGGGCAGCCGAAGATAACGAAGACCGGGGCACAATGGGCAGCCTCGGACGGGCGCTGTCACCTATCGATCGAGTCATGATCGCGAGGCTCGAGGCTCAGCCGTCGAGAGAATTGTGAGGGTCACCCCTTGACGTTACGTGTAACGTGGTTATGTTACTTGTGAGATGGAGAAGACCCTGAAAAGAACCTGGATCGCTCGTTGCCCCGATTGCAAAGCACATCGGCGGATCGAACGCGGGACCAAGGTTAAAATGTGGAACGGGCGACCCGCTATCAGCTGCACCTGCGGGCGCGGCACGATGGTCGCGAAGTTGCTCAAAGGCAGGGTCTCGAGCGCCTATCAATGTGGGTCGCGGTGCCTGGCATCGAAGGGCCCGGTTTGCGAATGCAGCTGCGGCGGAGCGAACCACGGGACGAACGCCTAGGGAGAGACGATGAAAACAACGACACGAAAAGACATCGACGCCGCGGTGAACCGACACCTGGATCGGCTCGAGACTCCGCTTTACAAGCGGATCGGGCTGCAGGCTCGAAGCGTGCAAGCGCGGGCCGAGGAATTGCTGCTCGGCGATGAGTTGCTGAGCTGGGGCTGCCGTGTGGAGTTGATCACGACGATCAGAGACGCCGAGGTTTCGAGCTGCGGCGCTGGAATGCTGCAGGCCATGTACGCCGGCTATGCAGCGGGGCACCTATTCAAGGCGCTCGAGATTGAGATGGAGGGCTGATGAGTTCCGAGGAAAGCTTCACCAGAGAGCATGGCGACATGCTGGCGCGACACGTCACGCCGGCACGTGGTCGGCCTTACGTCCACCGCTGCAGCCTCATCAACTTCCGCGAGGTGCTGTGGAGGATCGAAGCGCTCGATACGTTCACGACTGCCGATCTGTGGGGCCTCGAGCTGCCGAGCTCTGCGGCGTCAGCGGCTCTCGCGTTTCTCAAAGAGCGCGGGATCGTCGAGACCACCTACCGCCGGCGCTGTGTCGCCGCGAGTCGCTGTCTGTTCGAAGATGGCATGACGGAGCTTTTCGCAATGCCGAGGGCCGACACCTATTGACGTTACTAGTAACGTGGTTAAGTTACCCGTATGAAAGAGAAGATCGACAAGGCTGAGAAACTGCGCAGGGCGCAGGCTGCGATTGATGCGGCGTATCGGAAATTCGGTAGGTATCGCTCGACGAGCAACCGCGAAGCGTTGCGACGGGCGATGAGCCGGTTCAGCAAAGTGAAAAGGGAGTGTGAGTGATGGCTGCCGCTCCTACATGGAAAGTCTACGACAGCCGAGGTGTCTATCAGGCTGCGTGCAAAGAAGTCGAAGCAGCTGCGGCGCTGGTCGCATTCTACGGCGACGGTGCTTCTATTCGATCCGGACATGCCAAACGTAATGAGGTCTGGCTCGAAGGCTTCGATGGCGAGGCGGGCGCTAGTTATGACTACGTCGTCGAGATCGTCGAAGGCCGGAGCGAGGCGCTGCGATGAGCGGGGTCGATGTCCGCAACGGTCAGCAGATCTGCTGGTCGGCCCTGCCATGGGTCTATGACGACGGCGGTCGCGCCGCGGCGGGGTTCAAGGGTGAGCCTCGAGACTGTGTGTGCCGCGCCATAGTGATAGCGACGGAGCAGATTTACTCAGACGTCTACCGAGCTCTAAACGAAGCGGCGAAGCGAGAGCGACCGCGCAACGGCAACAAGCGCAGCCGCTCGAGGACCGGCATTCACAAGCCGACGATCCGGCGCTTCATGAAGGAGCTCGGCTGGGATTGGATCCCGACGATGCAAATCGGATCGGGTTGCACGGTGCACCTGCGCACCGGAGAGCTGCCGGCTGGGCGGCTGGTGGTGAGTGTCTCGAAGCATTTGGTTGCAGTGATAGACGGAGAGATCCGTGACACGCATGACCCGGGCCGCGGCGGGACGCGCTGCGTCTATGGGTACTGGAAGAAGGATCAAGAATCGGCCGAGAATCGTCTTGTTACCCCTTGACGTTACCGGTAACGTGGTTATGTTACTAGTATGAGCTACAATCCCATGACCCTGAAGGCAGCCGGATACGGCGCCAACTACACCTACCCCGCGGGCCTCGAGCGGCTCGACGGATTTTCTGATGAGAGCTACGGTAACGACAGCCTGGCTTTTCTCCACGTCGCCAATCCCTTCAGCCCTGAGGGCGAAGCCTGGACGATCTGGATCATGGTCGACAGCATCGACCGCGCTGGGCGAGAGCTCGGCCCCGACCGCCACAGGTTCGCAGTGTGGATGCCTACCGACATCGAGTGCATTGACGGGATCGACCTGTTTGAAACTGAGGACCCTGAGGCGCTGCTCTCCTACTTTGGAATCGCCTCGTGAGCAGACCCGACTTCATTTGTGCGGCGTGCGGAGGCTCGAGGGTCCAACACGCGCATTTCGTCGACCTGAACGAGAGGGCGATCGACTGGTCCGAATCGTTCGGCGAATGGTGCGACGGCGCCGACCCGGAGAAGGATGGCGGAGTCGTCAAGGTGGCAGGGATCGGAAATTCGTGGTGCAAAGATTGCGAGATTCACGTCGCGATCATTGACCTCACTAGCGGCTACGGTCGCGCCATGGCCGACAAGCTGGCGGCGCGCTTAGCCGTTCATCATGTCCGGCCTGGCTGGTGTACAGATGAGACGCGGTGCCCCTGTTGTGGCATGCGCGATCTGATTGACACCGACCCCGAAAAATATTGGCGCTGCGTTGCATGCGGCGAAACGTTCGAGGTGCTGAAGGATGCGAGCGAATGAAACGACGACGACGCAAATTACGATCGGATCCTTGTTCAGCGGGATCGGAGGACTGGAGCTCGGGCTCGAGGCAGCAGGCCTCGGCCCCGTCCTTTGGCAAGTCGAAAAGGATCCCTTCTGCCGATCGATCCTCGCCAAGCGATGGCCCGATGTCGACCGCTACACAGACGTCAGAGACGTCGGCGGGGTCCATGCCATCGACTGCGATCTCGACGGCTACTGCTTCGCACAAGGAGACTGCAGCGGTGTGTTGCAATCGGTTGACCTCATCTGCGGCGGCTTCCCCTGTCAGGACGTCTCCCACCCTGGCCGACGCGCTGGCATCGAAGGTACTCAGAGCGGTCTATGGTTCGAAATGCAGCGCATCATTTGCGAGCTTCGACCCCGCTTCGTCTGCGTGGAAAACAGCGCAGGGATCGCTACTCGAGGTCTCGGAGCTGTCATCGGCGGACTTTCCTCGATCGGGTACGACGCGATCTGGTTCCCTGTTCGCGCTCACGACATTGGTGCACCTCACGGTCGGGCGCGCACCTGGATCCTGGCCTACCCCGACAGCGAGCGATTCGAAGCTGAGCCGGTGACACGGCTACATGCTCAAAGGCAACCCGGGGACGACGCTCACAGATGCGGTGGTTATCCACCACGGCGCGGCGACGAGGACGGGTGGCGAAGCTTTACCGACGGAGGTGGGCCCTCGCCCGGAGTTCGTCGAGGCGCTGATGGGTATCCCACGGCGCTGGACCGATCCCGACTCCGAGCTCTAGGAAACGCAGTGGTTCCTGGCGTCGCGCAGCTCGTTGGTGAGATTGTGCTGAGGCTCGAGGCCTCTCGCGCGCCATGATGGGAGAGAACAAATGATCAATTTCATCATCAGAGCGATCCGCAATCGCGAGCGCCGGAGGGCCGGCAGACTCACTCGAGATGAGCACATTGCAGCGTGTATCGAACGCGCGAGACGGACCGATCTGCGAATCGATGAGCTGGTGGCGCTCTACAATCCACACACCGGCCACTGTTGCCCCGGCTGTTCAAGCGGCGAGTATCGAGAGCTCGGCAAGAAGTTCGATCGTCAGATCGACTGGCTGCGCCGGCTGCTCGTCAAGCGCGGAACCGCGGGCGATCTCGATATGATCCGGCGCATAGATCTTGAATGCTGGCCGTAAGTCTCGAGCGCGCGCCATGATGGGGACATGAAGTGGGCGGCAATGGTTCTGGTAGTTTTGCTCGGGTGTGATGTACCGGGCGAGCAAGGCGCAGTTGGAGAGCCCGGAGATCCTGGCGAGTCAGGTGAGCAGGGAGAGCTCGGGGATCCTGGTGAGCAGGGAGAGCCCGGAGATCCTGGTGAGCCAGGCTCGAGGGTCTCGCTATGCGCGTTTTCAGAACCCATGATGATCGCCGATGTCGGCGGCTACATTGGTGCGAGGATGCTGTGCGAGATCACGTGTCAGTCGGAGCGAGGGCATGCTTGCACGACTCACGAGGCTGGTTTGATCGCGCAGAGGATCGGCGAGTTCCCTCACGCAGATACCTTTCTTGTGTCGCCAGGCTCAGATTGCTTTGGCGAGGGCGGCTGCCCTGACAGTGTCGACGAGAGGCATGTGGCCTGCTGCATGTGATGGCGATCCACGATCAGGAAGCGCTGGAGAATTGGCTCGAGACTATCGGCGCCAGCTGGCCCGATCCTCATCCTGACATCGGCGAGCCGTTCACAGCGTGCAGCATCAACTACGAAGCGGAGCACACACTCGAGACGATGTTACCGCCAGGCCCGAGGCCTGACCCGTTCGAGGATATCTACGATAGCGAGGGGATCTGCGTAGGCGAACGTGAGCTAGATCCGGTGGAGCTCGCTCGAAGGATCGCAAGCTGGGAGGCCTACTGCGAGAGCTACGCCAAGCAGGGGCGACGCCAGATCAAGCGCGGCAAATTCAAGCTCTCGGGGACATTCCAGACCGAGCGCGGGGTTGAAGCTGAGGGCGAATGGACCGGCGAAAACTGGCACTGGGTCTCACTTTCTCTCGCAAGCTCCTGAAACCATTGGTCAATAATCGGTCTGTTACCCCTTGACGTTACGGGTAACGTGGTTATGTTACCAGTATGAACACGAACGAGAGAGCAAAAGCCATCCGCAAGGAACTCCGCGCCAAGTTGGGCGCGACCTCGCGCGACATCAGCGTCAGGAGCGACAAATACAGCATGGGCGCGACGATCTACGTCAAGATTAAGAGCGCCGACTACAGCCTCGAGGCGGTCAAGGAATCGCCGAGAGCCACGCGAGCATCCGCCGCGACAGCTTCGGAGAAATCCTCAAGGGTGGAAACGTGTATGTCAGTGTCGACTACACCGCCGAGGCAATCGCGCCGTTGGTCGATGAGCTGCAGGAAAAACTAGTTTCGGTTTATCGCTCTGGCGAGACTGTCGAAATCAAGGGCTTGAGCTGCCGCAATGTAGAAGACGGCCACAACGGATTCGGCGGTCTGGAATACTGGGAAGCGCTCGATGCGAACGGCGAAGAAATCGTTTTCACCTACGGCTTGGCGAGCATCGCCCGCCAGTTGGCCGAGAAGTTCTGCAGCGGATACACCGCACCCAAGAAGACCGAGAAGACCCGCCCCGCGCTGCGGCTCGTAACTGAGACCGCGCCGGCCGCACCGACCACCAACACGCAAATCGAATTTCTCTCGCACCTAGGGATCGTCTGATGCCCCGCGAGATTGACCCCCGCAAAGGCGCTAGCGAGCGCGCTCGAATTGCAGCGCTCGAATGGAGCGACCCGCACCAATGCCGCGACTGTGGCGAGAGCACCACAAGCGACAAGCTGCCGCGCTGCTTATGCGAACCGACCAAGGAGAAGATCCGATGATGACAGACCAACAACAAATGGAAGCCGCGATCGAGAGACTGATCGCCGCGTCGACTTCGCGCGACTTGCGCAAGGGTCTCGATCCTCTGTCTAGTCACCCCAGCGATAAAGCGTTTGAGGATCTTCACCGCGCGATCGGTGGCGCTGTTTTCATGATGCGCAAGGCTGCGAAGACTGAGCCCGCACCCAAGCCCGAAACGACTGAAACGAAATGCACGGAGTGTGGCGGGAGCAACGTTCAGATCGCGATGTGGGTCCGGCCGAACACGGGTGAGATTCTCGACATGCCAAGCTCTGATTACGACTGCGCACGATTGGCCGGCTTGGCCTACTGCGACGACTGCGAAGAACACACGACACTGACCGACAATCCGAGCCCGCGGTTTAACAAGCCGAGCGGCTACAACTATTGCGGCTGCCGCGACTGTAGCGCGGACGTGATGGACCACGACTTGTGCTCCTACTGCGCCGAAGCTGGCTGCAACATCGAAGGGGGCGAGGATTGCAAACAGTCACCGCACGCGCCTGCCTGTGATCTCGATGACGACTGCGCCGGTGATTGCATGGAGCAAGGCTGATGGGCAACCGAGATTTACATTTTCTGATGAGAGTGATCGACGGGAACACGTGGGGACAGAAAGCGATCCCGACTGCGAAGGGCGAACACGAAGCCGGGCGAAGGCTCGAGCGTGCTGGATTCTTGAAACGAGATCGGACCGTGAAGCACCGACCCTACGCCTACATCCCAACCGATAAGGGATGGGCCGCGGCAAACGCGATGCTTGGAGTCTTGAGCGCGATCGCGGATCTCGAATGTAAGGAGGTGAGCTGATGGGAACTTTCATTGTGAAGATGGCCGATGAGAAAGGTTCCAATTGGTATTTCGAATACAGCACGATCAGCGATTCAGTCTGCACGACGGCGATGACGCGCGACGAGTTTGAGAAGTATTACCGTGATGAATACGGACGCCGCGCGATGGACTTCGATTTCGGTGAGCGAATGAAGCGCGTTGATGCGAAGGGGACTAGCGCGCGTATGGATGAGAGCGCGGAGGATACGATCGGATCGTGTGACAGGTCCGGCACCAACGAGACATGGCTGAGCCCTAAGCAAGTTCTCGAGCTTGCGATCGCGTGGCGCACAGATCCAAAACACCAGATCGAAGGAGTCGATCACGATCTGATCTGCTGTATGTGCGGCAAGCCGATTGCTAGCGAGGCGGATCGGGTATGGCAATCTGATGACGAATGCGATCCGCTACACACTGCGTGCGCGGGGAAGGGCTAAGACATGGGACGCGAGATCAGACGAGTGCCGAAAGGCTGGGAGCATCCAACCAAAACAGAGTTCGATCCGTTCAAGCGAATGACGGTTACGCGCTTCACCCCGATGTATGACGAAGACTACGAGACCGCGGCCGCGCGATGGTGGCTCAAGGCTGTAGCGTGGCAAGCCAAGGATCTAGAATCGGACGCGCTCGACGACTTCGAAAAGAGATGTTGCGCGGAAGGTGAGACCAAATGGTTTTGGGAATGGGATGGGGGTCCGCCCGATCCTGACTACTACCGACCGGTATGGAGCGACGATGAGCGCACCTGCTTTCAGATTTACCAAACGGTGAGCGAGGGCACTCCATGTTCACCTGTGTTCGAAAATCTCGAGCAGTTGATCGCGTGGATGTGCAAGCCGATCGATCGCATTCGATGGCCGCAATACAACCGAGGCGAGGACTGGCAATGTTCGCAAGGCCGGTCCCTCGAGCAGGCCGAGGCGTTCGCGAAATCGCAGCACACTTTCTCAGGTGCGTTTCTACCGGGTCACGGTTTCGTCGATGGTATCGAGGCCAATGAGATCATGGGACGAGAGGACGGCAGCTGATGGCTGCGATCCCGACGATCGCTTGCCCGATCTGCAGAGGCTCGAGACTCGTGAAGATCGAGATCACGGAGCCATGTGTCTGCAGTCTCGAACCGGTCAAGTTCGCACCGGTCAGCGACGAGGAAGCGGCGCACCGCTACCGAGAAATGTTGGCGACACTCACCCGAGCGCAGAAGCGAGGGACGCAGTTGCTCACCCGAGCGCGTGACGCAGAGGCAAGGGTCGGCGAGGCAGTCGAGAGGCTGACGGCGCTAGCGTTGGAAATGAAAAAGAACGCGATCGGCTACGGCGCAATCGAGAGGGAAATTGCCCTAGCGGTTCTGGTTTTAGCCGAGGGCGAGCTCTAGCGGCGGGCCCCTTAGCGCCACGCTACGCAGAGGCTCGAGGGGCATGCACCCGGGTGGCTCCCCCTCCATGAAAATGAGCCCAGCAGGCTCCGGAGAGCGGCAAATGCCAATCCAGCCCCCGAGTCTCAGGGGGTCGAGACTCTGGCCGGATAATCGGTCGGAAATCGGCTTGTCACCCCTTGACGTTACGGGTAACGTGCTTATGTTACTAGTAAGAGAGGGGAGACACCCCGACCCCCCGCCGGCCGGATAGCCGAGGCCCTGAGAGGG
>Ga0255048_10000291_pt1 | contig 38945 bp, 71 predicted proteins | sample JV7_2_2_MG_FD_183619 | JGI IMG/M metagenome (GOLD analysis project Ga0255048, IMG submission 183619) | Seawater microbial communities from Jervis Inlet, British Columbia, Canada - JV7_2_2 | ecosystem: Environmental > Aquatic > Marine > Inlet | place: Canada: British Columbia | collected 2016-10-06
ACCCTGCGTCACCCGCACGGCTAGAGGCCCTAGAAGGACCCTAGAGACCCCCCTCCAGGCCCCCCCCTGCAGGGAGCCCACTCAGTTCGAGTCTGTACGCGATTGTGCCGGGGGTAGAGCGTGTATCCCCAAGGGACCGGAGCGGGTGCTCTCGGCCTCACTGGGTCAGGGGAAGCCCGTCCCCCTCGGTGGTGCAGCGTTCCGACGAACAGGTGGGGCACCCATCCCCCACGCTCCAGGAGGTAGCCCCTCGATCACGACCCCCCGCATGGCCCGGAGCAGTTCGATCGTCGGCGGCCTGTAGTGCCTGCGCGGCACGGCCTCGACCCTGCCCCCCGAGACCTTGACGTCCTCGAGCTCCTCGCGGATGCGCTCCATGTGGTCAGGCTTGAGGGGTATCTCGCCCAGCCCTTCGAGGTAGCCCCTCAGCCACTTCACGAACTCCTCAGCGGTCTGGCTCATCACGTCCTCAGCACGGCGACCATGAGATCCGCGTCCGTGGTGTCGATCCAGAAGAGCCCGTCGGCCTGGCGCCAGCCTGTCGCTGTGAACGGGCCCGCCATGGCGTACTCGCCAGCAGCGACCACGATCGCCTCGTCTTCGACTCTGCCGCTCTGGTCGGCCACGCTCTTCAGTGTGATGGTCTGAGACCCCACGTCATCGTTGCGGATGAAGAGCATCGGCTGCCCTGAGAGGCTGAAGCTGTTGTGGTTGACCGCGTCGGTCGCCCCCCACGTGAGCGCGCTGTTGGCTGGGTTCTTCGTGCTTGGGCGCGTCTGCGCGGTGATCTCTGTTCGGGCCATGTGGCCTCCCTGTCAAGCCTTGCCGAAGCCCACCATATGGGCCCGTGTGATGATCTTTCGATCGGTGATGAGCTTCAGCTGGCCCATGAATTCGCGGATGAGCACCTTCCCGCCTCTGCGCGCGATCTTGCGGCGCAGGTCTCGGTTGCTTGCGATCACCACCCCAGGGCTGGTCGTCTTGGCCGCGTAGATCGGGAGCCGCTCCTTCCCCGCGCGGAAGAACGGCGCACGATGGCCCGACTCCATCTTCGCGACGAACCAGGGCTGCGGAGCTCGCCGGCGCCGGCCCTTGTAGATCTCGATCTCGACGTAGCGGTCATTAAAAGCGGAGCCGCGTTTCTGGTAGCCCTTGGCCTTGAAGGCGCGGGCGAAGTCTGAGCCGATCTCCATGGGCTCCGTCTTGGCTCTGAAGTAGACCCCCAGCTCGGTGCCTGTGCGACCCAGGCGGCCCGTCGTCATGGCCTTCTTTGCCTTCGTCGACTTCATCGTGGTCTTCCGCGCGACCTCTTTCGCGGCCATCACCTTCATGGCCTTCCCGGAGGCGTTCACGGCCCGCTTCCAGGAGATCTTCCGCTCCCGAGGGTTGAGCCTGGCGAGCATGTCGAACAGCTCGAAATGGTGGGGGATCGCCACCTCGATCTTCGGCATGCGATCCCCCTTTCGAGCTGTGAGCGTGGAACGAAAAAGGGCCGCCCCGAGAGGCGACCCTGTTCCGATCTGGGAGGTGAGAAGGCATCAGGCGCACCCGATGCAGATTGACCCTTTCTGACACGCTCTGAGGGGTTGCGCAATGGCGGCGTTGGCGAGATGGGCGATATGGGCGAGATGGGCGAGAAAAGTGGCCGAATTGTTCACTTCACGAGGCGTAGATGGGTCGGTCGTGGCTTTTTCGCCATGCTTCGGCCGGTCTCGACGATCAGCTCCATCAGATCGTCCACCTGGACCCTCACCTCGGCGTTCGTCTTCGCCAGTGGGCCGCCTGGTGTCTTCCGGCACCTCTCGCAGGCGTAGCCCCAGAAACGATCGCCACCGTATGACCACTCGACCGAGGGCCGGTCTTCCTGGCAGACGTCGCAGAACTCGAGGGTGGAGTCCATCAGGTCTCCGTCCGCTCGACCTTGAAGATCCGGCCCATCACTACCGGGAGGCTGTCCCTGGCTGAGACCTCGAACGTGTAGACGATGTCGGGCGGCGTCACTCGCCTGACCTCGATCCAGGCGTGACAGCCTTCGCACTCGGTGTAGAAATACGGCACAGCCTCAGGGCGTAGCGTCTCGAGCGTGCGCGGGCCGGACTGCGTCTGGAAGCTCCCCGCCTTGGCCCCGCACCTGGGGCACTCGCACTCATAGTCGACCCAGTCGAACATCCCCACGCGCCCTCTCCCCTCCCGCCAGCACCCTGAGGCCGCACCCATCCCAAGGCGGCCCCAGGGCTATAGACGGCCAGACACAGGAGCCCCCACTCCTGGCCGTCTAATTCTTCGGGATCACTCGCCGGCTCTTCTCGTAGTCCAGAACTGACTGCCGATAGACGAAGTAGACCGCCTGCTGGGCCCCGTCCCTCCGCAGATCGACCGCCACGATGTCACCCTCCTCGATCATCTGGCGAACCCTCTCGCGTGAGCATTGCAGCCGATCGGAGACCTCCGAGACCCGCATCTTCGGGCCTCCGGTGTAGTCCTTCACGGGTGCGCGCTTCTGCGACGTTCTGTCGCTCTGTGTTTCCTTGGCCACACCTACCCCCTGGCATTCCAGCTCAGCAGCTTCTAGGCGCCGCTCGAGCTTCTCTCTCGTGCGTTTCACCGCGCGGCGCACCGCGTCGGCCGTCCATGGTGCCCCGGGAACCCCCCGGAACTCCGCACCGAACACCCTCTGCCCGGCTTCCCCCCTGCCACTGGCCACCTCGGCCGCCTCATCATACGGCCAGTCGTAGACGACCTTTAGAACGCTCACCGCGAGATCGCCAGCCGGAATACCCTCCAGGAGCTCCAGAGCGTACACGCTGGCCGCGTGAGCGGCCTCGGTGGCCCCTGGGTCGCGCTGTGCGTCGACGTGACCCTTCCGGACCATGATCGACTCGCCGCGCCATGGCTCGTAGCAGGTGGCGCAGACGGTCCGGTACCGGCGCCTGGCCCTCTCGTCGTGGGTCCTGGTGCAGATGATCGTCGCAGGGCCTTCGCCGCACAGCTTGCACCGCTTGCCGGCGATCTGTGCTGGGTCGACACCGTGCGGCGCGCTGAGCTGCACGAAGCGGCCGAGAGCCTCCTTGAGTACCTGATCTGCTCGGCGGGTCTTCACGCATCCCACCACCACCGGACGACCTCGAACACGATCCAGCCGATGGGCGCAGCGACCCAGATCCAGATCAGCGGCGTCACCGGGTCTCGGATGATCTGGTTCGGTGGCTCTGCGGGTGGTTCTCTCTCGTCGATGCTGTGAAGCTTGCCCGGGACGTAGCCCATCAGCCCTCCCCTGCTCGAAGGAGCGGCGCCCAGCGATGCGTCGGAGCACAGGGCGACGCCTTGAAGTATCGCTGTATCACGAACCCGAGAGGCGCGCCCTGCTGCCTCCCAAGGTCGACCACGATCATCTGGCGCTCGTCGGGCTTCATCTCCTTGAAGGTGACCCAGTGGATCTCAGGCGCCGGCGTGGTCTCCGGGTCACGAGCCTCGACGAGCGGCCCATCGAGGCCGCCGTACTTCATCCCCTGGAGCGGACCGGCGGCGTCGGCCTTCTTCCCCAGCCTCGCCTCGTGCGCTGCCAGGTGGCGATGATGCGCCGCCAGCTGATACGACAGGCCGTCGCACCGTGCGACGCGTTTTCGCCTGTCCTCGTCGGCGTTGTTCTGGGTCTCTGTGAGGGTCTGCTCGAGCGTCTCGACGAGCTCGGCCAGCCGGTCAGCGTTCCGCTGGGTCTCGGTGAGGGTCTGGGCGGAGAGCTCGAGCCTGCGGTACACGTCCTCGAGTTGGCCCGCCAGCTTCTCCTCGAGAGCTTCGATACGTTGGAAGACAAAATCGCGCTTGTGCTCAGCCATCATCGGCCTCCGTGTAGTAGGCCACTGAGAACGCCTCGTCAGCGATCGTGACCTCGTGGACGACGAACTGGTGACAGTTGCGCTCATCGTGGCAGACGATGTCACCACTCCGCAGCAGCTCTGGGTGCTTGGCGTGCATGATAATCTCGCCCGGCCCACAATCGAGCGCCTTCGGCTGTGCCCCGACCACCTTGGCCACTGCAGCCGGAGCAGCCACCGCCGCCGCCAGGCCCTTCAGGAAGTTGCGTCTGTTCATGGTTTCCGGAACCTCCTAACGAGCCCGGTCCAGATCGCCGGAGGGCTCTCTCCGAGCGGCCACTGCTCAGGCGACCGAGGGCCGGACGTCAGGCAGCATGTGTAGTGCGCGACCGGGTGTTCCACGACCACCACCTCCCACTCGTCCGGGTCCGGCATCACTTGATCGAGGTGCGTCCACGCTGGCTCTAGTGATGGCCCAGCAGTAGCCGGCGGCGGCGTCCCGATCCACCGGTCGCCGATGCCGGCGCTCATCGGGTGCTCCGCCATGGCGACGGCGACCTTCGCGAGGAGTCCACGGTATTGCAATGCGCTCGCCAAGCGGTCGCGCTCATCGGCCACCTCGGCCGCCTGTTGGAGAAAGGCCAGGACATTGGAAGGGTCCAGGGGGCTGTCGTCGGCACGCTTAGACATGCTCATCCTTCTCCGCGTCGACGTCCGGCTCGATGTCGCCGCCGGCCTTCACCCTATCGTAAGCCTCGATCGACTCGTCACCGCCCTGTGGAGACGTGTAGGCCTCCGTCGGTTGACCGTCGCCCATGGTCTCACCGGCCGGCGTGTCGTTCTCGAGGTTGTCCGCGAGAGGGTCGATCACGTCGTCCGAGAAGAACTGCAGACCGTCCACGAACGCCTCACACTGTGTCATAAAGTCCTCACGCGAGTGCGCCATGAACCTGTGGTGGGGTGCCTCAGGTCCCCGGATCTCGAAGCCTATCGCCTTGGCCATCGTTGTCTCCTTCCGCCTCTTCGACGGGTTGTCGGTCGCTCCGCCTGGTGCCGATGCGCAGTGTTAGCGCGCCCTCTCGGAGCAGACACCACCCCGGAGGCTCGCTGGACGCCTCGAACTTCAGCGAGTGGAAGCCCCGTAGAGCCTCAGCAACGCACTGGGAGAAGTGCCCCAGCCTCCGCGGTCCAATGTGGAACGGGCAGTCGGAACAGTCGCGCACGCTGTAGTCCATCTCCCCCTACTCCTCCGGGAACGGTTCCGTTATGCCGTTATGCCGCAGCCTGAGCTTGAGCTTCGGAATGCTCACACCCCACTCGATCGAGGTGACTCTCTTCTTTCCGTTCTCGTCGATCTGGATCACCGGGTGCCGGATGGTCTCGACGAAGCCGGCCTCCTGCATCACAACCGAGATGAACTCCCGGAGGCTGTTGAGCTCGAGCACCTCCGCGTCGATCCGGTGGAGCAACAGGTGCGTGAAGGTGTGGAACGCGGGCGCGTTGTCGCGCGCCTGTTCCGAGTGGAACGCCTGTAGGATCCGACGGGCCCGGTCCCGCCGTAGCTGGTGGATGTTCCACGCCTTCTCAATTCTCGCGATGTCTGCCATCTCTCGCCTCCTTCGTTCTGTTGATCCGCTGGGTCACACGCCTAGCGGGACTTGCTGCGGCTCCGCTTGCTCGAGCGGCCTGACGGAGATCTCGACTCCCTCACGGACGCCCCAGATCTTCCTCGCCTCGATCAGCACCACACGCTTGTCGTCGTCGAAGGCGATGCCCGTCAGAGCGTCGTCGACGGCCCGCACGAGCTTGTCGAGGTCTGGCATCTTATCCGGCCACCTACGCCACGAGGGGAGAGCCTGGGGGGGCTTTAGGTAGAACGTGCAGCGTAGCGAGACCGGCGCGTTGAATGGTATGTCGAAACACGGCCGCGCGGCCTTTGCGATGGTCCTCCGCCAGGCCTTCAGCTTCGGCGGCGTCGGCATGATGATCTGGTGGGTCGTCTTACTGAGGATCGCCCTCATCGATCCCTGAGGAACTGGCCGGCCGAGGACAAAGAAGTCGACGGACATCATCCCTCACTCCCCTCCCACGACCGCCTCGAGTGCGGCTGTCGTCAGTGTGCCCTCACCGATGCGAGACCCGGTCTCCTTCGGTCTCTCGCGGGCCTCCCCGATCGCGACCCGATACCAGCGCGGCGTCGAGAGCTGACCGGACATCTCGCTGCGCTGCCGTGGTGAGATGGCCAGAGCGGCCTTCATGATCTGCCCCGGCGAAGGGATGAACCCAGACTCATTCGTGAGCACCGCCCTGTCGACCGCTCCGGCGAAGAGCTCGCAGGGGATGCGGCTAGTCTTGTTCGCGAAAAATCGGATCCGTCCCTCGTCCGAGATCCCGAAGCCCATGAACAGCTCAGCCAGGATCGTCAAACGGTAGGCCTTTTCCTGCTCCGCCATCTCCATCTCGCCTCTCCTTCGAAGGTGATGTTCTCATGATGTTCCGAACAGAGTCCTTCACGGCGCTCGACTTCTCGTTCCCTCTCGCGGCCCCGTTCTTCGGCTGCAGCCAGCCGTCTCGGACACCATTCCGGATCACTGCCAGCCAGCTCTTCCGCTTGTGGCCTTTCCCCTCCGCCCAGTCGCGGGCCTTGTCGATCGCGTGCGTGATGTTCGGGGGTCCGTGTTCTGGGTGCTTCAACCACCACCGGTGGAGGCCGTCTTCGATCTCGGTGGTGTCCTTTGGGAACGTGGTCAGACCGCCCTTGGAAGAGACAGATCGCTCCGCGCTCCGCGGAGCAGGGCTATCTATATTTGGTTCTTTGGTTCCTTGGTTCTTTGGTTCCTTGGGGGTTTCCGGACTCCGCGGAGTACCTCCACCGTCCGCGGAGCCGTAGCCCTGTTTTTTCGAGAACTTAGGGATCGAGGTCACGATGACGTCGCCGCGACGTTCGAAGGAGTATTCGAGGACGTTGAGCAGACGTTGGACCGACGTTGACGCAACGTCGGGCCGACGTTTGCCCGATATCCACGCGATGTCGGCCGGACCTAGGTGAAGCTTCCCGCCTGCTCGACCGGCGAAAGCCTCGGCCGCGACCATCATCAGCGCGAGGAATTGCCCACGGAATTCGGCGCCGTCAAAGTGGCCGACCGTCTTCCGATGGGTCCTCACAGACAGATGGATTTTCACGTGAGGGCGTTGCCTCAGACGCTTGTCGTCGCTCGGATAGCGCGGCCTCTTCACCCCTCTCCCCCCACCGAACTAACTGGCGTTACTCCTCGCCGCCTTCCCCGCCTTCGCCTTCGCCCTCGTTCCAGTTCGTCGGCAGACCGAGCGACAGCTGCTCGTCGTCGTCGATGTGCATGTCGATCTCGAACGGCTCCCGCGGCGTCCTGACGCGGGCCGAGACCTTGCCGACGAACCGCCCCCGCTTGCCGCCCTTGATCTGCAGGGTCGCGGAGAACGACCCGCTGGCGGTGGCTGTCTGAACTCCCATGTTCAGCTCCGGGAAGGCGTCGATGAGCTCGCTCTCGATGTGCGCCATCACCTCCTGGACGATCTTCCGCTGGCTCTCCGGCAGACTTTGCCGGAGCTCTCTCAGGTTTCCTCGTGTGGCCATGCTGTGCAGTCCTCCCATCCGCGGCCGGAATTGGCCGCGAGAATTCAGCCGCGGCGGAGGTGTGCCATCACGCCGCATCTTTCAGGAAGTCGAGCGCCGTCAGCTCTAGAGCCTTGAGCTGGTCGGCGTAGGTGCGCAGAATCTGCGCAATGGTCGAGCGGCCGAAGGTGTCGATCCCCTTCTCGACCTGGCAGACCCTGGCGGCGCTGACACCGATTGAATCACCGAAGGCGGCCTGGGAAAGTTGCACATGCTGCCGGAGGCTCAGGACTGGGTTCGCCATGGCCGGCACCGTAGCCGGGAGACTTTATTGAGTCAACCTTAAAGATCCTGCTTGCGCGTCCGATAAGTGGTGTTAAGGTCCACTAATCGAAGGAGACCCACCATGGCCTGCTCGACCATCCCCGAGACCCACCGCGCCACCTTCTGCGAACGCTGTAAAGATGACACCTGCCACGCTTGCCCGACCTGCTCGGTCTGTGGCGAGTTCCTTGTCGAAGGCACCGACCTGGCCCGCGCCTGGGTCGCCATCCTTGAGCCGAAGGGCGGCGTCAACGTCTTCGAGACCCTTCCACCCGAGGAAGAGTGCGCGACGCCCTGCTCGATTGACTGCCTACGCCAGGCCGCGGCGGAGCAGATGACCCGGTCCGCGGCGCTGTCGATCGTCGCCCATGCGGCGCAGCGATACTCGGCGACGCCCCACCGCGACGCTGCGATGATGGGCAGGATCCTTGAGCTGCTCGACTTGTACGCGGTGGCGTATGCCGGCGAGCTTCAGACCGATCTGCGGATTGACCGCGAGGAAATCATCCGCGACGAGATCGCGAAGCTGGACCGACGCGTCGATTCGCAGCTGGCGACCCTCACAGAGACCGACCCCAAGCGTCGCGAGCTTGTCCACGAACTAAAGATGCTTCTAATGGGCCGCCCCAAGTACCGGCCCTGCGCCGAGGTTCGCGAGATCCTCAAGGGAGAGACGTGAATGGACTTTCAAGACCTGCAGAAGCAATACGAGGACACGTTCCTCGAGAAGGGAATCCCGGGCTACATGGTGGGCGGCCTCGCCCGGTATGTCGTTTTCGGGATCGGGCCCGGCCACTTTCTGAGCGGCGTCATCGCGAACGACTTCCTGGAGGCTGTGGGGCGCGCAGACTCCACGAACCAAACGAGGCTGCTCGAGTATGCGCGGGTGATGTGGAACGACGTCCCGGCCGGGTGCAAGGGCAGCTCGGAGCGGCTCGTGGCGTGGATGAAGCAGGGCGGCCTGGCTGGACAGATGGCCGAAGAGATGAAGGAAGAGGCGTGATGGACGGCTTCAGCTTCAAGCATGACGACCGCTGCACAAAAATCGACATCCACCTGTCAGGTCGAGATGGCGGGACCGTGGAGGCGTACCTGCTTAATACGAGCCGCACGTTGATCTCGATCAACACTGATCGCGACGAGTTCAAGCACGGGGTGTATCGAATGGTCTCCGTCTCAACCTACCTCAGCATCGAGCAGGCGGCAGAGCTTCACCGCAAGCTTGGCGAGGCACTCGCGCAGGCCAAGAAGCAGGAGGTGGCGTGATGGCTGAGCACACACCGGGGCCGTGGAGTATCTGTTCTGCAAACGACAGCCGTTGCAGTTGTAGGTTGATTGCCGCCGATGGTGTGGGCTGCTTTGTTGCCCAGGCGCTTATGGCAAGCGATGAGGACCAGACTGGCGGCGAGGGGGTGGCAGATTTCGATGTTGCCATCGCCAACGCCCGTCTCATCGCCGCGGCGCCATGGTTGCTGGAGGCGCTGAACTCACTTGCGAACGAAGCTGCTGGGTTTCTGGAGATGGGCCTGGCTTCGGAGCAACCGCTCCCGGGTTCAGTTGGACACACTAATGTTGCGGTGATGCGCAATCGAATAGAGTATGCCCGCGCCGCCATCGCCAAGGCCCGGGGCGAGTCATGACCAAGCACACACCGGGACCGTGGCGATGCGAGGTGGAAAAGTGGGAGGAGGTCTGGAGTGTGCGCGAGGACGTGGCGAACTACGGCTTCGTTGCGGTGCTCAAGGGAGGTGGCCACTGGGTAGACAAAGTCCAACTCGAAGCCAACGCCCACCTCATCGCCGCGGCTCCGGAGTTGCTGGAGGCGCTCGAACGCACCCACGAAGTCCTCCTAGCCGCGTCGCATAACGTCTACGAGAGCAGCCAACTCTACCTCGACGCCACTGCCGCCCTCGCCAAGGCCCGAGGTGAGTCATGAGAACCTGCGGCGAGTGCTTCCACTTCGGTCTACTCGGGTCCGAGTGCTTCCGGTATCCGCCGCCCCACTACCGGAACGGCCAGACCGTGGACGTTGCGTCAGTCGGTCCGGACCGCCGCGAGTGCGGCGAATTCAAGCCAGCCGACGAGGCGCCGGACCGACCGCGCGAACTGCTGCTGATGGCCTACGCGCTCGAGGTGTTGGACCGGCTGGGGAACATGGAGGCGTTCCAAATGGCTCGTATGATTGACCGGACCGGCGACACTGAGCTGCTGGCCCGGATCGACTTCGCCCGCGCCGCCGCCATCAGAATCAGGGGGCCGGGATGAGCACGCTAACCGACTGCGCTCTCTTTGTGGCGTCTGTGGTGGGAGTCATGATGTTGATCGGCTGCCTGATGGTGCTGGGCAGCATCGAGAGCCACGTGGCGAACATCGAAGAGACACTAGAACGGGTCGAGATCCGCCTGGAGTGCGGCGTCCCGACCGAGAGGGAGAGACATGATTAAGAAATATCGCCGGCAGTGGTGGCACGCCTCGCGCGCCAGCCGGAACTTCGACCGCGCGTTCTACCTGGCCGTGATCGTCTGCGCCGGGTTGCTGGGAGTCTACGCGGCGCACCAGTTCTAGCTGCCAAAACGATTGACACCATGGCAGCGAGGCTCGGCGCATTACCGGGGATGGGGTGCGTCGGGCCTCAAGGGAGCCAGATGGCAGACCAGACTGAAGAGCTAGAGACCGGCCGATACGAGTCGGTCCCGGAAATGGCCTACCACGGCTGGGACGCGATGAGCAACGGACGGCTGACGACCATTCGCCAGTCCCGCGCCCACTGCCAGTGGAGCATGGGTCACCCGAGCAGCGACACGCCGTCGACGGCGTTCGGCACGGCTGCGCACTGCGTCGTCCTCGAGCCCGAGCGGTGGGACCTGGTCTACTGCCTTGAGCCCCAATGGGTGGAGGGCATCCAGAACTCCAAAGGCAAACCAATCACCCGCCAGGGATGGCGGAACAGCACCCTGTTCAAGGATCGGAAGGCTGATCTGGTCGATCACGGCCGCGAGCCACTTTCCCAGGCCGACCTCGACGCCTGTCGGACCATCCGAGACCACCTGTATGAGCGGCCGTCGAAGGCACGCGACATCATGCTGGCGAAGACCGCGACGGAGGTCAGCTACCTCGCGACCGATCCCGACGTCGGCGTCCTGGCCAAGGTCCGTCCGGACATCGAGGTCCCGAGCGCGGACATGGTGGTCGACTTCAAGACCAGTAAAAACGCGGCCCGCGATGAGTTCGAGCGGAGCATCTACAAGTTCGGCTACCACCGGACGTCACCGTTCTATCGCGACGTGATGAGCGCGGAGGGATCGCACCAGTGGAAGCACTACCTCTTCCTGGTGGTCGAGAACGTCCCGCCCTTCGAGGTCGCGATCTACGACCTCCACCCGGACGCGGTGGACCTGGGACGGTTCGAGCTGGAAGGGTTAAAGCTGAAGTATGCACACTGCATCGAGTCGGGCGAATGGCCCGGCTACCCGGACGAGATCCGGACGGTCGACGTCCCGCGCTGGGTCTACCGGGAATGGGAGGGAGTCACAATTGAGCAATGAGATCACTGTCAGGACTTCGGAATTCGAGCAGGCCCAGAGGGAGGCGAAGGCGATCTCCTCGAGCGAGCTCGTCCCGAAGGCGTTCCAGAACAACATCCCGAACACGCTGATCGCCATGGAGATGGCACAGCGGACCAGCTTCGGCGTGATGACCATCATGCAGAACATCCACGTGATCCACGGACGGCCCGGGTTCAGCTCTCAGTTCCTCATCGCGTGCGTGAATCACTCGCGACGGTTCTCGCCTATGCGGTTCAATATGACCGGCGAGAAGGGCACCGACGGGCGGACCTGCGTCGCCTACGCGACCGACCTCGAGACCGGCGAGATCGTGGAAGGTCCCGAGGTCTCCATCGGCATGGCGAAGGCTGACGGCTGGTGGAGTCGGAAGGACAGCAAGTGGCCGAGGATGCCGGACCTGATGCTGCACTACCGCGCCGGCACGTTCTTTGCTCGGCTGTACGCGCCCGAGATCCTGATGGGGATGCGGACGACTGACGAGATCCACGACATCGCGGCGTCAGACTCTCGCGCGCAGGTCTCGGTCGATTCCGCGACTTCCGCCCTCGCTGCTGCGACTCCCGAGACGGATCCCGAGACCGGACAAGTGATCCCCGACCACGTAGGGAAGGAGGAGAGCAGCCAGTGAGCACCCAGGCCGAGATCGCCCAGAAGAGGCTCGAGATCGAGCACGCACGATTCAACATCACCCAGAACCGCGAGACCCGGGAGTTCCTGCGGCGGATCCAGGCGAAGGCCGACGAGCTCAATACCTGCATCCGGAACCGCGAGAGCGCCCAGAAGCTGGACAAGGAAGAACTTGAGCAGATGCTGAAGGGCCTCCACGACGGCGCGAACGCGGTCGCGGCTCTCGTCGACCCGGATCTCGAGGCGCTCCAGGCTGAGCTGGTGACGCTGCGCCAGCGGCTGGTCACGGAATGCAACGAGGCCGAGGGGGACTGCGAGCAGCAGGTGCCCGGCGATGACTGACCCCGACTACTACGGCGGCTGTGGCGCCTTTAGCTACGCGACAGACGCGAACCTGGCGTTGCTCGTGCCTGGGATCACCGACCGCGTCGATCCGGAACGCTGCGACCTGCACGTCTCGATCGACTCGGTCGTGGCGCCTAGGGTCGACGGCCAGACGCGCATCGTCCTGCACGGCTGCCCCGTGCCTGGCGACCCGGTCCTAATGCGCTGGAACGTGTGGCACTACTGCGCAGGCTTCGAGGACGAGGTCGCGGTGATGGGGTGCTTCTCCAGCTCCTGGGTCCTGACCTGGTGGTGCGTCGCGCTGGCTGGAGGTGGGGGATGATCGGCGAGACGTTTCTGTGCGACGTCGGTCAGGGGGTGATCGTTGGGGAGGCGAAGGTCCACCACGAGGCGGCCGAGTATCTCTATCTGCTCGGCTGTGGGCAGCTCAACTCGGAGTGGGAGCGGTGGGACGGCGTCGACTGGGTTTCGTGTGACAGGTATCTGTGCTTCCACGAGATGGCGGACCGCGAGGCGGCGCAGCGTTGGGTCGACGACATGCTGAGCCCCGATGTCGTGGCCCATGGATGCTACCGCTACAGCCCTGGGATCGTCTGGCCTAACGCGCTGCCCTGGGTCGGCTGGGTTGCCAGCTCGACGATGGCCTGTGGCGATGGGCCGCTGCCTATCGCCACACCTGGCCGCGTCGTCGTAGGGGCTGGCCGATGACCCACACGAAACAGGTCTACGTCTACAAGACGGCCGGCGCCACGATCGCGCTCAACGCGGCGAAGGAGGCCTACGGCGTCGACCCGACGAAGATCGGCCTCGACCACCTGTGCTGGTCAATCATCCACGAGCCGGACGACTACGAGACGGCCTGTGGAGTCGAGCCTGGGAGCCTCGTCGTGGAGGCCCTGGACGGGAAAGGGTACGCGCCCGATGTGCACTGGATGGAGCCGTCGAATTGCCTGACGACCTACCTGGACGAGGTCGACCCGACCCACCGGTTCTACGCGTACCGCCCACTGAACGGAGGTCTGTGATGGCACCCGAATCCGATCAGATGTTCGAGGAGCTCGGCCTCAGCCTGAGCGATGCGGCCGACCTGCTGGAGCGTATCGCCGACCTGGCTGTGATCTACACCGCGAACGAACAGGGCGACGTGGGGAGGTCGGCGCTGCTGTGTGCGAAGGGTCTGCTCAGGGAGGCCCTCCCGGACGTGGGCGAGCCGACTCTCTGCCTGATCTGGGGGAGTGCCGCTCTAACGGTCCGCATCGTCCGACAGAGGCTGAAGGCGCATCTGGCCGCCACCCAGGAGCTGGCAGGCCCGCCGGCGAAGGAGACGGTCCATTGAACGGAGACTACGACGACGCGGCGGAGACCCTGAAAGACCTCGCCGGACTCGACCACGGGAAGGGCCCAGAGCCTGGCTCGCCGGCTGACCTCTTCGCCATCGTGGGGAAGGTCTTCGACATCCTGGAGCCTCTCGAGTGGGATGACCGGGAGAGAGTGCTGGACGGCGTCCGCGGCATCCTTGCGACGCTCAGCGATGCCTCCGCGCTGCGCCGTGTACCCCATGGCAATTTCGAGCGCGACCACCCGGACGACACGGAGGATATCCCGCTGTGATGAACCGCGTCAGAGAGCACCGCGAGGCGTTCGGCATGAGCCCGGAGCGTCTAGCATCAGCCAGCGGCTTGGACGTGCGCACCGTTGAGCGCGTCGAGGGGGGCCGGAATTGTCAACAGGACACGAAGCGCCGACTCGTGGTCGGCCTGGGCTTCAAGTGGCCCGACCGTGAGCATGTGTTCCCGAGGGAGGGGGAAGCGATGACGAGCGAGGGGAGAGCGATGACGAACGGCGAGGCATATCGGAAGGGATTCGAGGACGGCCTGAAGTGCTTCGCGTGGTGGAAGGACGGCGTGCAGTACGTCGGCACCTGCGGCACCACGCTACGGGACGCGCTCCGCCAGATCCGCACGCTCTGGGGTTACGACCCGCCCGAGGAGGGGTGATGGCCTACTTCCCGAGCACGACCGCCCGTCAGGTCTTCGAGAAGGCCGAGTGCCTGAACTGCATCCACGACCCGGACGAGCCGGAAGGGATCTGCGCCGTCCGTGACATCCACTGTCTGTTCAACTCCGACCAGATGGTCGACGGCGACCGCGAGAACCCGCTGGGCTTTGCCATGTCGCGCCTGATCGAAGACCACAAGCCACTCGGCCAGATGTGCCAGATGCGGGTCGCGAAGGCCGTACGAGCGAAAGGAGGGAGCTGATGGGTGACCGCGCTGATAATCGGTGGGAAAACCTCGATGTCCAGACGCGCTCAGACCACGCGAAGCACCACGATGCCGAGCGAGGGAGAGACGATCTGGGCCGGTTCCCGCCAGAGCGGCTGCGCGTGCGGGAGTTTCCGGGGGAGGGAGGGGAGTGATGCCGACACCTATGAAGTCAGCACCGCCGGCCGATGCAAGCGGCTGGACGTGCGGATGTTCCAACGACCGCGGGCGCGTCCTCCGGCATCGCCCCGGGTGCGAAGAGGAGGCGGAATACGACCGAGAGATCGCCGCGATGTCAACTTGGGGGGCGTGCTGCTGCGGGTTCGATCACGTCCCGGGATGCAAGGTGCGCGAGCTGGAGGTGATCCTCGTCCAGTGCGCGATCGGAGCCGCTGCGGTGTTTCTAATCTGGTGGCTGGTCTAAAGCCAGCACCGCGAGCAAAGGAGAAGTGATGCCGCAGACGATCAATTTGCTGAGATACGACACGCCCTTCGTGAACGACTGGCGCGTCGGCCTGAACGGCGTGGTCGACATCGTTAAGTCGTCCATCAACGCCATGGAAGTCGAGTGCGATGTCTTCCACGTCCGCGGCGAGAATGAGCGGCTGATCGCCCAGGTCCCGGCGTGGAAGGTGACCGTCGTCTTCGCACGGCCTGAGGAGGGGAGGTGATGGACTGCGAACTCTGCGGAGACCAGCCGAGCCAGGAGGAGATGCACCTCCGCGCGAAGTGCCACCTGACCGCGCCACTACAGGTCACGCTCGACGGCCAGGTGCTGATCCTTCGCTGCTATCTGCCGAACTGCGGCCGTGAGGTCGCGCGGTTCAGGGTGGTCGAGGAGGAGGGTTAGGTGGCCGGCGTGTACTTCTGCTCCCACACGAACAGCACCTTCTTTACTACTTGCTGTGAACTCGCGGTCGTGGATGGTGAGGACGACTGCCCAGGCTGTGGCGAAGAGGTCTTTCCCAAGGGCCGGAAGGCACGATGGGACAGCGCCATGGAGAAGCTGTACGGCAGGAAGCGGCTGCGCGAAATGCGCGATAAGGGTCGGCGCAGAATGGAGGGGCGGTAGATGGCTCACACATGCGAAGAATGCGGGATGGTGTGCTGCTGCGACTGTGACGACATGTTCCTCTTCCCTCAGCCAGCCAACTGCACGTGCCTTCGAGAGCACGACAAAGAACAGGACGAATGGGAAGCCCCCACCCCGCCCCCGGAGGAGACGTGATCGAGCGATACTACCACGGCGGCGTCCCGGGGCTTCGTGTTGGAGACCGGATCCTTCCGCCCTCGGTGACCGGCAAGGGAACACTCTTGTCCTACTCAAGAGAACTCGAGGGGGGTGAAGTCCACCGAGAAGATCGTGTCTACGTAGCCCGAACCGTCGACCTTACCATTCCTTACGCCTACGTCTATCCGCACGGTGGCGTCTATCGCGTGGCTCCAGATTCGCCCGTAGAGCCCGACGAGGACGCAACTGATCCCGGCTACAGCTTCCAGGCCAGGGGCGCGACTGTTCTCTCAGTCATTAATCGGGGCAACCCACGGAAGGCGAAGTTCGCGCGCAGGAAGGTCCGACGCATGAACAAGAAGCGCCGCCCGCCCACCCCGCCCCCCGACGAGGAGAGGTAGATGCACACCAAGCGAGGCGCCGATGGAATAGACCGTGTCTACCTGACCATTCATGAGCGCAACACGATGGCCCGCGCCGGGAAGCTAGCCACTCAGGCGCTCGCCGTGTTTAAGGAACACTCTGGTTGCCACGACACCGACCACGACGACGAGATCATGCTGAAGGATATGGAGAAATCGTGCTCGCACTTTGATTATATGGGGTACATGGAGTTGCCCCCGCCCGCGGACGAGGAGAAGTGATGGACCGAGACGAGGGAGCCACCGGTAACTGGGGCGGAGACGAGGCACGCGGTGAGTGCAGGGATCTGCGGCACAGGGTCAAGGAGTTGGAGTATGCGCTGGAGCAGGCGCAAGAAGAGATGCGCGTGCAGGCGGCGAGCAATCGCGCATTGCGAGCCAAGCTTGTAGAGGTGGGCAGGGGAGAGGACGCACTCAAGTGGGAGAGACGCGCGCGCATGGCAGCGTCCAAGTGGTTGGAGATCACATGGGATCTGCACGACGCAGCGGCAGCAGAGGATGCTGCGCTGGAGGGGAAGTGATGGGGTTTGATAACACGCGGTGGACGTCAGTTGGTGAGATGGTCGCCGACGGAGAGCGATGTGGCAGTGACGTACCGTTCACGGGCGGCGAGTGGGTGGAGGCAGACTACGCCACGCACCTGGAGCAGCAGCTCGCGGAGGCGCAGGCAAGTGCGGAGCTATGGGAGCACCGTGCGCGCGTGGTGGCAGACTGGCTGGCTGGGGCGGTACTTGCGGCTGCAGGCTCAGACGCGAAACGACCAGCGACCGAGAACCCTCAGCCCGACGTAGCGGATCCAGGCGTTGACGAATCCGAGCGCCAGGAAGAGAGCCCCGAATAGCCTCAAGGTCCAGGGCATGTCGTCCTGGAGCAGCTCGCGCCGGAGAGTTGCGATGCAGCCGCGCCGATAGACCACGTCCGCACGATGTCGCCAGTCCATCGGCAGCTCGTACACCCGCCCGAGCAGATACGCCCAGTCATGCAGATTCGCCGGCAGCCAGTGGCCATTCTCGAAGGCGTCGGCAAAGGCGGCACCTGTCCGACCGATCCGCACGCCGGCGATGTGATCGCGACTCATGCTCGAGCCCTCGGGACCGGCCCAGCCATCGCGGATCATCTGGTCCCACATCTCGCGGGTCGGGGGTGCTAGGAAGGCTTGGATGTCCTGCGGTCTGGGCATAGTGGTCTCCTCATTCCGGCCAGCCGTCGGTCGGATAGTCCCAGGTGCCAGGCGCCACCGGCTGGGTGTGGAGATGCTGGTTCGGGCCGTCGCCGTGCACTGTGGCCCAGAGTCCCAGCACCTTTGCCACGTGTTCGAGCTCCTCGATCTTCGCGAGCCCCGTGTCGCTCTCACTGTCCCATGGCATCCCGTCGGCGACGTAATCACGCGCCACAGCGCGCCGGCCGCGCCCTGGTGGCCTCAGATGCTTCGAACCCTCTGAGCCACCGACCAGCGCATTCCGGGCCGCAGAGCGGACTCCAGAGGTCTGGCTGAGATCAGGCCGGAGTTCCTCGAGCCTTCGGTAGGCGGCAGCCGCTCGGCCCAGTCCCATGCTCGTTCTGTAGTAGTCCACGTCGGCGCCTCCAGAGGATCACCGCTACGGCGGCGAACTGTCCAAAAAAAGTGGAGCCTCGACCGTATAGGTCACCCGGCACGCGTTCGCGCTGGGTGGCGACTCTTCCCCGATGCAGCCCGCTGCGCTGTGAGCTCGTGCGCGGAGCTCCGGGTGCGGGAATGCTGGGTCGTATGGGAGCGAGAAGGAGACGGCGAACTCGTCCCCGACGAGCTCGTGGCAAACCGGCACCATCGTCGGGCCCGAGTCGACGAACAGTGAGACCGATACCGCCGGCAGGTTCGTGCCGCCCGCCGCGGTGCTCGCCTGCCCTCGGCACACGAATTGGGTGGCGATCTGCCCCGCGTCGACGTCGGCCACCTGAGCCTCGGCCGCGTTGGCGACCACCAGCATCAGCAGCGCGACGATCAGCCTCATCCAAAGAACGTCTAGCGGTTGGCGTCTCCTCATGGCTTCGGTTTCTCCTCCATCGCGTCGGCGATCCTCTTCAGCGCCGCGCGGATGTGCTCCATGTGCACCTCACTCACGATCGCCGACTTCTCCACCGCCGTGAGCCTCTTCTCATGGTCGTCGCTTGTCTCCTTCGCCGTGGCAATAGACTGGCCATGGACTGCGAAGGTGCCAGCCAGGCTGGCGATGAGGACGGCACAGGTCAGAATCAGGGTCAGCATCCCGGACGAGATCTTCATTCGCCCGTTGTGCTCTTTCGGGTCTCCCATCGTCATCTCCCCTCAGTCGAACGGGTGGCGGTGGCTGCGGCTCAAAAGAGATCGAGAAAAAAGTCCTTGACCCCGCGGAGCTGGTTGGAGGTGGCCTCGACGGCGTCGAACACGATATCGACAACAGTCCCGCCCTCAGCGGCAACGAGATCCGCACCCTCCGCGACGTGAGAGCCGATCGAAGCTCCTTTGGTGAGCGCGCTCTTCACGGACTCGCGAGCTCCTGTGAGTTGGGCCGCCGTGCAGCCGAGCGGCGCGACGAATGCGAAGCAAAGAGCCAGGGCGATGAGTCGGGTTCTGATCTTCATGGGTCTCTCCTTTGGGTTACACCAGCCACGCCGCAATAGCGTACGCGGTGCCGTTGATCTCTATGGTGGGATAGTCGTCTGGGGGTGTCATGTCGACAGTCGACGACGACGCCCAGCCCGGGTCGCTCGCCGGAGCTCCAGTCTCCCCGCCCCACAATCTGTGAGTGTTGGTGCCATCGTAAAAGTGAAGCGTCCCGTCTGGGTCGACTCGAAGCTGTGCGACCGTCACCGTCCCGGCCGTGTTCAGGACGTTCAGCTTCGCCTGCTGGTTCGTCCGGTCCCACTGCAGCTCAACCCGCGTCTTCTTTCCGGTCGCGTTCTCGCGCAGCGTGAGCTGGATCGCAGTCGCCGCGCCCGGGTCGTCGATATACAGCTCGTCTTCGAAGGCGCAGTCGGAGGTCACAATCTGGCCGGCCGAGTTCCTCCAGACGAAATCGGCGGCATGCTTCCCGTCCACCTTGTCGACGTCGTAGGTGTCAGGGTCCAGCGATATGAAGGCAGACCATCCCATGTCCATGGCGGCCTGCTCCGGCTCGGTGAATCCACCACCACCAGATCGACCGCCGCGCTGTACGGGCCCAAGTTGGACCCACCTGCTGGACGTCTCCTCGAGCTTGAACACGATCTGATCGCGACCATTCTCGAGTGTGATGTCGGTATCGTTGTAGAGCTTGAACTCACCGCCCAGGCTGCCGGTGGTCAGGTGCTTGATCGTGATGTCGCCCGTCTCGGTGAGCGCCTTCGACAGGACCAGCAGCTGGCCCTCGATGAAGTCGTTCCCGGTCGAATTCCAGATCTGGTCGAGATCGTCGTCGACTCCGAACGTCTGGCAGTTGGCAAAGATGCAGGAGACTGGCTCGCCTGGATCGATCACACCCGACGCGATCGTCTCCGACTTATTGTTCTGCCCGGTCCCGACGTTGTTTCTCAGGACCTCCATCATCACGTCGATCGTCGTCCGGACCTCGCCGTTCGTGCGGGCCAGGTTCGTCCAGTAGCCGGCTACTGCCAGCGCTGCGGTGGCCATCTAGTCATACCCCTCGATTGTAAAGTCGACGTAAGCCTTGACGCGGGTTCCACCGGAGTCCTCGACCTCGATGTCCGGTCCGTTCGTGGCGTCACGATCCAAGACGAGGATGCTCCGCCCGGTGTTGTCGGTCGCGTCGTAGACGACTGTCCCCGTGACGACCTTGATCGCGCGGAAGTCGCCGGCCGCCTCGTCGATCAGTTCGCTCCCGGTGTCGTCGATGAACACGTTCGAGTAGTGCCGCACGACAGAACGCGCCCGCGTCCGGACATTGAGGTCGTCGATCGTCGGTCGGTTCGCGACGTCGGCGCCCCAGATCTGGATCCGGTAGTCGATGGTCTGCGTCGCGACACCCAGCGGGACGTCGATGAAGCGGTCGAGGTTCTGCCAGTTCGTGTCACCCGGAAGCTTGTATTGGAAGTTCCAGTGCGCGCCCTGCATCGTCGCCTCGATGACGAACATCGCGCCACTGTTGGCCACCGTGATGTCCCAGCTGTCCTCGTAGATGCAGCCCTCGTAGGACTGGATTCCCCAATGCAGCGAGGCGTCGAGCTTCCAGGCCGTCTCCCAGTCCGGACTCCAGTACATGATCGCGGCGGAGGCGTTCTGGATCGGGTCGGCGATCACGGCGCCGGCGCTGACCGAGCAGTCTGTCTTCGTCCCGGTGTACCCCGCCGCGTCGACGTCGTCCGTCCCCAGCAGATACTGGGCCGGGTCGGTCTGGACTTCGCTGATCGTCACCGTTAGGTCGACCGGGTCGCCCTCGAGTCCCGTGTCATCGACCGGCGCGACCTGGATCGTCTGCTCGCCCCACATGAAGCGAGACATGGGGAACGTGTTCCCGGTGATGTACTGCTGGTGGCGCTGCGTCCCGATCTCCCAGACTCCCGCGGTCCCCATCGTCGACTTTACGATGAAGCCGGCCAGGTCCGTCGGCGGGTTCTCGTAGTCCCAGGTCAGCATCTCGTTCTGAGCCACGCGAAGGTTCGTCACCGGCCGCGGTGGCCCGGTCTCATCGTCAGCGCCGACCGTGAAGTTCTGCAGATAGGTCCAGGCGCTGACCTCGCCGAACTGCGCCTGGGTCCGGATCCGCACGTCGTAGGCTCGCCCCATCACGACCGGCTCGACGTACACGACGACGTTGTCCGCAGGGGTCACCGGGATCGACTTCCAGCTGCCGATCGGTTCCTTCGTTCTGAACTGCGCCTGGTAATACTGCGGCGAGATGTCCAGCGTCGTCGACGTGTAGCCCACCGCGAGGACGATGCGCGGCACTGAGCTGCCATCGGCGAGCCGGCGCCGTGCGCTGAGGCTCGAGTTCGCGGAGAAGATGACCGGCTTCGGTGGCGTCCGCAGATCCTGGGGAATCGTGTTCACGATGCCCGCGTCCCATGCCGGCGGCGTCGCGTCGGTGTCGAAGATCTCCGGGATGTAGTCGACGAACTCCAGGTGGGCGCTCAGATCTCCCTTGAGCGCGATCGACTTCACGATGCAGGGCCGGGACTCTTCCTCGTACAATCCGACGAACGCCATGTCGCCGATGGCTGGATCGACTCCCGAGGGATTCGTTGGCACCAGGAGCGTGAACTTCGCCGGGTTCGTCGGGTCGTGCGTCACCTGCTGGACGATGTAGAGGTTGTCACTCTTCCGAAGTCGGACGCCCCACTGAATCGACGGGTCTCGGTCGATGTCGTTGTCGAGCGTGAAGTCGACGAGCTCGTCGCTCCCATTGATCGTGAGATCTACGAGCCGGCCCTGGCCGTGTCCCAGGGAGAGAGACGGCGTCACGTACCGAACGAGGTCGCCGCGCGTCACCACGATGTTCTCGATGTCTGAATCGCAGTGGAAGATCTCCCGCTGCAGTTGGCCGCTGGCAAGTTGGAACGCGCCCTCCCGTGCTGCCGCGATCTCCGTCATCGCCCCGTACAGCTCCAGGCTGGCGAAGATGGTGCCCAGCTCCTTCCCCTCGTTCTGTACCGCCTCGGCGTCCCCGTAGCCGTGGCCGTAGACGAGGATTTCGTCCGTCTGCCAGCTCTTCGAGTTGTTGATGAAGCCCACTCGGAGCCCGTGGACTGGTCGCTTGTAGAACGTCGTCGACCCCATGTTCGAGCAGTTGAATGGGCCGAACATCGCGACCACAGTCGAGCGCGGCTCCTCGACGACGACGCCATACTTCCCATCCGTTCGCGTGATCGACGCCCGCCCAGCCCCGGCGATGTCGCGCATCTGATCATATAGACGCCGCTGAGTCGTCAACACGATGTTGCAAAGACGATCGCCGTCGGAATAGACGTTCGAGAGGTTCCAGGCGTTCAGCGACACGCTGTCGATCCGTGCGTCCGGGAAGGGCTGCGCGTTCGCCCCGCCTCGCATGATCTCGGCCAGGACGTCTCCGAACTTCTGGCTCTCCGCGATGTGCGTGTCCCCAGACGCTCGCGTGTCCGGTCCCCATGGCGCCGGCGAATGAGAGAGCGAGTAGGTCGGCAGCACCGAGGACGCCTCAGCGTTGAACGACTCGAGCATCCCCTGGGCCTGCGGCGATTGTTTGATGCGCATCTCGACCAGGCAGTGGTTGTCGAGGTGCGTGTTCTTCACCGCTGACTTGATCGACCGGAGAACCGTCCAGATGAAGTCGGACCAGATGAAGTCGTCGTCGAGGTTGTAGGCCTCCTCCTCTCCGCCCACTGGGTGGTCGTTTAGACGGGTGAACGCACTCGCACCGGGCCCGCCTGTGTTCATCCTGTACTTGTGCCAGTTGTCCTCCGCGTGTCGCGTCACCCTGACGTCGTATTGCTGGGTGGCGCTGATGTCGCCGCCCGTCGGCGTCCAGAACAATCCACGGGTCATGGGTTCGCCGTCGTCGCCTACAAAGCGATACACCCCAGGAGCATCGGGCAGGCCCTGCCAGGTATGGGGGAAGTCGACGAAGGTCGTGTGGTCCCACGCGTCGTGGAACGGGACGAGCGGCTGGTGGCCGCCCGGCTCGCCTGACCGCGCGTCGCGTTCGAACAGATGGCGGTTGTTCTCGTCGTAGATCCCGTCCTCGGCGAGCGCCGTGTCGTAGTCAACGGTCGTCAGGTTGATCCAGCTTGAATCTTCGACCGGCTTCCACTCGATCAGAACATCGACCGCGACCCAGTGCTCGTCGCCGTCCTGCTCGTAGCCCAGCAGGCCGCGCTCGAAGAAGAAGTCGAGGGAGATCGACTCGGTGTCCGTCTCGGTGGTGATGATCTGCGAGTCGGTCGTGCCGCGCTCGAACTCTCGCGTAACCGCCGTCTCGCTCGCCGTCGCACTGACGATCGAATAGTCCTCGTCATCGTCGTAGCCTGGGTGGATCCTGTAGCCACCAGTGTCCCCGTCCCATTCCGGACCGATGGAATCCGGGAAGTCTGCGATGTCTGTCTCGCCCAGCTTCAGGTTCGTCAGGATCTGCGGCCCGTGCCCGAAGTCGTAGATGATGTCGATCCACTGTTCGCCGTGCCGGTTCACGAATGGCTTCGTCGCGTAGTATGGGAAGACCCGATTCTTCCCGAAGTTCCTCATCCACGGCTTCCCCTGGCCGAGCTCGTTCCGTGTTCCCGTGACGTCGCCGAGTGGACTCGATCGCCCGCCGCTCAGATCGCCGAGGCGTGGAGGCTTCGCCAGTAGGGACTGGATCCCCGACGCGACTCCCATCACGCCACCGACCACCATCCCCGCACGGCCGAGCGCGGTCAGTTCCAGGAAGGCCGGGTTGAACACCCCGAACGCGGCCATGGCAACGCCAAGGATGATCCCGAATACAGACTTCCCCTTCCCGCCACCACTGGGCACGTTATTGAAGACGATCAGCGCGTCCGGTCTGGGCACTGTGACGTCGAACTGCTCCGGGTTGAGCGGGATGCCATCGACGACGACGTGCCACCGGCCGACCGTGCCGGCCTTCTCTTCGACAACCGACAGGATCTTCGCGACCGAGGCGCCTTGTGGGAAGGTCTCGGTCTGCGACTTAGTCGAGAACATATCGGCGACCCACGTCACGGTCAGAGCGGGCATTTTGCGTGCCTGTAGTATCCCGAGATCCTCGGCAGCCATTTCCTGGTGTCGATCCTTTCGACTGACGAGCGGAGCCCGTCCATGGTGTGCAGCGCCTTGCCGTCCTCGACGTAGATCATCACGTGAGTCAGTCGCGCGAACCTCGACCTGATCACATCGAACGGGCGCCGATCGGCGGCGTTGACCTGGACCCAGGCCCGCGCCGACTCAATCGCAAAGATCCGGTCCATCCCCGGGACGTCCTCGGTGTCCTCGTAGTAGGTGTTATACGACGGGAGGAAGACACCCAGCTCGCGCTGGTACACGAAGGCCAGCAGGCCGTAGCAGTCGATCCCCTGCTCGGTCCTGCCACCGTCCAGGAAGGGCCAGCCGATGTAAGCGTTCGACCATGCGTCGGGCGCCGCGACATCGTTCGAGGCTGTCAATAGATCCCCGGCTCTGTCGTCTGCGTGCGGACCTGGAACGGATACCAATTAAAGAGGCCTTCGGGCGCGATGGCGGTTGCCGTCGCCGTGGTCTGGCTGATCTCGACCTGCTCGATCTCAAGGTCGAACGGACCGGCCAGGACTTCGTCCCAGTCCGTCTCGGAGACGAGCGACATGAGGGCCGTCGGTCGCCCAGACACTGAACGCACAGCATCGCCGACGGCCCGGTCGATGTTGTCGATCACCAGCGTCGTCTCGCCCAGGCTCTCGCCGTCGTCTTCAGGGAGGCCCACCTCGAACCACATGGGCAGGTACACGTCGCCGTCGTGCGTGATCGCGAGTGAATTCGCCACGAGGCGGATCGGTTCGGCCAGTGTCGGCTCGTCGACCTCGAGCAGGACCAGGAACGGCTCGTCCGTGTTCAAGGCGTACAGGTGGGCCTTAACCGTGTCGCTGATCACCCGCGCCATTAGATCGCTCGCTCGAGCTGCACCGAGACGACGAAGACGTCCTCGTGCGTCTCGACCACCGTCGGCGGCGCTTCGAAGGCGTAGTCCTTTGTCGTGTCGTCGACCGGATCAGTGAAGTCGAAGGCCAGGCTCCCGCCCTTCGTCGTCGTCTCGTAGAACGTGTCGAAGGTCGCGAACTGCGCCTTCGTGAAGACGAACTGCCCGGTGAAGACCCGAGGCGCTGCAGCCGAGTACCGGCGCCGGCGTTTCTTTGGCCCGCTGTCGGTCTGCGTCACGATCGTGTTATTGCCGAAGGGCTGCTGCCAGCCGTAGCGGGGATACACCGGCAGGGAGCCAGGCCACGCGATCGCCGCCATCAGTAGTCTCCCTTCACGCCTTGCCGGCTCGCGCCGAAGACCTCGGTGATCTGCTGACCGATGCGGCCGTTCGTGATCGAACCCACGACGACCTCGTCGATCATCACGGCCAGCTCGCGCCGTCCGTCGACGCCGATCGTCTCCTGCGCTGCCACCTTCGCCGGAGTGTTGTTGTGAATGACCACATTCATACCTCCGCCGCCACCGCCGCCGACGCTGGGAAGGATGGTCCCCGACACGTTCGGGACGAAGACCTCCGGCCGACGCTCGCCGACGATATAGGGGACGTTGGCCGATACGGGCCCGCCGGCAGCCTTGCCACCGCCACCGAAGAGTCCACCGAAGACGCCGCCACCGCCACCGAAGACGCCGCTCAGCAGGGCGTTCATGGCCTGGTCGACGAACATCACCTGGAAGGACTGCGACAGTTGCTTGAACGATCCCTCACCCGTCACGACCATCTGCGCGAAATTCGACGTGACGCTCGAGAGCATCGTGCTCCCCATCTCCTGCCACGCGCTGGTCGACACCTCTACCATCTTCGCGACGGACTCTTCCTCGGCCGTCTCTTTCGCCGCGATGGCGATCTCCCACTGCTCCTGATACTCCTCGGGAAGGAACCCGCCGAAGCTGAAGAACTGGTCCCGCTGCTCCTTCGATGGCGTCGACCCACGCGCGCCGAATGCGCCGAGGGCGAGTTGTCCACCAGCCAGCTCCCCGCGTAGCTCCTTCGACGCGTCGGTGCCTGTGCCCTCCTGGAACGCGAGCCCGGGCCCAAGCTGCGGAGCGAGGGCCTTCGCGGCGGCTTCGGACTTCCGCTTCAGGGCATCCGCGTTGGCCTTCGCCTCGCGACGAGCCATCTCTGCCTTTACCTCGGCAACGCCGCTCTGAAGCCGGAGCACCTGCTCGGCCTGGCTCCCGCCGATCAGGGATTCAGCGATCCCACCCGGCCCCGCCGCGATGCCACGATTCTTCTCGGAGGCGCTCAGCTTCAGGAGGTGCTGCAGCGAGAACGCCGCGCCGCGCTGCCTCTGCTCGAGCAGGCTCTTCAAGTTCGAATCGTTGAGCTCGCCGATCCCGCCAGCTCCAAAGAAGTTCGCCGCGCTCGCGGTGCTGGTGGCAAACGAGGTGCCGGCCTTGGCCATCGCCTCAGCCATCTCGAGGATGGCCGGCGTCAGATTGACCTTGATCACCTCGGACAGGACCAGGAACTCTTCCCGCGTGGCCTTGGCCTTGTCGATCGTCTCGGTGCTGAACGCGAGCCCCAGCTCTGCGGCCTTATTCCGTAGCGCCTCGTAGCGGTCGGCCATGGTGACCAGCGCCGCACCTTCGGAATCAAAGAGCTTGAACCCGAGCCGGAGCCGATCCGCCTCACTGTTGACCCCGCCGAGGGCCTTCATCACATCGTCAAAGATCTCTTCCGCGCCGCGGATCGCGCCGGTCGTCTTGTCGCGTAGCTCGATGCCCAGCTCGGCCAGCGCGTCCTTTGCTTCGCCGGTCCCGTGAGCAGCTTCTGCACTTCTCCGTTCTAGACGCTGCAGCGCCATCCCGAGAGTGTTCGCCTCGATCCCGACCGCCTTCGCTGCGAACTGCGTCTCCTGCAGGAACTGGGTGGTCACCCCGAGCTTCTTTGCCTGGTCGTCTAGGATGGCGACCGTGTTCGCGGTGTTGCGGCCGAGGACGACCATCTGTCGCGCCAGCAGTCCCAGCGCCGCGGGACCTGCGAGTCGAATCATCGTCTTCGTGAGCTTCGACCCGGTCTTATCCATACCGAGGAAGCCCTTCTGCATCCCCTTCGTGGCCTTGTCGGTCTTCCCGTCCATCTTGGCGAGTTCGGCGGCGTACTGCCGAGCGTTCAGCTTGACCGCAATTTCGACGACTTCGGCTTGTTTACCCAAGGCGGCGGCGCTCCTTTGCCCGGTGGATGGCGATTCGTTGTTGTTCCGCGTGCACCATGGCGGCCATCTCCAGCTTCATCTCGTGCGGGATCGGACCTTCACCCGGCTTCGACGGCATGGCGTTCGCGTCGGCGTGTGCGTCGCAGACTGCCCACCACTCGTTCGGAGTGAGCACCCAGAACTCAGACGTCGACCCTGCCCACACGCCGACCCAGATCCCGAACATCGGCCGGATGGGCAGGATCAGGTCTACGACGCGGGTGGTTTTTCCGAGTCTGGATCTTCCACGTGGTTCTTCTTTGTGTTCTCGGACTGCGGGCCTTCGAACGCGCCCAGGAGGTAGGTGATGATCCGCTTCGACAGGACACCCCAGCCCTGGGCCAGCACCGGATCGAACACCTGGCGGAGCTCGAGCGTCGCCGTCGGGTTCGTGGTGTTGACCATCAGCACGACCAGCTCGACCGTCGCAGCCAGCCCGAACCGATTCTCCCGGAACGCCTCGGCGACGGCCCCCTCCCCGCCGTACCGCTTCTGCATGGACTGGGCCAGTTCGAAGGTGTAAGGGACTTCCCACGTCCCCAACTCCGGGCCCAGGTCGATCTCGATCATGTTGCGTACTAGCTCGCCTTTTCCCGCCATTTAGACGTCCGCTCCTATTGTGACGGCTCCGGCATTCTGGACCGAGAACGACACCTCGGCCATGTCGTCGAAGCCTCCGCTGATCCCCCAAGACGTGACTTGGAACGTCCCGGAAGCCTTGTCTCCTTCCCCGGATGTGAACTCCATCGCCGACGATGGGTCGGTCGCGTGGAAGGCAATATCCTGGAGCTCGCTCATCCCGGCGTCGTCGCTCATCAGCCCAGAGAAGGAGCCGGTGACCGTGGCGCGGGAGGCGACGGAGTGCAGCGAGGTGTATCGGTTCGTGAGGTCTTTCGTGGTCGTGTCGACCGGGGGGTTCGAGACCTCCCAGGAACCGACGCGCATCGAACCGATGAGCGTCTGGGAGGCGGAGATGTCGATCCGAGCGAGGACGAGGTGCCCTGGGAAGAATGTCATGGCGTGAACTCCTTACTGAGTGTGTCGACGCTCGAGGCGCCAGTGGAATAGAGAAGCCGGTAGGTCACAGCGCCGGGTATGAATACTTCAGGTCGTAGGTCAGCTCGGCGGAGTACAGCAGCTGACCTTCGGTGTTCGGTTCGTCGAAGTCCGTCCCGCGCAGGATCAGGATGTGCCACTTCTCCGCGTTGGCATCGAGTTCGTCCTCTACCTGTTTGATAAGATCCTCGAGCGTGGCCATGGTCTTCTGCGAGCACTTGAACTTCAGGTCGGCCTCGCGGAGCTTCTGCCCTTCCCTGGCGAAGGTCGTCTCATCGTTCTCGAGCCAGACGCAGACCGCCGGCGGGTCGCTGGTGTCCATCACCTCGTCAGGGTTATCGAAGAGCGTGACGCCGCTGAGTCCCTCGATGATCGCCTCGATCTGCGATCGGATCGTCTGCCGTTCATGGGTCACGGGTTCGCTAGCTCCATGATGACGTTCCCAATGTTGTCGGTGTGCGGAGGCTGGACGACCTTCCAACTCTCGCCGCCCAGTGTGGGCGCCCAGGTGTCGCCCTTCTGAACCGTCCCGCCTGCAGAGGCCAGGTCAGCCTTCGACAGCGTGACAGTCGGCATCGTGACGAGGATCTCCTGCCCGCCGGCCAGCCGGACGCGTTGCGGCTCGCGATCGGTGAGCAGCTTCAGCTGGACAGCGCTTCCGCCGAGCGGCGTATACATGCCGACGTCGCCGAGCTGGTTCCCCAGGTTGCCCATCATCAGCGCGAACGGGTCGGCCGTGTTCGAGATCGCCGGGACGTACTGGTGGGGCGGAGCCAATTCGAAGTAGTCGTAGGCGTCGATGTTCGGATGCGTCGGACTCGACCCATCGAAGTGCATCGTGAGGCGCGTCGACGTGAGGTCGAGATTCGTGTCGCCGAGATTCAAGCCGCCGGCGCGGCTGTAGGTCCCGTTCCCCAGGTGCGGCAACGTCAGCTCCTGGTCGACGTGCCCCGCCGCCTTGAACACCAGGTCGTCCCAGTCGAGGAAGTAGCTCGTTCCGTCTTCCTGGAGGTCGACCGTGATCGTCGCGTCTGTGACCGCGCCGACGCTCGAGTTGACGTAGAGGTCGACCGGGATCACCCCGGCCCGGTTCTGGTTTACGTAGGTAGACATTGAATCGAATCCACCATCGACTGGTAGGCTCTCGCCTCCGGTCTCTCCGCGGCCCAATTGAAGACCGCCGCCATATCCATGCCGCGCCACTTGTCGACGCTCGGCTGTCTGATCGGCCGCGTCGTCTCTCCGTTGGGCCCGGACTTCGGATGGGGGTACGCGTCCCGCAGCAGGCTGTCCGCGTCGATGTTCGTGTAGGGCACCGCTGAGAAGTCATGGACGAACCGCTCGAGGCCTAGCTGCTCGTACAGGAAGTCCATGTAAGCCTGGGGCCGCGTAAGCCAGTCCTCGTATCGGAACACGATCATCTCGTTCCTGCAGGTCTCGTACATTTCAAGGACGCAACGGATCGTCCCGCCCAGCACGTCGTCCAGCTTCAGCATCCGCTCGATGAGCTCGCGTGTCGTCATGTGCTGGCCCGCCTGGACCTGGGTCACTGGATGCTCCAGGTCGTGCGTGATGATCGATGCCAGCAGGTCTCGGAAGTTCCGGACCGGGACGACGTAGCGACCGCCAGGGAAGAGAGCCTTGAAGAGAGGCCAGGTGATCCCCCACGTCCGCGACTTGTCGAAGACGTGCTGCTCGGTGCGGTCGTAGTAGCGTCCGCGCGCTGGGCCGCGCAGCACCTCGAGCTGGCTCTCTTTCTCCCATGCGCTGTCGTGCAGCGCCCGGTATGACGGGACGTAACGCCCGACCCCGAACTCCGGCTGTAGCACGTGCGTCAAGTCCGCGACGTCCGACGTCGAGCTGGCGAACACGTCGCCCAGCTCAGCGCCGCGCTGGTTCAGAACGTCGCAGAGCAATGTCCCACCGACACGCGGCGGCCCCCCTACTGAGTGCAGAAACTCGAACCCCATCGCCTGGCCTGTCCCCCTGTTACAGTTCGCGCGGCGTCGGTACTGAGGCCGCGTCGACTTCCGCTATCGCGTCGACGTACTTCTGGACGTCCGCCTCTCGCGCCGCCAGTTCCGTCTCGGCCGCGGCCAGGCGCTTCTCGGATCGGTTCCGCCTGCGACGCACGTCACCTAGAACCCTTCGCGCGTTTCTCTCATGCCCGACGAGCTCGGCGCGGCTGACCTTGATCGTCTCGCCTTGTCGCTCGAGCGTCGCTGCACCTGTCACCGGGTCGACCTTCGCGGAGTGATTAGATAGATCGCCCACATTACCCCCCTAGAACGTGGCCGCGCCTGCGGCATCCTGGCGCCACCAGTTGGTTCCATCGAACCACATGGACCCAGGCCGCGGCGAGGTAGGATTCTGTTCAGCATGAATCTGCACCTCTGCACCGACTCCAATGGAGCCCGCGGTGGGGTTGACCCCGATTCCGAATTGCCAGCAGTTCGAGGCTCCCGTCGCGCGGATGTGCTCGCCCGCAATGACGCCACCGTATCCGAAGGCGCCGCAGCCGATGCCCGTCACCTCCATCGTCGATCCGCGGGTGATCTTCCCGGCCATGATCGAGGCGGAGCCGCTCATTAGCATCGTGCCCTTTGTCAGCGTCGTGTGGCCGAGTTGCCCCGAGACGATGTTGCCCTTCGACGCCGGGTCGATGGTCAAGTCGCCGCGGTGGTGCGCGATGTTCACGAAGTTGGCCCAGCCGTCGAGCGTGAACACTCCATCGTTCACGCGCGGGTCGGAAGCGATGTTGCCAAGGATCCCACGCGATGCCGCTGGAGTCGTGACTGTGAGGTTCTCTCCGGTCGTCGGGACGTCTGTCGCGAGAAGGATCAGAGAGGCGTTGCCGTCCTGATGGATCTCGCTCGGCGAGCCCGCGCCCGGTGGTGTGTGCGCGAAGATGGCGACGTTCGCCTTCCCGGTCTGATCGATGATCCCCTCATCGAGCCACGCCACAGCCAGATTCGCCACGCCCGACTGGGAGAATGAACCGTCGTTGAGCATCTGCACCACGGATGCATTCGCTGTGCCGTCGATATCCACGGCACCATCGAACTCCCCGACCACAAGGTGTCCCACTCCATCGATCGTGGCCGGTAGCCCGCTGTGCCTCAGGGCAAAGACCGACGCCTCCGTGTCCTGCGACAGACTCGAGCCGAGGGACCAGATCGCGCCGACGTTCAGTCGGCCGTCCGCTGTGAGTCCCGTACCAGTCGAAAGCAGGGCAAGGATCGACGAGGTCGCATAGGTGGTCGCGTTGGCGCGATTCGCGTCGACCGTGACGATCGAGAATTGACCGTCGCCGAAACAGGTCACCGTCCCGGCTAGGTCCTTGAAGGCGGAGAAGACGGACACCCCACCGTAAGCATACGGGCCGGAGTGGCAGAAGGTGTCGCCGGTCAGAGACCGCGAGAGCCCGATCAGGAGCCCGCCGTAGTACGACTCGCCCAGGACGTCCGCGGTCTCTGTGCCCAGCCCGCGCTCGGTGTGACCGATCACAATCGACTGACGATCGAGTGCGCGGACTGTGCCGCCCGATGGCGCCTTGCCGTAGTAACCGCCGCCACTCGTCCCGATCACCAGCGAGTTGCGCTGGGCCGATAGTGTCGGCTGGTCTGCCAGACTCAGATCCTGGAGGAAGAGATCATTGAGAGCGCTCGACCAGACCGCCTCATCCTCGGCGGCGTTCCCCGTCAGGAGCTCGCCGTGCTGGTAGTCCGACGGTGTATCGGGCGCAGAGCTGAAGAACGTGGCCTCGGATAGGAAGACGTCTGCCATGGTGTCCCGAGGCGCGGAATGGTGGACGGATCATCGACGAGCCGGCGAAGAGCCCCTCTCCCCGGATCCACCACCCCGCGCGGGGGATGCGACTGCTAGACCGGAGACTGCGCGATCAGGAGCAGCGAGCTGGTCTGGGTCGTTGCGACCTTGGCGTCCACCGCGTAGCCGCAGAAGACCGCACCTGTGGCGATGTCGGTGAGCTTCCCGTTGACCGTGTGCCAGTACAGCTTCGCACCAGCCAGCCAGTCTTCGGCCGTGGTGGCCGGCAGGTAGTGAATCCCTGCCGTCTCGAAGTTGCACATCTGTCCGGTCACCTTGTCGTTCAGCGAGACCCCGAAGAGGTCTTCCACGTGGTAGGCCGTCCCGGCGGCGTAGGTGGCCAGACCGAGAATCGGCACGACCTGCGAGAGGCCGCCTCGAAAGGTTGTTCCTGCCATGGTGTTTCTCCTTCTTTCTCCGCGCGACTGGCGCGCATTGGTTCGGCATAAACAGAGGGCCCAGGTCACACGACCTAGGCCCCCCGCTCAGCTGGCCTACTGCTGGCCGTTACGCGCCGGCGTTCTTGTAGAGCGGCCGGTGATCGGCAACACCCGTGCCGAAGTCGTGCGAGACGCGCCACTGCATCCCGTCCGTGAGGAACGGGTTCTGGGTCACGACGCTCGGACCCGTCTGGCCGGTCAGGTACGCGTGCACCACGCCCGGCATCTGGGTGGGGTCGGCCGCGAAGTAGTACGCGGTCGTGCTGGCGGCCCCGAGGATCGGCTCCACGATCACAGCCTTGAACGTGCTCTGCAGCTGCACGGTCGAGTTCGCCGCGGTGGCGTTGTAGGTCACGTCCCGGAGGAGTTGACCCATTACGTTCTCGTGCTCCGCGGGGACGATCGCGTAGGCCGGCACCAGGTTGAGCGCTTTGCTCTGCACCGGGTCGGTCTGGTTCCGCATGTCGGTCTTGGCCTCGTCGAGCGTGGTGATCGACGGCGCCCCGGCCGTTCCGAGGTTGCTGTGGTTGGCGTGGAAGATCGCGTCTCCGTCGGCCATGTCACCGTTCGCGGTGAAGATCAGCCACATCTGCTCGTTCTCCATCTGAGCGGCAGACTTGCCCATATCGGGCCCGATGCCGGAGAACGCGGACAGGTCGTCGTTGATGATGGCCTGCCTCGAGATGCCGAAGATTCGGCCGTATGACGTGAGCACGATCGGCTCCTGGCCTTCCCCGATGGTCCCGTAGCTGAACTCCCCACCTTCGGTGATGGCTGCCAGCGCCGGCACGAGGCCACGCTTCACCATCTGGGTCACCTTGAAGTCCTTCAGCGGGTGGAAGGTGCTGATGGGGAGGAAGGATCTGTTCCCCTCCAGGTAGCCGTCCATGAGGGTCTTCGCGGCCGATGCGGCCAGGATGTTCGGGAAGTCGTCGGTCGTGTGGAGTGCGAACTCGATCAGCTTGTTCGGACCCCAGCGCCTGACCGAGCGCCCCTGCTTCTCCTGGGCGTAGTCCCTCATCATGTCGATCAGAGAGAACTGCACCCAGTCCTGGCCCGGCTCCGTGAGCTCGTACTTCGCAGGGTTCGCGCGGTACATGATGGCATCTTGGATGCCCTCCCGGAGCGTGCCCTGCTCGTCCCTCCCTTCGAAGGTGATCCCACTGGGCCCGGCGTCGTCCTTCGTTGCCCGAGCTTCGAGGAGATCCGCGCGGAACTTGTCGACGGTCATGTCCTTGTCGAGCAGTGCGAGTTTGCCCGCTTCGACCTCGTCCACCTGGGCCGCCAGCTTGATGATGCCGTCGGTCCGTCGGGTCTCGGCCAGGTCTTCGGGGGTCGGCGTGTCGACGACGTGCATCGTCCGCTTCTCTCCGAGTGTCACATCTTCCTCGACCGGCTGAGTCTTGTCGGTTCCACCGGCCGCCGCTGTCTTCGTGTCTTCTGCCATTGGGTTCTTCCTTTCCTTGTGCGCGACGGGCGCGCGGTTGACAATTTCAGCGAAGCCCAGAAGCTGGCTCGGCTCGCCAGCAAGAAGCTGCGCTCCCTTCGAGGCCCCGATCGGGACCGCGGAGATCTCGTTAGGTGTCCAGTCGATCGCGAGGAAGGTCGACAGCTCGTCACCCTTCTCGGTGATGTCTCGGAGCTTGTGAACGATGAAGCCCACCGAGACGTTCCGGATGATGCCTTCCTCGATCTTGTTCCAGATGGGCGTTACTTCGTCGCCGTCCGAGAACCGCAGCCTGGCCTTACCACCCTTCGGGCTGACCGTGGCGGAGTCGTCCTCGACGACGCCCAGGACGTCGGCCAGGTCCCACCGGCTGTGATTGTTCAGCACTGGGGCGCCACTGTTGAGCTCCTCCAGGTTGGCGTGCTTCGGGTCCATGGAGAGCTGCAGGTAGTAACGCTCGCCAGTCCAGTAGTCCTCGCGGAGCACCTTGTCGCCGGCATACCAGCGGACGTCTTTGATCCGCTCGCCTGGTGCATCGGCGCCTTCTCCGTCGGCGCCTTCTCCGTCGGCGAAGGTCACGTCGACGAGCTCGGCCGCGAAGCACTCGATCCCATCCGCCCCGAGCGCCTTCGTGGCGTCCTTCACGCGCTGCACGTCTTCCTCGAGTCCTTCCGTATTGAGACGGACGCCGACCTCGATCGTGTCGCCTTGCACCGTTGCGAACTCGTGACGCTGTGCTCGTGCTTTCTTCGCGCGGCTCCGCTTGCTCATGTCAGTCTCCTACGCGACGGCCAGGCCGTCGTCGTCGTTGGCGTCTGTCTCTTTGTCTGTCTCTTCGTCTTTGTCGTCGAAGGCGTTCGGGTCGGTCGCCTGCGCCTGACCGGCCTTCGTCGTCGTTGCGGGTTCGCCGTCGCTGACCAGACCGCGCTCGAGCATGTCTTCGCGCTCCTTCTGGCGCCGCGCGATCACGGTGTCGTAGTTGCGGCCGTAGCGGGTCGTCAGTTCTTTGTGCGTCGTTATCATTAGCCGCAGCTCCATCTGGTCGCCCTGCAGTTCCTTGATCCGATCGTGCGCCTCGATCTTCGGCGCGATGTGATCGACGACGGCCTCGAAGGTGCCGGTCTTCCCAGCCAGGACCGCGGCCTCGTTGAACCAGCGCCACACCGTGTATCCGAGCTGCCGGACCATCACGTCGCCCTGGTAGGTCCGATTCCCCGCCGACATGAACAGGTGGCCCATCCGGTTGCTTGAGAAGCTGCTGTCGGAGTAGTCCCCGGTCAGCGCCGCGTAGGTGATGTTCGTCCCGCTGCCGAGCGCCTGAAGGTTCGTCTTGTTAAAGCCGGGATAGTTCGCCGAGAGCGTCGGCTGATAGAAGTCCACCCGCGTCCCGTCCTTCAGATATTGGAACGTCGCCGGGTTCCAGTCCTCCTGCCGTTGCGAGTCTGTCGGGTTGCTGCCCTCGCTCAGCCGGCCCATAAGGTTCCACCCGGCAGCGTCACCGGTGACGGCGCCGACCGCCATCGATTCGAGGAGCTTCCCTTCGAGTTCGGCCTTCTGGTACTGGTCCAACATCCTGAGCCGCGACATGATGGGCGCATACCAGCTCGCGCCGATGCGCTGTCCAGGCGTGTCGACGCGGAAGGCGTAGGCCATGTCCTTCGCGCTCACGAACTTGCTCTCCTGGTACGCGACGAGGTCGGGATGCTCGTCGAAGATCCAGAACCCGCGGAGCCGGTCCAATTTGTCGTAGTCGAGTCCGTTGACGACGCGCCCGGTCTCTGTCTTCCCGTGCTTCCTTGAGTCGAGGTGACCCGGGTCCAGCGTCTGGATCTGTAGCGGCACCGGCAGGCCGTCCGACTCGCGCCGGGTGCGGCGTCGGATCAGAACCGCGCCGTCGACCGGGATCGTCTTCGCCCAGAGACCCTGCAGGCCGTAGATCCCCAGCGACCCTTCGGCCGCGGCGTATGGTGCCCACTCGTCCCAGAGCGCCTTGAGCTGTTCACTCTTCGGGTCTGGAATGATCCCAGGGCCGACCGCGTTCATCGCGATCACCGACCGGATGCGCTCGGCGTAGGGGTTGTTCCGCACCGCGTCCCGCGCGTTCGCGAGCAGGTCCGGAGCTTCGTCTCTCAGAGAGTCATTGATGTGTTCACCCGGGATCTGCCAGCCACCCATCTCTCGACGCGTTCGATCGGATCCCTTATAGGCACGGAATAGCTCCATCCGCTTTCGAGCGACACCACGCGCGAGGCCGTGCTTCGGAGAGACAAAACCGATCGCGCGGTCGATCCAATTCGCAGCCACGTGTCTACTCCTTCCAGTTAACGATGGTCGACATCGACGTCGGCTCGGTGCCGTTCAGCCGGTCCAGCTTGGCCTGCGCCGCGTTGACGGCGCGCTGCAGGTCCGCGGTGCTCTGGTATCCGACCCGCTTCCCGTTGTGCTCGACCACGCGGATCCCTTGGAACAACGCGGCCTCTGCGGCTTCCAGCCATGCTTCGATCTGTGATGCGGACGCGGCCATCCCCTTACCTCCCGGGATGGCGTGCCTGAGCTAAAGCCACCCGTCAAACTCGTCTCGTCGCTTGCGTTGTCGCCGCGGCGTGTGCTCGCTCGGCGCGTAGCGTGTGTTCGGTTGCTGTAGGACCACCGGGTCCGCCGCCACTGTGGGCGCTTCGATCACTTTCCCGCGGACTTGCTCGGCCAGGGCGTCCAGGTCGAGGCCGATCGTATACAGCGCGCAGAGCGCCGCGTAGTTGTAGACGGAACAGTCGAAGACCTCGTTCCGCAGTCGGCCTTTGCGAAGACGCCAGACCTTGACCGGGAAGCCCTTGGCGTTGACGGTCGGGAACCGCTCCTCGGCAGTGAACTGCCTGAAGTAGTCCGATCCAAGGGACATGGGCCAGTGCAGCGTGCCGGGCCCGCTCTTCCCGCCCTTCAGTCTGGCGTCCGCCCTCGCATAGACCCACTCCTTCGCCGGGTCGACCTTGATCGTGTAGATCGGGCAGTCCTTGAAGTTCGGCGCCTTGCCTGCTTTCGCGGGCCAGACCTGGCCGGTCCCGCTCGAACCCCGAACCGCCCAGGTGAAGCCCTGGCCACCTTCCGGCGTTCTGTAGATCGGCCGCGGGCTGACGAACTGATAGATCGACTGGGCCGCGTAGTTCGCATCGATGCAAGTCGAGCGGATGTAGTCGACTCCGCCGCGCTCCATGTAACGCGGCCGAAGCATCGAGTCCCAGACCACCGACCAGAGCGGCTCGGCTGTGGGGTCGCCGTGGTAGACGTTGTGCTCAACCACCCAGACTTCCTCACCGCCACCCCAGCCCCACACGCTTTGCTCGACCCGGTCTGGCTGGACATCGAACGACGAGGTGAGGACCGCGACGCCCTCCGGCACGAGCTCCGCACGCTCCGGCTCGCCATCGGGAAGGGCCCGGCCTGTCTCGCGTAGTGCGTACGCCTCGCGGCATCCCAGCAGCTTCTCGTCGTCCGGCGCTTTCCCGACGACCTCGAACGGTTCGCCCAAGACCGTGTTCACCCAGACCTGGAGCTTGAGCGGGTCGTCTTTGACTTCCAGGAACTCGGCCGCGATCTTGCCCCACGCGGCAGAAGGGAGCGGCGAATAGGCCGCCCAGATGTGCCAGCCCGGGAAGAGCCCGTCCGGGTTCGTCGCAAGGTAGTGACCCTCCTCGACCATCCGCGCCCGCTCCCGATACCCGATCGGCTGCAGGCATTGCTCGCACAGATAGAACGCCTCGAGCGGTCGACCTTCCGGCCACTTGATTCCGTAATCATGATCCCGGCCGCCCCAGCTCAGCGGCTGGCCGTGGTCGCAGTGTGGACACGGGACCTGGTAGAACCGCTGATCGGAGAGCTCGAACTCACGCTGGATCTTCGAGCTGTCTTTGTGCTTCGGCGTCGAGCCGATCACCAGGAGCGGGTTCGGACAGTCGCCCATCCGGCCCTCGAGCAGCTTCAGCTGATCGCCTTCGCCTCCGCCCCGACCGCTTCCCGCGCTGGCGATGTAGGCGTCGACCTCATCCGCAAAGGCGAGACCGACTGAGATCTGCCGGAACAGCTTCGCCGAAGTGGCGGCGCCCATGTAGAGCGTCCCACCCAGGTAGCTCTTCCGCTGGATCGTGTTCGAGCTGCTCTTCTCGCGTTGCTCTGCGACGAGACCCCGGAGCGCTGGGGTCTGATCGAACATCGGCTGGATTTCGGTGGTCGAGAACGTCGACGAGTCGCCGTCGGTCGGAGAGCACACCGCGATCGAACACGGGTCAATGTGGATCCGCCGACCGATGGCGGCCACGATGCAGCCCTTCGTGAACCCGGTTCGCTTGCTCTTCCGCATCACGACGCGCTCGATCCCGAGCTCCGGCGCCTCGGCGATGAGGTCCATCGGTTCGCGCTGGTAGCCGATCGCTCGGAAGCGCCCCGGCGTGCTGCTGGACTGGCCTTGGAATCGGTAGTGCTTCTCAGCCCACTCGACCCCGCCCATCTTCGGCGGCGGCCTCAGTAGCTGCGCCGCTTGCTGCGCCGCCTGCCACTGCGGTGCCGTCATCTTCCCCGGTCCACTCGGACAGCTCTTCGAGTGCGCCGAGGATCCCAGCCCGGCAGACCTTGGCCTGCTCCGGACTCAGCCCGGCCTGGACTCGCCACATCTGCGGCAGGGCGAGCAGTATCGACTTGCACGCGATGACGAGCTGACTCCACGTGAACGCGTAGTCTTCCTTCCGCGCCAGCTCCCCGGCCTGCTCCCGGTTCGCCATCTCCTGCTCGTCGGCCTTCAGGTTCTTTAGTCTGAGGTCCGCGTTCGCGATCTCGAGGCCGACGCCCTTCTTTTCCGTCTTGAGGGTTGCGATATAGCCGCGGATGCAGGCGACCGTCTCGTATTTTCCTTTCCCCGCCCGGTCGATCGCGCCCTCGATCACCAGCTGCTGGACCCGTTTCTCGGTCACTCCCAGCAGATGTGCCAAGGTCGCGCCGTTCACGATCTCCGGAAATTCCACAGCCTTCGCCAAAGCTGCCTCCCCGCATGCTGTCCCCCGTCATGCTCCCAGATTACCCAGTCCCGTCGTAGGGAAATGCTGTCCCAAATTCCACCCACTTGCGCAGAAACGCCACCCTGCGTCACC